>Ga0105048_10007755_pt1 | contig 17232 bp, 19 predicted proteins | sample MAT05_FD_78382 | JGI IMG/M metagenome (GOLD analysis project Ga0105048, IMG submission 78382) | Freshwater microbial communities from Lake Fryxell liftoff mats and glacier meltwater in Antarctica - MAT-05 | ecosystem: Environmental > Aquatic > Freshwater > Ice > Liftoff microbial mat | place...
ACGCCCAGCGGCGTCTTGCTCAAGCCGCGATCGGTCAGGATGCGGGCGAGGACGGGAAAGGCCGTCACCGCCAGCGCGACGCCGAGAAAGAATGCGAAGCTGACGAACGGCACTGCGGAGGTCGAAAGAATGGGATAGAGCAAAAACGCTAGACCGATGCCCAGCAGGAACGGCAGCAGGATACTTGCCTTGGCTATCACCAGCAACGAGTTCGCCCGCCGCCGCAGGGCGTTGGCATCAAGTTCCAGGCCCAGGATGAACATGTAGAGAATAACGCCGAACTGCGCGATCATCCCCAGGTGCGGCACGGCCGACGGCGGGAAAAGAAAATGTTGTGCATCCGGCGCCAGTCGCCCCAGCAACGACGGCCCGAGCATGATGCCGGCTAACACTTCGCCGATGACGGGCGGCTGACCGAGATACCGGCAGACGCGACCAAGGATGTACCCCGCGATGATGACGGCCGACAGGGCGAGGAGGACATGGAAGAGCACGTGCATCTACTCCGGCGGGGATCAAAAAATGGCGAGCCGAGCGGCGTAAGCCGCCGGGTTACCACCTTCAGGCGGCCGAACGCGAAAGGCCTTTACCCGGCGGCTTACGCCGCGCGGATCGCCAATAGCAGCCTCACGGCCTCTTCCCTTCCGGCAGAAACAACTCGTTCACCTTCGACGGCATCGCCTCCTGAGCCGTCCCCTCGGTCCAGACCGGGATGGCCTTCTTGTCTTCTTCGTAAGTGGTGGCCATCGGTTCCCAGACTTTGTCGACACGTTCCGTGAACAGGTCGCCGATGAGCAGATCGGTGACGGTGTTCTTGAGGTCGGGGAAGTTCTTGATGAACTTGCCGAAGTTGAAGCCGTCGTAGTATTCACACACAAGCCGGCGCATGCGGTCGACGCCCTGGTTGAATGCCGGACCCCAAGCGCCGATCTTGGCGCCGGATGTGTCGCCGGCCGCCAGGCCTTCAGCGATCGCGTCGGCCGCCAGTTGACCGGACTTCAACGCCAGCAACACTCCTGAGGAGTAGAGCGGATCGAGGAAGCCGAAGGCGTCCCCCACGAGAACCCAGCCGTCGCCCGCACATTCCGATGAACGATACGAGTAGTCCTTGGTCGCGAAGTATCCGGTGGTGCGTGTCGCGTTCGCGGTTCGCTCCTGGATGGCGGGGGTCAGAGCCATCTCTTCCTGATAAATCTGCTCGTGGCTGCCACGGCCCTTGAACAGATAGTCGAACGGGGCCACCACGCCTAGGCTGACGACGTTGTTGTGCAAGGGGATGTACCACCACCAGCCCTTCTTGTTCGGCGTCTGGATGACAATCGTCGCGCCTTCGTTCTTACCGGTGTCGCGATACGCGTTCTCCCAGTAGGTCCAGACCGCGCCTTTGTTGAGCACCGGGTCCCAGACACGCAGTTTCAGGCGGTTTTGTAGCATCGTGCTCTGTCCGCTGGCGTCGACCACGACGGACGCTCGAATCTCCTGGGGCGGCCCGTCCTTTGGTTGAATCTTCACGCCAACCGCGCGGTCGCCTTCGAACAGCACTTCCAGCACGCGTGTTTCCTCATTCACTTCGACGCCCTGCTCGGCCGCGTTGCGGAGCATCATCACGTCGAACTCGCTGCGGACGACCTGCCAGGTCTGCGAGCATTCGTGCGGCTTGTTATCGTAGAAGTAGAACGGGGCCGACTGCTTCCCCTGCGAGTTGACGAACTGCACGCTGTGCTTTTTCACGAAGTGGCTGTTGCGCATCTTGTCGAGCATCTTGAGGCGCTCGAGCACCCAGTAGGTTTCCGGGATCAGCGATTCGCCGATGTGAAAGCGCGGGAACTTCTCGCGTTCGAAGAGCTTGACCTTCACGCCCTTCTGAGCGAGAAGCGTCGAGGTCGTCGCGCCCCCGGGGCCGCCGCCGATAACGATTACGTCAGTTTTTTCTGGTGTCATTTTTATCTGCTCCTTAGCGCTCCGCTGCGGAGACCCTCCGCGTCGCGGCTTCACATACTCATGACGTTGATTTCCAAGAACTCCCATCACCTTCATGCGGGCCACGGGCTGCCCTCAGCAGGGCGACCAGGTCTTGCAACTGCCCGCGTGAGAGATGGCCCAATTGCCGGGTGTGGCACTCCAGAAGCGGTTCGTGCATTTCTTCAAGCAGTGCCGACCCCGCGGTCGTGATGCCGATGCGGACCACCCGGCGGTTCTCGGCCCGGCGCTCCCGTTCAATCAAACCGCGTTGCTCCAACTTGTCGAGCAACCGGGTGATGTCCGGCGCTCGCGACACCAGGCGTTCGGCCAATTCGAGCGTGGCGATCGTCTCCGGATGGGCGCTCTTCAACAACCGCAACGTGTTGTACTGCTGCGGTGTCAGGTCGAAGCGGGCGAACAGGTCATCCTCAAACGCCCGCAGGCGGTCGTAGGTGCGCCAGAGGTTCAGAAAAACCTCTTGCTCCAGGGAATCAAAATGCCGGCTGGCGCGAACCGGCCGGGTGAGAGTGCTCGACATACTTCCATAATAATCGGCTGAACGATAGTTGTCCAAACAATTATTCGGAAAAATCATCTACCACTCGACATGGCGGGTCACGGCTGAAATGCGTATCAATGAGCGTGGCTTCTTCCCCGTCGTTGCGAGGATACTCCCATGCCACGCGGCCTCTTGTTGTTCGTGCTGCTCGCCTTCCCCGCTGGGGCTCAGGCCGAGATTCTGGCGCGGACGATCGAATACAAACACGACACGACGACGCTGGAAGGCGTGCTGGTTCTCGACACGGCCAAGACGGGAAAACGGCCGGGCATCTTGATCGCGCATGAACTCGGGGCCAACAGCACGGCGGCGCGGATCCGCGCGGGGCAGTTCGCCCAGCAGGGGTATCTCTGCTTGATCGCCGATCTCTATGGGAAGGGTATCACGCCGAAGGACGCGAAAGATGCGGCCGCCAAGGTCGGCTTCGGCGACAAGGATCGCCACTTGATCCGCGGGCGAATGAACGCGGCCCTCGAACTTCTCGCCAAGCAAACACAGGCGGACAAACTCTTCGCGGCCGTTGGCTATGGCGTCGGCGGCTCGGCCCTTCTTGAACTGGCGCGGAGCGGGACCGACCTAGAAGGCATCGTCTGCATTCACGGTGATCTCAGCACGCCGGACCTCAAAGATGCCAAGAAGATCGTTGCCTCGATCCTGGTCATCACCGGCGGCGACGATCCATTCATTCCGCCCGCTCAGGTGGCGACGTTCGAGAACGAGATGAACGGCGGCGGCGTCGATTGGCAAGTGCTGAAGCTCGGCGGCGTCGCGCACGACTTCACCAACCCGCAGGCGGGCCGCAACATCAAGTCGGGCTCGGCCTACGATGCCGATGCCGACAAACGAGCGGCCGAGTCGGTACGCACGTTCTTTCAGGAATGTTTCCCGCACAAGACGCAGGCCAAGCCGCCGGCCATGGTCGAACCGAGCGTGCCGAAAGGGGTGCCCGAAAAGGCTCTCAAGATTCTGAAGCACGTCGATGAGCGTGGCGAAGCGATGGACGATTACGAAGGCGGCCGAACCTTCGGCAACTTTGAAAAGCGCCTGGCGCAGAACGACGACAAGGGCCGGCGGATCCGGTATCGCGAGTGGGATGTCAACCCTCTCCGACAGGGCGTCAATCGCGGGCCGGAGCGTCTGGTCACCGGTTCAGATGGCACGGCGTGGTTCACCAGCGATCACTATCAGACATTCATCAAGGTGCGTGGGCCGCATGCGGAGGGCAAGCCATGAAGACGATTCATATTGATTGTAAGTTGATCAAAGATAAGGAGTCGCTCCACGACATCTTCGCGGCCGCCTGCGAGTTTCCGGAAGACTATGGCCGAAATTGGGACGCGTGGATCGACAGCCTGAGCGATTTGAAACCGCACGGCAAGCTCACTCTCATCCAGCTTGACCATGCAGAAGATCTGGCTGGCCGCAAACCGAAACTGTTCCGCAAAATTGTCGACGGCATCGCCTTTATCAACTGGCGTCAGATCGAAGATGGTCGCGCGCCGTTGTTGGCGTTGGCGTATGAGCGCCAAGGATAGGAAGAGAACTTCGCGGTTCGATCGCCTAAATCACAACTCTTCGTTTCTTCCGAGTCGGCGTTGAAGTGGATCCGTTCGCGCGCCCATTGGATTGGACGACCGTCTCGATCATGTCACGGATTTCATCATGATGATCCGGCGAGGAAGTTGCTCGCAATGCAAACAGGAACTCTTCCGCCTCATGTTTTCTTCCAAGGTCCAGAAGCTCCATCCAGTAAGCCTCCGCTCTCGTCAGATAAGAATGATCTTGGGGATCGGTGAAGCGAAACGACGTCTCAAGCAAGTGCAATCGTTGCTCATCGTCGCCAAGATAGCCGTGGATCATGCTCATCAAGAATGAATAATGGGCAGGATCGCTCGACACATACCCAATGGCAAACTGCGCGGCTGCGTGGAGCAAGATGGCATGTTCGACCAGATGTTTGTCGTGAATATCGGGAAGTACGAAAAGGATTGCCGCCTGAAACGCGAGCGATTGAAGATCAACCAAGAATTCTGTTCCCCCGATGACCTCCGCGTGAAGGTTCAAGGTCAAAACGACCGCTAACTGATTCGCATGCCACACACCGGCAGGCCGTTTTTTTGACGCGGCATATCCCGTTGGCAATTCCGGAAATCGAGCCCAACGGATCAGCTTTGAACCTTCGCGAATGCGCATGACGCAAGAACTAAACCGTTCGGCAGACAGCAGGTGATTCGAGGCGGGGTTCAACAAGTTCAGCAATGACTGATCACCCTCTGTTATGTGATTCATCGAATTCCAGAGTAAGCCGATAACTTCGTCGGGAAGTGAATCGGTCCACTCTGAAAGTAGCAAGCGTTTGTAACCTGCCACGACCTTCGGTTTAGTCTGGATGGTCAGCATCTCAGTCGGTGCCTCAATGAGCCCGTTTCGCTTTCTCTCTCGAAATTTCGTTGGCTCGATTGAGCTTCTTGGTTCGTTCTTTCTTGTTCTTGCCGTCGAGCAATTTGCGAGCTTCCTCGCGCAGCTTCTTCTCTTCGCGATCTTTCTCTTCCGGCGTCAGATCATGCGAGGGATCGTTTCCACCCAGTGTTGATGCCACGAGTGATCACTCCCCCAGCGCCGGCCGGAACACAATCGTACACTGCACCGCCTGATAGCAGGAACACCCCGAGCTCGCCTCGGCTTGCACGACGACACCGCCGGCGGGGATCATGTTAATGAAGCAACCCGGCCGCATGCCCACGAAGGCGCCGCCGGCGGAGCCCATGGGATTAACGGTGACATCGCGCCAGACGGAGTACCCGCCCCGGCCGAAGACCATGCATTCGGACGCAGAAAGCGAGCCGCAGCCACCGGTCCGCGGACCCATCGACCAGGCCACCATTTTGGTACCGACCTTCTTCAAGATTTTCTCGCCTGTTGATAGGTCTAGAAAATACGGCTCCGCCAGGAGCGAGCCTTGCATGATGACCGGCCGCGAGCGGTTGGCGATGGAAGTTGACCAGACCTGCGTACCGTCTTTGGTCGCCAGGGCGACGGCGTACCGCGGATTCTCCTCGGTCGCCTTGCTGCCGGCATAAATCGTGTATGCCCCCGCGAGGATCAGGACGTCGTCCTTCACGAGCATTTGGAGCGTGCCCCACACGCCTTTGTCCCACCCGCCGCAGTGGGTCAAGTCCGTTTCTTTTTCCCAGGCGAGCTTGCCGGTTGCCGCATCACGGGCGACCACGGTCCGCTTGTAAGATGCTGGTTCCGTCAGTTTCAGAAGTTTCTTCGGCGGCACCGGCGGGTTGCGATTTTCGACGTAGAAGAACCGGCCTCCACTGACGGAGAGTGTGGTGTCGCGAACTTCCTTCGTGCGTTCCGACCATTTCAATTTGCCGGTCTTGATGTCGTGGGCAAAAAGGGTGTCGCTGAAATTGGCCCGGCCTTCCATCAGCGAACTGCCGAAGACCAGGCCATCCGCCACGGCGAGAAACTCCCAATCGGGCCGGCCGCCGTCATCATTGGCCGGCGTTTCGAACATCGAAAGGTTCTTTCCCGTCGCGGCGTCGAAATGATAACACTTCGAACCGGCCGCCATGAAGACGCCGTCGGCGCCGCACGCCAGGTTGCCGCTGGCTGCCGGGAGATTGAGACGGATCTGGCCCTCAATGTCTCGTTTCCACAGGCGCTGGCCGTTGTAGGCGTCGAAGCAGAAGAGCGTCGTCTGTTTCTTGAGGAAGTTCCAACCCTGGCAGAAGACCTTGCCGTCATACACCAACGGCGCGGCCCCGCGCAAATGACGATCGGGGAACTCGTCTGCCCCCGGTTCGCCGAACCAGAGCACGTCGAGCCGGCCCTTGATGCGCAAATCGGCCGAGGAACCACTGTTGCCCGAATCGGCAAACTGATGCGTCCACCAGCCGGAGCCCTTGAGTTCGCCGCGAATGAGCTTCAACCACGAGGCGGTAGTCAGAGTCCCCGCGGCCTTGAGGGCCGTTTCATCGGCTATCTCTTGAATCGGCGCGAGCAGCACGCCGCCGCACGGTTTCAGGATGCGCAGCAACTCTTTCGTCGGCGGGATGCTGGCGGCGTCCAGCACGACCACGAGATTCGCCCCGTAATCGGGGAACGGCAGGCGATCGAGCGAACCATGCTCGACGATGACTCGCGATCCGTAGAGGCCGGCCGCCGCTGTGTTGCGGCGCGCGTCGGGAAGATTCTTGGCATCCAATTCGATCGCGTGGATCGTCAACTCGGTCAGCTTTGCTAATTCGCAGGCGTAACGAGCCGAGCCGGGCCCGACGATCAGCGCGAAGCCGGACGTGACACCCGCTTCCTTGACGGCTCCCTTAGCGAGTGTCGCATCCTTCTCGTTAGTCGGAACCTTCGCCGGCACTTCCACTTTCTTCGCTTCACCGACACCGAAGTAGTGGATGATGCCCTTGGTGGTGCTGACGATCAGACCCTGATGAGCGACGCTCAGGCCCACGGCCAGGCCGTCGACTTTGAGCTTCGCGACTTCCTTGCCGGTCGCCGCTTCCAGAATGATGACTTCATCTTCACCACCCGCAATCAGGTGCGGCCCGGCCAGGATCATCGATGCCAGGTTCGCTCGCGGAAAACGCCATCGTGTTACTTTCTTCAATCCCTCGGCATCCTTCTTCTCCAATTTGCGATAGGCGTCGCGATTGATGCAGGTGATGTCGTTGGCCGCTCCGCCATTCGCGCCTTTTCGGCCATAGGCGGGGGCGGGCGGACCTTTCAGCAGGAAGACATGTTCCGGCGTGGTCAGCATTTTCTCGGCCGCGAGCCATTTGCCACCGGGAGTTCCGTCGGCTCCTTTGAATCCGTAAAGCGTGTTCTGCGTGCCGACGAAGAGCGTGTCGTCGGCAACGATGCCGTAGCAACCGGTGGCCGCTCCCTTCTCCGTGGCATGCGGAATCTCGTAGAGCAGTTTGCCGTCGGCGCGGCTGACACAGACAGGCGCGGTTCGACCCGACGGCACGATGATGCCTGCCGACGTTGAGAGTAAATAGCCCTGGGGAGAGAAGCCGCCATAGGCGGTGACGGCGTCGCTCTTCCATACCAATTCGCCGGTGCCCGCCTTCAGCGAGATCAGCGACGGCTTGTAGTAAGGGAAGATACCCGCGCCGAAGTAGACTTGCCCGCCTTCAACCAGCACGCCCGTCCGCACCGGCCATAGCGAGATGGCATGGCCGTTGCCGAAGACCTTTCGCGTGTTCGCAGCGGCATCGTGGGTCCAGACTTGGGAACCGTCTTCACGTTTCAAGCAGTAGACTTTGCCGTCATCCGAGCCCGCGTAGAGTTTGCCGTTCGCCAGGGTCGGGGCGTTGCGCACCGGGCCGGCGGTGAAGAACGACCAGCGTTCCCGGCCGGTCGCGGCATCCAGGGCGTGGATCTGATGATCGACGGAAGAGCCGAAATAAACGGCGTCCTTATCGGCGACGGTGTAGAAGGCATCGTCGAAATCGACCTTGGGAAGTTCCGTCCAACCCGGCTGAGGCGGCGGCCATGCGGGCGTGGGCGCCGTCGAAGGCCGATAAACCCAACGCTCGTTCAGGGGCAGCGTGAGCGCCGCCGAAGTCACGCCGCCGCGGGCGTTATCGAACATATGGGCGGGCCAGTCGTCCGCTCGGACTCCGCCCACCGCGACGAAAAGAGACAAACCGGCGAATAACATACGAATAGTCGATTGCGTAGCGAACATCGAAAGGCACCCTGAATGGATAAGGGGAGGCGGGAACGAATAGTTTACCAGGAAGCGGGCGAGTTTGCGAGCCGATGGCCCCTCCTGGTTAACCGCTCGTAACGATCCAACGCGGCATTCACGGAGGTTGAGTACGAGCAACCTTAAGCCGCGACCCCTAGTAGGCCGTTGCGGCGTTTCGCCAACAACGTTAGAATGCAGACATGGAAACAACCACCAAGTGGAAGTACCTGGTTCGCAAACCCAAATCGAACTACCAGCAGCTTTTTCATCAAAGATCGCTGGATTGCGGCACGAACTCTTTTTGGGCAAACCGTGGGTGAAGACGCACGAACTCCGGACCAATTTGCCGCGGACGATCGATTACCCTTGGAAGCCGTGCTCGGAGCGACCGCTTACTGTGAATCGGACCCCATGGAGATTCGCGAAGATTGGCAGCGCGAACAGTCAGTGTTCGACGCCAATGGCATGAATGGGCCGCCTCCGCTTCCACCCAGCGTTTCGATGGATTTCCGCGAAACAGCGAGCTCGGAATAATCGGCAATGCGACTCTATCTCGACGACGATTCCGCCGAGGCTCTTTTGATTGCTCTCTTGCAGCAGGCAGGCCACGACGTGCAAATTCCGGCTGACGCCGGCATGATTGGCTAACATGACTCCATTCACCTGGCGGCGATGCTCCGGACGCGACATCAGCCGCGCAGCCTGCCGGTCTTTACCATCTCCGATTGTGCACCGAAAAAGTATACGGCCAGACGCTCGTAGCGAAGTTGCTGGAATACCTTATGGATGCCGAGAAACTGCGTGGGGTGGCTTTATTTGGCGTAAGTTCGAGTTCTGTCCTGGTTTGATCGCACGGCTTCACTTTAAATTAGCGATCTGAATAAGTTCTTGTGCAGCCGTGCGCACGCCATGCTGGATGTTGACTAGATCTGGCGCATGCGCGACGAATCGCCTGCTGTGGGCAGACTTGTCACCCAATGCCTTAACCTCTTCAAGATTCTTCTTGGCATCGCGCCCCAAGTTCAACCCAGAATGTGGAGGTTTCCCGCTTGCCCGTTCGACAAGGTGCTTGAGCATGAAGTAATTGCCCTCTGTATCTTTGATTTCGCCTTCGCGTTTGAGATGTTCGTACGCCTCGATAATCAATGTCTCCATAAGGCGCCGAAGCATCACAGACGCGGCATCATAGTAGGCCGCCCCGAAGCAACCGTTCAATTGCTTGCATACGCTTTCGATATAGCCGCGTGTCCTGCTCCAAATGGCATCGGGCAAATAACCGGCAGAATGGTCCATCGGCGGATGAATTCCGTCAATGTCGTGAGGCAGCCATTTCTGAATGATACTCCGTGACCCTGGCTTTAGGACAAATCCCGACCTCGTCATATTGGCGAGTTTAGTCCGCCGAAGAGCCTCGCCGAGTTGAGTCGAGTTTGCCGTACCCACGTGATGGTCGGCCATAATCTTGGTCAAGCCACCGGAAGTGAGCGAGATATCCGGCTACTTTTGGTCATGGTACCAAAGCAAAACCAACGCTTTTTCGGCGTTGGTCCGTTCGAGCGTCTTGACGATCTCGCAGAATCTTTGAAGATTCAAGTGCATGACTAATTGGTCCCGTTCTTACCTGACTTTCGGGGGAGTTCATGTTCGACTTGGTTTTCCCCCTCAGTCGTTAACTTTACCTTGCTGATGTCTGTAAATGTAACCCAGTTTTTCTTGAGCTTCATGTTGCGAATCGTCTGGCGAAGATCGGCAGGAACTGGCTTTCCGACGTGCTTGAACGCTGTGAGCAGGTGAGCTGGCCCGAATTCGCCCAGTCCGACAACGCACTGAAGGTAGTGTGCGAAAACCAACATTTGTCCCATGTGATTCGTAGGAGATTTTTCCCCAAAGAACGCCTTAAGCGCTAATTTGCCGCTCGGAACGAAATTAAGGTTGGGAACGAGCGCGATCCCGGTGTTGTGATCGGACTTCGGGCCATCTCCCCTCTTCCGTCGCGGTAAAGTGTTCTGGTTTTCGTCGAACTTCTCTTCGTTGGTTTGCTCTTCTACAGCACTTTCGGAATCATCTTCCGGACCAAATAACGTCGGTACCAGCGGTGCGAGTGGCGGCCCCCCGTCGGATATCGCGTTATTGGCTTTTGGTGGTAATGCGATTTGACTGGATCGGGCCAACATCGGACCGATCGCTTTCACTAATTCCTGAAGCGTCTGGTTGCTTCCCTCAACTTCGGCGATGATGAAGCGAATCTTGCCCTTGTCTGTTCCGTGATCCTGATCGGTAAATCGCCGTGCCATTTTATGACTCCGTTGTTAGCCTGGAGTTACGGGAGAAGCAATCCTCGAGCCGAAAAAATCAACGTCGGATTGCATGATCTGTGAATCAAAAACCCAACATTTTTCTGCCAAATTGGCAAACGGCAAGCATATATGCCTGCCAAATTGACTCGATACGCGAGAGATCGCCAAACTAATGATCTTAGGACATGATATAAGGACTGAAGGTTCGACTTTAGATAACTTCGTGAGACAGAAGCATTCAAGTTGGGCACACCGATACGATCGGTGCTTCAAAGTCACGATTACGAATGTTGAAGTGCGAACCGGAATAGCCTGTTTCAGTAAATCCGAATCGGCAAAAACCGAGTCGAACCAAGAGAACGCCTGCAAATGGGCGGGCCCCGTGGCTGAAAGTTCAGTGCGCAACAGCGACGCCGACCGGCGGAGGCTGAACGCTTTGCGTCCCCGGGTTCCCGGCGACTGCCCGCCTCGTTTCGTCGGCACTCCATTCGTCCACCAGCCAACCTTTGACGAGCTTCAGGGTGAGTTCAACGCTCTCATGTTTGGGTTCCAGCGCGTCTCGAAAACAGGCAACGAGCAGCGGCTGTTCATCCAACTGTTGCCAGAGAGCCCACTCGACTCCGTCGAATTCCGATTTCCCTCTTCGAAGCAGCCGTTTGAGCGTGACAAATCGATTTCCCAACGTCGTGACAGAGCGCAGACTTCCCATTCCGTACACATCATATGTCGGCAATTCAAACCCCTGTTCCTTGGCTGCCTCGGCCAGTGCACTGAGCCAAGTTTGCTTCTGCCGACCATCATTCATCGTTGTCATCGTCAACACCTTCTGAAAACGCGACGCCTTCGACGATACCTTCAACCAAGTATTCGTCCTCGCCTGCCAAGCCTTCAAAAACGCGGGAATCATCAATGGAGTCAATCCGTACCCGAAAAATCACGATCGCTCCGCTCAGACCCGCCTGCTCACTCGCAAACCGAGCAAGCTCTTCTGCAATGCCCCGGTCAATGGTCCAACTCGTGTATCCGGTATCGGTCATTTCGTTGATGCTGTGGCAATACCGAGCATACTCTCCGACATTGCCAGGGCGGCGGGGCCGGACTTCGCCGTTCTCCACGACATCACGCAATTCTGGCGACTCTTCGGGTACACCTCGGTAGAACCACGTAAAGTCTTGAAGGGAGTCAATCAAGTTGGCCTCAGCGAGCATGCTACCACAAGGAGCACCGGTTTTCACTATATTGGTGATCGCCTCGGGTTATCAAGACCGCATGGTCACAACCGCCAACGCCCTTTCCATCTCCGCCCGCAAACGCCACACCAGCTCCCCCGCCCCCATTGCCCGCGCCAGCGGCGCTCCCTGACTCGCCCGCATCGCTTCGTAGCCGAATTCCCCGAACGCCTTAGCCGCAGTGTTCAGTGGTTCGCCCGCGTCGACGGCGCTCGGGCAGTCCGGGACCGTTCCCGGATCAATTGCATTGCCCAGGGCGGTGACCTCTCGAAAATTCGTAACCCCGCCCCCGATTTGACTTCCCCGAAATCGATCGTAGCCTTGGGGTTGGTTCGGACTCCTTGGAACCGGTCGCCCGATCGTCGGAATGGCACGAAATGGCACGTTTTGGCACGCTGGGTGAAAAAAAAGGCCCGCCGTTGGCCGCTCGATTCCGTCGCACTCAAATCTGTTTGTGCGACAGAATGTTGCACTTTGAGGCATCTGGCAAAAAATCTCGGCGCGATGGCCACGCTCCCCTTTGGAGACTCACCAGATCGCAACTTCACGGGAAAGCGATTTCCTTCGGATCGCGGTCTCGCCATTGATCCACGTGAGTAATACCACATCTGGACATGACCCTCGCTCCACTTCCCCACATCGAGATCGACCATGCTACCCTGCGCCGGCCGGGTGGCCCGATTGTGCTGCGCGATTTGTCATGGACGATCCGCGAGGGCGAAACCTGGGCCTTTGTTGGCTCCAACGGGTCCGGGAAGACGTCGCTGGCCGAGGCTTTGGCCGGGCGGATGACCGTGGATGCGGGTTCGATCACCTGGCCGTTCATCGAGCGCCTGAAGGCCGCGGGCCGTGTGGTCAATTGGCCATCGCAGGTGATCCATCGTGTTTCCTTCAAGGAAGAATCACGGCTATTCTCGTATTCACGCCACTACTATCAGCAACGATTCAACTTCATCGAGCCTGAAGACGACCTGACGCTCGACCAGTTCATCCGGGCCGGAGCCAACGCCCCGGACGACGAGATTGAGCGGGTCTGCACGGCGCTCGGCTTGCAAACGCTGCGCGAACTTTCCCTGATCAAACTGTCGAACGGCCAGACCCGGCGAGCGCGGCTGGCGCGGGCCTTGCTCTCCCGGCCGGAGATGCTCCTCCTTGATGAGCCGTTCATGGGGCTCGATACCGAAGGCCGTGCGGAAGTGGCCGACATGCTCGGCCGTCTGGTCCGCCATGGGTTGCGGCTGATCCTGATCACCCCGCGCGAAATGATTCCCGATTGGGTAACGAACGTTCTCGATCTCGACGTCGTCGGCGAGCGAAGTCGCTCCGAGATTCCCATTGAGCGTCCGCTCGACGATCGGACCACGGCGTCGGCGAAGATGCGCGACCCGGCCCGGCTGGTCGAACTGCGCAACATCAGCGTTGCCTACGGCGAGCGCAACATCCTGAAGAACGTGTCTTGGACGGTGCGCGAAGGCGAACGCTGGGCTCTCGTCGGCCCGAACGGTTCGGGGAAAACCACGCTCCTCAGCCTGATCGCGGGCGACCATCCGCAGGCCTACAGCAACGACGTGACTCTCTTCGGCCGCAAACGCGGCACGGGTGAATCGATCTGGGACGTCAAGCGTTCCATCGGGCTCCTCTCACCCGAGATTCACCTCTATTTCACTGAACCGCTCTCGGCTTTCCGGGCCGCGGCCACCGGCTATTTCGATGTCCTCGCCCCGCGCCCGACTACGCCCGAGCAAGACGCCCGATTGCGTGAATACTTCGATCATTTCGGCATCGCGGAAAAAGCGGAGCAACTTTTCGTTCGGCTCTCGACGGGCGAACAACGGCTGGTGCTGCTCATCCGGGCACTGGTGAAAGAACCGCCCCTCTTGATTCTCGACGAACCATTCCAGGGCCTCGACGCCCGCAGCATCGACCGCCTCCGTCACTGGCTCGACGAACGGCTACGCCCCGACCAGGCCTTGATCTTCGTCAGCCACCTGCCGAACGAAATTCCGAGCCGGGTCGATCGTGTCTTGCGGTTGCGCAACGGTTGTGTTGTGGAGTGACTTTCAATTCGAGGAAGAATGAATGAGTAGGGCGTCCTTTTTTCGACCACCTTTTAAGGCAATTGATCCGGATCAATTCCGAGTTTGCGAAGATGCTCAGCGAATTTCTCGACCTGCTTCTTGGCATCGTCCGCTCGTTGTTGGGCCTGAATGCGGGCCAATCGCTCTTCTTCCGCCAGCCGATGCTTCTCGCCCACTTTGCGTCGCAGTTCCCGGTAGGTGAGAAATCGCTCCCCGTCGGGACGATAGATCACCATCTCCGGTCCGCTGATATCGAATCGAATACCCAAGCGTGGCGAGACCCATCCGTGTGGTTCCGCGATCTTTTCTAGTCGTCCCCCCCGCCGTAGATAGCCTGTTAGTTCCGGATCATCGGGATCGTAGATGTAACACTCTTCGACGCCGTAGCGCTCGTATAACTCAAACTTGCGGGTCATCTCACCGGCGCGATTTCCAGGCGAAAGAACCTCGAATACCACTTGCGGCGCGATGCCGGCTTCTTCCCACTGACGATACGAACCACGTTCGCCTTTTGGACGCCCGAACGCGACCAATGTGTCGGGCGCACAACGAATCAGATTGTTGCCTTCGACCGGATACCAGAGCAGATCACCCGCCACGAAGACATTCGGGTCATCGTCGAACACGCTGTCGATGCCACCCTCGATCGTGACAATCCACTTGAACTGCAACGTGTTGTCTGACATGGGTTGCCCGTCGCTGTCGGGGTAGTCGATCTGCCGCGTCGGAGGTGTCAGGGATGGTGTCATGGCTCTATTTCAACCGACAAATGTGGGGGACACAAGTTCAATTTATCGTCTGAGAATTCTCAGGGACGGAAGGAAGACATTTTATTCGTCCGTACGGCTACGTCTTTCCCAAGCGAAGCGCATGACGAGCGGAAGACGGGACGTTCGTTGCCTGGGTTCCAACGGAAGGCTAGCGATACAATGTTTCTCGCGATTCTTCTGTTTTTTCTTCGCGAGAATGGGTCCCAGGCCTCTATACTTCTAGTGATTCCCTGGAAGACATTAACGGAGCCAACCATGAAGAAAGTCATGATCGCGGCCGTGTTCGCCTGTTTGTGGGCGGCCCCGGTTCGCGCGGAAGACAGCCACGAATCGGTCGCGGAGGACGCCATCAAGGCACTCGGCACCTTCAACGACATCCTTGCCACCATCAAGGACAAGGCCTCGGCCGACGACGCCAAGCCGAAGCTCAAGGATGCCGGCGGCAAGCTGGCCGACCTCAAGGTTCGCTTCGATAAACTCGGCGAACCGAAGGGCGGACAGAAGGAAGAACTCGACAAGAAGTTCAAGCCGAAGATGGAAGAAGTGACCAAGAAACTGCAGAACGAAATGATCCGCATCGCCACGCAGATCGAAGGCGGGCAGGACATTCTCAAGGACATCACCTCGCACCTGGCTCCGCTGGGGAAGAAGTAACGTTACGATCAACCGCCGAGGCGTCCGCGATCACGCGATCCGGACGCCTCGCGTCATTTGAAGCGGGCTATTCATGCGGATTCTCGTTACAGGCGGCACGGGTCTCGTCGGTCGGCATCTGTTGCCTCGCCTCGTCGAGGCCGGGCACACCGCGCTGGTGTTGAGCCGGCAAGCCAACCCGCCGCTGCCTGCGGGTTGCACGGCCCTATCGGGCGATCCGACCCAGGATGGGCCCTGGCTGGATCAGATCGGTGATTGCGATGCGGTCATCAATCTCGCGGGTGAAAACTTGCTGGGCCGGCGCTGGCGCCGAAGTTTCAAGCAGCGACTTATTTCCAGCCGGATCGAGAGCACGCGCCGCGTGGCCGAGGCTCTGGCGCGGAACCCCCACCGGACGGGTGGTGCCCCCAAGATCTTGGTGAGCGCGTCAGCCATCGGCTATTACGGCCCCACCGACCGCGAGGAGCTAGACGAGGAATCGCCGGCGGGCAACGACTTCCTGGCGACGCTTTGTGTCGATTGGGAGAAGGCGGCTCAACCGGCCCGGGATGCCGGAGTGCGGGTCGTGCATCCACGCATCGGCATGGTATGTGATCGCAAAGAGGGGGCGCTCCCCAAGCTGGCACGCCCCTTCCGCTGGTTCGTGGGCGGCCCGGTCGGCGACGGCAAGCAGTGGATCAGTTGGATCCACATTGAAGACTTGGTCGGTTTGATTATGTTCGCGCTCGAGCGTCCCGAAGTCAGCGGGCCGATCAACGCCACAGCCCCGGAACCGCTGACCAACTGGGGCATCAGCGCTCTCCTGGCCCACATTCTTCATCGGCCGAACTGGATGCGTGTCCCCAAATTCATGTTGCGCATCTTGCTGGGGGAAGCCGCGACCGTGGTCGTGAACGGCCAGCGCGTGATCCCACGACAGGCGCTCAAACTGGGTTACGTGTTCCGTTATGCCGAGCCGGAACCGGCCCTGCGCGATTTACTCAATCGCCCGAAGCCGGCGGACCCGGCGGCTGGGTGAGGGCATACAAGTTAAAAAAATGCCGTCACTTCGCCGCCTTCGGAAGCTGCTGTTCGTTCTCTTCCTTACCTACGTATTCGTGATCGTCATGCTCGTTTTTCTCGAAAACCGGATGGTCTATCCCCTTGAATCGGCTGCCGATCACTGGGAGAATCCGCCCGATCCCGCCATCGAGGAAGTGACGTTCCCCTCGGCCGATGGGGTGACGATTCACGGCTGGTATCTCGCCCAACCGGGGGCGGCCGAGGTGTTGGTGATTTGTCATGGCAACGGCGGCAATCTCAGTTATCGCGGGCACACTCTGCTTCGTTTTCGTGAAGTGCTCGGCTGTTCCGTGTTGATCTTTGATTACCCCGGTTACGGCAAGAGTAGCGGCAAGCCGAGCGAAGAAGGTTGCTACGCCTCGGCCGAGGCGGCCTTGCGCTGGCTCAACGAGTTCAAGAGTTATCCGAGCCGGCAGGTCATCCTGTTCGGCGAATCGCTGGGCGGCGGCATCGCGACCGAGATCGCCAAGCGGCAACCGTGTCGAGCGCTGGTCTTGTTCAAGACCTTCACGACGCTGCCCGCCGTCGGCCAGCGCCGTTATCGCTGGCTACCCGTCCGCTGGCTGATGCGTAACAAGTTCGACAGCCTGGCGAAGATTCGCGACATTCATGTTCCCACGTTCATCGCCAGCGCGACGCTGGACGAGATCGTTCCCTTCGAGATGGGCAAGGAACTCCATGCCGCCGCACTGGGGCCGAAGGAGTTTATGGCACTCGAAGGTGAACATCACAATGATCGCCTATCAGACGACTTCATGATGAGATTGAAGAGATTTTTGGAGCAGATACGGTAGGGTCTTGGCGATTGGCAAATCACTGCACGGCCAGCGGGGCCTCTGGGAAATAACGTGCCGGCCCTTACGGACACGTTGGAAAACGTGTTCCACGACATGTGCTACCTCCGC
>Ga0105048_10007756_pt1 | contig 17230 bp, 15 predicted proteins | sample MAT05_FD_78382 | JGI IMG/M metagenome (GOLD analysis project Ga0105048, IMG submission 78382) | Freshwater microbial communities from Lake Fryxell liftoff mats and glacier meltwater in Antarctica - MAT-05 | ecosystem: Environmental > Aquatic > Freshwater > Ice > Liftoff microbial mat | place...
AGTTGCCAAACTAGAAATAGGAGACAGTGGATTTTTAGGTATCAGTTCTGGCAGCAATCCCAGCCCCAGAAAGATTACACTTAGAGTAAACCCAATCAGCAGAACTCATGCCGAAGCAGACGCGATCCAACAAGCATATGACGCTGGCATTAGAGGCGGCAGGGCGAGATTAATTGTTGATCGCGATCTATGTCGAGCTTGCGGTCAAAATGGTGGTGTTAAGGGAATGGCTAAACAATTAGGCTTGGAAGAGCTAGAAGTGATTAGCCCTAGCGGTCGAACAGTAATCAAATTAAACTGAGGTTAATATGTTTATTTCAAAGTTCTCTACAGAAAATTGGCAAGGCGATCGCAACAAGATTGAACTACATTCAGCTACAAATTGGGCAGACATCGAAATCGCTATCAAAGCACTGGATGGAAAGAATAAAACTCTCGTAACCCTAGAAACCGAAGAAGAAACTCATATGTCTATCGGTGGTGGCAAAGATAAATATGTAGTGTATCTGACCTTTGATAATGAGGCGTTTACCTATCTAATCGATCCATCAAAATCAGATGCCGAGCAAGGTCTAGTAGTTGGAGGTCAAGAAAGTTTTTATCCTGCTAGATTATGTGTCGATCTGCATAAAACACTTAAAGCCGCCAAGACATTTGCCGAACTTGGAGCAGTTGAAAAATCAGTAATCTGGGAACAGGATCAAGTTCTAGAGCTAGTGTAAAACATCCCGAATTAGTTGACCAGTGCCTTATGCTTCGTGTGCTAGTTCTCCCATGATGTAAGTTGCGGCGATCGCGCGATCATCTCCCATAATTATCGTGGCAAATAACTGATCGGAGATTTCGCCTAGTGTTTGCGGAATTATCTGATCTGTTAATTTATTGCGTAGTGCCATGATCGGCGTTGAGCGCAAATTCAGAACCACAAAATCGGCTTCTTTGCCAATCTCAAAATTACCTAATTTATCATCAAGAGATAACGCGATCGCTCCTCCCAAAGTGGCGAGAAACAATGCCTGAAAAGCCGAGAGTTTTTGCGATCGCAACTGCGCTACTTGATAGGCAGCACTTGCAGTACGCAAAATCGAGAAACTAGTTCCTGCGCCAACATCCGTTCCCAATCCAACTTTTACGGGTGTTTCTAAAGACTTTGCTTTTTCTAATTTAAATAACCCACTACCCAAAAACAAATTGGAAGTTGGGCAAAATGCGATCGCTGCTTTTGCTTCAGATAATCTCGCGAATTCGCGATCGCTAAGTTGTACTCCATGAGCAAAGATCGATCTTTCTCCAACTAAACCTGCACGATCATAAGCATCAAGATAGCCTTCACTTTCAGGGAAAAGCTCAGCAACAAATTCCACCTCTTTCACATTTTCCGAAAGATGCGTATGCAAATACACATCAGGGAATTCCGCTAAAAGTTTACCTGCATTTGATAACTGCTCTGGAGTTGATGTAATTGCGAAACGTGGGGTGACCGCATAGAGCAGGCGATCGCGCTTATGCCATTTCTCAATTAATTGCTTAGTTTCTAAATAAGAAGATGTTGCCGTGTCTCTCAAAAATTCTGGAGCATTACGATCCATCATTACTTTGCCCGCAATCATCCGTAAATTGCGGCAATAAGCTGCTTCAAAAAAAGCATCAGTTGATTGAGGAAAAACCGCCGTAAATACTAAGGCTGTAGTAGTTCCATTTCGCAATAACTCATCAAGAAATAGCGACGCAATTTCCAGAGCATAGTTGCGATCGGCAAATTTCTGTTCCGTAGGAAATGTATAAGTACTCAGCCACTCCAATAACTGCTCTCCATAGGAACCAATCATTTCCATCTGAGGAAAATGAATATGCGTATCGATAAATCCTGAGACAATTAAACGATCGGGATAATGTGTAATGGGAATATCAGGATATTGAGAATGTATCTGTTCATAATTGCCCAAAGCCTTTACTTTGCCGTGCTCAATTACTAATAAACCATCAGGAAAGTATCGAATACAATCAGACTCGGGTACATAAAAAGGGTCAGCGATCGCATCTAAAAAACTTGCGCGAAATCCTTTAATGGGCGAAGACATCGGCATACCCTAACAAATCTAAATATACAAGCGTTGGAATGTGAGCAAAACAAGCTTGGGCAAGATCATAGCGATTTTCACGAATTAGCATATCAATTAGCTTGCGATACACAGACAACAAATATTTCACATCATTAGCAGCATATTTTAATTGTTCTTCCGATAGCACTTGGATATTACCCCAGTCAGAAGACTGAGAAGTTTTATCAAGTTCAATTTTTTCGAGTTCGCGTACTACTTCTTTTAGCCCATGCTTATCGGTATATGTTCTGGCGAGTTTACTAGCAATTTTGGTGCAAAAAATCGGATGGGTGGCGATACTGAGATGGGCTTCGAGCATCCCTACATCAAACCGAGCAAAATGAAAAACTTTGGTTACATCGGGTGCTTCAAACAAATATTTAAGATTTGGCGCTTCTTTGATTCCTTGTGCAATTCGGACTAAGCTTACAATTTCATAATCATTGCTAATTTGAATTAAGCACAAGCGATCGCGCCTAGGAATCAAACCCATAGTTTCAGTATCAACTGCGATCGCTTCACAACTGAGATATTCTTGAAGGGTTTCAAAATCGATATCGTTATCAAAAATTCTAAAAGCTGGCATCTTAATTCTTAGGTTATCTCAAGCACTAGTTATACAGCTTTTATGCAGCCTATTTGGCAAAACTTATTAGACTTATTTGAACTAAAGACATAGAGAGCACAAGTAGATCAAAGCCCTAACTGTGTTTTCTATAGCAATCATAAGTCATTTGTGGAGAAACAAGGGGCTTAACTCCCTTGTTATAAGCCTTATACTTTCACGACTCATTTAGGATTGCTATATGTTATTTCAATAGAAAATTAATTTGCAATTATTAAAATTAAAGTTTAATATTTAGACTCTAAAGCATGTAGCTTATACAATGTAGTTAGTTCTTTATAATGCTTAAGATAGATTAAATCGCCAAAACTGGCGTTGGTAATTCTTGCCACAGCTACTTTCTAGATTTTATATCTTAAAATATACTCACGATCTCAGTACCGAGACTTTCTCTGAGACATTACTAAAAATTTTTAAAAAGATTACTCCGAAACAATAAAGTAGATTTTTGAGTCAGCTTTTTAGGTTGATTAGTATAATGTAATCAAATCCAACCTTTAAGAGTTTTACTGTGGCACAGGAGAATATTAATATGGCGCAGTTATCAAATCAATATCAATCCGAACTACTTTCTGAACAAGTTACAGATATAACTTCGGGCAGCATTGATAAAGCTCAGCAATATATTTTTAATTTCTTTTTAGAAATAAGCAAACATTATAAATCTGAAGAAATTTTAAATCAATTTAATAAATTATTTATTCGTTATGAAGAGGTTAATAATGTTAGAGCTTATGATGCTTTAGGTGAAATCATATTTCATGATAAAGAGGATGAATTTAAACATACGCTTTTACGCTGTTGCTATATTCTCAATAATAATTGGGCAATCAATGGAAATATAACTGCTTGTCAGCAGTTAGTGGAACTTTTTTTGTTGAATTCAATTCGTATCCCCACACGAATTCACAAATTAAAAAAGCTAAGGCAGTGGTTACAAAACTTTGTTCAATCTGAAGAATACAAAACTTTGCGATCGCTCTCAGGGCGAGCAGGAGTAAGCAGAAATTATCATGATTGGAGCGAGCGTTTTTCTTCCTATTTATTAACTTCAGAATATACCGATCTAAACAAACCACCTGAGCAACGTCAATACGCAGAAACGCTAGCTCGAAAGATTAAAAAGCAATTTAAGTTTGATTTAGCTATGTATACATCTCGGATTGACACAAGATCAGGTGCTAATCCACAGCGTCAAAACCCTACTACTTTAGGAGATGGCGTACTTATTTTAATGAAAAGAGTTTTGAACAAGCAGGGGAATGAGAATTTTAGAAATGTTGCAAAAAATTTCTGTGCACAAATTCGGCATATGACTTTTTTAGAATTTAAAGAAAATCTCCTCGGATATCTAGGGATCTCACGAGATGATTTAGAAATTCCTGAAGTCATGCGGTTAACAGTAGTACAAAAATTAAACCATTTTCAGAGGCATCAAGACGCACAAAAAATGACCCTTAGTTTATTACATGTAACTTGCAATCGGGTTTTGCAATATCTTTTATTAAATGAGCATCGTAAACCTTCTGTATTTCTACAATTATCTTTAGAGAGTAATAACTTTCTTAATCCTGTAATTCTATTACTAAAAATTGTCCTAATCTTTCCCAATAGTCGCTTGCACTTAGAAGGTTATATTGCCGAATTAATTAAGTTTTATAGTTCTTATGATGAAATGGAATGTCGCGCTTTTATTAATTTCCTTGATGTTTTGAATGTTACATTAGCGATCTTTGACGAAGATACCGACTATAGCTTAATTAAAATGAAGAACATTGAAAATGATTCCCCCGATATAAATTTAGAAAACTATCGCGTTTTTTCGCAATCAAAGCGATTTGTCGATTTGGTTGGTCAGCCAACTAATCAACAAAATATAACAAAAACTCTAAATTCTTAGGCTAAAGATTCAATCCATTCAAAAATGCGATTCCATGCCCACCACCGATCGCGATCGCGATATTGATTTTGACATTCTTTACTGCTGACATAACCGACGTGACCACCATGTTCTGTAAGCATCAGTTTAATTGCAGAGTTCTCTTTGGCAATCTTTTTTAAGTCTGCAACAATCGATGGAGCGAACATCGGATCATCATCGGCATAAAGAATTAAAGTTGGCTTTTGGAGGTTTGACATGAAATATAATGGACAACTTGCCTCGTAGTATTCCTCTACGGAAGCAAAGCCTAATTTGGCAATCGTCAACTCATTATCAAACCCCCAAATGCTGTTAGCACGTTCCACAGCATTGCTGTCAATTGCTTCAGGATGATATTTTGCCATCCGTCTCGCTAGCTTCTTGAGTTCGCGGGCGATCGACTTTTCTAAAAATTTACCCAAATCATCTTTAACTAAATAAGTAAGCGATCGATTAGAGTCCAAACTAGGGCAAATCACGGCTCCACCTGCAATGTCAGCAGACGTAATTTCTAAATCACTACCCCACTCAGCGATCTCTTCTCCTGCCTTAATTCCCCATAAAGCTAACTGACCACCCAGAGAATATCCCGTTAGCCAAAATGGCGCAGGACATCCTAACTGTTTGGCAGTATTAGCGATACGGATGAAATCTTCGCCTTCATAAAGCCCGTCTGAGGTGAAAGCTGGGGAAAGCTCAGCCGTTTTGCCATGTGCCCGCCAGTCAAATAAAACGACTGCATATCCTTTGGCGATCGCCTTTCGACCAAGAATTTTAAGGAACCATTGATTATCTAAATCCCCCGTAATTCCATAAGTTCCAACTATTGTTCCTTTTGCCTTTGGTGGAATTGCATATTTGCCAAATATAGGAACTCCATTTGCACCGATAAAAATATGCTCTTGATAAAGAGGTTCTGTTTCAACTGTAAAGCTTTCCCACTTTCGGCTCAATCGTAAAGCAGTATAAAGAGTCATTAGCAGACCATTTTTTAGCAGCCAAGGCGGAGTATAGAAAATCATGTAAACAGAAGTCCTTATTTATGTTCTTGTAGGTTTACTATAGCAATCGCCCCTAAAAAATATCCTAAAATGAAAGTAGAGGTAACGCAAAACGCCACCTCTACTTTCTGGTCTAACCTGATTACGGAGAGAGAGGGATTCGAACCCTCGTTAAAGTTTCCCCTAAACAGCATTTCCAGTGCTGCGCCTTCAACCACTCGGCCATCTCTCCTCACTTAACTTACAGAAAAATCCGATCAGAATTTACCTGTTTCATCATGTGGAATACAATCATACCAAAGCATGGCACATATACAAAAAAAGTTACAGGAATTTTGATTAAAACCTGCAAATATGTTAGTTGCTTCCAACTAAATATGTTCTTACTCCCTTCCCAGTGAAAAATTAGACATTAAAACCAAATGATTAGGGTTGCGGCGCTTCGCGCCGCAACCCTAATCATTTTGGGAAGGGAGTAACACCTATCTCAAAGCATAATGTTGCAAATTGTTATCTTGACCGTACTTTTTTACGTCATTCAAACCTACGTCAGCAATCTAGGTATTTCTTCGCGGGCACTGGCGATTTATCTAAAAGAAACCCTTGGCTTGTCTGCGCGTGAGTCCGCTAATTTTGTCGGGATCGCCTTTTTAGGCACTGGTTCCGCTAAGTGGGATTGCACAATCCCTTCTTAGCGGAACCAGTGCCTTACTTTAACTGAACATTAAATTTTTATGGCGATCGCCTTACATTTCATCAGGATTAATGCCTAGTGACCTGAGTTTTTCGGCAAGTCGTTGGGCTTTTTGTTCGGCTTTTTCTTTGGCGAGACGCTCTTGCTGTGAGATTAATTTTTCCTGAGCAGCGATCGCATTAGCCTTGGTCGCTCGTTCTTGAGCAGTCGGATATCTGGCTCCATAGCAATCGTACCAATAGACCCATTCTCTCTGCCAATTATTACAATCAGTTCGTTCGCAGCCGATACCTAGATCGATCTCTTGCATCCATATCATCTTTCCACTTTCTTGCAAAAGAGCGATTGATGGCATTAGTTCATACTTTCCATCAATCAACTTATACACTTCTAAAGATTGGTGGTTTTTGTAAAGCCCTCTTCGACCAGCCAATGGATTGTAGATAACGTAGTAAAGAATTCCTAAATCTTGATACTCTTCTAACTTACTTTCATACTCACCGTTATATTTCTTGGAGATTATCTCAAGTGCCAAAATCGGCAACACCTTCTCTTGCCAAAGCACATAGCTCAAGCGTCCTCCCTCGCCATTATATCTAGGCACGCCCAATGCAAGAAAGCCATCGGGAACGATTTTTCTGGATTTTTCTGGTTCCTCAAGATTGGGTTCAAGATAAACGCCCATGTCTACACCCCAAAACCAATCAGATCGTTCACCCCAAATTTCTCTAAGCAAATTTAGCAGAATATTCGGAATATCATTTTGGAGTTCGTTATCCACAGGCGTTTCATCGGAATCTGGTAATTCCTCGGCAGTTGGTAAGCGGCGGCGGTATTCTGAAGGTATAGTAACCATAGCTTTTTGGCATTTTAGGTTAGCTTTATGTTCTCACAGTATAGCAATCATAAAACCCAAAAGAGAGAGTCGGCGCAAAGCGTCGACTCTCTCTTTTAGAAAGCTTAATTTAGGCAGCGTGTTGGCGATACCAAGCGATCGTATTGTTTACGCCTTCGCGAAAATCTACTTGGGCAGTGAAACCAAAAGCTTGCTTAGCCCTCTCCACATCTAGACAACGACGTGGTTGTCCATTCGGCTTATCGGTTTCCCAAACAATCTTGCCATCGTAACCCATCAACTCACAAATTAAATGGATCAAGTCTTTGATCGAAATCTCCAAACCTGTACCAATATTCACAGGCTCAGATTCGTTATAAGTCGCTGATGCCATGACAATGCCACGCGCCGCATCATCAGAATACACAAACTCTCTGGTCGGTGTACCATCGCCCCATACAGAAATTTGGCGATCGCCTTTTTGTTGCGCTTCATAAACCTTACGAATCAGGGCAGGGATCACATGAGAACTACGCGGATCAAAATTATCTTCAGGACCATATAAGTTAACAGGTAACAAATAGATACCATTAAACCCATACTGTTGACGGTAGGACTGCAACTGCACTAGCAAAGCTTTTTTAGCTATACCATAGGGAGCATTAGTGACTTCAGGATAACCATTCCAGATATCCGATTCTTTAAAGGGGACTGGGGTAAAGTTGGGATAGGCGCAAATTGTACCAATGCAAACAAATTTTTGAACATCAGCTTGATAAGCGGCATGGATTAATTGCACACCCATGATTAAATTATCGTAAAAAAGTTCAGCAGGTTTCTCACGATTGAGTCCAATGCCGCCCACATGAGCCGCAAGATGAATTATTAAATCTTGTCCTTGAACAACTTTTTCGCAGGTGGCAAGCGATCGCAAATCATCCTCTTTGGAGCGAGGTACGGTGATCAAATCTGGGCTAGCTCCTGCGGCGATAAGTTGCGTGATTACCTGTTTTCCTAAAAAGCCAGCACCACCAGTAACTAAGATCTTTTGATCGTTAAATTGTAGTTTTGATTGATTCTCTAGCACATAAACCTCTTAAATTAAAATAAACTACCAATTAGAAGACTGTGAAGCATTTCGTAGGGTCGCAATATCTTGAGAGATAGTGCCTTTAGGATTAGGTAGTCCCAACACCTCCAAATCAGCATCAACCATTAGCTCAACTAAATCTTTGAAGGTAACTTTGGGTTCCCAGCCAAGTTTTTGTTTTGCCTTAGTAGAATCGCCCAATAGCAAATCAACTTCGGCAGGTCGGAAATAACGTGGATCGATCTCCACATAGTCTTCCCAGTTGAGATTAACGTAAGCAAAAGACTCGGCAAGAAACTCTCTCACTGAATGGGTTTCCCCTGTCGAGACCACATAATCATCAGGTTCAGTCTGCTGCAACATTAACCACATTGCTTCGACATAGTCTTTGGCATAGCCCCAGTCACGCTTTGAGTCAAGATTCCCTAAGTACAGCTTCTTCTGATGTCCAGCGACTATACGCGCGATCGCCCTCGTAATCTTGCGAGTGACAAATGTTTCACCACGACGCGGTGATTCATGATTAAACAAAATTCCATTGCAAGCAAATAGCCCATAGGATTCGCGGTAATTAATAGTTTGCCAATGGGCATAGACTTTGGCGCAAGCATAGGGACTACGCGGATAAAAAGGGGTTTCCTCATTCTGAGGCACAGCTTGAACTAGTCCATACATCTCCGATGAACCTGCTTGATAAAAACGAATCCCTCGGCTGTTACGCTGCTGATAATCGCGTAATGCTTCTAGCAGTCGTAAGGTTCCCATCCCCACTGTGTCAACGGTATATTCTGGAGAGTCAAAACTGACCCGCACATGAGATTGAGCGCCAAGGTTGAATACTTCATGAGGTCGAACCGCTTCTAAAATTCGTCCTAAGGTTGTACCGTCTGTCAGATCGCCATAGTGCAGAAATAATTTGGTTTCTGGTAAGTGCGGATCTTGATACATGTGATCGAGGCGATCTGTATTGATCGTCGAAGTGCGGCGAATGATGCCATGTACTTCGTATCCTTTTGCTAGTAAAAGTTCTGATAAATACGATCCATCTTGACCTGTTATTCCTGTGATCAATGCGCGCTTTGATTTACTCATGAAGTATTGTTTGAAAAGACTCAATTAAGATTTCTTTGTTAGCATACCTATAAATTTATAGCGATCGCCAATAAAATTCATAAAAGAGAAGAGATACTTTATCCTGCATCTCTTCTATAAGCCCTATATTTTTATAAGCCCTATATACATTTGCCATCGATCAACATCTTTTCAAACTCAGTTGCTGGTATGGGAGGACTAAAGAAATACCCCTGCATCTGATCACAACCATTCTCTTTCAAAAATTGAATCTGTTCCTCAGTTTCGACACCTTCTGCAATAACTTGCAGTGACAAACTATGTGCTAAGTCGATGATTGCTAAGGAAATCGATGCATCATGTCGATCTGTGAGCACGTCCTCTATAAAGCAGCGATCAATTTTAATTGTGTTAACTGGAAAATGTTTGAGATAGCTTAAAGACGAATAGCCTGTTCCAAAATCATCGATCGCTATCTTTATACCCATCGTCTGTAACTGCGACAACATCTGAATCGTAAATTCTGCATTTTGCATGATAATACTTTCGGTGAGTTCGAGTTCTAAATGATGTGCTTCTACACCACTTTCTTGCAAAACTTTGCTAAGCATTTTAATTAAGTTACTATCTGGACGAAAATGTTGACTAGATAGATTGACAGCGATAAATCCATAACTAATATTTAGGGCTTGCCACGCTCGCATCTGTTTACAAACGTCATTCAGAATTAATTCACTCAAACGTACAATTAGTCCTGTTTGTTCGGCAACAGGAATAAATTTGGTCGGCATAATTAGCCCAAGTTCTGGATGCTGCCATCTTGCTAATGCTTCAGCCCCAATAATTTGTCCTGAATTTAAATCAACTAAAGGCTGATAAAAAACACAAATTTCTTGACGATCAATGGCACGATGAAGGCTGTTTGCCAAAGCCATATATTCGGAAGATTGGATATGGAGGTCAGGACTATACAACTTATAGGTATTTCTGTCATGGGTTTTGGCATAGTACATTGCTAGCTCAGCATTTTTAATTAATCCATCTACGTCTTGATGATCTTCAGGAAAGATGGTGATGCCAATACTACTGGTAAGAAAAACCTCATGCCCATACAAATTATAAGGACGGCTCAATAGATCTAAAATTTTCTGAGCTTCAAGTTTGACGCTGATTACATCAGTAATGTTAGAGATAATCATTGCGAATTCGTCGCCTTGGATCCGAGCCACCATGTCGCAAGCGGCTGTATATCTAGTTAAACGTTCTGCAATTGCCTTAAATAATTGATCGCCAATATCATTGCCAAGTGTGTTGTTAATGATATTGAAATTATCCATATCCAAAAAGAGTAAAGCTAAAGCCCTACTGTTAATCTGTGCATGTAATATTGCTTGGCTTAATGACGCATGAAAAAGAATCCGATTTGGTAATTTTGTAAGTTCATCATGGTGAGACAGGTATTCAAACTTAGCTCCAACCGCTTTGATCTCGTCATAGTAATGCTCTTTAACTGAGTTGTATTTTTGCAGCCGTGAAGCGATCGCATTCAGCAATTCCGCAGAAGTAAATGGTTTAGTCAGATAATCATCTGCACCTAGTTGCATAGCCTGTCGCATATCCGCCTTTTCGGTCATAGCCGTCAAAAATATAAACGGAATCATTGAAGTTTTAGCTTCTTGTCGCAACGCTACTAGGGTTCCATAGCCATCTAGTTCGGGCATAGCGATATCACATATAATTAAATCTGGTAAATAGGTTTTGGCAATCTGTACCCCAACGACTCCATTCTCTGCTCCCATTACATCAAAACCTTCGTAGGAGAGAGTCTCCATGATCTCCTCTCGTAAGGCTTCTACATCTTCGATGACTAGAATCGTTGTCATAATCGCATTTATTCCTCTGTCAGAATTTTAGGGTTAAGATATTTAACATTTAGACAGTTACAGCCTATTGAGAGTTTGAGTAGCCCAGATAATTCTTTGAAAGTGCCGCTTCGCGGCACTTTCAAAGAATTATCTGGGTTTTATAGCAGCGCAAGGCGCTGTATTATTAGACAGTTATTAGAGGCACATCCAAAGTTTGCTTCGCTAACAACTGATTTAGATAGGCAACCTTACTTGAATAGTTGTTCCCTTATTTTCACTACTACTAAGTTTAATTGTGCCGCTTAGGATATCAATTGAGTTTTTGACAATTGCCATTCCTAACCCAGTCCCTGCAATCATACCAACATTTTGAGCACGATAAAAGTGCTCAAAAATCTTTTCTTGATCATTTATAGGAATGCCAATTCCTTGATCTTTAAATTCCAACAAAAGTTGGGGAATGAGATCTTTAGTTTGTGAGATTATCAAAGTGATTTCTCCACCATCGGGAGAATATTTAATTGCATTTGACAATAAATTAGAAACAATTTGTTTAAAGAACTTACTATCAATTAATATATTTGAGGGCACATTAATATTTTTAAATAAAACTTGATGTTTATCACTTGCTAACAGTTTAGTCTGTTCGATTATATCTAAACAAAAATCTTCCAAATTAATTTCTTCTATTTGTAACTCCAGTTTTCCAGATTCAGTTTTACCAATGATTAATACTTCTTCTAATAGGTTAGTCATTCCTTTAACTTCACGTTGTATTTTATCAATACGTTCTAATTTTTTAATATCTGACATTTTATGTCCATGATTTCGTAATAAATCGCTTGCTGCTTGAATAGTAGCAAGTGGAGTCCGAAATTCATGAGATGCTCTAGAAATAAATTGTGATTTAAGTTCGTTTAGCTCTTTTTCTTTAAGCAATGCTGTTTTTAGTTGGCTCAGACTTTGCTCTAATTGATAGGTACGATCAGCTACTTCACGCTCTAAATTTTTGTTGAGATCTTGGACGCGCTCAAATAATTTTACTTGCTGAATAGCGATCGCTACGTGATTAGCCAATTGTCTGAACAGGTCGATTTCAAAGTCTTCCCAATATCGAGGTGCAATGCATTGATGAGCAATTAATAATCCCCATAATGTATCGCCAAATGAAATTGTAACTACAATATTTGCTTTGACTTGAAAGCATTGCAAAAGATTTTTATGGCAAGGAGTTAACTCTGCAAACTCAACATCATTAATACTGGAAATTGGTCGGTTTTGGTATTGTTTTAGATAATCATCATTATCAATTATTGTCCCTACAATTGACAACGAGGAATCGTTAACTGCTTCGACTACAAATTTACCACTCCAGTCTTTTTGAAACTGATAAATAACCACGCGGTCAATACGCAATAATTCTTGAGCTTCTTGAACGGTAATTGCTAAAATTTGATCGAGATTTAGCTCGCATTGAATTTTTAATAAAATTGCATTTAGTAACCGTTCTCTTTCATTTTGATAACGTAGTTGTATCTCTACTTTCTTGCGTTCGGTAATGTCATAGTAACTACTCAAGTACATTCGCTTATTTTTATATGTCATTAGTCTTGTCGAAACCAAAACATCTTTAAAGGTGCCATCTTGATGACAAATATGTGTTTCAACAGTTGTTACCCGACCAGTTTCTTGAAGCTGCTGCAATCTCAATAAAGCTTGATTACGTTCTGTGCGATCGGGATATAAGTAATTTGTAAAGTCTGGACTGGAGTTAGCTTCAGCCATACTATAACCTGTAAGATTTTCCATTCCCGAATTGAAAATCGCGAAATAGCCCGTGTCATCACTAAAGCTAATTCCTTCTTTAATAGAGGTAAGTACTGTACGCAAATATTCTTCACTTTCACGCAATCTTTGAGTGGATTTTGCATTCTCAGTAATGTCAGTTTGAATGCCTATATAGTTGGTAAGCTCACCATACTCATTAAATACTGGGGCAATATATAAATCATTCCAAAATGGCACGCCATCTTTGCGATAGTTGAGCAAGACAGCATGACACTCGCGCTTTTCTTTAATTGCATTTTGTAAATCTAAAATACCGCTCTGATGGCGATCGCCACCTTGCAAAAATCGACAATTTCGTCCAATCGACTCCGCCTCGCTATAACCTGTAATCTTCTCAAAGCTTGGATTCACATAAATTATCGGATTCTCAGGTAGAGTAGCATCGGTAATCACAATTCCATTAGAGCTTGCGGCGATCGCTCGTTCCCGTATTTGCAGAGACTCTTTCGCCCGATTACGTTCAGAAACATCCCGCAAAGATGCCACCGTATAAACTATTTGATCTTGATCAATAGCCTCAGCTACGCGCATTTCCACAGAAGTTGTCTTTCCCGCTTTGTTGATAATGTCAATATCTGTACTTTGCCCCGAAACTACAGGTATTCCAAAAACTTTACTAACAATATCTTCGGCGCTAGATCCAAACAGGTTCTCGGCGGATTGATTGGCGTAGCGAACAATTCCCTCACGATCAACTATCACTACAGCATCGGGAATTTCACTAACTAAATGACTAAACTTCGTGTCATTAAAATGCTTGATTTGAGGTTGAGATATCGGTATATTTGTAATGTCTTGACAAGTACCAACAATCTGTTGCAAATTGTCATTTATACCTATTTTTAATGAAAGTGAAATTGATAAAAGTCGTTTTGTGGCGCCATTAAGTTTCACTTCATACTTAACACTCTGCTGAGATTGTAAGCATTGATTAACATGTGTACTTAATAATTGGACAAACTCTAGAGGTAAACATTCATGAGGCTGCAACCCAACTAGATTAGCAGTTTGATCAATGTTATGTTCTCCGACAACAAGATCTAAAAAAGCAAGATTTACGATCGCAAATCGTAAAGTAAATTTTTGATCATTTATTTGGTCATTTATACTTAGTAAATCTGTATTTGACTCAACCGTCAAAACAAAGATTGCTGATTGAATATGATCAAGCACATCTTGCATAATCGCCAAATCGCTTTCCAAAAATCGCCACTAGATTAATCTTACTTTATGGGAAATAAATTGAGTTTAAATAATTTATTAAGACATAAAATTAAGACATAAAGTCTTGAAATAAAAGGGCTTACAAATTATCTATCCTCATATTTTGTCCTAGCCAAAAAAGGTGCAGCTATAACATTGCACCTTCTTAAGTCTTATAATTAATTAAGATTAAATTACTTAAACTTTTATGTCTTTAAAACTTTCAGTTCCTTCAATCGGTTGCGCTAGTTGTATTGAAACTATTACTAAAACCATCCAATCTGTCGATACGACAGCAAAGATTGCAGGTGATGCAACAAGCAAATCTTTAGATATCGAAAGCCAATTGCCTGAGGTCAAAATTCGCGAGCTAATTGCGATCGCAGGTCATAAAGTTGCCTAGTTTAAAGAAAAAGTGACGCTCTGCGTCAATTTTTCTTTAAAGATCACAATACTCACCTCTAGGTGTATTAAAATCGCCCGACTTGCCACCACTCTTATGGATTAGCCGCGTATTTGAGATAATCATCGTCTTTTCTAGCGACTTTGCCATATCGTATATGGTCAAAGCGGTGATTGTTGCAGCAGTCATAGCTTCCATTTCCACCCCAGTCTCAGCCTTAGTTTTTACCTCAGCCTCAATTTGATAACCAGGGATATTTTCATCTAGGATAATCCTGACATCGACACTGGTTAAATTGAGCGGATGACACATAGGAATCAAGTTTGCTGTCTGTTTTGCTGCCATGATTCCCGCTAGTCTCGCTGTACCTAAAACATCCCCTTTTGGTAAATCTCCCGCTTGGATCGCATCCAACGTAGTTGTTTTCATAGATATTTCACACATGGCGATCGCTCGTCTCACTGTTTGCGGTTTATGCGTCACATCCACCATTTGAGCATTACCGTTTTGGTCAAGATGAGCGAGTGACTGAAGAGTATCCGTATCCATAAAAGCTTTACTGAAATTAACACGATAATACAAAAATTAAGCAGAGAGCTTAGGAGCTAGCCTTTAGCAATTTTCTTTATAAAAATTGATAAAAATTGGTTATGACAATATTTCATCAAAACTAATTTTAGAATTTTTAGATTCTATGGTGCTGAAAATTCTAAAATTGGGTTCATTATAAAAATTGCTAGCAAACTTTTCGCTTAGTACAAAAGTCTACCTGAATTATGACTGAGACTGTAAAGATCGAGCTTTATGCCGATAATCTTGGTGTGACTCAGCTCATCGCCACCCAACTTGCTCAACTTGTCACCGCAGACACAATTATTTTGCTAGAAGGCGATCTTGGCAGTGGCAAAACTACTTTTATGCAACCATTTGGTTACGCCCTCGGTATCAACTCCACGATCGCTAGCCCTACTTTTACGCTAATTGATGAATATATCGAAGGTCGGTTGCCGCTCTATCATATCGATCTCTATCGCTTAGAGCCATCTCAAGTCCCTAGTTTGCATTTGGAAGAATATTGGCGCGGCGAAGATTTTCCGCTTGGTATTGTGGCGATTGAATGGGCAAGCAAATTGCTAAATGTTCCACCTCACCATCTCAAGATTAATCTCTCAGTACCAATGCGATCGCGATCTAGCGAAGAATCTCAAAATCTCGAATCCCCTAGTTTATCTTCAGATGAAGACTTTCTAGAAGATTTACCCGAATATCGTCTAATTCAGCTAATTGCCCAAGGCTCACTATATGTGGAACTTCTTAAACAGTTTCAAAATAGAGAGGTTATTCGCCGCCTAACTGCTTTTACCTAAAAATCTAAAGAAGTTTAAGTGAAACAAGTTTAAGTGAAAAAAAGAGTAGCTTCAAGCTTGTTGTTTGTTTGTTTGTTTGTTGGTTAGCGATCGCTATCATCCTTATTTTGAGAACTTGAGGACTTAGTTTCTTCGCTGCTGCTTTTAACTTCATCCTGAAAACCACGCAACGCCTGTCCGACGCTACGACCAATTTCAGGGATTCGCTTTGCCCCAAAAATTGCTACACCCACAAGCGAAATCACAATTACCTCTGGCCAACCAATTCCAAACATTTCTCTTACATCTCCTCAAAAGCATCTGTTATGCATTTATTCTCTACGCAAACGACAGTTAAAATCTAAAGTTCTTATAATTTTGTAGTAAAAAGCTTAGATTTTTATTGCAAAATTATAAGAACTAAAACGCATTTACTAAAACGCATTAATTAAGGCGGATATAAAAACTAATGGAATCAACCATTACTTGGACACTTGGCAGTACCGATCCTGATACTGAGACAAATCTTACTCGCATCGCCCAATGGTGGGCAGCCCTTGCCAGTCAAGAAATCATTTGGCAACAACGTCCATTACCTGAAAATATGGATCGCTCAGCGATCGACTGGGCTAAGCAAGCACTCGACGAAACTTTTACTATTCACACACCAACTTTACGAGGTATAACCCTCTATTGGTACAAACCAAATAGTCCAGATGAGCGCAATATCACAGTTGGACATATCCAACTCGATCTGCATAATCAACAGCTAGATATATTGCCATCGTCAGGCAAAAATTATCAACTCCGCATCACCCTACCCAAAATTGTTTACCAAAAAATTCAAGTCGCGGATCCGCAATTTGGTAGCCTCATTCAGCCTGATGGTAAGGCAATGCTCCTCTTTCGAGACGAAAAGCAACGTCTCGAAATCCAAATTGATCTAAGTGCGACAAATGTTGCTTTACTTCAGAAAAAGCTTTCATCATCGCCATAAAACAACAGGCGGCATTTCACGCCGCTTTCTCTTTGGGAGTTTTAGTACAGCCTATTGAGGCTTTAAAAGGTATAGAGAGATTTTTGAAAGTGCCGCGAAGCGGTACTTTCAAAAATCTCTCTGGGTTTTACAAAAGCGCAAAGCGCTGTAGAGGAGTTCAAATGGTTCGATATTTGCCTCTTGTGGTGGGAACATTAGGCGGGCTTGCCCTGTTGCTCAATCGTATGGC
>Ga0105048_10007758_pt1 | contig 17227 bp, 17 predicted proteins | sample MAT05_FD_78382 | JGI IMG/M metagenome (GOLD analysis project Ga0105048, IMG submission 78382) | Freshwater microbial communities from Lake Fryxell liftoff mats and glacier meltwater in Antarctica - MAT-05 | ecosystem: Environmental > Aquatic > Freshwater > Ice > Liftoff microbial mat | place...
GATCGAGCGAAGCCCGGTGATCGAGCGGGCCCGGTGATCGAGCGAAGCCGAGATCGATCTCAACTCCGCTCGATCACCGGTTTTCGCGGATGCTGCGCCCTTCTGCCTCATCCGCGGCGCGCTGCCGGGCCAGCACCAGGTTGCGCGTGGTGTCGCGCATCGGCAGCTGCACGACCTGCTCGGCGGCGATGCCCGCGTGCAGCTGCCGCAAACGCACCACTTCGGCGTCCACCTCCGCTCCGAGCACCAGCACGAGGTTGCTGAGGTAGAGCCACAGCAACAGCACCAGACCGCCTCCCAACCAGCCGTAGATGCGGTCGTACTGGCCAATCGTGGACACATAGAAAGCGAAGGCCGCGGTGGCAAGGCCCCACGTGACAATGACGAAGACGGCTCCGTAGCTCACCCACCGCATCCGCTCATGCCGCACATTGGGGGTGAAGTAGTAGAGCACCGCGATCAACAAGGTAACGATCAGCAACAGCACAGGCCAGCGACCGATGGACCACACCATCACCCACGGTTCGCCCACCCCCACCGACCCCGCGATAGCGCCCGCGACCGTGGGCGTAGTGATGAGCAGGATAACTATCGCGGCGAATGCGACGGGCAGAAAGACGGCCAGCACCAGCATCAGACCACGGAATTTCCAGATCTGGCGACCCTCGTGCACCTCATAGACCCCGTTAACGGCGCGCCCGAACGCGGTTGAATAGCCAGAGAGGGTCCAGACCGAGAGTGCAAGACCAATCGCGAGCGCCACACCCGGGTTCGGGATGCTGAGGAGCTGCTCCACGGGATCCCGCAGCGCATCGACGGTTATCGGTTGCACCACCTCGCTCGCGACGTCCAGGATGAGGTCGGCCGCCCCGCCCTTACCGTTTGCGACCGCGAACGCCGACACCACCGCCAGTGACGCGGGAAACAGCGCGATCGACGCGAAGAAGGTCAGGGCCGCGGCCGAGTCGATCCCACGGTGGCGCACGAATCCGTGCCAGGCGCGCCGTGCCGCAAACCGCCACGAGCTGCGTGGCAGTCCGCGGGAGCTCGGCGCGTCAGCGTCGCTCACGTTCACGCTTCCTGGCGACGCCGAAGGGAAGAACGACCCATGCCATCGTTACGATTACCGCCGCAACGGCCGCCGCGACGATGCCGGCAGCGTGACCGATTACCACGTCGAAAATCAGCAGCACCGTGCCGACCAGCGTGACCCCGACCGCCGCGATCGTCACCTTGAGGATGCGGTTGGCGACGCGAACAATGTCTCTCTTAGCCCTCTGTCGGAACAGCCCGCGATGCAGCGCGACCGGCGCCAAAGCAAGCACCGTGGTCAGTGCCGCGACGGTCACGAGTGCCAGATAGATGTCAACCTGGTCGCCGTCGAGCTCGGTGAACCGTTGCTGAAACGCGAGGGTCAGCAAAAATCCGGTGAGGATCTGAGTGCCTGTCTGGATCACGCGCAGCTCTTGCAGGAGCTCAGTCCAGTTGCGGTCGAGCCGCTCGGCTTCTGTCTCATTGCGACCGTCGCGCGCGTAGCGGTCATCGTCGATCGTCATCCAGCGATCGTAACCGGGCGCGCTCTCCACAGGTGCATTCCCGCGTAACTGCGCCACGGAGCCCACCGCTGGCCGTGCTGCGAAAGAGCCTTCGCGTTAGCCGGCAGGCCAAGCGCTGCAGCGCTGTGCAGCATCACCAGGTCGGTGCAGAGCAGCACATCCGGGTTGCCGAGCACTCGCATCGCGAGGTATCCCGCGGTCCACGGGCCGATGCCCGGTATGGCGGTGAGCGTTGCCATGAACTCGTCGGCGGGCATCCCGACGTCGAGGCGAAGGTCGCCGCGCGCGATCGCTTCGGCGACGCGCATCACGGTGTTGATCCGCGTCGCGGGTCCGCGGAGAACCTCGCGACCGTTCTGAGCGATCTGCTCGGCGGTCGGGAACAGTCCGTCGCTGCCCAACCCGCGCGTGATCGTGCCGAGCACAGTGCGTGCCGCCGCAACTGAAATCTGTTGGCCGACGAGCGTACGAAAGAGTGTCTCGTTCGCGTCAACCGCCCCCGGCAGCCGGATGCCCGGTCGCAGGCCAATCAGCGGTGCAAGCACCGGGTCGCCAGCGAGGGCCTCATCGATTGCGACGGAGTCCGCGTCAAGGTCGAAGAGGCGGCGGACGCGGGAGACCAGGGTCGCGACATCGGAGATGCTCTCGAGCCGTGCGGTGCAGAAAACCCCCGAGTCACCGTCGAGGGTCATTGCGATGTGGGCGATTCCGCCGGGGAGGCGCAGCGCACGCTCGAATCGATGATCGTCACCCGCCTCGAGCCCTTGTACGGCGTGGTCGGAGAAGAACCGCATTAGGCCGGCACCATCGAATGGCGTTCGGGCGGGTAGGCGCAGGGTGATTGTCGATGCGCCGTCGGTGGGTTTGTCGGTGGGGGTGCCGGTCGGTGTGCCTGTGGGTCGACCCCGGCGCGCAAGCGAGCGAAGGCCGCTCGGGGTGGTTTCGTAGACTGCGGCGATCGTGTCATTGAACTGGCGGATGCTGGAGAAGCCCGACGCGAAGGCGACGTCGGCGATGGAGAGGTCGGTCGAGCCCAACAGCGTGCGTGCGCTCTGGGCGCGATGGGCTCGGGCGAGGGCAAGGGGACCGGCTCCGAGTTCGGTCGACAGCACTCGGGTGAGATGGCGGGCTGTGTAGCCGAGGCGCGATGCGAGTCCCGTCACCCCCTCGCGCTCAACCACCCCGTCAACGATGAGTCGCATTGCGCGTGCGGCGAGGTCGTCGGTCAGGTTCCAGTCGGGGGAGCCCGGCACGGCATCCGGCTGGCACCGTTTGCAGGCACGCAACCCTGCCTCGTGGGCCGCCGCTGCCGTGCGGAAGAAGCTCACGTTGCGCGCGTGTGGTGTCATCGCCGGGCAGCTGGGTCGACAGTAGATGCCGGTGGTGTGCACGCCCGCGATAAATTGCCCGTCAAATCGCGAGTCGCGCGATGACAGCGCGCGATATCTCTCCTCAAAACGCTGGTCTGGGTGCTGCCCGGTCGTGGTCACGAAACCAGCCTTGCATTGCTGGGCACCATTGACTAGCGAAAATCGGACACCGCACCGTCGTGCATGTGTACCTCAAACGGGGGTAGTCGTCAAGGTCTGGCCAACATTCGACCCGATTGATTGACTAGTCGCCGTGAGCATCCACATCGACCCCTCCCTGCCGACTGTCCGTGCCCTGAGCGCGTCACAGCGAGACAGGCTTAAGTCCCGCCTCGAGCATGACCTGCACGAGGCTCACGTGAGCCAGGAGCAGCTTCGCGGGATGATCGAGACCGCCACCGAATCTCGGCGTGGCGTGGGAACCGACGAGTCGGAAGACCCCGAAGGTTCCAGCCTCGCGTTTGAGCAGGCACAGGCCTCGTCGATGCTCGAGCAGAGCCAGCGGCACGCGCTCGAAATGTCTCGAGCGCTCGGCAAGCTCGATTCCGGCAACTACGGAACCTGCGAGAACTGCGCTCAGCACATTGCCTACGCGCGACTGGATGCCCGACCCGCAGCCGCGCTCTGCATCAGTTGCGCGAGCTAACAGATTCCCTGATGAGCCAGAGAATGATGAGCCAGCCCTCGATCTAGCTGGATAACTGGCCCCCGGTCACGCTCGTGCCACAATGAAGTCATGAGCACCACGACGTCTACGGTCCCCGCGGGCGACGCGTCTCGGGGCTCCGCTGACGTGGTTGCGCTGCTGGTTCAGTCCCTCGGTGACGCCGTGTCGGTCGACGCGGTGGCGCTCAACCAGGCGCGTAGCGACAAGTCGGGCCACGTGGCATCCGGAGTCCCTCTCGCGGTAGTGACGGCTCGTTCGATCGAGCACGTGCAGGCGGTCATGCGCATTGCGACCCAGACGCGCACCCCGGTTGTCACTCGTGGCGCCGGCACGGGGTTGGCTGGTGGGGCGATCGCCAGCCAGGGCGAGATCGTGCTCTCCACCCTCGCGATGGACCGAATTCTCGAAGTGTCGGTCGACGACGAGCTCGCGGTGATCCAGCCGGGGATCATTAATGCAGACCTCAACACGCAGCTCGAGCCATACGGTCTCTGGTTTGCGCCCGACCCGGCCAGCCGCGCAATTGCCACGGTGGGCGGCAATATCGCCACCAACGCGGGCGGGCTGTTCTGCGCTAAGTACGGGGTCACGCGCGAGGCCGTGCTCGGCATGAAGGTCGTGCTGGCGGATGGCCGCCTTATCCAACTGGGGCACCGCACCGTGAAGGGCGTCACCGGTCTCGATTTCACGGCCCTGATGATCGGATCCGAGGGCACGCTCGGTGTTGTCGTCGAGGCGACAGTGAAACTTCGTCCGCTCGTCACGGAACCGGTCGCAACAATCAGCGCGAGCTTCCCGAGCGTTGAGCATGCCGCTCGGGCCTCCGCGGTGATCACTTCGTCCGGGTTGCACCCCGCGATCATGGAGCTCATCGGCGCGAGCGCCATGGCTGCTATCGCCAGTCATCTCAGCATCGGGCATCCCGGTGGCTCACAACTTATCGTGCAGTTCGATGGCCCCGGAGCTTCTGTCGAGGCGGATGCTGCGCTGGCGATTGTGCGCTCGCTCGGTGGGCAGGCCGAGATCTCTGCCGACCGGGCCGAGGGCGAGCGGCTGTTCGCTATCCGCCGCGCATTCCACCCGGCGATGGTGACGCTTGGCCAGGTGCTGATCGAAGACGTATGTGTTCCGCGCAGCCAGCTACCGGCCATGTTCGCGGCGATCAACGAGATCGAGGCACGGTACGACATCTCGATTCCGACGGTTGCACACGCGGGTGACGGAAACCTGCACCCCAACTTCATCATCGACAAGGGCACGCCCGAGGGGGAGGTGCCCGACAAGGTGTGGGCTGCGGCCGACGAGATGTTCCTCGCCGCGCTGCGGCTCGGCGGAACCCTGACCGGCGAGCACGGCATCGGCATCCTGAAAAGGCGCTGGCTGCGTGACGAACTCGGTGATGACCAGTTCGAGTTGCAGCAGGCGGTGAAGGCGGTTTTTGACCCCCTCGGAATCCTGAACCCGGGCAAAGTGTTCTGACGGCGTAACCTGCCCCGAACGCCGCAACCCTGCGCGCTACCCTGAGTGCATGACGTTCCTGCCCATCACCGGCTCTGACACCCTCGGGCCGGAGGCACGGCAGTGGTACACACTGCGAGACGCGCTCGTGCCGTTCATCGGTGAGCGTGCGGTGTCGTTGTTCTCCTATGCGATCTCCGACGAGAGTGACGCCCTGGTGTGCTCCGTCTATTTCCGTCGCATCCTGATCGACAACGGCGAGGACCCGGACAACCCCCAGGTCACCGAAACCGAACAACTGCTGATCGACTGGGGTCGGCTGATGGCGAGCAGTCCGAGCGACATACCCGACGCGTTCTATTCGCGACTCGAGGCGGCGTTCACCCCGCAGCTTCGCGTGCAGTTGTTGGCCTTCGCCGGCCAGATGGTCGCCACCAACCTATTTACGACCGTTGGCAGGGTTCCCCTCGAAGAGATCCTCTACGGGTACCGCAAGCCCGGGGACGAACGCACCCGCTGATCGAGTGCAGACTTCGCTCGGCCACCCGGTAGCGTGGCTGCGTGGATACCCCCTGGATTGCCCTCACCGTCGGTTTCGCGCTCTGGCTCGGAGCCTTCGCGCTGCAGCTTGCCGACCTCGGCACGGCACGGTTCGATGCCAGGCGGCTCGCGCGCGGCAGGTCCACCTCGGTTCGACTGCACCCCGTGGCGTGGGTCATCCCACTCGCCGCGTTGCTGATCGTCGCATTCGGCTTTGGCATTCTGGTGCTCGCAACGTTCGCGATCAACGGTGATGTGTTGATGATCCTGCTCGTCGTAGGCGTTCTCGTCGCCCTGATCGTGGCGGGCTGGTTCACGGTGACGGATGCCGCAACCAGGCCCGCGGCAGACAGTTACCGTGCAATCCGCGACGAACTGATCGATCTCAGCGGCACCCGCATCTGGCAGGACTGGCTCGACGAGCTGCGTGACCGCCTCGAAGCGATCGATTCGCAAAGCGACAGGTCGAGCCCGCCCGTGGCGGTGTCCACGAGGTCCGCTGCGAAGTGGGTGATCAGGCGGCCACAGAGAGCGCTTGCCCCCCTATTGTCGGTGATCGTGCTGGTGGTTGCGTGTGTTGCTGCTGCCGGGCATCCGGATGCACCATGGGTCATCGTCTTGGCGACCACCGCACTGATCTTCAGCGCGGTGTTGGCCGTCGCGAGCGCGCACGCGTCACTGGTGCTGCTTTCCGCGGTGCGAGATGCGCAGGTGAAGTACCGTGTCGAGGTGGTTCATTTGCTCGCCGAGGCAGAAAAGTCGTCTAAGAAGCGGGTCGCCGGTCTCGGTGATCGCGTCGCGCGGGCCCTCGAAATCTTGCGGCAACAGCAGAGCTGAAAGGCGGTGCCGAACCGCCCCCGTTCGATAGTGTCGGCACATGACTTCGACTAACCCGACAGCGACTACGCCTGACCTCACAGCATCACGAGGGGTCGTTGCGGCCGAGCCCGCCGCAGCACCGGCCGATGTCGCGATGCAGGCTGCAGCGACAACGCAGCCCGGACTCACCGGCACACCCCGCCGGCGCTCAGGCCTGCTCGTGCTGGGGATCATCGGCATCGTGATCGTCTCGTTGATCACGTTATACGTCGTCGTGTTTCTGATCAACGGGCTCGGGGGTGACGCTTTCGCTCTCGGTGGCATCATGGCTCTCGTCCCGTTGGTAATCGTGTTCTTCGCCGTGCGGTGGATCGACCGCTGGGAGCCGGAGCCGCGCGCTGCCGTGATTTTCGCGTTTCTCTGGGGAGCCGGGGTGGCGGTTCTCATCGCACTCCTCGTCGGCTCCGAGGTCGACAATCTGATCAACACCATGGGCGGTCCTGGCCCGGGTTACGAGTTCTTCGGTGCGGCGATTCAGGCACCAATCGTTGAGGAGACCGGCAAGGGTCTGGGCCTTCTGATCCTTTTCTTGGTGGCGCGCAAGCACTTCGATGGCCCCGTTGATGGCCTCGTCTATGCCGCGTGGGTTGCCGGTGGATTCGCGTTCACCGAGAACATCCTCTATTTCGGCTCACAGTTGCTCGACGCCGGTGGCGTCGACGGCAGCGTCTTCCAGATCTTCCTCGTGCGGGGCATTATGTCCCCGTTCGCACACGTGATGTTTACCGCGTGCACCGGTATCGCACTCGGGTTCGCGGCTCGCCGCACCGGGGCGCTCGGGGCAATCGGATTCTTCATCCTGGGACTCATCCCGGCGATCTTCCTCCATGCGTTGTGGAACGGCGCTCTGTTCTTCGTGAGTGATTTCTACGGCTACTACGCGATCGTGCAGTTTCCGCTGTTTGTGATGGCCGTGGTGCTCGTAGTGTTCCTTCGCCGACAGGAATCCAAGCTCACCCGCGACCGACTGGGTGAGTACGCCGCCGTCGGCTGGTTCAGTTCCGAGGAAATTAACGCGCTGGCTACCCCCGCCGGACGCCGCCAGGCGATCTCCTGGGCGCGAGCTCAGGGCAAGGGTAGAGAGATGAAGCGCTACATCCAGGATGCAACCAAGCTCGCGTTCGCGCGTCAGCGCATCATCACGGGCCGGGCCACGATCGGTGCACAGGCCGATGAGGCGACGATGCTCGCGGCAGTAGTGGAATCCCGCAAGAATCTGGTCGGTGTGGGCGCTGCGCCCACCCCGTAGCAAGTCGGGGCGTTCACAGCGAGGTGTTCGCAGGGAAATAGTGCGATCAGCCCGCGGGTGCTGCCCGTTAACAGACTCATCGCCCAGCGGTGCGGCAATGCCTGCGACTCTGTCTGGGCGATGAGTTGTTCTGCGTCAAGCGTGCCACTCCACCACGCGGGGCACAAGACCTTTCTTCGGTGCGCGTAGACTAGACCGCTGGATTTTTGAGGGGTGGACTGCATGTCGTCGAGTGAGCTGGAGCGCGAACAAGAGTACGTCGGTACCCTCTACGAGCGTCTGGACGAGCTGCGCGACGAGGCGCAGGGTCAGCTCGAAGCGGTCCGCCGCAGCAATCCCGGCGGTACCCACCAGAACCGCTCTGAGCGCGACGCATTCGCGCGTATCTACGAAGATCGCGTTGTGCAACTTCGGGAAATTGACGAACGCCTGGCCTTCGGTCGACTCACGTTCGAGCGCAACGAAGATGACCCGGAACACCGTTACATCGGACGCATTGGGCTGCGCGATCACGACCAACAGCCCATCCTTCTCGATTGGCGTGTACCGCAGGCGCGCGCGTTCTACCAGGCGACCGCGGCCACCCCGTTGGGTGCACGCGCTCGTCGGCACCTGCAAAGCCAGGGTCGAGAGATCGTGCGAATCGACGATGAGATCTTCGACCCCGACCTCCTCGACGGGGACGTATCGAGCCTGCAGGGTGAAGCCGCTCTCCTCGCGGCTCTCACCGCCGAGCGCACGGGGCGCATGAGCGACATCGTCGCGACCATCCAGGCGGAGCAGGACGCAATCATCCGCTCCGAGCTCGGCGGTGTGTTGGTGGTGCAGGGCGGACCAGGTACCGGCAAAACGGCGGTCGCGTTGCACCGCGCCGCCTATCTGCTGTACTCACATCGCGACCGGCTGGCGTCATCCGGTGTGCTGATCGTGGGACCGTCGCGCTCGTTTCTGCAGTACATCGAGGCCGTGCTGCCCTCGCTCGGCGAAACGGGTGTCGTGCTCTCGAGCGTCGGCCAACTGTTCCCGGGCGTCGACACGGCGATAGACGATGCGCAGGATGTCGCGGCACTCAAGGGTTCGCTAGAGATGGCGCAACTGATCGCTCGAGCCGTGCGCTCGCGGCAGGTCGTGCCGACCCAGCCGCAAGTCGTCGACGTCAACGGGGAACTGCTCACCATCCCGCCGCAGCTCATCCACTCGGCAATGCAGCGCGCCTGGGAGAGCAAGAAGCCGCACAACGTGGCCCGAGTGATTTTCAACAAGGCGGCGCTGTCGTCGCTGGCGCGCCTTCTCGCCGATCAGCTTCGCGACCACGGCAACACGATCGAAGATAACGACCAGGCGTGGTTGCGCGAAGACCTGCGCACGTCGCAGGACGTCAAGGTCGCTCTCAACACCGCCTGGCTGCCGCTGAGCCCGCACAAGCTGCTGCAAGACCTCTATGCGCGACCGGAGTGGCTGGCGTCGCTGACGCCGCAGTGGCCGCACGAGCGGCGAGCGCTGCTCGCTCGCGACCGCGACAATCCTCTGACCGTCAGCGATGTGCCGCTTCTCGACGAGGCCGCCGAGCTGCTCGGCGAGGCCGATGCGGTGGGCGATGCGGAAAAGCGCGAACGTAAGCAGCAGCGCAAACGTGACGTCGAGAACGCCGAGCAAGCGATCCGCAACATGGATGTCGAGGGTCTCGTTGATGCGAAGACTCTCGCGGATGGATTCGAGGCTACCGTTGAGCGTGGAACCACGGCCGAGATGGCGGCAGCCGACCGCGAGTGGGCCTATGGTCACGTCGTCGTAGATGAGGCGCAGGAACTGTCGCCAATGCAGTGGCGTGTGCTGATGCGCCGCAATCCGCTCAAGTCATTTACGATCGTCGGGGATGTCGCGCAAGCGTCGGCAGCGGCCGGCACGACCAGCTGGGCGGGTGCCCTTCACCCGCATGTTGGCGACAACTGGCGCCTCGAGGAGCTCACGGTCAACTACCGTACGCCAGCGCAGATCAGCTCCGTTGCCGAGGCAATGGCTGTCGCCCACGGTGTGAACATCACCCGTTCGCGGGCGGTGCGTGGTAGCCAGTGGCCCGTCGAGATTGTACGCACCACGGATCTGGCCGCTGCGGTGCTTCAGACGGTCCTCGCCGATCGGGCTATCGACTCGCGCGGTACGGTAGCGGTGATCGCGAGCGAATCGCTGCTGCCCAACATCTACCCGACGCTGGCTGCTGAACTGGCCGGCGACGTCGGGCGGGGCGCCGTTGGCCTGTCTCGGGCCGTGGCCGTGCTGACACCGCAAGAGAGCAAGGGACTCGAGTTCGATGCGGTGATTGTGGCTGAACCGCAGCGCGTGATCGATGAGATTCCGCGCGGGGCCGCGGCCCTGTACGTCGCGATGACGCGACCCACGCAGCGACTGCATCTCGTTGCGCAGGGGATAATACCTCAAGGAATCGAGTAACAGGGGTCACAGTGACCCCAATAGTGGGGGTTTGTGGCATTCTCACAGCGTCGCCACACTGTATCCACGAACACAAACCCCTCGGGGGAGGGAAAAGTTCGATCGGGTGCGATCCGTCGCAGCGAGTAGGGCCGGAGGCGGGGGAGCCTCCGGCCCAACGTCGCGCTCTTTCAGGGTTCTCTTCGGCTCGTGGGGGAGAATGGGTGGATGTTTCTGCGACACCCGATCCTGAGTCTGGTAACTCTTGCGTACCTCGGGGTCGTGGGGTGGTTGACTCTCACACCGCAGCAGGCCGGACACCAGCAAAACATCATCTGGCAGTTAGCGCTGTTCTTCGACTCTCACCGATCAACCGAGTGGATCACTTTCAATCTGCTTGAGTTCACCGCGAACGTCGCACTGTTTGTTCCGCTTGGCGTCTTCTTTGTGCTGCTGTTGGGTCGCAAACGCTGGTGGCTCGCGATTCTGTTTGGCGCAGCAATGACGGTCGCTATCGAGTTCGGTCAGCAGTTCATCCCGAACCGGGTTTCTGACCCGCGCGACCTGCTCGCCAATTCGATTGGCACGGTCATTGGCACGATGCTGGCGCTCGTGTTGACCGCGGCGAAGGCTCGTCGCATCCGTCAGGTAAGTCGCCTGGCGACCTCTTCGTCGTAGAGGTACGCGGGCGGCCTACAGCTGGGTGTAGTCGATCTCCTGAAAGGCTTCGACTTCGGGCAGCCAGATGTCGCTGACGTAGGCGGTGTGCGCCGGGTGGTTGTTATAGCCCTGGTAGGCAGCGTCGTCGGCGAACTCCATCGAGAATCCGAACGTGAACTCGCTCTTCGGGCTCACCTGGCGCAGCTGCTCGAACTGCTGCACACCCGGAATCTCGGCGAGCGACAGGGAAGCGGTGAGGAAGGCTACCTCTTCGGTCGAGCCGGCGGGGTGGCGCAGGCGGAACGCAACGGTATGACGAATCATGTGTTCACTGTAGCGATCGCGGTGCCAGCCATCAGCCGATGCACTCGCCCGACGACACTGCTGCCGTCAAGGTTGTGGCCTGAGTGGCGACCGGGGTGAGCTCGGTCATCGTCATGGCATAGCCCACGTTGGCGGTTTCGGCGCTTGTGGCGAAGACCACTCCGGCGACCGTTCCGTCGAGAGTGAGCAGCGGGCCGCCCGAGTTGCCTTGCCGTACATCCGCGGCGAGTGTGTAGACCTCGCGCGGCGCGCGGGTGTCCCCATAGATGTCTGCCACGAGCGGGCTGCTTACCGAGATGACGGATGCCGCACCCGACGAGAACGGGCCACCATACGGGTAGCCCTCGACCGCGGCATCCATGCCGACAGTGAGCGTTCCACCGAGCGTGAGTGGAAGGGCGTCGAGGCCCGGGACGGCGATCACCGCCAGGTCGTCGATCGGGTCGAAGTAGACGATCGTTCCGCTGAGAGTCTGCCCGTCGGGAGCCTCGATTACAGGTTCGGTAACACCGGCGATGACGTGAGCGTTGGTAACGATGCGGTCATCCGCGACCACGAAACCCGTGCCGGCCTGCGAAACACCGCAGGCGAAAGCGTTGCCGGTAATGCGCACGACCGACTGTGCTGCCGTGTTGAGCGCCGCACTGCCGGTGTCAAGCGACGGGATGACCGGAGTGGTACCGAGTGCCCCGGAGATGATCGGCAACCCCTTGTCGATCAGGTAGCCGCGAAGCTGCGCCATCAGCGCTTCGACGGGATCGGGGGTTAGCGTGTTGATCGTGCGCAGCACCGTCGAGCCGGCGATGGCCTTCGATAGCAGCGGCGCGCCGAGTTGCGCGACGCTCGTTCCGATCACGGATGCCGCCAGCGCGGCGACCACGCCCGTCATGATCGCGCCGAGAAGGCGATCAATCCCGCTGAGAGGACCACGCTCGATCCCGCGCCGCACCCCGCGACCGATCGCGGCACCGAGCGCATTGCCGGCAGCGACCAGGCCGATCACCACGATCACTGTGACGACGACGCGCAGCATCGGCATGGCAACCCACGCGGCGACGATCGGGGCGAGAAAGAAGGCTCCGATTATTCCGGCGACGACGCCGGCAATCACGAACAGGCTGCGGGAGAGTCCGTTGCGAAAGCCGTAGACGACGTACCCGACGAGCATGACGATGAGCAGCACATCCAAAACCAACGCTTCGCTCATGCCACAACCCTAAGTTGGATTGCCCGTCTCGGCCCCACGCGGTGCGCAAGAGCGATATACCCCGAAATGGGGTCTGCCGCGTCGACCGATCACTCGGTAATGTCGGCACATCGAATCCGGGGGGAACCGATGACTGATGTACTCGAACGAACGGGCGCTGCGGGGGGCCTTGGCCCTCGACTGCGCGTGCGCGGACCCGCCTACGGAGTCATCACCGAGTGCCTGCGAATTCAGGCGAGCGCTCGCCGGCAGTCCCGGCTGGCGCGTCTCTTCGGCGTGAGCCCGCTCCAGCCTGACGCGCGCGGTTGGTACCGCGGCGCACTCGGCGAGATCCGTGCCGTGAAGGCGCTCAAGGGCCTCGGCCCGCAGTTCACGCTGCTGCACGCGGGCCCAGATGGCGGTGTCGATCATCTGGTGATTGGCCCGACCGGTGTATTCACGGTAAGCAGAGGCTATTCGTGCCTCGCGCCACCTCAGCTCCGGGGCCGGCGGGACGATGGACGTCACCCCCATCATCGCCATCGTCGACCCCGGTTCACTTTCCTTCGCCCGGCTGCGAGCACAGGATGTGCTTGTGCTCGTCTCTGGGCGGTTGGCTCGCACGATCACGCACGGCACGGCTCGGTTGGCGGATGCCACGATCACCCGGTTGCTCGCGATCGGCTGCTGGTCGGCGCCGGGCTTGTGCAACTGGCAGTGCTGGCCGCGTTGGTGGTGCAGAGGCCGCTCTGAGCTCGACCTCGGTGTCGCTTTCAGTTTGGGCTCTGACTTCGCGGTCTAGGTTGGCGCGAGATCTCGGGTGAGGCGCAGCCGCGATCGGCCTAGCGGTCGCCAGACCTGATCGGGATCGATCCAGGGGGGCGCGAGCAATCGCGGCCGCCCGTTGATCATTTTCATTGTGAACGGCGACGAGTGCAGCATGTGATGGTGCGCGGGGCAGAGCAGAACGCCGTTGTCGACCTCGGTTTGGCCGCCGCGAGACCACTCCACGATGTGGTGGGCGTGACACCAGCTTGGCGGGGCAGTGCAGCCCGGCCACACGCATCCGCCGTCTCGTAGTGCGAGCATTCTTCGTTGACGCGGGGTGAAAAACCGTTCTCGTAGAGTTTCGGCGAGCGGGTCGTGCGCGGGACCCAGCAGAATGCGGTAGAAACCCGCGTCACACACCAGCTCGTTGATCGTGGATGCGGGCACCGGTTGGTCTACATCGTCGATCCAACCGACTCCCGTGTTGTTCTCCAGGTCTTCCAAACGAACAGTCGCCATGATCGTTGCGGTCGGCCCCTGCTCGTGAGAGCGGGTTCCCGCCGTCAGAAGCCCCATGAGGGCGTCGAACTGGCGCTGCTCGCGAGTGCGCGGGTCGCGGATGTTCTCGATGATGTCGCCGTCGGGTGTTGACATTGTCTGCGCGCCGGCCGCGGCATCCTCCGGGGAGAGAAATCGCGGCCCGGAGGCCGGCGCGGTCGAGTCGGCGAAGATCGAACGCAGCAGGGCGGCATCCACCGGCGCTGCCTGTCCCGAGAACGGCGTCATGCCGTTGCGCTCGCGGCCGATGCGCAGCTCGCGGCGTTGACGCAGCGCTTCGTCTCGCGGCTCGGCACCGTCGGGGTCGAGGGCTTCTCGCCACACCCGCGCCTCTACCGCAACCTCGTCCGCCGGCTTGATGGCGGCGGAGGCGACGAGCGCCTGTTCCGCCGCGTCGAGGTGCTCGAGTGGGGCGTGATGGCGTGCCGCCTGGTCGAGGCAGCGGATTACGGCTGCCGCAGCATCCGCCCCCATGCGACCTTCGATTACCGCGGTTGCGACGAATGGATGCTCGGCAGGGAGCACTTCGCCGTGCATCGAGACGCGCGGCCTGATCGCCAGCCCGAGACGCACTCGTCGCCCGGCTTCGCCCTGCGACACCCGCGTGAGTTGTTCGACCAGGTGGATGCCGCGACGGGCACCCAAACGGTAGGAGAGACCGGCGGTGCCGAGCTCGTAGCGGGACCGGTCTTCGAGCTCGGCGGCGCCGATCGCACGAATGCTGTCGATAAAACGACCCGCCTGTTCGGCGTCGACAACGAGGGCACACGCGTCTTCGTCCGAGAGGTCAACGGTGGGCAGAGAAGCGGCCAGAGCGAGCAATTCGCTCGCCCTTCTGACCAAGTCGGCCGCTCCGTTTTCCATGACACAAGTTTACCAGCGACTGCCACAAATAGCTGGTCAAATGCCAAATCTGTGGATATCTGGGATATCCACAGGCCTGCGCCCCGGGTTATTCACAAAGCACGAACCACCGACACGACAGACCGGGGCGGTTATCCCCAGGCTGAGGGCTACGACGCGACCGCGGGCGGGGCAGGTACGACGATGGCCTCGGTTTTCGTGGGGTCGGCGAGGCGAATAATGAGAATGATGAGGCCGGCGATCGGCAGCAGGATCCAGAAGATTTCGGTCCACTGGTGCCCGGCATCCCGCAGTCGACGGATGGTGACGGCGAGGCTGGGAAGAAGAATGGCGAACGACCAGAGGCCGACGAGGCTCGCGCCGAGGTAGATCGTCGACGAGGTAGCCGCGCCGCCCATGCCGCCGACGAACCCGCCATCGAACAGGCTGTTGGTCGTTGTGAGGTTGAGGCTGCCCAAGGCACTGCTCACAATCGCGCTGAACGCGGTGAACCACCAGAATTCGGGGCGGGTCGCCCGGCCAGTGAACTCGGCGTACTTGCGCAACACGGTCTTGATGGAATCGAAGAAGGTCATGCCGTTAGTCAACCACCTGCGGCGACGGGGTAGCGGGACCAAAGCCCTGTCGGCTCGCCTCTAGGCTGTTCAGCATGGTCGGTGCCGGGCTCAAGTCGCAGCCGCCCGGGTGGCGCGCGACCTGGGGATGACCCCCGCGCGACGTTCTACCGAAGGTCACGAGCGCTCATCGACACGGAGCGGGGACGGAACGTCGATACATACCGGCAAAGTTCACAGCACGCAGCGGGCGGAACGCGCTCTGGTGTCGCGTTGAACGATCACCTCGCGACACGCGCGATGAGTCGTATCGAGCGCAGACAGTGCAGGGGTCCTGACAGTGAATGTGGGCCCTCTTCACTACGCTGAACACCATGACTCCCACAACCCGCGAGGCCCAACGAATCGCCCTGGGTTTCGTTCCTAGGTTTTCTCTTGGAATGTTTTCTCTTGGAAAGCGGCCGCTTTCAAGAGTGATTCCGGATCAGCGTAGTAGTCGTGTTTGGCTTCGGTCGGGGTGCGGTAGTCGAGCTCGGAATGAAGGCGTTGGTTATTCCACCACCACACCCATTCCAGCGTTGCGAGTTCGACCTGCTCGTCGGTGCGCCACGGCCCTCGTGCACGGATCAGCTCGGTCTTATAGAGCGCGTTGATCGCCTCAGCCATCGCGTCGTAGGAATCACCGACAGTCCCTGTTGAGGGAATGGCGCCGAGTTCCGCGATTCGGTCTGTGTAGACCAAAGCCATGTAGTTCGACCCGTGGTCGCAGTGATGGGTCAGACCGGTGAGGTCGCCGCCGGCGTCGAAGGCGGCCATGTCCAGTGCTTGCAGCGGCAGAATGTCGGCCTTCAACGTCGCTGCGACGTTCCAGCCGACGATGCGGCGTGAGAACACGTCGGTGACGAAAGCGGCGTAGGCGAAGCCTTGCCAGGTGCGCACGTAGGTCACGTCAACGACCCACAGTCGTCGTGGTGCGTCGGCGCGGAAGTGTCGCTGCACGAGGTCCGTGGGGCGCCGTCCGGCCGGATCGGACTTTGTGGTGAACACTCGTTTCGAGCGCTTCACACCCCGCAAGCCGAGGGAGCGCATTATCCGCCCGGTCTGATCCCGGCCGATCTCGTAAGCCCTGCCGTTTGAGTAGTCGATGCATTTTCCGCACCCCGTAGAGGCCATAGTTCTCGGCGTGCAGCCGCACTATCTCGCCGCTGAGCAGCTGATCTGACAGCGTTCTCGCGGACGTCGGACGGCTTTTCGCCGCGCGATAACCGCGGGCCGTGACGAATCCCACCTCAGCTGCTCGCATGGTGCGGCAGACGAGCTCGACCCCGAAGCGATCCTTCATCACTTCGATGAAGGCGATCATTTCGATGAGGTTCGGCCGAGCTCGGTTGCGAAAAACACGCTCGCTGACCGGAGGATCTCGTTCGCTTTCTCTAGCTCCGCGATCTGCTTCTTCAATCGCTTGATCTCTACCTGCGCCTCGGCGGTCGTTCCTGGCTCGCGGCCGGTGCCGATATCGGCACGCTTCTTCCACAGCCGCAACGTTTCAGGATTCACCCCGAGCCGACCGGCGACATGGCTAGCGGCAGCGAAATCGGACGGGTGATCGGGTCGTGCCTCGGCCAGCATGCGCAGCGCACGCTCACGAAACTCGGCCGGGTAAGGGTTAGTCATAGTCCCATCTTCCAAAAGGTTTGGACGCAACGAAACCCAGGGCGTTTCATGCAATATCAGGGACGCGCTGCGCTACACGCGAGAGTTTCCGGACGCCGACTTTACCCAAGGCACCCAGGCCACCGTCGACGCTCTCGAGGCGCTCGGCTACACAGACATTCGTCTGAAGAATCCGATGGCAGCCCCTCCCGGAACGGCCCCTTACCGGGACGTGAAAATCACTGCGGTTGCTCCTAATTCAACGACGAGCTTTGAGCTTCAGTTCCACACAGCAGAGTCGCTTCGGGTCAAAAATCTCAACCACTCCTTGTATGCGGAGTCGAGAAAGCTGGACATGGATAATCCCCGCCTTAGCGAGCTAAACACGCGGATGCTAGCCAACACCAATCAGATCCCTAGACCTCCGAGGGTTGAGAGCATCAGCATTTAGTACTACCTAAAAGTGCTAAAATTAGAGTGAAAGGAACATCATGTCTTACCAATATTTCAA
>Ga0105048_10007759_pt1 | contig 17226 bp, 10 predicted proteins | sample MAT05_FD_78382 | JGI IMG/M metagenome (GOLD analysis project Ga0105048, IMG submission 78382) | Freshwater microbial communities from Lake Fryxell liftoff mats and glacier meltwater in Antarctica - MAT-05 | ecosystem: Environmental > Aquatic > Freshwater > Ice > Liftoff microbial mat | place...
ACTGCGTCACTGTCGACTGCGTCACTGTCGACTGCGTCACTGTCGACTGCGTCACTGTCGACTGCGTCACTGTCGACTGCGTCACTGTCGACTGCGTCACTGTCGACTGCGTCACTGTCGACTGCTGCGAGATCGGCTGCGTGCAACGGTGTCGCGACAATCACTGCGGATGCCAATTGCACAGACTCGTGGATACTCGCATCCGGCGATCCCTGACCCGAAGAAACCGCTTGCTTATCGGCCGTTGCGAGAGGCAGATGCATCCTCTTGCCTTCGGAACGAAAGTGGTTCGACGATCGACAACCGTTGCTCGCACCCATGGCGAGCAGTACAACGAGACCTAAGTGGACGGGTTGGTTCACGATAGTGTTTCGATGGAGGCTCAGGTCTACGGCGAACGGGACAGAACGATGCGGTGTTTATCGGACGGAATGTAGCGAAGTTGACGATGATTCATACTCAGATGGACGAATCGCCGCCGCCAAAATCGTGCAAACCCTTCCACCCGAAAAGCCGATCGGCAGATCGCTAGCAAAGTCTGAAAATCTCGTCGATTGCTGGCTATTCCGTCAGTAGGTGTTCGTTGCTATTTGGCCCGTGCGGCTTTCATGCCGTCTTTGAAGGCCGAAGCATTGGTGATAATGACCTCTTCGCTGCCATCGAGGCCGGTCAAGACCTCCACATCGGTAGTGGACCGTATTCCGACTTGGATACCCTTTCGAACGATAGTTCCGTCCGAAGAAACCGTCAAGCACGCGGGCTGGCCCTCGTGTTGAATGATGGCTCCTTTGGGCAAGGTCCATACGTCGGGTTTCTGTGCGATGATCAGTTCGACATTGGCATACATCCCCGGACGAAGGATCGAGGAATCGTTGGCAACCTCAATTTCGCAGCGGAGAGTTCGTGTTCCAGTTTGAAGAGCCCAACCAGTTCTCGCAACTGCGCCCTCAAACGTTCGGCCAGCCAGAGCCGGGACCTTGATCGTCGCCTTGCGCCCCGCTTCGACGAGGATGGAATCGCTTTCCGGCACGTCCAGGCAGACCCGTACTTTATCTAAAGAAAGGACCGTGAACAACGGTTTGTCTTCGCTAGAGCGGGCGGCTTGGACGAGTGCACCCGAATCGAAGCTTCGCACGGTGACGACTCCATCGTACGGAGCACGAATATGCAAATACTCACAAAGAGATTGAACACGATGGTACTCCGCTTCGGCATTCGTACGTTTGGCTTCCGTGGAACGGAAATCCGCTTTTGCTTTTGCGATGCCTACTTTAGCTTCGTTGAGCTTGGCCTTGGCGGAACGAATTTTAGCCAAGGTTTCGCCGCGAGCTGCATCCGCCGATTGCCATTGTTGCTTCGTTTCGTCCGCTAGTTTTTGCGTTACCGTTTTCGAAGCGGCCAAGCTTTGCATGCGGTCGGATTCTGACTTCCAACGCTGGTACTCGGATTCAGCACGTTGTTGACCGGACATCGCTTCTTCAACGAAAGCCTCTGCGGATACCGCCACCGATTCAGCCACTTGAATGGCCGCTTGCGACTGCTCCATGTCGGCCGTCGCTTGCGCGATCATGGCTTGTTTCTGCAGCAGTTCATCTTGAAGTTCTGGCGCCACCAACACGGCCAGAAGTTGTCCCGGCGAAACGGTGTTCCCGTTTTCATCGCGCTTGGGGCCGGTGACTTTGTCCCCAATATCGACCAGCAAACGTTCCATGAAGCCGGACACCTTTGCATGCACATGCGTCGTTGAATACGCTTCGATGCGACCTGGCTGTTCGGTCTTCTGAACGATGGTTTGCCTGACTGGCTTGGCCGTTGCGACTTTCGGAAGTTCAGCCGCCGCAACCGTGGACGCATCTTTGCCTTTGGCGGGACTGGTTTCCTTTGCGGTTTCGCAACCGAAGAACAGAGCTGCGGTTGCTAGTGTTAGAGCGCGAAAGGAAAGGCTATCTCGATGGAACATACTTATTCGTTTTCTATGCCTTGGGGGAAGCTTCGATGAGCAATCTCGGCGGGTTGGGTAGGGTTATCGAGTGGGTGCAAGGACGTTGATTGGATACCACGGCCGGTTTGCATCCAGGCGAAGACCGCCGGTAAAATCAACAAGGTCGAAAGCGTTGCGGCGATTAAGCTACCGATGACAGCTTGGCCCAACGGCGCTGTTTGCTGTCCCGACTCTCCGAAACCCATGGCCATGGGCAGCATCCCTGCGAGCATGGCGCAACTGGTCATGAGCACCGGTCGCAACCGATCGCTGGCGGCCAGACGAGCAGCCTGGGCAGCGGTCTCGCCAGCCATGCGCCGCTGCTCTGCGAAGGTCACGACCAAAATCGCGTTGGCCATCGCCACCCCCAAACCCATGATGATTCCGATAAAGGATTGAATGTTAAGTGAGGAATGAGTAAACCAGAGCGTGATGGCGGCACCGGCGACTACCGCCGGCGCAGTCGAAACAACCACCAGCGATAGACGAAAAGATTGGAAGTTCGCAGCCAGCAAAAGGAAAATGACGACAATGGCCAGCAGCAACCCGACCCCAAGACCACTTAGCATCTGACGCAGCGGCGGGATCTGTCCACGCAGTTCAAATGCGATCCGCCCCGGCTTCTGTCCTTGCTTTTCCAACGCGTCCTTAGCTTCGTCGTCTTCCTTTTTGATTCGATCCAACACTTCCGTAACTTCGCGAGACACGGTCCCCAAGTCCGAGCCAACAAAGTTGGCAGTCAGGGACAATTCACGCTTCATGTTGTAGCGATCGAACTCGCCCGGCATGGTCGAAGGCGTCAACTGCGCTACATCTCGCAACAGCAACGGACCTTCTGCTCGATGGAGCACGGGAACCGTTCCCAGATCATTGAGGGATCGCATCGCTGGCTGTGGAATCTCTACTTGTACCTGATACCCGATACCAGTTTTCGGATCGGGCCAATAGCTAGGAACCACGAATCGACTGGAGGATGTGGCTGCCAAAACCGAGCGACTCACTTGGTCCATCGTCGCGCCCGCGAGCCCAGCCTTCTCGCGATCAATGCGGACATCAATCGTGGGATAGTCAAGCGATTGGACGATTTGAACATCTCGCAATCTTGGTTGAGCCAACAAGACCGATTGTACCTTCTTGGCGAAATCGCGATTCTCAGACATGGAACCACCCCGAACGGCTATCTCCACCGGCGTAGGCGAGCCAAAGCCCATGACCTCGCTCACGATGTCAGCGGGCTCGAATGAAAAGCGAACGTTGGGAAACTCGCTGGTAAACTTGGTCCGCAACGTCTCTTGCAATCGTTCGCATTGGACTCCAGAGTCAGATTTTAATGCTATACGTAGGATCGCTTCTTCAGGGCCTCGCGAGAATTGATAGACCGAGTTAATCGGGAACGAGGCGGGGACGGTCCCAACATATCCCAAGGTCAACGCGACATTCTCAGGCCTAACCGATTCTTGGATCGATTCCAAAACTCGGACCGCAATTTGTTCCGTGGCGTCGATGTGCGTGCCATCGGCGGCTCGCAATCGCACGCGAAATTCCCCCGAGTCAATTCTCGGGAAGATATCGACCCCAATACGGGCTATACCCATCCAAATCAAAATGGAACACAGACCAAGATACGCGGGTACGACGATCCATCGCAGTGCGACCATAGTGCCTGTCCAATGGGTGAAAGCGTTTGCGAATACTCCCGATCGCGATGCCGACCTGTCCCTCGTCTCGCCATGTCGTAGAAGCCAGATACATAGAATCGGAACGAGCGTGCTTGAAAGCACATACGAGCCGATCATCGCAAAGCCCACGGCCAGAGAAAGAGGGTAGAACAATTCGCGCGGTGCACCGTTCATAAAAAAGGTTGGCACAAAGACCGCCAGGACACATAGCATCGCCAAAAAACGAGGAACAGCAGTCTGTTGGTTGCCTTTCCAAACGGCCATCGCAATCGAGGGCGTTTTGCGCATCTGCGTATGGATGTTCTCGATTTCAACGGTCGCTTCATCGACCAAGATACCGACCGCGAGGGCTAGTCCACCCAGGGTCATCAGATTGATAGTCTGGCCAGTGATCCAAAGACATACGATCGAAAACAAGATCGCGAGGGGGATGTTCAAAACCACGACCAGCGCGCTTCGCCAATCTCGCAAGAATAGCAGCACCATCAGTCCAGTCAGCAGCGCGCCCAGGAAGCCCTCCGTCGTCAAGCTGGAGATAGCGCGTGTGACGTACGGTGACTGATCGAACTCGAAAGCGACTTTGATGTCGTCGGGAAGCTCCTTCTGCATTTTCGGAAGGGCTTGCTTGATTTCATGAATGACACTCATGGTTGCAGCATCCGCCCGCTTGGTCGCCAGGATGTAGACTGCCCTTCGACCATTGACGAGCGCGTAGCCGGTGACGGTATCGGTAGCATCTTCGATACTTCCGATATCTCGTAGGTAGACCGTTTGATCCCCGGTTTTGAGTGGGATTTGACCGAGGTCGCGAAGATCGCGGACCATCGCGTTGGTCGGGACCGCCGGGTAGCTATCGCCGATGCGAACATTGCCCGACGGGTTGATGGTATTCCCTTTCGTCAATGCACCGATGACATCGTCTGGTGAGAGCCCGTAGGCGCGAAGTCGATCCGGATCGGCCCGAACAACGATACTCCGAGCTGAACCGCCAAAGGGAGGCGGTGCCGATACGCCGGGCAAATTGGAAAACATGGGCCTCACTTTGAATAGCGCTTGGTCCTGAATCTCCGCAATGGTCTTGGTCCCACTGGAGAGGACCAAGTACCCGACCGGAACGCTGCCCGTATCGAAACGCATGACAAACGGGGGTACTGTCCCAGGGGGCATATTCGCCCGCGAACGATTCACATATGAGATGGTTTCGGCCATCGCTTGTGCCATATTGGTACCTGGATGAAAAACTAGTTTCATCAAAGCTGTACCCTGTACGTTGCGGCTCTGTACGTGCCGTATCCCGTTGATATACAGAAAATGATACTCGTAGTAGTTGGTCAGCAACCCTTCCATTTGAGCTGGATCCATGCCGCCATAGGGTTGGCAAACATAGACCACCGGCAGATTCAAGGATGGGAAGATATCGATCGGCATCCGTTTGATCGGAAGCTCTACGCCTCGCTGCTTAAGCCAATCATCCACGGCTTGTGGGCGAACAACGCTCAGACCGACCATCACTAGCGCGATCAGGAAAACGAAGATACTTTTGGGCCTGCGAAGCGCGAAATGGAGTGGATTCATGGCCGTAGTATAATCTTGATTGCACGCGTGCAATTAAGGATTACCAGGGTTCGGTTCTTAGAGTTCGACGGACCTACGCCTAACGCATGGCTTCGGACGGGATACCCGCAATCGTGCACAATTTGGCGCTGATTTGCCCGCGAGACCAGAGCGTCCTTTCCACCAATATACCCAGCAGCTTTTCCAACACGGCTTGCGCTTCGCGCGATTCCAAGCATCCAATCGCTCTCGCGATCGCTTCCAACGTACACAGGTTGCTTGGATCGCGTTGTGTTCTCAGCGCATATTCGGAGGGCGCACCGAAGGGCAGTTTCACTTGCCGGATGCCAGCAATCGCCGGATCCTGACGCGCGAATTTGGTTGTCTGCCGCCAGTTCGCATCGGGCACAATTAAATGGACAGGTCTGTCTAACGCCGCAACAAACTCCGGGGTCAACTCGAGCGCTCTCGAACTTGGAAACAAAACCAGCGAGGTAAAGTTTGGCAACGTCAAACCATCACCGGACATGGGCTGGTCGCGACGACCGTGAATCCGAACCTCGCTGTGAACCAAGGCTTTGGCAGCCAATCGAGCCGTGTTGCTAGTCAACTGCTCTTCACTCGTGTGCATCAGAATCGTGACGCGGGTCGCCAGATTCAATTGAGGGATGAACGAACAAAAGCAAAGCGGCCTTCGGATCTCGCAGCGAGGGCATCGATGCGGCGACAGGAATGGACGCATGTTATGAGTCCAACTTACCGAGCACCCTCGTGGCTGCGTCAATGGTAAAGTCGATGTCTTCAGGGCGATGTGTTCTGGAGAAAAATAGCGCTTCGAATTGGCTGCAGGGCATGTACACCCCTTCATTGATCAAGCCCCAGAAGTAGTTTGCGAACCGTTTGCGATCGGATGCGTCGGCGCTCGGCCAATCGGTCACAGGAGCCGAATTGAAAAACAATGTCATCATGCTCCCCATGCGTTGGATTTGAGAGGGGAAACCGGCTCCATCGGCGGCTTTTTTCAAACCGGCAGCCAGTCGTGCCGCTTGCGTTTCGAGGTATGCATAAGGCGGATCGTCCCGAAGTATCTCCAGCGTCGTGGCACCCGCAGCGGTCGCCAGCGGATTTCCCGACAACGTTCCCGCTTGATAGACTTTGCCTGCCGGCATCACGTTGTCCATGATCGAGGCTTTGCCACCGTATGCTGCCAACGGCAGTCCGCCGCCGACGATCTTCCCCAATGTCGTCATGTCCGGCTCAATACCCAACACGCTCTGCGCACCGCCATAGGCCACTCGAAACCCAGTCATGACCTCATCAAAGATCAAGATCGCGCCATGTTTGGACGTTTCTTCGCGAAGCGTCTTAAGAAACGCGGTTGTCGGCAAGACGGTTCCCATGTTGCCGACAACAGGCTCAAGAATGACTGCAGCGATCTCCGATGGAAATCGTCGAAAGATATCTCGGATCGCTTGCTCATCGTTATAGTGCAGAACAAGGGTATCGCGTGACGTTCCTTCGGTCACACCCGGAGAGTCCGGAACACCGAGCGTAGCCGCTGCCGAACCGGCTGCGACCAAGAGTGAATCCGCGTGACCATGGTAACAGCCAGCGAACTTGACGAGTTTGGCCCGGCCGGTGGCTCCTCGAGCTACGCGAATGGCGCTCATGGTCGCTTCGGTCCCGCTGCTGACGAGCCGAACTCGCTCGATGCTCGGCACTGCCCCCATAATGAGTTCCGCCAATCGCGATTCATTCTCCGTCGGCGCACCAAAAGAAGTCCCTTTGAGAGCCGTCCGGTGTATGGCTTCGAGAACGGCGGGATGCGCGTGGCCTAGGATCATCGGTCCCCACGACCCAATGTAGTCGAGATAGCGATTACCATCGATATCGTAGAGATACTGACCGCTCGCCCTGTCGATAAAGATGGGTTCGCCACCGACTCCATGAAACGCGCGGGCAGGCGAGTTGACGCCGCCAGGGATGAGCTTCTTAGCGTAAGCAAAAGCAGCTCGGCTTTTGGAAAGGTCGATTTGCGTAGTCATGGTTTGCAAGCGTTGCGAAAGAGAAGTTCGGCACTAAGTATACCGGCGTCGTTGCAGATCCGGCAACAAAATCACAGCGAAATAGAGTCTCTTCCCTAAACAATTGGGCGATTCCTGTTGCCGCGAATGCCTTGATTCTCAGAACTAAACCTTGCCGCATATGACGGTCGCATTGTGGCCACCGAATCCGAAGCTGTTGTTCATCGCAATCTTGACTTGACGCTGGCGCGGTTGGTTCGGAGTGTAGTCCAGATCGCAATCTGGGTCCGCTGTATCCAGATTGATGGTAGGGGGGATGACGTCTCGGTAGCACGCCAGGACCGACAAAATCATTTCGATGCTACCGCTAGCGCCCAAGGCATGTCCCAAGTGCCCTTTGGTGCTCGAAATGGCGACGGTTTTGGCCGATTCGCCAAAGACGTTTTTCACTGCGACGGTTTCCGCTTTATCACCCAATGGCGTGCTTGTGCCGTGAGCATTGATGTAATCGATTTGACTGGGATCCAATTTGGCATCGCGAAGCGCATTGATCATGGCGCGACCTGCACCGCGGCCTTGTTCGTCGGGAGCGGTAATATGGCCCGCGTCGCACGAGCCACCGTAGCCCAATATCTCTCCATAGATTCGGGCGCCGCGTTGCTTGGCGTGTTCGTATTCCTCGAATACCAAAACACCGCAACCCTCGCTAAGAACAAATCCATCCCTATGGAGATCGAAGGGACGGCTCGCCTTGGATGGCGCGTCATTGCGAGTGGAGAGGGCCTTCATGTTGGAGAAACCAGCAACACCCATGGCCGTAATCGCCGCTTCGGTCCCTCCAGTGAGCATCACATCCGCTTCATCGTACTGGATTGCTTTCAGCGCATCACCCATTGCGTTGTTACTGCTCGCGCAAGCAGTTGCAACCGCAAAGTTCGGACCTTTGAGCCCATACTGGATTGCCAGATTTCCCCCTGCCGCGTTGAGCATCATTTTAGGGATCGTGAAGGGACTAACTCGATCCGGGCCACGACTGAACATCTTGAACATCTGTTCCTCGATTTCATTGAGACCCCCGATACCTGAGCCCAGAATGGCCCCGCATCGGAATGAATCCTCCCTGGTGAAGTCGAGACCCGAGTCCGCGATGGCGTGGAACCCGGCAAACATAGCGAACAACGTGAAACGATCGAGACGTTTCACATCTTTTGCCTCTACCGTTTTGCCCGGATTAAACCCGGTGACATCTCCACCGAATCGGACCTTATGTCGTGTCGTATCGATGACCGACAAGTCATGAATACCACTCTTCCCATCCAAAATGGATTGCCAGAGCAGCTCGACTTCGCAGGCCAAGGGCGTAACACAACCCAGCCCTGTCACGACGACACGACGTTTCATACTTTTTCCGACTACGTTCCTAGATTAGGCGAGACGATTAAGCCTGTTGCTTTTCGATGTAGTCAACAGCTTCGCCCACTCGCTGAATTTTTTCAGCAGCTTCTTCAGGGATACTGATGTCAAACTCTTCTTCCAGTTCCATCACGAGTTCCACGGTGTCCAGCGAGTCGGCACCGAGATCGTTTACAAAGTGAGTATCGCGACTAATTTTATCTTTTTCGACGCCCAATTGTTCGGCGACGATGTCGATTACTCGATCCTCAATAGAAGCCATAGCAGGGTGCTCCCGTCAGCAAATTCAAATCAAAATGTGGTGGAAAAGTATTCAGTCGCCAAAACAGCTTCTGGCGGGGTGCCAAAGATAGAGGATTCTAGCAAAATAGGTCAAGCCATGAAGGGCACTCTTGCCAACTATGAGGCCCAAATAGTTCCTAGAAGGAACATATTTCCCGGTCCTGCCGCGTCAAAACAGGTTATTGCGGCGAGTCAGCCGCGGTTCTTCGTCTCAAACAAGACACCTCGACACAGACATTATCGATCAGGTCGAGGCTCTAATCTCGTTGGATTGCTACCCGGAAGTACGTTAGCGCCTCAAAGGCTGATTGCCCTGCGGATCGTTGTACCCGGAAGCTGGGGGAAGCTGACTATTGCTAAAGGAGGTAGGTGGCAGCTGCATCTGTGGATAGTTTCCTGGGGGAGGCGGCTGTTGTTGCATGTTGGGTTGTGGAATACCACCTGCTGTATACGGGTTTGGCTGCGGAACGCGTTGGTAGTCTGCCGGGGCATTGCCGCCCGCGGGTGGCAATGCATTGGGAGATACGTTCCCATACTGCGTGAAACCACCCTGGGATTGGCCCGCCGCATTTCCGGCAGGTGGAAGATTCCCAACGGGTGCATTTGGCAGGGAAGCCACGCGTTGCGGATCCTGGGCAACCGGCTCAGGTTCCAACCGTTCGAAGTCGACCACTTGCACTTCGTCACCGTTCCTGGGGTCGACTGCCATTCCGCAAATTCGCCAGCCCGAAGGCTCTAGACGAAGTTCCCAGACGACTTCCAATTCGGTGGCAGGCTGCCCTGGCTGATCCGGTTCGGTCCAAGTGCTAGAAACCAGCATTCCACCTTCTTGTGGCGCTACTTCCGTGACAGCGAAAACGGCTAGAGGGGAACCCAGAGGGGCGATTTCCAGTTCCTTTCTTTTGATTTCTTCGCGAGCCAAGGTCGAAAGGAGCGCGGATAGCTGAGCTCCGTTACCTTGTCGCATACTATCCAAAAAAAGCTGCACAACTTCTTTTGGATCACTGGGGGCGGAAACAAGTTTTCCAGGCAAAACGCTGGGATCGGACCCGCCAGACGTTTTCGGAGTGGAAGCCACGGACGGGACGCCCGAACCACCCGGGCTATCGGCTGGCGGATTGGATCCACAGCCTGAAACGAAGAACACACTACCGTATAGAGGTATCCAAAAGATCTTTTTCATTTTTCTAGGTCCATCGATTTAAGTGACTCGGGTCGAACGGGCCCGCCAAGGCCGAGTTAATCGATAGCGACTCTCGGCGACCCGAGTCAAGACCAAGATGGTGTCAGGAATCGGCGTCCGCTTCCGCTCCCTCAGCTTCGCCGGCTTCTACTTTGCCTTCAGGGCCAGCGTAGACACCACATTCCATGATCCCATCGCGGATTTGGTTCGCAACGTCTTTGTTCTCAACCAAATAGTTGCGTGCCTTTTCTTTCCCCTGACCGATATAGGTATCACCATACTTAAACCAGGCGCCGCTGCGGGTGACGATCTTGTGCGCCATTCCGAGATCTAGCAAATCTCCTTCAAAACTGATTCCACAGGTGTGCATCATGTCGAACTCTGCTACTCGAAACGGAGGCGCCACTTTGTTCTTGACGATCTTGGTCTTGACACGCTGACCGACCACCATTTCGCCGTCTTTCAGTTGGCCTATGCGGCGGACATCGATTCGGCACGACGAGTAGAACTTCAAGGCTCGACCACCCGGTGTCGTTTCCGGTGAACCGTAGGACATGCCACCGATCTTGTCGCGGATCTGATTGATGAAGATTACGCAAGTCTTGCTCTTGGCGATAGCGCCGGTGAGCTTGCGCATCGACTGGCTCATCAATCGAGCTTGCAACCCGATGTGAGTGTCACCGATTTCTCCTTCTAATTCTTGACGCGGAACCAGGGCTGCCACGGAGTCGATGACGATGACATCGACCGAATTGCTCTTGATCAGCATTTCGGTGATTTGCATGGCTTCTTCGCCGCTTCCGGGCTGGCTTACCAACAGCGTGTCCAGTTCCAAGCCGAGCTTTTTCCCCCAGCTTGGATCGAACGCATGCTCCGCATCAATGATCGCCGCGATCCCGCCAGCCTTCTGAGCCTGGGCGCAAATATGCAATGCAATCGTGGTTTTTCCGCTCGATTCAGGGCCGAAGATTTCAATGATTCGACCACGCGGAACACCGACGCCACCGAGAGCCATGTCCAGCGAAAGGGAACCGGTTGGGATCCCTTCGATCTTGAGCTGAGCTTCGCCCCCCAGCGGCATGATGGAGCCTTCACCGAACTGCTTTTCGATTTGCTGTAGAGTGGTTTTTAGGCCAGGCTCTCGTTTGTAAATATTCTCAAGCCCCGTGATCGGTTCGGCTGGAGGCCCCTTATCGGACTTCTTTTTGGTTTTGCTTGTAGATGCGGCCATTCCTGAAATTCCCTTTTGCTGAGTGAAACCTTGTTGATAACCAATGGAGAGCCTGGGTGTGTCTTATCCGGACGATGCCGTCGGATACTGTCGACCTGTTCCTTGGATGCTAACGCATTCGCTGTAACTTCACAACAAGACACAAACGGCTCGACAACATAGTTTTCGACACCGCTTGGACACGTTTGGTCCCAGATCGATAGCAAGGCAGAACTTTTGAAAGAATTTTTGTCTTTCTTCGCAAAGGAACGCAACGAGTCTTGGGGCCATTTTCGCGATGAAATACATTGTACGTCATGCAAAACCACGCAAAAGCAAGCTTCCAGCAGACACGGTTCGACGCTCAGGATTCCGACAAAGGATCCGTGGAACAGTCCGGCCATACTGCAATTCGGTTGCGAGGAGCACGTCAACACAACTTGCAAGGGATAGATCTCGACTTTCAACTTGGAAAACTGACGGTCATCTGCGGGGTCAGCGGGAGCGGAAAGACCTCGCTCGCGCTCAACACTCTTTACGCCGAAGGGCAACGACGGTACATCGAGAGCTTTTCCGCCTATACCCGACAGTTCTTACAACGCATCGACAAGCCACTTTTCGATTCGCTAACCAACCTTCCCCCTTCTATTGCAGTCACGCGGGAGCAACGATCCAGAAACAACCGAAGTACCGTCGGTACCGCGAGCGAAATGCTCGAATATCTGCGAGTTCTGTTTGCCAAGGAGTCAAGCCTGAACTGCTACAGTTGCAATCGAAGAATCGAATCTCACAACCCGAAATCCATCCTTGCAGTTTTGCAACAGTCAACACCACGCCGTGCAATGGTTTGTTTCGAAATCGGCTGGAACAGCAAGACCGAACTCTCCGAGATCCTGTTTGATCTCCAGTCGAGCGGTTTTGTTCGATTGATCCTCCAAGACCATACAATCCATCTCGGCAATGACGATCGTACCCGAGTGGCAGAACGTTTTTTGGAGAACGGCAAAGCCTTGGTCGTTGTCGATCGTTTGATTCTCGGTCCTGACTTGGAACTGGATCGTACGACCCAAAGCGTGGCTGCCGCGCTGGAACACCTTGACCCGTCCGGCAACCGTTCCGCAGTCGTCCTGATGGAATCCGAATCGGACAATCAGACTGGACTGCCTACCGAACGAAGAACGATCGACGACGTCGAATTCACGGTAGAGCGATTCTCCGCTTCGCTTCGGTGCGAACATTGTGCGATCGAGTTTCCGCCGAGCGAGCCGCGACTCTTCAACTTCAACAGCCCCATCGGCGCATGTGGTACCTGCGAGGGATTCGGAGAAGTTGTCGCGATCGATATGGAAAAAGTCGTTCCAAACAAATCGCTCAGCCTCAACGAGGGCGCCATCGCAGCTTGGCGAACACCAGCATACGCGCACGAACTTGAGGAACTGAAAGAGATTGCTGTGGGATTAGGCATCCCGATGGACGAGCCGGTTTCTCGGCTCAAAACCAAACACTGGCGACTCATCCAAGAAGGGGTGCCCGAGAAAAAATTCGGTGGACTCCATGGTTTCTTTGCTTGGCTCGAACGCAAAAAATACAAGATGCACGTGCGCGCATTTTTGGCGCGTTGGCGCACCTACTCGACCTGTACAATTTGCCGCGGAGCGAGACTCAACCAAGGAGCCTTAGCCTACCGAACTCATGGCAAAACGTTTGCAGAATTGTGCGACCTCACTATCGATGAATTGGGAACTCTGCTCTCAGGGGACAACGCTGTGGAGCATCGTTCTCCCGACGAACCCACTATGCAGGCTGCCGAAACGCGAAAACGCTACCTGGCTTCCGAACCGAATCGGCAGGTTCGGAATCGGATCGAATACCTGCAATCGGTTGGACTTGGATACCTTTCTTTGGCCCGCCCCCTTCATACGCTTAGCAGCGGTGAAGCACAAAGAGTTTCAATGACTACGCTTCTTGGTTCCAGTTTGGTGAACATGCTTTACGTCTTCGATGAGCCTACGGTAGGTCTTCATCCTCAAGATACAGAACGCATGGCGGCAGCCATCCTTGGCCTCCGAGATCGCGGAAACACGGTCGTTCTAGTGGAGCACGAGCCGTACTTGATGAAGATCGCAGACCAGATCGTAGAAATCGGACCGCTAGCAGGCGAGCAAGGAGGACGGGTGACTTTCCAGGGAACGCCTCAGGAGTTGGCCGCCAGCGACTGCGCCACCGGTGAATACTTAAGCGGTAAACGCTCAATACAACGCAGCCACAGAACAATTGGCAACCGCTGGCTTGAATTGCGAGGGGCCAGCGGACGCAATCTGCAGGTCGAGCTCTTGAGAGTTCCAATCGGATGCCTAACCATGATGATCGGCCCCAGTGGGTCTGGTAAAAGTTCGCTCGTTCTCGACACGCTCTGTCCCGCGATCGCAGCCGCCTTCGGCGATGAGACCGATCCACCACTTCCCCTGAAGAGTATCGCCGGGACCGAACATATCGTCGGCTGCTTGGCTATCGATCAAAGCCCAATCCAACGATCCCTTCGAAGCAGTCCCGTCACCTACTGCAAAGCGATGGATGAGTTGAGACACATCTTTGCAGAGACTCCGGAAGCCAAGGCACGACGGTTTGGCATCGGTCACTTTAGCTTCAATAGCGAAATCGGACGCTGTCCGACCTGCGAGGGTCTCGGATTTACCACAGTCGATATGCAGTTCATGGCGGATGTTCAATTGCCATGCACTGACTGCGAAGGCAAACGCTTTCGCCCTGAAGTTCTCGAAATTCGCTTTCGTGACTTATCGATCTCCGAAGTGCTCGCAATGAGCGTAGATCGGGCACACACGTTCTTTCGTGGCCAAGGTAAAGTTCAAGAGCGACTCAAGCCGCTGATCGATATCGGGTTGGGGTATTTGCCGCTAGGACAAAGTCTCTCAACTCTTTCGGCTGGCGAATCCATGCGATTAAAACTCGCTAGCCAACTTGACCATGGCGGTGGCCGAACAACAGTAAACCATGCGAAAGGGAAGCTCATTGTGTTGGACGAGCCAACCACCGGTTTGCATTTTAGCGATGTTGAACGACTTCTGCGCTGCCTAGATGCGCTGATAGACGAAGGCAACAGCGTGTTGGTAATTGAGCACAACCAGCAGATGATCGAATCGGCCGACCACGTGATCGAACTCGGCCCAGGCGCAGGACCGTTAGGCGGACGCATTCTCTGATCTCAAGAGTGGACAACCAGAAAAAATGAAAAAGAAAAATCAGTAGGTGCCTGGCACCTACATTGTCGCAGGCACCTACATTGTCGCATTTGGTGGACAATCTGCCACGAAACAGGAAACTGAGAAACCGCCTTGCAAATTGTGGCGACTTCGTCAAAATAGCGATTCGATCAGGAGAGGTGGCTGAGTGGTCGAAAGCACCGGATTGCTAATTCGGCGTAGGAAGAAATTCTTACCGCAGGTTCAAATCCTGTCCTCTCCGTTTTTTGATAATACCCCATTTTTTGATAATCCCCCCGTTTTTTGATAACCTCTGGATTCAGGCCCGGCTGGGCCGGAATATTCTGTGCCGTGGCACCAGAGGCATGGACTGGCCTGGCTTGAAAGGCAAAGGTCTTTTCGCACAGCTTGGATCTCCAGGGCCTTGCCTAGGACTGGTCACTCAGCCTTCGGTTTTCCTGCTAGACTAGATCATCCGCCAGCGGCACACTGAAATCTACCAAAGTGGCGTCGGCTTTCAGTCTGGGATAGGTTTATAACCCAGACTCGAAGCCTATGCCACTGGTACAAACTCGCATACCGCTGGCCTTTCATTGTATCAAAGTCCAGTTTTCCTTCGGAGACACACCCCATGGGTAGCGGCGTACTTATCGGTTTGGTCATTATGGGCACCTTGGTGCTCCTATTCAGTTTTTATTTGATTTCGCTCTACAACAACCTTGTTTCACTGAAGAACCGATTTAAAAACGCGTTTGCTCAGATCGATGTCCAGCTCAAACGCCGTTACGAGTTGATTCCGAACTTGGTGGAGACGGCCAAAGGGTACATGAAGCACGAAAAGGAAACGCTCGATGCCGTGATACGCGCTCGCAACGCGGCTCAATCGGCAGGCCAACAAGCGGCCGCGAATCCTGGCGACTCACAAGCTATCCAGAATCTTTCTACCGCCGAAGTGGCTTTGGCAGGATCGTTGACCAAGTTCATTGGGCTCGCAGAAGCTTACCCAGATCTGAAGGCCAATCAAAATATGTTGGCCCTTCAAGAAGAGCTGACCAGCACTGAGAATAAGGTTTCCTTTGCGCGTCAAGCCTTCAACGACGCGGTGACCGCTTACAACATAGGATGCGAAAGTTTCCCGAGCAACCTAGTTGCGGGCTTCGGTAGATTCGTGCCGGCTACCCTCTTTGAAATCACTGCTCCCACCGAACGTGAAGCGGTCAAGGTCCAATTCTAATCGGGACGACTTCACGTGGATTTTTTCGAACACCAAGATCGAGCGCGCCGAAACAGCCAGCTACTGGTCATCTACTTTGCGATGACGGTAGTCGCCATCATCGCTTCGGTCTATTTCGCGCTGGCTACGATACTGAGCTTTGCGACGCAAAATACCGAGCAACCCCTAAGTGTCCTCGGTTGGCATCCCGAACTGCTGGCGAGCGTCGTCGTTTCAGTGCTCTTGCTGATCGCCACAGGCTGTGTTTACAAAATGTGGATGCTCGGTGGCGGAGGCGAATATGTAGCGGTTTCTTTGGGCGGGACCAAAGTGCCGGCCAACAGCCGCGATCTCGAAGAACGCATCTTGCTCAACGTGGTGGAGGAGATGGCATTGGCCTCTGGAACGCCGGTCCCGCCCGTCTACATCCTGTCCAATGAGCTTGGAATTAACGCCTTTGCCGCAGGTACGTCTCCGCAGAACGCAGTCATCGGTATCACTCGCGGCGCGATTCAAACGCTGACGCGTGACGAGCTTCAAGGGGTCATTGCGCACGAGTTCAGTCATATCCTCAACGGGGACATGAAATTCAACCTTCGATTGATCGGCCTCTTGAATGGCATTTTGATCATTGCCCTGATGGGCTACATGCTGGTACGAATCTTGGTCCGGTTCCCAATTCGGGGTTCGCGCAGCAACGAGGGCGAGGGCAAGGGGGCTATCGCTATTGTGGCTGTACTTTTCATGATCGGTGGGGCCTTGGTGGTCATCGGCTACATTGGGGTTTTCTTCGCCAATTGGATCAAGTCAGCAGTTTCGCGACAACGCGAGTTCCTAGCCGATGCATCCGCCGTCCAGTTCACTCGCAACCCCAGCGGAATCTCGGGAGCCTTGAGGAAAATCGGCGGATGGCCGACGAATTCCAAAATCAAATCCGCACAGGCGACGGAGGCGAGCCACATGTTCTTCGGAAGCGGGGTAATGTCCCTCATGTTTGCAACGCATCCCCCTTTGCTGACGCGTGTTCAACGCATCGACCCCAAGTTTGCCGGTCCATTCGCGGCGACTAGCGAAGTCACCCATTCGCTTTCTGAGCTCATCGATCCCCGCTCGCTTTCTATGCAACGTTCAGCGTTTGCCACGGCCCATCAATCGGCTCTCTCCGGTGCCCACGCGCTGGAGACCAAGCCTCAGATGGCGGTCGAGCAAATCGGCGAACCGACTTCGGAACATATCGAACATGTGCATGGTTTGGTCGACCAGCTTGAACCCATGCTGGCCGAGGATATTAGAGATCCGCTCGGGGCCGTGTCGGTCATCTACGCCCTCTTGCTCGCGCCCAGCGGAGATGCGACCCGGGACGTGCAATGGAGCGAACTTGAGAAATCCTGTGACCCCAGAGTTCTGGCCGAATTGAATAGGGTGCTGCCAAGTGTCGATCGCTTGGCTATCGAGCAGCGGTTGCC
>Ga0105048_10007761_pt1 | contig 17223 bp, 14 predicted proteins | sample MAT05_FD_78382 | JGI IMG/M metagenome (GOLD analysis project Ga0105048, IMG submission 78382) | Freshwater microbial communities from Lake Fryxell liftoff mats and glacier meltwater in Antarctica - MAT-05 | ecosystem: Environmental > Aquatic > Freshwater > Ice > Liftoff microbial mat | place...
CCTTCGCACGACCTGTTTTACTCATGGTTTTTCGTTCCCCGCCTTGATCATCCGATCTGCCAACCCGCCGGGCTTGAGCGGGCCAGAAATGTCTTGACCGGCCAAAGCGGCGGGTGCGCCCCACAGGATCTGATTCTGGTAGTAATCAGTGCCATATGATCGCTCACCGTTGTCGGCCTTTTGACTGGCTGCGTGGGGACCGTCCCACGTGTAGCCCCACTTGAGAGAGTTCAACTCGAGATTCTTTTTCATAAGTTCCAATCCAAACTCTTTTTGATCGGCATACATAAACGCCATGGCAATCGTTCGAACCTGCGCATTTGTGTAGCCCCATTTCCCGGTAAGATACCCGGCACCCAAGGCGGCGTTATCGCCGCGTTCTTGGAAAAGTGTGCCATCTCCATTGATCATGGTAGGCGGCATGCCCGTGATCGTGGCAGCGCAGGCTTTTCGCATCATCTTCATCACCCCGTCGAAACGATCCTGCGGAAAGACTCCGGGAAGACCTGCGGACTTGGCAAAGTATTGCCCGTTGATCATCGGACTGAAAAATGCGGACTCCCGTCGTCCGGATTCCGGCTCGTTGAAAGCGTCGTAGTATTCTCCGTTCCAAAGATGCTCCTCGAGCGCCTCAGCCCCGGCTTTCAACCAAGCGTCAAGTTTTGCGACAAACTCAGTATCTCCCATCGCCTCTGCCCACTGTCGCGTCATTTCGGCCTGCGCCATTCGCATGCCGCCGGGGTGTGCGACGTAGCCATACCAATGGCGGTCCTCGAACCATTCGAGCTTGGTGGCGGGACTGGTCGGCTCCGGCATGGCGACGATCTGGGAGAGTCCGTATTTTGGCCGCGTGTTGAAGGAGAAGTCGGTAGCCCGCTTGACCGAGTCGTAAAATTCTTTCAGCACTGCAGGATCCTTCTCCATCGCCTTCCAGTATCGATCGATGATAATGACGTAATTTGCGCCGTTCATTACCTGCTGGTAACTCGCTCCCTGAGGTGACGTGACGTCATAATAGACACCGAACGAAAACGGAAAGTCGCCGCTCGGCAGTTGGTAGGCTTTCCATGTGCGCAAAGTCGACAGCGCGCATTCCGGTGCGAAATAGATCAGCGGCAGCATGCCTGAGATCGTATCACAGGGGAGGCAGGACATTTGCGGACAGCCACGCGGCGATTCGTTCATCGCGAAAATTCCGTCCTCTGGTTTACACCATTCCCCTACCGGTGGTTTGGCCTGCGCCCAAGCGCTGCAGCGTGCAAGATACATCAGGTTATTGATCAGGCTTTCTGCCAGCCAGTTCGGGACTTCAGGAGCGGTGTAAAGAACTTCCTGCCACGCCAGAATCCGCTTCAAGAGGCTGGCATGATTGTCAGACAGATAGTTCACCACATCCGCAGCGTCCTTGTAACGCGATGCATACATGTGGGTGTAAGTTGCGCCGGTATTGGCAAACAGGCGGGCGGCACTGGTGCCGGGCGTTCCATTTCCGTTCCACACGGGAGAATACCAACCAAGGACAAATCGGATCACTTTTTCTTCGCCTGGTTTCAGGGAGAAATCAACAGCCACTGTGGAGCCGCCATCGTCGACCTCAGCCAGTTTGGGAAGCGAGGTTTCCAGAGCCTTCCAGTTGGAGCTCTCGAGTCCGAGAGCACCGCCGGTGCGAGGATTTTCAACGCCAATGGCTGCCAACGCATAACTCACATTCCATGCCTCATCCTTGACGATCACGCCGGCATTGGCTCCGGTGAGCTTGGCCCGCGTGACCTTCGGTGCGGGCAGATCGGGTTCGATCGCGATATTTGGAAAACCGATCGCTCGGTTTTTTGATTGATGGCTTTTGAAACCGGGCATGGAGAAAGCGAGAGCTCCCTGCTGAGTTTCAGGCGTGGTGTTTTTTAAATGCACTTCAAACACCGCACCCGGCGTGTTCATCGCCTTGATGTCCCGCGGTATGAAGGGAGCCCATGCACGCAGGGAGGCCCGAACCGGAGCGTCTGTCGCGTATTGCATATCCAGAACAGGATAGTGCCCCCAGTAATCAATTGAGCCCGCGTAGCTCACGCCATCCATTTTCACCAATGCCTGCTCCTGAGCGCCGTCGAGGCGTCCGCTGCCGAACGACCACGGCAGGTTGGGATTGCCGTTTGCGAGATTAAAGTCCTGCGTCAGATCCCACTGACTTTCCTTGCTGCTGATTTTTGCGGAAATCCCAAAAATTGTCCCGAAGTTGGGATAGGCAGGATCACCTTTGGAGTGGAAGTTAAAGGTGATGATATCTCCGGCACCAACTTTGATTCCGCTAAGCGAAAAGACCTGTTGGTCAACGGAAGTGGCACCGGGATCAATCAGGCTTCCGTCTCCTGCCCCCTCAGGAAATCCCCCGTGGATATCCTTGCCATTTTTGCGAATCACAAAGGCACAGGGTCGTCCCAGATGGTTTGACCACACGCCGCCATCGATTTTGATTTCCATGTCCTTGGGCGCCCGCCAGGCGATCCAGGTTGTCTGGTTGTTGGGAACACCCTCCGGAGTCGTTTCGGTGCACCCTCCCACATCGCCTTCATTCAGCACAAACTTCGAGGTATTGGCTTTGAACACTGCGGCCAAACCGTCCTTCCGGTTCGTCCATGCGGAACCCATCTGCATCCAATCGGGATCCTCGAAAACCAGCAACTCACCTGGCTCAGTACGATCAACCAACTCGCCAATCCCACCATCCATTGGAAGGATCGGTACAATGGCATTCTTCTGGGCAACTCCTGACTCATCCGATGCCAGCACCCAGGTTCTGCCGCCGACACTCAGGCCGAGGAATGGAGACTCGATCGGGCCTCCGCGTGGTGCCATGTCGTTAAAAATCGTGCTGAATCCCAAAGTTCCATTCGGCGCGATATCGATGAACCCGGTGTCCAATACACCCAGAGGCATGCCCGTTACCGGCTGCGGCTTGCCGCGGTAAATGATCCCGGTCACCGGCTTGGTATAGCCGGTCGCGTCAAATGAAACCCACTTCGCATTGGCCAGATTGTCCGGAAACAACGGTCCGGCGAGTAATGGACTCAGCCCGCCAATACTAAGCATTGCGGAAAGTGTGATAACGTGTTGTGGGATCGTGTATTTCATAAGGTTCAGGATAAGTGTGATAACGTGTTGTGGGATCGTGTATTTCATAAGGTTCAGGATTCTAGAGTTACGGGGTTTGTGAGGGTGCCGATGCGGTCAATTACAACGGACACAACATCGCCAGGCTGAAGCCAGCGCGGAGGTTTTCGCGCCATGCCGACGCCTTGGGGAGTGCCGGTGAGGATCACGGTGCCCGGCAGCAAGGTGGTGCTGCCGCTGAGAAATTCGATGAGCGCGGGCACATCGAAAATCATGTCGTTCGTGTTCCAGTCCTGGACGGTTTCTCCGTTGAGGATCGTGCGAATGCCCAGCGCATTGGGATTGGTGATCTCATCCGTCGTGACGAGGCAGGGGCCGAGGGGGGCAAACGTGTCGAAGAACTTCCCGCGGCACCACTGGCCGCCGCCCTTCTTGATTTGCCAATCCCGCGCGCTCACGTCGTTGGCGCAGGTGTAGCCCAGCACGTATTCGAGGGCACGTGCACGGGAGACGTTTTTGCAGGCTTTGCCGATCACGACAGCCAGCTCGCACTCATAATCCACCTCATGGCTCGCCATGTGCGTGGGAATCTCGATTGGGTCGCCGGGGTTCTGTGTGGCATTGATTCCCTTCACGAAAAGCACGGGCAGTTCTGGCTCTTTCATTCCGCTTTCCGCAGCATGCTGCCTGTAGTTCAAGCCAATGCAGAGGATGGAGGTTGGCGCGAGCGGGGCAAGAAGTTTGGCCACTGGCTCAAAGTGGCCGGAGGGCTTCAGCAACCGGTAGAGGTCTCCTTCGAGGCGTTCCATTGTAGAGTTGTCCTGTTGCAGGATGCCGTGGTGGATTTCGTCGCCGGCGTTGAGATAGCGATAGATTTTCATGGGTGTTTGATTTCTGAAAAAAGGGGGAGATACCGGGCGCGAATTAGTCGATGTGCAGTCCTGCGGCCAAGGCGAGTTGAAGAATGCGCTCGTGCATCAAATCTGCGGAATTCTCCACGCGGTCCGGCCATGCGAAGACCGAAACACAGAGAGGGCCGTCGTAGCCAGCTTCCGCCAGTGAAGCAAAGAACAGGCTCCAGTCCAGTTCGCCCTCGCCAATGTTGAGATGCTGGTGAACTGCAACTTGTGCACCGGGAGGGTTGACGATGTAGCGGACAGGCACGCGGTGGTCGAAGGTGTCCGCCACCCTCACAATAACCATATCGTTTGCCGCGCAACGCATGATTTCACGGATATTTCCCCCCATGAAGAAACTGTGTGGTGCGGAGTAAAGGAATTTCACATAAGGCGAACCGATCTTGCGAAGCAACCGAAGCGTCGTGATCCCGTCTTCGACAAAATCGCCGGGGTGTGGGTCGATTGCCATCGTCACACACTTCTTCTCAAGGAACGGCACCACGTCATCCATTGATCTCCAGAAGGCGGATTCGCTCCGAGCGCCGAGGCGGGGATCTCCGCCGAATTCGGAGGAGATCAGTGAACACTCCATTTCGCCGGCCAACTCGACAAACTCCTTGAAATAACGGACTGCGGTCTGCCGAACGGTCTCATCGCCATCGGCCCAGTGATAGACCGACCACATGGAGGAAATGCCGACCCCGTGGTTTTTCAACGCTGCCTTCAATCTCCTGAGCGTATCCTTTCCGGCACGGGGGCTGAGGAAAAGCGGGGCGAAATCGTCGCGCGGCGAGAACTCAAGGTAACGGTATCCGTGTTCGGCGGCAAAGGCGCAGACCTCATCAAAAGAACGGTCGCGGATCATCCAAGGGTCTATTGCAAGTTTCATAGGTTGTGGGGTTGTTTCACGTTATCGAGAGTGGATTCGAACTCAACGACCACCCGACCATGCGCTTGACCGGAACGGACGCAGTCGAGGGCCTCATTAATGTCATGAAATCCGAACCTGCGGTCGATGTGTGGCGAGATCAAGCCGGTGGCAAGCATCTGCAGTGCTGTGCGCGCGTCATCCAAGCCGCCGTTGCGGGAGCCGATAATCTGCAATTCGCGCTGGGCAATTTCAATGCTGGTCTGGGCGGGAGCCTCGGGCTCTTCGCCGATGATCACGATTTTCCCGCGGTTGCGGACGGATGCTGCGGCGGCGGTCATGGTGGCGGTGCGACCGACCATGTCGAAGGCGCAGTCAACACCTCCTCCAGAGAATCGTTGGATTTCAGCAATACAATCCGGATCACCGGCTCTTATGGCGAAATCGGCACCGGCCTTGCGCGCCACTTCGCAGGATACATCGCTCAGAGCAGTCGCGAGAACCGTCATGCCCGCTTCCTTGAGAATCTGGACGAGCAAGACCCCGATGCCGCCGGAACCGATGACCAAGGCCTTCTGGCCTGACTTCATGGCGGCGCGGCGAAAGGCATGGACGGCAGTGATCACCCCGCAGCTCACCAGCCCCGCAGCTTCAAATGAAACGCTATCGGGGATGGGAATGAAATTGCGGGCCGGGCCTGCGAAAAATTCTGCGAATCCGCCGGCGCGTGTGACGCCGATGATGCCCTCGATTTCATCCGGAAAAGGCGCATGGCCGTCATGCAGTTGCTCCTTGGTGTGCGTGACAAACAAGTAGGGAATCACGCGGTCTCCAGGTTGAAAGCCAGTCACTTCCGAGCCACAGCGAACGACGATGCCCGCTGGCTCGTGGCCTCCGATGTGGGGCAACGTGGGCACGTAGGCCAGACCTTCCTGGATGTGGAGGTCGGTACGACAGATCCCGCAGGTCGCCGTGCGTACCAGTAGATCCCAAGGGCCGATTTCCGGTTCAGGAATCTCCTCGATCCGGAGCGGTGTGTTGAGTTGGTAAAGGAGAGCGGCTTTCATCATTCTGATGCGGGTTGGTCAACGTAAGGAAGTCTCAGCCGCGGCCTGGCGAATTCGATGTCTCGGTGCACGTGGAAAGATCGAATCACCTCAGGGCGCATCGTAGAGGACGGCGATGCGGTCGTCCGTCGGGGAGATGTTCTATGCATGTTTGATGATGTCATGGATGGGTGCAGTGTGTGAGGATCGCGCCCGTCATGACCAGGGCGGCACCCAAGATGCGGAATCCCTCCATCGGGATGCGCGGCACGCCAAAAGCGCCTGTCGTATCAAGAACAAGGCCGGCTGCCAGTTGTCCGGCAACGGCCAGCAGAACAACTCCTGACGCTCCCAACCGGGGCAGGGCGATCATCGCTATTATTAGGAAATAAACAGCAAAAATTCCTCCCATCCAACTCCATACGGGAGGATGTCCTAGTGAGGGCAGCGCGCCCCTGGGCGCAACGCCGACCACCCACAGAATTCCCAGCAGAGCCATGCTTACAGTCAGCGAAATGATGGCAGCCAGCAACGTTGATTCGGTGAACTCGCGCAATTTTGCATTCCAAACGAACTGCAGCGTCAAGCCCGCTCCGCCGATTAGAACCGCGATTCCCACGATGGCAGTTTTCATCATGTGAGTTTGGGCAAATGCTTCCTGAGAAACTCCATTCCGAGTTCCATTCCCTGCTCAGGCAGAGGGTCCAGCCAGAGATCGAGCATTACTGTTCCATCGAAATTAATTTCCCGGAGCGCGCGCACGATCCCGATTAGATCCAAGTTTCCAGTCGTCGGGGCGTAGTGGACTTCGGAGGTGGTGCCGTCGCTGTCCGAGAAATGCAGATGCTTGACGCGAGGCCCCAGCTTCTGGATCGCATCGATGTATCCGCCCGGAAGTCCGACGCCAAAATGACAGCAGTCGTAGGTGACTCCGAAATCCTCGGCATCCATCCGGTCGCACAAGGCGATGGTCCAATCGAGATCGATCCCCACGGTGAACGGGTGGATCTCCAGTGAGAGCGAGATGCCTGCCTGGCGTGCGTGATCCAGCGCTTGCTGGAACAACCCGGCAGCCGCATCCAGCAGCTGGCCATATTTATCCTCCCGCGTTAGCGAGTCCGGTGGCCGGGCTTCCCATGTCAGCACTTGAGACATGCCAAGATCCCTCGCCATGTCGATATCACGACGCAGTCCGTCCAAGGCTGTTTGGTATGAGAAATCGGATGGCCAGACTTTGAAGTAATCACGGTCAGCGCAGTTCAGGCGCACAGCTCGCATTTCAATCGAAGTGAGGTATTCCGTCAGACGACGACGTAAGGCGGGGGTGCTCGCCATCTTGATTTGTGGCGGCCACAACTCCAAATCGTGAAAACCTGCGCCACAGAACTTGGCAAGCGCATCCTCCAACGGCAGCTGATGGAAAACCATCGGGTTGACGAGGGTTTTATAGGAAGGGATCACAGGCGACATGGAGCTAAGAACTCTTTTCCAAAGATTTGATTCTGGAGGCGGCACTTTTTGCGCGCTGGAGCCCGTAACCGAATCCTTTGGTATGTTGCTCATGCGGCACGATGCTCAAGCGAAACAATCTTTCTCGCCTCTTCTGGTGTGGCCACTTCTCTCCCGAGCTCACGCGATATTCGCACGATTTTCTCAACCAGTTCCGCATTGCTGCGCGCATACTCACCGGGAGTCAGAAACGGATTATCCTCCATACCCACCCGAACGTGCCCACCGAGCATGATTGCCATTGTCAGGATGCGCCATTGATGTTCGGGATCCATTACGGAAGTGTTAAAATTAAAGCCCTCGGGCAGGTGGTCGGCCATGTATTGCATGGATTTGAGTGTCGGAGGCGTCCAGCATCCGCCACGCCAACCGAGGAAATACGTGATCCAGATCGGTTTCCGTAAACCCAGCTTCTCGTGCATCCGGATCGCGTTCCAGACGCCGCCCATGTGAAAACACTCGCACTCGATCTTGACGCCGGCTCCTGGGCAGAACCTTACGTAATCCTCAAGTTCCGGCCTGTTGTGCAACCCATAGAGCTCGACCGGCGTGCAACCAGGCTCATAGTCAAAGCATTCGTCATGAGGATTAAAGCACACCGAAACCATATCCGGATTCTGAGCTAAGAGCAATTCCTTGCGCTGTGGAAACCTTCCGTTGGCAATGCCGTATTGGATTACAGTATCGACCTCGGACGTTATGTCCTGTTTCAGCTTGCCCCAGCCCGGAATGTCCAAATCAGAGAGCCGGGTGCCGTCCGCCTGAATTTCCGCGTCAATAGTGTATGGTCCGTGCAGATGGCAAATTGAAGCTCCTGCGTTGACGGAGCGAATGTACTCCCTCGCGACCTCGTCGTAGCCCTTCGGGGTCGGGTTGTTAGGATTGCTGGGATAAGCCATGGTGCTGTCGCAGGTAACTGTAATGATGAGCTTGTTCATAGATGTATTGAGTGTTTTTGCTGTGGTGAAATTTTATAAGGGTTTAGAAAAGAGTAACCGGTAAACCTATATTGAGGGGACCTCCATGCCATGACTACCATGTGGCTAACGACCGTTGACGCGGGCGGACGTCATCTGAAGCAGTGAACCAAGTTGCGGGCCTCTTACGGGTATTTTCAGCGAGTTACTCGCACTCCTTGCTTTCTCCATGATTTCATCTGCCTTTTGCACCAAGAAGCTGAAGTCGCACCCGATCTGGAGCCATTGAACGCCGAGCGCAGCGAGCTGTATGCCGTAAGCGTGATCTGGCCCCATTCCCGCACCAACGAACAGACCGGCGGTCCTAGCGCGACAGGCAATATCCGCAATTCGGTCAAGCAGGGCGGGATGGTTGAGGTTAAGATCCAATCCCATCGCCAGGCTCATATCCGCAGGGCCAATCACCACGGAATCCAATCCTTCGACCATCAAAATCTCATCCAATTTATCATAGGCCTCAGCATTTTCGATTTGCACAGCGATGAACACGCTTCGATTAGCTTCTTCCAAGTAATCCATGCCGACGTCACGTCCGTATCTTGAAGGTACCCTAGGACCAAAGCCGCGAGTCCCCAAAGGACGATAGCGGCATACCTTGACCACTGACCGGGCATCATTCGCCGAGGCGATCTGCGGGACAATAATTCCATCCGCGCCTGCATCCAAAATTGGCTTAATTTCTTGAACAGAACCTGATGCCACCCTGACGATCGACGGGATTCTCGCAGCCTTGGCGGCCAGCAGGTGACCGTGCAGCGCCTCCGGAGACAGCGCCCCGTGCTCAGTATCGATCCAGAGAAAATCGGATGTTGGGGCGAGGGCGTCACTCACAAGCGGGTCGGAGAATGTGATTCCGGCACCTACTTGAATCCGGCCCTCCAGAAGTTTTCGCCGGAAAGCGGAAACTGAGGAAAAAAGTCTATTTGCTTCCATCTGAGGCAAGTTAACCGCGCAACTTATCTATGCAAGAAAAATATGTTCAGCGTTGCCAATTTCTTTAACTGAGGATGGCTAGATAGTAGGCTTCATTTGATGGAGATCAAATGGAGATGAGGTGATTCGTCTGAGTTACGGCGAAGGCGGGCCGCTCGACGCCCTCTCTACCAGGCGCATCGGCATGATGGCGCTGTAAAGTTGCAGGGAGTCGTTTTGATGGATCACCTTGTGCAGCATCTCTACGGCAATGCGTCCCAAATTGAAAAGTGACGTTTCCACACTGGAAATGGGGATCAGCGAATACTGGGCATATGGCGTTCCATCCATGCCCAGCAGGGAGATTTGACCGGGTACCTTCACTCCTCTTTCGGTGAAATATTGCAAGGCACCGAGTGCCATGGTGTCAGTGAGGGCAAATACCGCAGTCGGTTTGGTGCCCTTTGACTCCCATAGGATTCTGGCCGCCTCGTAGCCTCCTGCCAAGGAGACAGTTCCTCCCGCAATCCACTCTGGCGGAAGCTTAAGCTGGAATCCCGCTAATTGGCGTCGCACCTCGTCCATCCGCTGATGCACCGGAAGAATTTCAGTACCAGGCTTGATAACACCAATACGCCGATGTCCGAGACCGACCAGATAGGAAATCGCCTGCCGGATCCCGTCAGCGTTATCCACAGCGATCTGGTGAAAGACTTGAGGAGAGACCTGCCGGTTGACGAGCACCACAGGCAAGCCTTGATGGAGCAACTCTTTCCAGATTCCTTGCCGTGAGGCTTCGCTGTTCACGAAGGCAGGACAGGCCAAAAGCCCTCCGATTTGTAAACCCATAAGGTCGCGAATCCGAGCCTCCTCCAGCTTCAGGTCGAAGCTCCCATTATTGAGGATCAAGTGCCATCCGTACAGCCTCGCAGCATCCTCGGCGCCGCGAAAAATTTCGGCAAAAAAGGGGTTGCTGCTGTCGGGGACGATCAACCCGATCAGGTTAGACCTCCCGGTCGCCAAGCTGCGGGCGACGAGATCCGGCTGATAACCCAGCTCCTTGATGCATTTCGTGACCCTTTTGGAGGTGGCCTTGGATATCCGTGGATGATTACTGATGACCAGCGACACAGTGGTCCGCGAAACGCCGAGTTTTGTCGCAACGTCCCCCAGGGTCACTTTTCGTTTTTTGTTCACCGACTTGGTATGTTCGTTCCCCACGTGTTGTCTATACAGATTTGCAGCGATGAATGGAAACAATTAGATCCAGATATGCTCATGCTCTTGGACAGTTGCTCAGCCAACGGTTGTGATTTCGAAGAATTGCAGCACGCAGCAGGTCCCACAAGTTCAGAGGTTGAAAAAAATTTCTTTGATTGACACCGCAATAGTGTAGCGGTTAACTCGCACAATGCGATTGGATCCCTCTGTCCTGCTTAATTTTCTAACCGGCTTGTTTGGGGAACTCAAGGTTCCCTGTCATGAAGCTGACATTGTGGCCGGGCACCTGGTTCTTTCAAGCCAAATGGGTATCGCCTCTCATGGTCTGATGCGGGTTGCCCAATACGTGGAAATGTTGGAACAGGGTGAGATCAAACCTGGAGCACCCATGTTGGTGGTTAAGGAATCGCCGGCCAGCGTGGTTGTAGATTATGGTTGGAATTTCGGGCAGGTTGCCTGTCGGGACGTGATGGAGCGCGCAATGAGCCATGCCTCAGTGTGCGGGGTTGCAACCGGAGTTGCTGTGCATTGCACGCATGCCGGGCGCTTGGGTCACTATCTGGAGATGGCGGCGGAGGGCGGTTACCTGGCAGTGGGATACTGCAATTCGGGACGGCACGGGCACTGGGTCGCCCCCTACGGTGGGCGAGAGGGAAGACTTGCGACCAATCCGATTGCGTTTGCCGCTCCAAGGCGTCACGGGCCTCCCATTGTTTCGGATTTTTCGACGGCGTCTATCCCGGAAGGTAAAATCAGGATTCTCCAACAGGAGGGGAAGGCGGTTCCGACCGGCTGCATTATTGATTCGCAGGGCGAAGCCACTACCGATCCAAACTCGTTTTATGGTCCGCCGAGGGGAGCCATTCTGCCTTTTGGCGGGTCGGCCGGCTACCGGGGCTTCGCGCTCGGAATTCTGGTCGAGATTATGGGTGGGCTGCTGGGAGGTCAGAGCACGACGGAACCGTCGCCGGGCAATGGCGTTTCATTCACGGTTTACGACCCGGCGCATTTCACTGGGAAGGAGCGGTTTTTGGACTTGGTGGATTCCATGGCGGACTACGTCAAAAGCAGTCCGCCCGATGCAAACAGTGCTGGAGTGCTGCTGCCCGGCGAGCGCGAGCATCTCGCGCGTGTGCGCTGCGAGATGGAAGGAATCGAGATCACTCCGGAAACTTGGCAGTCGATCGTTTGCTGCGCTGAGAAATACCATGTGCCCCTGCCCTCTGGCCTGTCATAATGCGAGGAGCATTTCCAGGTTTGCGGATATTTGACTGTTCCGGTCCCGCCGGTGAGTGGGGAGAGTTCGATGCCGAAGGATTCGACCGGAGGGCCTGTGGCGTGCGGTTCCGCCCGGGTGGTGCCATTAGCGGAGTGCCACTGGGCGGCATCGGCACCGGTGCCATCGATTGGAATCTCGACGGCACACTGGGTCGCACCACGATGTTCAACTCCTTCACGCCCCCTCGCGAGCAGGATGTGCCGGTCTTCTTTCTGGAAACCGCGGAGCGGGCATGCGTCTTAGGCTCGAAGCCGGCTGAGGGCTGGCGGAATCCCCGCGATTCCCGTTATTGGGGGCACTACCCGTTTGCTGACACCGAATATGACTTGCCCGGACCGATCCAAGCGGGCGTGAGGGCGTGGGCACCCTTCGTTCCTGGTGATTCTATCGTCAGTAACACTCCCGCCATCGAATTCGTTGTTCACCTCCGCAATCTCGGCCCACACCCGCAGAAAGTGTCCTTGGTGGCCCAACTACCCGGGCCTACCTCGGAGGAAGCCGAAACGAAATTCTTCTGCCGCAATCTGTCGGAAAAAGTGTGTCGGATCGGAGCTTTGTCGGGAGTTCATCATGCCGTCCTAATCGCCGGGGGAGTCCGGGTGGAAACCGGAGGATCCTTGCGCGAGAATTTCCGTCCGGGTCAGGGGCTGACGAAAGCCCAAGCTGGCGATAGCGGCTTCTCTGCGCGCATCAGGGCGGAAGTCAAAGCCGGGGAGGAAACCTGCATCCGCATCGTGTGGGGGTGGTTCGCACCAGTTTGGAAACCCTTGTTTTACCGCGAATACCGCCAGTATTATACTCGCCGCTTTGGTGGCGCAATAGCAGCGGCCAAATTTTTGGCAAGCCATCGCGAAGAGATTTTGGAGAGGGCTCTCGCATCCCAGCGCTTGGTGTTCGCTAGAACTCGCTGGCCGGTTTGGCTGCGCGACCAGATGGTCAACATTCAGCACACGCTGGCAAAGGACAGCTTCTGGGCGGCGGAGCGGGTGCCCCCCGATTCGTGGTACGGCGAACATGGGATTTTTGGACTTTCGGAAAGCCCCCGCAGCGTTCCTCATGTGGCCATCCCCAGCGACTTTTATGGCAGTCTTCCCCTCGCGCTACACTTTCCGGATCTTCTCCGCCAGATGCTGCGGGCCTATGCCCATTTCCAGCTTCAAAATGGCGAAATCCCTCTTGGACTTGGCTGGGGCAGCGACCTTGGTTCGCCAATTTACGGGTTTCTTCATACGACGAACGCCGCGACCTTCATCGATCTGGTTCATCGCCTTCATCTTGCCTCGCCGGGCAGTGTCGATGAATTCATCCCGGCCGTGAAGTCCGCCATCGGCTACCTGCTTTCCCTTGATCGTGATGAAGACGGACTGCCAGACCTTGATCCCTGGCCGACCGGAAACCAGTTCTACGGCGCATGGCATTGGCTCGGCACTGCCACTCATACCAACGGCTTTTTCCTCACCGCTTTGAGCATCGGAGCAAGGCTGACCCAAGCCAGTGATCCGGCGTTTTCTGCCAAATGCCGTCGATCCTTCAAAAAAGCCTGCGATCAACTGGAAAAGAAGCTCTGGGGTGGCAAAAGCTACCTACTCTATCACGACACCCAAACCGGCGCAAAATCCGACACCGTTCTCGCGAACCAACTCGTTGGCCACTTGCTGGCGCGCGTCCACAATCTCCCCTCGCCATTTCCTCCGGAACGAGTCCGCAAAACCTTGGCCACCATTCGGCGTCTGCATTTGCGCAAATCCAAATATGGCCTTTACAATGCGCTGCGCTCGGACGGCGGGATCGACCGTACCGGGACACGGCATTCGACGCACATGTTCCCCGGGGAAGCCATCCTTGTCGCCGCCACGCTCGCTTACGAAGGACATCGCAAGGAGGCAATGCATCTGGCCGGAAATGTGATGCACAACTTGGTCATCCGCCAAGGCAGGGCATGGGATCCACCCAATGAGATTGATCCGGTCACCGGGTGCCCCACTTATGGCACCGATTTCTATCAGATGATGGTTCTTTGGTTCCTGCCATTTGCCTTGGAGGGCCTCCCGCTTTCAGGAACCGCAACCATTGATGGGCGCACCCGATGATTATTGACGCCCATGCCCATATCTTCCCGCGGATGGCCGGGCGCTTCGCCCGTGGAGCGGTGCGCGGCCTCTCCTATGGAAAAGTGCAGATCGGCTCGGAATCTCCCTTTCAGGCTTTCGCGCCGTGTTGCAAAAAAGTCAGTTCGCCGCCCGAGACTCTGCTGGCCCACATGGACTGGGCTGGAGTTGACCATGCCATTCTGTTGCAGAACAATTTTTACGGAAACCAGAACGCCTTTGTGGCCGCAGCCGTCCGGCGCTGGCCGGACCGTTTTACGGGTGCCATGTATCTCGATCCCTGGAGCACTCACGCACCCACCGTTTTCCGCCGATGGCAGGAATGGCTGCCCATTGTCAAACTCGCCACCGATGACCGTTTTGGCCTGTTCGCTCTCCATGAAAACGCCAGCCTCGCGGACGACTGCTGTGGCTGGCTCTGGCCCCGCATGGAGCAATCCAGAATGACCCTGACGCTTGACCTGGGTGCCATCGGCAGCCGCAGCTACGAGACGGACGTGGTTGCCTCCATCGCGGATCGTCATCCGAAACTTAAAATTGTTATTTGCCACCTCGCCCAGCCAACCGTGCGGGATGAAAAGCCGCCCCGCCTCCGCCGCTTGTGGAGGGATCAGATCGCCTTGGCGAAACGCCCGAATGTTTGGCTCGATCTTTCCGCCCTCCCGCACAAGGTCGGGGATGAACCCTTTCCTTGGCCATGCTCCGGCGGTTGGATTCGCGAGGTGGTCGAAGGCGTGGGCGCGAAGAAGCTCCTTTGGGGCACCGATTATCCGGCCCTGCTCACGGCAGGCACCTACCGTCAACTCCTTGATCAGGTGTCCATCCATGTGTCCAACATTTCTTCGCGTCACTTGAAAGCCATCCTCGGTGAAAACGCCCGCACCGCTTACTCTCTTCGCAAAACCTAAGACCCTCGATCCCTATGCTTGACCCTCAACTTAATGGAAAACGTGCTTTGATCACCGGTGGTGCCACTGGCATAGGCCTCGGCATTGCAAGAATGCTCGCCAAGGAGGGCGTCCGCCTCGCCGTCGCCAGCCGACATCCCGAAGCCGCCGGCATCGAATGCCTGCGCGCCTGCGGCGGCGAGGTTGTCCCCATCGCGGTCGATGTTTCCACCGAACAAGGGGTTCTTCGTATGTTTGAAGAAGCGACCGAGGGGCTGGGCGGGCTCGACATTTTTATCAATAATGCCGCCATGGCCAGAAATGAGCCTGTCACTCGCCTCACTGCTGACGCCTTTGAGCAGGTTTTCCGTACTAACACGCTGGCCGCGGTGCTCGGATGCCGGGAGGCGGCTCGCCGTTTCATCGCCCAAAAGTCTGGCTGCATCCTGATCGTAGGCTCCACCTCTCGCCTGACCCCCTCCTATGGCGACCTCTCCTACCGCTTATCGAAAACTGGGCTTAAAGCTCTCATGGAGCAGATGGCCTTGGAACTTGCACCCCATTATATCCGAGCCAACCTGCTCACCCCAGGCCATTTCCCAACGCGCCTCACCGCCGGGCTGGCCGAGGCTTCCGCCGACAAGCTTCGAGGAGAGATCCCGCTGCGCCGCTTTGGCGATCCCATGGAAGAACTAGGCGCGGCGGCACTGCTACTGCTTTCCGACCATCTCAGCGCCTACACCACTGGCGCAGAACTGGTCGTGGACGGTGGACTAACACTCCGCCCAATCAATTTTTGGAACGACGACGAACTACTCAGCCTCAATAACCCTTAATAACATCCCAACGCATCCCTTCTTATGGACAACAATGTTGCCTTTGGCTTTTTTATCATCCTCATCGCTGCGGTCTGTGGTGGTGCTTTTGGACTTCAATACACAATCCTCAAGCACTACACGGTCGACAATGCGGCGCTTCTATCGCTTTTCTTTGCGACGATTGTCATTCCGCTCATTGCGGTCAATATCCTGCTCCCCGGCTGGACGATTGCCCTTTGGGATGCTGGCCTTACCACAAACCTCATCGTCTTTGGCTTTGGGTTTGGTTGGGGGCTCGGAGCCTTCACCTACGCCTTCGCCTTCAATCTCCTCGGCATGGCTTTGGCCGCTGCCATTATCAAGGGCCTCACCATCGCTCTCGGCGCAGGTGTGCCATTGATCCGCGCATGGGATGACGTCTCCCCCGGTGCCCGCCTCTTCACAATCATTGGGATCGGCGTGCTCCTGATTGGAACCTTCTTCAGCGGACGCGCCGGCATCCTCCGCGAGCGGGAGGCAGAGGCCAAACGCCAAGATGAAGCCCACCCCTCCCTCGCCGCCGTGGGCAAAGGAAAAAACCTCTTTCTTCTGGGCTTCATTATGTGCCTGCTTTCCGGCCTCCTCAGCGCCTTTGTCAATCTGGGTTATGATTATGGCAATGCTCTGGAAGCCGCTATGAAAGCTCAGATGGGCAATGTCGATCTCACATGGAAAGCCACACTCATTCGCTGGATGCCCATGTATTGGGGCGGCATAACCGCCATGTTCCTGACAACAGGCATTCGTATGCTGCGCAATGGCACCTGGCGGAATTACTTTGGACCGGGCTCAATGCGCGACTTCATCCTCTGCTCGTCCATGGGTGTCGTCCATTTCATGGCGCAAATCCCTTACGGCATCGGTGCCTTTTACCTTGGCAAGCTCGGTACCACGATCGGCTGGGGCGCAAATATCGGCATGGCCCTCATCGTCGCTGCCTCTCTCGGCTTTCTCACCGGCGAGTGGAAAGGCGTCTCCCGAAAAGCCCTCACCCCCCTTCTTATCGGCATCGGCATCATCTTTTTCGCGCTCTTCATCCTTGGATACGCCAACAGCCTCCAGTGATCGAAAAATGCTGCCAGCAAATACGTCTGTGAGGTGGCTGGCCTTTTGCGCTCTGGGAGCTTTTTGCTCCGGACATCGCAGAAGACCGAGTGCTGTCCGCGATGTCACAGGAAGGGATGAACATCACCTGGCACGTAGGGGCGGGCAAGGGGGACGGCAGAACCCTGATTACAAGAGTGCAGGACAATTGGGAGCCAGCGTGTAAATATTCGAAGCCGGGCACCGCGAGAACCGACTCGAATTGATTGAACGGAAATGGTGCGACGCGGCTAAGGAGCTCCTGAAATTGGTTTAGCGTTCAACCAAAGCAAGAAAAAGACTTTGCTTCTGAAAAAGCTATCCAGGTTAGCCGACGATGCGTGGGATTTTGCACTATTGGAATGAGTTTCTTGAAAACAATCCTGGGCAAGCCCACAGGGGGCGCATCTCTGTTGCAAAATCTGAGGAGCGCGCACAGCGAGCGGAGGGTAGGAACACGTCAGCAGAC
>Ga0105048_10007762_pt1 | contig 17221 bp, 15 predicted proteins | sample MAT05_FD_78382 | JGI IMG/M metagenome (GOLD analysis project Ga0105048, IMG submission 78382) | Freshwater microbial communities from Lake Fryxell liftoff mats and glacier meltwater in Antarctica - MAT-05 | ecosystem: Environmental > Aquatic > Freshwater > Ice > Liftoff microbial mat | place...
ACAGCCTGCGCCGCCGATGGTGCCCCCGTGGGGGTGACCATTGGTTCGTTTAGCTCGGTGTCGCTGGACCCGCCGCTGGTCGGATTTCTGCCGATGATTCACTCCGATCGCTGGCCAGCGATCCGAGCAACGGGAGTGTTCTGTGTGAACGTGCTCGGCGCCGATCGGGGCGACCTGTGCTGGCGGTTCGCAAAGACGAACATCGAATCGCCCTTCGACGGAGTTACGTGGCGACCCTCGACGACGACAGGGTCACCAATCCTCGACGGAACGATCGCGTGGATCGACTGTGCAATCCAAGACGTCGTCGAGGCTGGTGACCATCACTTCGTGACCGGTCGTGTGCTGGAACTGGACCACGTTAACCCCGAGTCGGACCCAAACGCCCTCCTCTTCTTTCGCGGCAAACTCGGTGAGTTCAAGCAGCATGACTAAGCGTCCCGCCCAACTCGCGGCGGCGTTCGACGTCGTCGCCATCATCGCCTTTGTCATCATCGGCCGGCGCAACCACGACGAAGGCACCGCGCTGCGCGGATTCTTACGCGTCGCCGCCCCATTTCTGATAGCTCTCGCTGTCGGATGGATCGTCGCTCGCGCATGGAAGGCACCGACCAGTACAACGACTGCAATGGTGATCTGGCCGGTCACCGTTGCAGCAGGCATGCTCTTGCGCCGCTTCGCGTTCGACGACGGCGCCGCTCTGGCGTTCATCATCGTCGCGAGCATTTTCACGGGCCTGTTTCTCGTCGGCTGGCGAGCGCTGTACGGCCTCATCGTCGACCGCTGAGAGAATCGGGCCTTTCGGCCCTTACGAACGACGGGTCGAATGGCGAAAATGAGGTCGAAAGGACGCCTCATGACCAAGCGCATCGTCATTCTTGGCGGTGGTACGGGCGGCACATTGTGTGCCAATCGGTTGCACCGCCAGTACAGGTTTCATCGTTCAGACGGCCAAGAAGTTGAGATAGTTGTCGTCGACCAAGACAACCATCACGTCTACCAGCCCGCACTGCTGTTTGTGCCCTTCGGGCTCGCTCACCGACAGGAGTTTGTGAGGCCACGCGCGGCACAACTTCACCACGACATCGAGTTCATTGAAGACACGATCGACCGCGTTGACCTACATCGCGACACGGTAGTTCTTGATGGCGGTCGCGAGCTTGCGTACGACGCGCTCGTGATTGCAACCGGCGCGACGCTCGCCGTTGACGAGACACCCGGGCTCACAGGCCCGGGATGGAACGAGAACGTGTTCACGTTCTATGACCTCGCCGGAGCGACAGCACTCGAGACGGCCCTTGACTCGTTCAAGGGCGGCAAGCTGCTGGTCAACGTGGTTGACATGCCGATCAAGTGCCCCGTTGCGCCGCTTGAGTTTTGCTTCCTAGCCGACTGGTTCTTCACTGAGCGCGGCATGCGGGACAAGGTTGAGATCACCTATGCAACACCGCTTGACGGTGCATTCACTAAGCCTGTGGCGTCGGCAGCTCTCGCCGGATTGCTCGCCGAAAAGGGCATCAAGTTGATCACGGAGTTCAACACCGGCGAAGTCGTTGGCAAGACGGACGATGGCGGCGGGCGGCTGATCGGCTACGACGGCCGCGAGATCCCCTTCGACTTGGCTGTGGTGGTTCCGTTGCACAGCGGGGCTTCCTACGTCAGTCGCAGTGCTGGGCTAGGGGACGAACTCAACTTCGTACCGACCGACCCGCACACATTGCAATCGACGGCCAAGCAGAACGTGTTCGCCATCGGTGATGCCACCAACGTGCCGATCTCCAAGGCCGGATCGGTCACACACTTCGAGGGCGAAGCACTGGTTGACAACATCGTTCATTACCTTGATCACGAACCTCTTGATGGTTCGTATGACGGCCACGCCAACTGCTTCATCGAAACAGGGTTTGGCAAGGCACTGATGATCGACTTCAACTACGACACCGAACCGCTTACGGGACACTTTCCGACGAGCGTCGGCGTGCCGCTGCTGAAAGAGAGCCGGGTCAATCACCTCGGCAAGCTGATGTTCCAGTGGGTGTATTGGCATGCACTACTGCCAGGCCGCGACATTCCTGGCATCGGCGCCGACATGCCCGATCACGGCAAGACACAACATGAGGAGGAACTCGTATGACAACGATGACAATGGGTGGCACTGAGGTCAAGCTCAATGCCGAAGGATTCTTCGAGGATCCCAGTCAATGGACTCGGGACATGGCGACCGAAATGGCAGCGGCCGACGGCCTCACACTCTCCGACAAGCACTGGCAAGTGATTGATTTCATGCGCCGCGAGTTCTTGGAGAAGGGCACTGGCCCCACGGTCCGCGTGTTGGGCAAGGCGTCCGGCGTCAGCATCAAGGAGCTCTACCAACTGTTCCCGACGGGCCCGGCCAAGACTGCGGCACGCCTGGCGGGGATTCCCAAGCCGAAAGGATGTATCTGATGAACATGCAAGACAGGTCGCCAGAGAAAGTCACCCCAGAGAAGATCACGAAGGTGTCGATCATCATCTCGAAGGGATCGCTGGAAGGCATCTACCCAGGGTTGATCATGGCCAACGGCGCACGCGCCGAGGGCATGGATGCCAACTTGTTCTTCACCTTCTTCGGGCTCGATGCAATACATCGCAACCGAATCGATCACATCAAGGTCGCGACCGTCGGCAATCCGGCGATGCATATACCGACGCTGATGGGTGCACTCCCAGGGATGAGCGCCCTCGCGACGCACATGATGAACAAGAAGATGGAGAACCTGGACATTCCACCCATCCACGAGTTCATCGAGATGATCGCCGATACGGGCGCTGGCCTCTATGCCTGCAAGGCATCCGTCGACATGTTCGGCCTCACCAGCGAAGACTTCGTCCCGCAGGTGAAGGACATCATCACCGTCGGAGACTTCTACGACCTCGCCGCCGGCGGACAGATCATCTTCACCTAAGCCTCGGCTCCCGGCGCTATCACGGCAACGTATTCGTGATGGCGCCGGTCTCGGCACCCTGCACAAGTTTGGCGTACTTGCCCAATACGCCGGTCGTGTAGCGCGGCGCGTTCGGCTGCCACGACGCACGACGCTTGGCGAGTTCACTGTCATCGACCAATAGGTCGAGGCTCAGCTCGTGCACGTCGATCGAGATCTGGTCGCCGTCGCGAACGAACGCGATCGGTCCCCCATCGACTGCCTCGGGCGCCACGTGCCCAATACAGAAGCCCCACGTGCCGCCGCTGAAGCGACCGTCGGTGATCAGCGCGCAGTCAGCACCCCGGCCGGCACCTTTCAACGCGGCGGTGATTGCCAACATCTCGCGCATGCCCGGCCCACCCTTGGGACCTTCATAACGAATCACCAACACCGTGCCGGGCTCGATCGAGCCGGAAAGAATCGGTTTCATCGCGTCGCTCTCGTCGTCGAAAACTCGAGCAGTGCCGACGAACTGCTTTTGTTCGGCCGAAAGCCCGGCAACTTTTACGACCGCGCCCTTCGGCGCGAGCGAACCGGTGAGCACGACGATGCCGCCCTCGGTGTGCAGTGGCTTAGAGAGCGGGTGAACAACCACACCATCGGGAGCGGGCGGGTTGATGTTGGCCAGATTCTCGGCCATCGTCTTGCCGGTCACGGTGATGCAGTCGCCATGCATTAGACCTGCGTCAAGCAGATGCTTCATGACCATCGGGACACCACCGACCAGATCAAGGTCGCTCATATGGAAGCGTCCGCCGGGGGTCATATCGGCGATGTGCGGGACCTTGGCGGCGATGCGGTTGAAGTCGTCGAGGGCAAGTTCCACACCGGCTTCGTGGGCGAGAGCCAACAGGTGAAGCACCGAGTTGGTGCTACCACCCAACGCCGATGTGATGGCGATCGCGTTCTCAAACGCCTTCTTCGTCATGATCATGCGCGGCGTGATGCCCAGTCGCAGCAGATTGACCACGGCCTCGCCAGCCAGACGCGCATCGACCTCGCGACGGCTATCGATCGCCGGCGGCGACGCGGTACCGGGCAGCGACATACCGATTGCTTCGGCGATGGAGCTCATCGTGTTCGCTGTGAACATTCCGCCGCACGCGCCTTCACCGGGGCACGCATTCCGCTCGATCGCACCGAGTTCCTCCTCGGTAATGTGCCCCAGCGCGCAGGCGCCGACGGCTTCGAAGACGCTGGTGATGTCGAGCGCCTTGCCATCGAGCCGGCCCGGCATCGTGCTGCCGTTGTACACGAACACGCTGGGCAGATCGAGCCGCGCGGCGGCCATCAGCATTGCGGGAATGCTCTTGTCGCAACCAGCAAGACCCACGAACCCATCGAAGCGTTCGGCGTGCATCACGCACTCGACCGAGTCGGTGATCACTTCGCGACTAACCAGCGAGGCGCGCATTCCCTCGTGCCCCATGCTGATGCCGTCGCTGACGGTGATCGTGCCGAACTCCATCGGGAATCCACCAGCCGCGCGCACACCATCCTTCGCGTGCTGGGCGAGCTTGCGCAGCGTCATGTTGCAGGGCGTGACTTCGTTCCACGCGGAAGCGATCGCTACCTGCGGCTTCACCCAGTCGTCGTCGGTCATACCGACGGCGCGCAACATTGCGCGCGCTGGTGCTTTCTGGAATCCGTCGGTGACGTCGCGACTACGCGGCTTTACATCGACGGGAGTGTCGCCTCGGTTGGCTGCAGGTTTCGCCATGTCGGCGAGCCTACGCTGCGACGCTGCAGCCTGATAATTCCGACAACCATGAGCAACAACACTCCCGAGCCCGCCGTGACCCAGCGCAAACCTGCCCGATCGGCGAGCTCCCCTTGCACCAGCGTTCCGACAGGAAACATGATCCCAAGCACGAACGAGTTGACCGCGAGGACGCGACCGCGCAGTGCGTCGGGCGCGGACTGCTGGGCGACGCCCATGAATGAAGTGAACGAGTAGCCGTAGATGATTCCGACAATCGAGAGTGCGATTGCCGAGACCCACAGCTTGGGCGCAACCGCGTACAGCACCAACGCCGGGCAAAGAGCGGTCACCGCCGCCATCATCACCGGATGCAAGCCCCAACGATTGGTGACTGATCCCAAGGTGAAGGCCGCTGCCACTGCGCCAATGCCCTGCGACGTGACCAGCAATGATGTCGCTGCCGAGCCACCGCCAAACACGCTGGTCGCCATCAGCGGAACGAATGCGATGAACGGCGACGCAATCAAAATGGTTGCGATCATCATCACCAGCATCGAACGCATCGCGGGTGTTGTTCGGGCGAATCGAATTCCGTCGGCGAGAGCTTTGAAGATCGGGCGCTTTTCGCCGGGCGGTTGATGGAACTGAACCAGCAGGACAGCAACGCACACCGCCAGGTAGCTAGCGGCGTTGCACCACAACGCCAGCTGAATGTCGCCGACCGCTATGGCAAGCGCCGCTAGCGCGGGACCGACAACGCGCCCAATATTCCACTGCGCGTTCGAGAGACCGACTGCCGCCACCAATTGTTCGCGCGGAACGAGATTCGGCAAGGTCGTCTGAAACGACGGGAACGTAAACGCCGACACGCTGCCCGCGAGAAACGCGACGACGGCGAGTCCACCGGGACGGGCATCGCCCGTTCCCACCCACACGGCGATGGCTGCGGCGATCACCGACGAACTGATGCTGCCGATCACCAATACCCTTGGGCGGCGCAGGCGATCTGCCATCGCCGAACCAATCGGCCCAACCAGCGCCGCAGGAATGAAGCCGGCGGCAGTGACGATCGCTGCTGAGCTCGCCTTACCCGTTGTGTGTGCGACGTAATAGCCGAGCGCAACGGATTCCATCCAGGTGCCAATGTTCGACACGAGCGCGCCGGTCCACATCAACCGAAAGCTGCGCGAGCGGAATGGAGCGAGCGATGCGGACGGCACGACTAGCGGATCACTTGGGATGATCGCGGCGTTGCTGCGGCGCCCTCTGCTGTAGTGACGCTGTAACGGCCTTACCGTCGGCCTTGCCCTTGCTCGCCTTCATCACCAGGCCGACGAGTGCGCCCATCGCCTTGGCGTCGCCGTCGCAGAACTTCTGCCACGCGTCGGGGTCGGAAGCGATCGCTTCATCGACGAACACTTCCACCACCGACATGTCGATGGCCTCGAAGCCGTACTTGGCCGCAATCGCGGCCGCGTCGCCGCCGCCGTTAGCGACGAGTTCGGCGAGCACCGTCTTGGCCTGTGTGGCGGTGATCGCGCCCGAAACTTCCATTCGCGTCAAAGCGGCGACGTCAGCGGCCGCAACATCCGGGGAATCGGCGAACGCTTCCTTTACGTAAACCAGTGCTCTGGCGGCATCGCCACCCGCAGCGGCGATTGCGAGCACGTAGTCGTCTTGGCTGCGCTCAACGACGACCGCCACCGCTTCGCTGGTTACGGCTTGGCCAGTGGAATCCGCGAGCCTGGCGCGCCGCGCGGCGGGCAGCATTGGCAGCGCCGCTTTCACGCGTGCGATCCATTCCGGCGATGGTGCTAGCGGCACAAGGTCGGGCTCCAGGAAATAGCGATAGTCGTCGGCGTCTTCCTTGCTGCGTAACGTGTGCGTGCGACCATCACCTTCATCCCAGTGGCGAGTCTGCTGACGAACGACGTCGCCGCCCTCGATCAGGTTGATCTGTCGCCGCGCTTCGAATTCGATTGCTCGGCCGACTGAACGAACACTGTTGACGTTCTTGATCTCGCAGCGAGTTCCCAACGGCATGCCGGGCTTACGCACGCTGACGTTGGCGTCGACACGCATCGAGCCTTCCTCCATCTTCGCGTCGCTGGCACCGATGGCGACGAGGATGCCGCGCAACTCGTTGACGTAAGCGCGCGCATCGTCGCTGCTGCGAATGTCGGGGCGGCTGACGATCTCGACCAACGGCACACCCGCACGGTTGAGGTCGATCAGCGAATAGGTCGCGCCGTGCACTCGCCCGCCAGCACCACCGACGTGCGAGCTCTTGCCAGCATCTTCTTCCATGTGCGCGCGCTCGATGCCGACGCGCACACCGTTGGGCAGATCAAGGAAGCCATCGACGTTCAGCGGTTGGTCGTACTGGCTGATCTGAAACGCCTTGGGCATGTCGGGGTAAAAGTAGTTCTTGCGGTGGAAGGTGCACGGCTGGATCGTGCAGTTGAGAGCCGTGCCGATACGCATGGCTAACTCGACGGCCTGCTCGTTGAGTACCGGTAACGCACCGGGCAACCCGAGCGTGACCGGATCGATGTTCGTGTTCGGCTCGTCGCCGAAACGATTCGGGCTGGCGCTGAACAGTTTCGTTGCGGTCGCCAATTCGACGTGCACCTCTAAACCAACGACGAGTTCCCAATCGCCTGGCAGCCCGTCGTACTTGCTCACTGCGCGCTCCCGATCAATCCGCGCTCGAGCGTTGCGGCGACACGGAACATCGTCGGTTCTTGCAACGTGCCGGCCAGCACCTGCACGCCGACGGGCAATCCGTGCGCCCCGGTGCCGAAGGGAACGCTCATGCCGGGCTGGCCCGACAGGTTCGACGGGATGGTGTACGTGTCGCACAGGTACATCGCCAACGGGTTGTCGCCCTTGGCGCCGAACTGGAACGCAACGCTGGGCGAGGTCGGCGTCAGCAACACGTCGGCGCTTTGGTAAGCGCGTTCGAAGTCGTCGCTGATAAGGCGACGCACCTTCAACGCCTTGCCGTAATAGGCGTCGTAGTAACCGGCGCTGAGTGCGTACGTGCCCAGCATGATGCGCCGCTTCACTTCGTCGCCGAAGCCGGCGGCGCGGGTAGCGCCGTACATCGCGTTGGTGTCGGCCGCTTCCACTCGCAGTCCGTAACGCACGCCGTCGTAGCGCGCGAGGTTGCTGCTCGCTTCCGCTGGCGCGATCAGGTAGTAGGCGGTGAGGCCGAACGTGAACGCCGGCACCTGCACGTCGACGATCTTGGCGCCGGCGGCGCGCAGCGTGTCGAAGGCGACCTCCAGCCGCTCAACCACATCGGGATCGGCACCTTCCGGCAAGTCGGTGATGCGACCGATGCGCAGGCCAGCGACATCTTGCGTGATCGCGTCGCGCAACGACGGATGCGTTTGCGGGATTGAGGTTGAGTCCAAAGGATCGTGGCCACCGATGACGTCGAGCATCAGCGCGGCATCTTCAACACTGTTGGTGAACGGCCCGATTTGGTCGAGGCTGCTGGCAAACGCGATTAGTCCGTAGCGACTGACGTAGCCGTAGGTGGGCTTCACGCCGACAACCCCGCACAACGCGGCCGGTTGCCGGATTGATCCACCGGTGTCACTGCCAAAGCTGATCTGCGAGAAGCCCGCCGCCACCGCTGCCGCGCTGCCACCGCTGCTGCCGCCGGGCACGCGGGTGATGTCGTGCGGGTTACGAGTAGGGCCGAAGGCTGAGTTCTCGGTGCTACTACCCATTGCGAATTCGTCGAGGTTGGTCTTACCGACGATGATCGCGCCTGCATCGCGCAAAGTGCTGACGACGGTCGCGTCGTACGGCGGCCGCCAGCCTTCCAAGATCCTTGACGAGCACGTCGTCGGAATGCCGCGGGTGCACATGTTGTCTTTCAGCGCAACGGTGACTCCGGCAAGTGGGCCTGGGTCTTTGCCCGCTGCGACTCGCTGATCGATCTGCTCGGCAGCCGCACGCGCTTCGTCAGCGAGCACCAGGTTGAAGGCGTGTATCTCGGGCTCGCGTGCGGCGATGGCCGCCAGGTGCTGCTCGAGGATGTCGAGCGCCTTACGGGAACCATCGCGCACCGATGCCGCAATGGCTGCTGCGGTGCTCACTCGTCGGACCCCATGATCGGCGGCACGCGGAAGCGCCCGTCTTCGGCGTCAGGCGCCGCGGCGAGCACTTCGTCGCGGTCAAGGCAGGGCTGCACGACGTCGGCCCGCAACACGTTGACGAGCGGAAACGCCTGAGTCATCGGCACAACAGCCGAGAGGTCGAGCGCGTCGATGTCCGCGAAGTGTTCGAGCATGCCGTCGAGCTGCGCAGCCATCCGCGCCAGTTCGTCGGGCGTCATGTCGAGCCGCGCCAAGCGCGCCACTTTGGCGATCGCTTCTGGAGTGATGCGTATTTGGCCAGCGGGGTCGTGAACGGCACGGTCGGGCACGGGTAAGAAGCCTACGGGAAGACCCAGTGAGGAGCCCCGCCAAACTCGCAGGGTTGGGCGCGATACCAACCGGCGCTCTTGATATGAAAGCGCGCCCGACCCCTCATTGGGCGACGAGGTGCAGCAGCATTCCCGACTCGGGGTGCTGGAGCGGGAGTTGCACGCCGTGGCCAGCCAGTTGCGTGCCGGCCAGCGTGAGTCCGCTGGCAGGCCACTCAATCCGCGACCCGGGAAGCGGAACGTGGGTAATGGTGTACTGCGCCGCGGCCAGCAAGCCGGGCAGTCGCAGCGGCGGCGGTAACAGACTCATGCCGGTGGCCAACTGCACGTGGACGACGAGTGCCTCGCGCCGATCGGTGCTGTAGACCCCGTACGCCTGGCTCGCTGCGGTCTGGCCGTTGAAGACTGGATCGAAGCGCACCGAGTCGCCACTGTGCAGCAGCGACCGGAAGCGTTTATGCAACCCGATCATCTCGGTCAGCTGCGACCGTTCCTCGTCGCTGAGGGTCAGCACGTTCCACTCGACACCGAGATGACCAAACATTGCTGTTAGCCCACGAAACGCGAGTGAGTGCATCCGACCGGTGGTGTGCGAACGGGTCGGCCCGATGTGCGCACCCATTACTTCGTTGGGCAGCAGCATCGACGTGCCGCGCTGAATCGTCTGGCGTTCCAGCGCGTCGTTGCAATCACTGGTCCACACGCGCTGCACGCGGCGCAGGATTTCCAAATCGACGCGACCACCGCCACCGGCGCAGCTCTCGATTTCAACGGCCGGGTGTCGCACGCGCAACTCGTCGATCAATAGATACACCGCACGCGTTTGCGCACTGCTGCCCGCAGCGCCGTCGGCACCGCTGGCTTGCACATGGCTGCGATTCATATCCCACTTCAAATATGCAATCTCGTGACCGCGCAGCAACGAATCGAGCGCTCGGAGCACGTAGTCGAACGCATCGGGGCGGGCGAGGTCGAGCACGAGTTGATTGCGACCGAGCACCGGCTCGTAGTCCTCGGTGACCAGCGCCCACTCGGGATGCGCGCGGAAGATGTCGCTGTCCGGATTCATCATCTCCGGCTCGACCCAGATGCCGAAATCCATGCCGAGCGAGCGCACGTGCGCGATCAGTGGCTGCAAGCCGTCGGGATACAAGTCGCGCGCAACAGTCCAGTCGCCGAGTCCGCTGGTGCTGTCGCGGCGCGACCCGAACCACCCGTCGTCGAGCACGAACCGCTCGACACCCACTGCGGCAGCAGCCGTTGCGAGCTCGCTCAGCTGAGCGGTGTCATGATCGAAGTACACGGCTTCCCATGTGTTCAAGAGCACCGGCCGTGTCGTGGCGGGATGCGCGCTCAGTGAGCGCGCATGGCGGTGATACCCACGTGTCGCAGCAGTCAACCCTTTAGCGGAGTACACGCCCAGCAACGTTGGCGAGCGGTATGTCTCGCCCGGCTCCAAGCAACACTCGCCCGGGTGCAGCAATTCGCCGGCCTGCACGTAGCGACGACCGTCCAACAGACACTCGGCGTACATCAAGTGGTTGCCACTCCATGCAATGTGCACACCCCACACCTCGCCGTGCCATTCGCCGAAGCCGTCCTCGCCAGCGAACAGCAGCGGTGCGTGTTCGTGCGAAGTACGTCCGCTGCGATTTTCGGCCGACCACGCACCGCTGTGCCACTCACGGCGTACCGGTTGGAACTCGCGCGACCAGCGCCCGTCGAAGGTCAGTAACTCACTCGCCTGCGCCGGCAATGGCACGGTCGCCTGTAACCCCGCGAGCAGATAGCGATTGCTGCCCTCATTCGCGATCGCGCAATCGATCGCCAGCACATCGCCAAGCGTGATCGTGGTCGTCAAGCGCAGCCCGGCAACATCGTCGACCGCGTGCACAATGACGCCGCCCGGCACATCGTCAACACCCGCCGGATGAAACCTCGGCGCCCACGAAGTGCCACCGCGCCGGTGTCCGGTCAGCCCCGGTCGCCCGGAAAACCCGGAGCCGTGTTCAGGGACGACACTGATCGGAGCGATCACCGCCAATCCACCGGGCACCGTCGCGCGCGCCATCGCCGCAACGACGGAGTCACCATCAATGTCACCGAGCGGCAAGCCCCAGTGCGCTATCACAGGTGCGCCGAACGACACGTCAATCAGTACGTCGGCGTCGCGGCCGAGCAGGTGCTTCACACCGCCAACGTACCCGCCCTGATCGTAGAGCATTAGTGTCCCGCTCATGGGTAACGGTCGGCGGCAAGCTCGATGATGTGGCGTTGATGGCCGGCGACCGGGCGTTGCCACCGGTAAAGGCGGCGCTACGCAACTCGGCGGTGCGCCGCGTGCTCATCGCGTACTTCGGTTCGGTCATCTCGGAGTGGGCACTGTGGTGCGGCGTCCTGATCTACGCGTACGAGCACAGCGGCAAGATGGTCGCAGGATTAGTGAGCATCGCCCTGTTCGTTCCCGGCGCACTCATTGCGCCACTGGCCGGCGCCGCCGCCGATGGGCCGCGCCCCAATCGCGTGCTTGCACTCGTCTATGCCGGGCAGGCGGCCAGCCTCGCCCTGGCCACCTTGGCGGCGTTCCTCGATGGGCCACTGCTGACCGTCGTCGTTCCCGCAGGAGTAGCGCTGGCCTTGATCACCTACATCCGGCCGTGTTTCTCAGTGGTCGTGCCCGGTCTCGTTACGACCACTGGGGAGCTGACCGCGACCAACCTGCTCTCCGGTTATTGCGACAGCAGTTCACCGTTGATCGGCCCGTTGATCGCCAGTGCCCTCATTGCGGTGAATGGGCCGACTCTCGTGCTCGCCGCCTGTGTCCTACTCGCCACGCTTGGGGCGATCGTCACGATGCCCCTGATACGCCTAGATCCGGACGCGGAGTGGTCGCCAGCGCCCTCCGAGCACAGATCGCGCATCGGGGCGTTGACCGACGGCATGCGCGCCTTGGGTGAGCGTCAGGGTGCCCTGCAATTGATGGTGGTGATCGCCGGGCAGTACCTGTTGATCGGTGCGCTCGACCTAATGACCGTGGTGTTGGCTCTCGAGGTATTCGACCTCGGTTCATCCGGGCCAGGAGTCCTCGTTGCCGCCTTCGGAGCCGGCGCGCTTCTTGGCGGTATCTCTGCCACCATCTTGGTGGCACGAAAACGACTGGCTCCACTGCTACTCGTGGCACTTTTGGTGATGAGCGGCTCCCTCGCGCTGCTTGGTGGTGCGGCCACGCTCACCATCGCGCTGATCGTGCTGCCGGCCGCTGGCCTCAGCCGAGCGATACTCGATATCACCGGCCGCATGCTCATGCAGCGCGTCGCCCCGCAACAGGCACTGGCGTCGATCTTCGCGATCCAGGAGTCGTTGGCTCTCATCGGCTGCGCGATCGGTTCCATCGTTGCGCAGGTGGTCATCGCCACCGCCGGAGTACGGGCGGCGCTGATCGTGATCGGTGGCTTGCTCGCCATTCTTCTCCTGATCACCTCCAAACAACTCGCCGAAGTCGACGCTGCGGCCGACGCGCCGGTGGTGGCCATTCGTCTCCTTCGACGTATTCAGTTGTTCGCCCCACTTCCTGGCCCCGCGCTGGAAGGTGTTGCCCGCGCCGCGCAGCCTGTGCACGCGGCTAGCGGTCAAGTGATCATCCGCGAAGGCGAACTTGGCGACAGCTACTTCGCGATCGTCAGCGGCGAGGTCGCGGTAACGATGAGTGGAGAACCGATTCGTACGATGGCGCGTGGTCAGGGGTTCGGTGAGATCGCACTGCTAGCTGATGTACCACGCACCGCAACCGTCACCGCACTGGGCGACGTTGAACTACTCGAAATCGAACGCGCACCATTCCTCACGGCGGTCACCGGTCACGATGCCTCGAAGCAAGCAGCGTGGGGTGTCGCACGCAATTGGCATCCGGTGATCGACGCGGTCAGTACGGCCGACGACTAAGACCGGCGAATAACCAGTGACTAACCGAGCCGGTAGACAGCGCCCTCGCGCGCAGCAACAACCGACACATCGTCTAAGTGCTGAAAGCCGAGTTCGATCGCGGCCACTTCCGCATCCGTGCGATCGGGATCGTGGTGGAACAACACAACGGTCTTCGCACCGGAGCGTCGACCAAGCTCGACCGGGTAATCGACGGCGGAGTGCCCGAAGTCGACGCGCACCGGTAACTCGCTGGCCGTGTACTGCGCGTCGTGAATCAGCATGTCGACGCCAGCGCACAGCGCAAGGGCCGCCTCGTGGTACGGACCAAAGCCATCTGTGCCCGGCCCAAGAACACCGGCAGGGCCGTGATCGGAGAGGTACGCAATGCTGCTGGTGCTATCGCTGACGCGATAGCCGAAGGTGCGGCCGCCCTTGTGCGGAATCTCCCGAGCAAGCACGGTGAACCCTTCGACGGAATACTCGCCCTCCTCAATTGAATCAAACGACCACGCGCCGCGCAGTTCGTCAGGCCGAATCGGAAACGCCGGTGGCGACATCATCCGACTCAGCAACTCGAGGGCGGGGACACCTTGCGCAGGCAGCAACACGTGGACTCTCGCTTCCGGACGATCGCCGGAGCGGAAGAAAGGCAACCCTTGCACGTGATCCCAGTGCAGGTGGCCGAGCATGATCGTGCCGCGGAACGGTTCGCCCTGCATCAGCGCTGGCACTGCGCGCAACCCGGTGCCAGCGTCGAGCAGCAGTCGCGGCGCCGACTCGTCGTCGTGCGCAATGGCAACACACGACGTATGCCCGCCGACATTGACGAACGCGGCACCGACTGCGGGCGTAGAACCACGCACGCCACAGAGGTGCACTCGCATGCCGCGACATTACCCTCGTTACGATGCCTGCAGCGATGAGCAAACCAACTGACGAGTCCGCCACAGTCCGCATCGACCCTTATCTCGGCACGGTGGTGCACGTCGTTGGCACACGCCAGGCAAGGCCGAACTTGCCGAACACCGGATGCCCATTCTGCGTTGGCGGTCGCGAGGCACCCGAACCCTACGTCGTTCGCTGGTTTGCCAACCGATGGCCAGCAATGCCTGGCGACCGTTGCGAAGTGGTGCTGTACACGCCAGAACATGACGCGACGCTGGCATCGCTTGGTGTCTCTGGCGTTCGGCGCGTGATCGATCTGTGGGCCGATCGCACCGCCGCGCTCGCCGCGCGAGCCGACGTCGCGTACGTGTTGGTCTTCGAGAATCGAGGCGCTGAGGTTGGCGCAACGATTGCGCATCCGCACGGCCAGATCTATGCCTACGACCACATCCCTTCGCGACCGGCGCGACTGCTTGACGCGAACTGGCAGCCTGACTTGGACCCCGGCGATCGGTTCGTCGCCCAGCACGGCGACTGGCTTGGGTCGGTTCCGTTCGCGAGCACCTACCCGATCGCTCTCTCGCTCGCTCCACGACAACAAGTGCCCGACGTTGTGTCGTTGTCATCGGAGGGTCGCGACGAATTGGCAGCGCTGTTGGTTGACGTACTCACTCGCCTTGATCGTCTCTACGACCAACCGTTGCCGTACATGATGTGGCTCAACCAAGGCCACTGGTTCAACATCGACATTGTCTCGCCGTGGCGACGCGCCGGAGTCCAACGCTTCATCGCGGCAGCCGAAGTTGCGTGCGAGGAATACTTCAACCCGGTCATTCCCGAGCTGTTGGCGGAGCAGTTACGCGATCTCGCATAGTCACGCGCTTGGGTCGATGGGACCGAAGTGCGGCGATCGCTTCTGCATGTAGCTCGCCACACCCTCCTTCAGGTCGGGCCTGCGCAGTGAGGCGTTCATCAACTCGACGGCCGTCGCCGTGGCTTCTTCCAGACCGCGGTCCCAGTCGGCGTAGACCTGGCGCTTCATCACCGCCATTGATGTCGGCGAAGCGAGGGTCGCTAACTCGGTGGCGTATGCAAGCGCATGCTCAACGACCAACCCAGGCGCCATCGATTCATTGACCAAGCCCATGCGTTCCGCCTCCTCGCCGAGAATGACGCGCCCCGAATACAGCAGATCGAGAGCATTCGCCATGCCCACCAGTCTTGGCAGGATCCAACTGATGCCGTACTCCGCGACCAGACCACGACGCGAGAACGCAGTCGTGAACTTGGCATTCGACGCAGCGAAGCGAACGTCGCACATCAGGGCGATCACCAGGCCGATTCCCGCACACGCACCGTTCACCGCGGCAATCACCGGCTTCGGTATCCGCACCACTTCATGAGGTCCTCTTCGGGTCATCGCATCCGGGGCGCCACCAGGGCGGTCGCCGATGGCCCCCAACGCGTCCATGTCGGCACCCGCGCAGAAACCACGGCCGGCACCCGTTATCACGATCACCTTGACGTCGGGATCGTTGGCGGCCTTGTCCAGCAACGTGAAGTAGCGCACAGCTAGCTCGCCGTTCCACGCGTTGAGACGACCGGGGCGATTGAGCGTCAGCAATGCGATGCCCGGCGAACGATGCTCGTACAGAACAACGTCGTCACTCACTGGGCACGTTCTCCTCGGCAGCGGGTTCCTCGGCAGCGGGTTCGTCGGCCGCCTGTTCCTGCGTCTCGTCGCTGCTGTGTTTCAGAAAATCGATCAGCAGGTACCCGGCCGCGAGTACGCCAACGATGACTGCCATCCACTGGTTCAAACGCCACCCGCCACCAGCTCTTGCGGGATCGATGCGCAATCCTTCGATCCAGAAACGCCCGATGGAGTAGCCCACCACATACACGGCGAGCAGGCGACCCGGTCGCAACTTGATGCGCCGATCGATCAGCAGCAACACGCCACACAACGACAAGTTCCAAAGGACTTCGTACAAGAACGTCGGATGAAAGGTCGTCCCTGACGCGTACCCACTAGGCAAGTTGTCGTCGTCGATCTCCAGCGCCCACGGCAAGTCAGTCGGGCGCCCGAACAGCTCCTGATTCCACCAGTTGCCGATGCGGCCGATCGCCTGCGACAACGGAATCGCTGGTGCCGCCGCGGTGTACACACCGCCAACGCTCAGTCCCTTGCGCCTAATCACCCAACCGGCGACCAGCGTTCCCGCAAGAATGCCGCCCGGCACGCCGAGACCACCTTCCCAAACCTTTAGCCACCGCGACGGTTCCTTCCAGGGTCGGCTTGCATCGGTGACGATGAAGTAGAGCCGCGCGCCGATGACGCCAGCAAGGACTCCCCATAGTGCGATCGTGCTCATGTCTTCGCGCGTGCCAATGCCACTGGCTTCCAGGCGACGACCACTCAACCAGACGCCAGCAATGACGCCGAGCGCGATCATCAACCCGTACGCGTGAATATTGAGCGGGCCGAGGTGCAACACACCGTCGGACGGACTTGGGATCGACGCGATCCAGTTCCCCATCATGCGCTCCCAGTCACTCGCTGCGCGAACGCAACAGTCGCTTCGTTGATTAGGTCTTTGTCGTAATCAAGTGTCGCAACGTGAAAGCTGCGCTCGAGGCTGATGCGCTCGATCGGACCTCCGTACCTACCGACCAAGAACTCGGATTGCTTGGGCTCGATCACATGATCTTGCGGCGAGTTCAGCAACAGCATCGGCATATGCATGCCTGAATACTCCGCAGCCAAGGGAACAAGCCCATCAACGAGCAGCGACAACACTGCGCGCACCGCTGTTCCGTCGTAACCGGATTCCTTCGCATCGGGGTCGGCGATGTCGCCACGAATTCCGGGCATCACTTCCGTGCCGCCGTCGGCGATCCCTTGCAGCATCTCGATCACTTCCGGCACCTGCGGTTCGGCAACAGGGTTGATGCATACGAGACCCGCAACCTCGGGATGGTTCGCGCCAACGCGCAGCGTCAGCGAACCGCCCAGGCTGAGCCCAATAACGACCACCTTGTCGACGCGCGCCGCCAGCTTTGAGTACGCGGCCTCAACCTCGCCCACGAAGTCGGACCACCGAATCGGAATCAGGTCCTCCATAACGGTGCCGTGGCCTGGCAGCAGTGGCAGCTCAACGTCGAAGCCCGCGGCGGCCAATGCTTTGGCGACGCCGCGCATGCTGTCGGGGTTGCTGGTCAGGCCGTGAATCACCAATGCGCCAACGCGCTTTGAGCCCGTGTGCGACCAGGGCTCAGCGCCAGGAATGAGTGCAGTCATGG
>Ga0105048_10007763_pt1 | contig 17220 bp, 20 predicted proteins | sample MAT05_FD_78382 | JGI IMG/M metagenome (GOLD analysis project Ga0105048, IMG submission 78382) | Freshwater microbial communities from Lake Fryxell liftoff mats and glacier meltwater in Antarctica - MAT-05 | ecosystem: Environmental > Aquatic > Freshwater > Ice > Liftoff microbial mat | place...
GAGATCTGGTTCAGCGTCTTGAGTCGTCGGGTGATCCGTCGCGGCGTGTCCCGTTCGACGGACGATCTGCGGGATCGCATCTCGACGTTCATCGATTACTACAACGACACGATGGCGAGGCCATACAAATGGACGTACGCTGGTCGGCCGTTGAACGTGTGAATGTGGCGAACACACCCGCACTCATGGCGGCTCGATTCAGCCAGGGTGATCTAGCAGCTTAGCTGCCAGTGCCGATCCTCCGGCCGCCCTAACCCCGACCAATCGGTTCGGGGGATGTCTCGCTGAGAAGGCGGAGGTTTTCGAGCCTGGCGTCCTTTCCGCCGGCGGGGGCGTACAGGATGCACCCCCGAGACCGTGGGGGAAGGCTTCACGCTTCTGCCGCCAAACCCGCTGGCGTGGTAACACGCTCGGCGGCCACCTCCTCCCGGGATCCGGTGACGAGGTTTCATGCGGGGCGGGGGCGCGGGCCGGCGGGGGTCGGGTAAAAGTATGCCCGCTCCGGCGGCGGGCACCACACCACGGCGGCCGGCTACGGCGAAGGTTCCGGGGTGATCGGGCGGCGGGCGTCGATGAACAGCCAGCAGGTGCCGCCGAGGAAGTATTCGACCGCCGTGACGGTGAACACGCCCTCCCACGACGTAACAACTGGGTGCTGGGCTACCTGGCGATGGGGGACGGGTGACACAACAACCACCACCGGTGCCCGACCTCGGCCCGGCACGGGCTGGCCTGGTACGAGTTCGACAGGGCCTACCTGCTGATCCGCACCCTCCGCCGGGTCGGCCTCGTGTGGGGCGTGCGCCAGCCGCCGCCCGCGGTCCGGGCGGGCGTCTGACGGGCGGTGGGTGTCGAGGCGCGGCAAACGGCCCCGTCACCGCCGCGCGGGCCGTGGTCTTGTCGGTCGTGTCCCATCGTACCGAGAGGGGGAAGCGCCGTCGCGCGTCGAACGGTCGAGGAGGTGCCCGATCATATGCGCAGGGATGCATCGCGACGACGACCGACGTCGGAGAAGCCGCTGTCACGCCACCGTCCCTGGCGGGGGTCTACGGACGCGGTGTGGGAACGGGTTTCGGCGGGGGGGCCGGTTCGAGGGCGGAAATGAGGGTCTGTGCCTCGGCCTGAATGCGGACCAGTTCGGGCCGCGGCCTGGGAAATCGCTTGAACGCGGTCATCGACTCGCGATAGCTCTCCCTCGCCCTGTCACGATCGCCGAGGTGCCAGAGCGTCATGGCCCGGAAGAACCCGTTGTCCCGCCGGCCGGAAATGGGAACCGGCACGGTGTCGAACGCCGCGAGGGCCTCGGCCCACTTACCGGCCCGGTAGTGGGCGATCCCCAGAAGTTGCCAGTTGTACCCGATCGTCGGAAACCGGTCCGTGAGCTTCCGGGCGAGCGCCGCGGCCGCGGACGGGTCCCGGAACGCCGGGTCCGGACACGTCGCCAGGAACCAACACCAATTCGTGGCCAGCGCTTCCGACTCGGGATCGGCCTTGATCATCGCCCGGTAGGCGTCGGCCGCCTCGGCCCACTTCTCTTGAAAGAGCAGGCATTCGGGAATGGTGACACGGGCGGGGGGAAACCCGCCGGCTGCGGCCTTCCGGAGGGGGCCTTCCGCGTCGGCCATGCGGCCCAGGCTCATGAGCGTCGTGCCCAGCTGGAACTGCACCTCCGCCCAATCCGGCCGCAGCCGGACGGCCTCGCGGTACTCGGCGATCGCGTCCGCTGTCTTGCCCTGGTCTCGGAGTACCCCGCCGAGCTTGGAGTGCGCCTCGGCCCAGTCCGGGGCGAGGCGGACCGCCTCGCGGGCCGCGGCCGCCGCCTCGGCGTACTTCCGCTCCCGCGTCAAGCCATCCGCCTCGTAAAGCTTTGCCGCCGCGGCCGCGAACGGCTGTGGGTGGGTAGCCACTGGCGAGGTCATCTTCTCCGCGGGGGGGGTCGGAGCCGGGCGGGGCGACGCCGGTCCGGGCGGGGTCTGAGCACCCGGCACGTCGGTCCCGAACTCGGCCAGCCTGGCCCGGACCTCGCCCAGGTTCCAGACGACCGCCGTCCCGTCCGGCAGCCCGAGCGCCACCCGCTGTTGGTCCTGGCTCCAGTCGAACGACCAGATGTCCGTCGTCTCGCGCGGGAGCGTGAGGGCGACCCGGTCGGCCTCCAGGTCGACGATGTCCACCCGGTCCCCGGCGTGCTTGGTCGCCGCCCATCGCAGGTCCGGGCTGGCGGCGAAGATGGCCGCCGCCGCCCGGTACGACGACATCCGGACCGTCCGGCCCAGCGCCCAGTCGAAGACCCCGACCCGCAGATCCGGGGTGAGGTAGGCGAACCGGTCGCCGGTCGCGTCGGGATGGACGCTCAGGACGTGGCCCATCCACGCCCACTCGACCTCGCGACTGCCGGCCCCGTCGAAACGGCCGACCCGGGTGTGCCCGGGGCGGGGGGTGCCGAATGCCGCCTCCAGGCCGTCCGGGCCGAGGACGAAGTCGTAGTACGGGAGTCGGTCTTCGGACGATCGCGAAACCACGCCCAGGGGGGTCAGGGTCGGGGGCCGGCCGGGCGGGACCCGGACGTCCCACGCCACAAGCCCGCCGCTCCCGCCCGCGGCCAACACCCGGCCCGACCGGTCGAACCGCACCCGCCAGATCTGGATCGGGGTCGTCGTTGCCGCCCGAACGCGGGCCACCTCGCGGCCGGTGGCCGGATCCCAAAGGATCACCGTCCCGTCCCAATCCCCGGTCGCCAGGTATCGTCCGTCGGGGGTGAAGGCCGCGTCCTGGACGTCCTGGGCGTGGCCCGCGAGGGTGCCGCGCAGTTCCCCGGTCGAGGGATCCCACAGCCGCACCATCCGGTCCTTACCTGTCGTCGCCAGGAGGTTCCCGGCCGGGCTGAACGCGACCCGCATCACCCCGCCGGTGTGCCCGTACAGGTACACCTTTTCCGGGGTGCGGGTGACCGCCCAGCCGATCACCCGCGGCCCCGCCGGGGCGAGGAGGTAGCCGCCGTCGGCGCTGAACCGCAGGCCGGACACGATCATGGCGGCCTGTTCGGCCCCCGACCGCGGTGCGGCTAGGGTGGCGACCAGCCGCCGCGAGGGCAGCGACCAGAGCTCGACCCGGCGGTTGTACGTCCCCACCGCGAGCAGGTGGCCGGTCGGGTGGACGGCCACTCCGTGGGCCGAGTCGCCCCGACAGAACCAGACCGACGACAGGTCCTTGGCCGACCAGACCACGAACCCCTGGTCGCACCCGGCGACGACGGCCTCCCCGTCCGGGGTGAAGGCGAGTCGGCTGATGTGGCCGAGCGGAGTGGCGGCCAGGGTCGCCACGGGTCGGCCGTCCGGCCCGAGGACGGCGACCGGCGGGAGGCCCGGCCCGCCGGCGACGGCCAGCCGCGTGCCGTCCGGGCTGACCGCCGTTTGGGGCGCGGTCTTCGGACCGCTCGCCTGCCAGCCGTCGACGACCGCCCGGAAGGCGGCGGGAATGGCCGGCGTCGCGACCGGGGTGACGGGCGGGTCGAAGACCGGGTCGAGGCCGATCGGGTCACCCAGGCAGGCCAGTAACTCGGCCCGGATTGCGGCCGGGTCTCGCTCCGGCACGTCCAGGACGGCTGCCGCCCGGAGCGACTCCCAGACCTGGACGCGGTAGCCCGGCTCGCGGGCGGCCCGCAGCGCCGCCGCCCGGCTCATCAGTGCCCGGTACAGTTCCGCCTGCGTCCGCTGCTGGATGCCCTCGAGCTGGGTGACGGCCGCCGCCTGGTCGTCCCCGAACCGCGTCCGGTCGGCGGCCAGGGCCGTCTGCTCCCGGGCCAGCCGCCCCTGCTGAGCCCCGTACGCGGCCAGCCCGGCCACCCCGACGACCAACCCGGCGGCCGCGACCGCCGCAGCGGCCAGCGCTCGCCGGTTCCGCCTGGTGAACTTCCGCAGCCGGTCCCACCGGGAGGGCGGGGACGCGTCGACCGGTTCGTCGGAGAGATACCGCTCGACGTCCCGGGCCAGCCCGTTTGCCGTCTCGTACCGCCCGGCCCGGTCCTTCTCCAGGCACTTCATCGCGACCCAGTCGAGATCCCCGCGGACCAGGCCGGTCAAACGCCGCGGGTCCAGCCCTCGGGCCGCTGCGAGGGCTGGAAGGTCGGCGGCCGCGGCCAGCCGGGCGCTCGGGCGAGCCGGTTCCTCCTCCCGGACCGCCCGGAGCACGTCGAGCAGGGCCGCCCGCTTCTGCCGCCGCCGGTCGACCGGCGTCCCCCCGGTGAGGAGCTCGTACAGGAGCACGCCGAGGCTGTACACGTCGCTCCGGGTGTCGACGTCCGGATTGTCGAGGTCGGCCTGCTCGGGGGACATGTACTCCGGGGTCCCGACGACGGCCCCGAGGCCGGTCGCCAGGGTGTGGTCGGTGAGCCGGTCGCGGAGGGCCTTGGCGATGCCGAAGTCAATGACCTTCGGGACCGGCGTCCCGTCGTACTCGGCGACGAGGATGTTGGACGGCTTGAGGTCGCGGTGGATGACCCCCTTCTGATGGGCGTGCTGGACGGCCCGACAGACCTCGACGAAGAGCCGGAGTCGGTCCCGCGGCGGCATCCGCCGGTCGTCGCAGTAGGCGGTGACGGGCGGCCCCTCGACGAGCTCCATGACGAAGTACGGCCGGCCGTCGGGGGCGGTGCCGGCGTCGAGGACTCTGGCGATGTTCGGATGATCCATCAGGGCCAGGGCCTGCCGCTCGGCCTCGAACCGGGCCAGAACCTGGCGGCTGTCCAACCCCGCCTTGATGACCTTCACGGCCACCCGCCGCCGGACCGGCTTGTCCTGCTCGGCCAGCCAGACGGTCCCCATCCCGCCCTCGCCCAGCGTCTTCACCAGCCGGTACGGCCCCAGCTGCACCCCGGCCGGGGTATCGTCCGACCCGCCTGGCCGATCCGGTGGCGGGTCCTGGGGCCAGAACCCGGTCGTGTCGGGCGGCGGGACCCGAGGCCGGAATGTCGTCGTGTCGCCCGGCGGGGCGGCCGGATCACCGGTGCCCCCCGGCCCACGTAAGGTGGTCGCGCTACCCGGCCCGGCGGCCGGGGACGTGAGGAAGCCGCCCGCGTCGGCGTGTCTCTCCAGGAGGTTGAGAACCCGCCTGCGGAGCCGCTCGTCGCCCGCGCACGCCCGATCGACGAGCGCGGCCCGATCGGCCGGGTCTGCGATCTCCGCCGCCTGAATGAATAGCGATTGCTCGGTCATGCGCCCTACCAGGTTCGGGGCTATCGTTCCGACACACCCCCAATGCGACGCCGGCAGCGGGAACGCGCACGGAAACCCGAGGCCGGTCAGTCGGCGTCTCCGGCCAGGCGGGCAAGGAGCCAGGCCCGGGCGTACGCCCAGAGCTGGTCCGCCTTCCGGGGGGAGACGCCGATGGCCTCGGCCGCCTGCCGCCCGGTACACCCGGCGAAGTACCGGAGTTTGACGACCTCGGCCGCCTGCGGGCTGACGCCGGCGAGGGCGTCGAGCGCCTCGCTGAGGGCGACGACGTCGTCGGCCGGCCGGGGGCGGGCGACCCCGTCGAGGGCTACCCGGTCGCGGCCACCACCGTGGCGGAGGCGGCCCCTGCGGCGCGCGGCCTCGACGAGGATGCGGCGCATGGCCTCGGCGGCCGCCGCGAAGAAGTGGCCGCAGCCGTCCCACCGGGGCGGGTCGGTCGGACCGACCAGGCGGAGGTAGGCCTCGTGGACGAGTGCCGTCGGTTGGAGGGTGTGGCCGGCTGGTTCGGACGCCAGTCGGGCGTCGGCGAGTGCCCGCAACTCGTCGTACACGAGAGGCAGCAACTCGGCTGCGGTCCGGCGGTCGCCGGCCGCGCATTCGCCAACCCGTCGGGTAACATCGGACATGCCATGCGACTCTATCCAACCGTAGCGGCGGTCACAAGATAAATCCCGTGGGCGAGAAGTGAAATCGGTAAGATAGTTATAGTAACTTGTGCTTATCCAGGCAGCCTTCGGGTCGGTTTCTCTCTCTGACTCCCGGATACCGGTTTCCCACGCGAAGTGACCTCCACCGTCAACCGAGACGTGCAAGCCGGTCAGCGGTCTCGGTCCTGCCACGATCTACCGTGCCAAGTTCTTTGCCGACCAGTTTCCTACGACTGGCATTGCTCAATCGAATATCAGGCGGACAACCCCCGGCATGGCCGCCCCGCTCGCCCCCGCCGTCCTCGACCAACTCCTCGACGCCCTCGTGCGGTTCGGATCGCTGACGGCGGCGAGCGAAGGCGACACCGTGGTGTACCGCACTGGTCAACGAGTTCACACTCGACTGGCACTCTGACCGGCTTGATAGCGGCGGGGCAGCCGGCCACCAGGTCGGTGCCATCGCAAGTAGGGCGTCGAGGTGTCAGAGGTACGGTTGTCCATCTGACACCTCGACGCCCTATCCGGGCTGCCCGTCGAGGAAGGCGTCCAGCACGTCCGCCCCGCTCGGCAGGCTGCCTCCGGTGGTTTGTGGCTCGCTCTCCAGGGCGTCCGCCAGGGCGTCAGCGGCTTTCATGTCGTCGGCGGTCGTCGTGCCCGCCCGGAACTTCGCCAGGTGCCGGTAGAACGTCCGGGCCGACCCGTGCCCGGCTCCGACGAAGGCTCTCGCCTTCTCGGCGTTCGACGAGTACGGGTCGGAGTACAGCACGGCGGCTTCCATCTCGTTCGGCCTGACGAGCCTCCTCAGCTACATCCGCTTCCAGTCCCCCTCGGGGTTGGGCCTCCCGAGGCGCTCCTCGGTGAGCAGTTCCTTCAGCGGCTCCTCGTAGTACTCCCGAATGTTGGGCGTCGGAATCAGCGGGAGGAACTGCCCGACCAGGGCGTAGACCTCATCGGCCTGCGCCCTGGCCGTGGCCGAGGGCCGGTCCAGGAACCAGGTGCCGACGTACTGGTGGACTTCCGGGGCCGAGAAGTTGACGTAGACGAGCTTGCCTCGGGCCTTGACCGCCGCCAGGTGGTCGTTGAACGTCCGCCAGCGGTTGAGGATGATGGCGACCGGGTTGGACATCTGGAACTCCTTGCCGAGTCCCGCCGCCCTCAGGCCGGCGTACTCGGTCCCGTGGGTGACGGTGCGGTTCGGCTTGTCCAGAATCAGTTCCTTCATCATCGTCTGCCCGGCCAGGGTGGCGAACAGCGGGTCGGCGTCGTCGATGATGATCGGGCCGTCGTTGCCCTGCCGGACGACCCACTCCTGGATTTTCATGAAGGCCGAGGTCGGGCTGTTGATCCCCTGCAAGACGAGCGGGGCAGCGCCGGCTGCGGCCTCCCCCCGGATCGTCTCGGTCTTCCCCTGGCTCGTGGGGCCGACGATGATGATGTTCCCGAGGGTCTGGCGAATCCACCCGTGGGCGCACCAGCGGAACCCGGCGTAGGTCTTGAGTTCCTGGCAGCCCTCGGGCTTTTCCGGCTGGCGTGGCATGGCTCGTTGCCTCCGTAAGAGTCGTGGGCTGGGGTTTGCGAATCGAGTGTTGTGCCGCCGCCGACTACCGGGGGGTTACGGCGTAACCGCCCAGGGACAGGTCCGTGAGTTCGGCCACCAGGGTGCCGTCCGCCCGCTCCAGCCGACACGACACCGCCAGCACCAGGGTTCCGGCCCGGAGGTCGCCCGCCACGGCGTCGGGACTCGTGCCCGGCTGCACGGGGGCGTAGCCGCTCACCTTGAGGGCAACGTCCCAGGCGGGTTCGCCCGCCCCGACTCTCACCGCTGACGAAACCGCCGGGCCGTCTCCGGTCGAACCTCCCTGCCCGCCGGCCACGGGGCAGTCGGAAGGCGTCGTGGGCTTCCCGCCCGCCGTGGCCGGCCCCTTCCGCTTCGTCCCGCTGCCCAGCGCCTTCTTCACCGTGGTCTTGCCTTGCAACACCTTGTCGAACTCGTCGGGTGCCCGGTCCTTGAGCCGCTTCACCTGCTTGACCGTCGTGGCCCCGACGCCGGCCATGTCGGCGATCTGCTTGTTCGTGTTCCCCCTTTGGTCGCCGGCGACCAGGCCATTCACGGTGTGCCAAAAGGCTTGATTTCCTTGGAATCGGCCCATTTGTTGCCAGAACCCTCCCCTTCGCCGGAAGGGGGAAACGCAGAAAACCCACGGATTTCAGCACTTTGTCACCGTGAATGGCCTGGTCGCCGGCGACCAAGGGTTTGCCTTCCTTCCGCCGGACGCTGTTGTCGGCCTTGATCTCCTCAATCGCCTCCTTCAGTTCCGGGTACATTTCGACCGCCGTGAGGAAGATCGCCGCCTTCTGGTCCGCCGGGATGTGCCGGTGGACCATGTTGCGGGACTTGGCCCTCATCCACGCCGAAAGCGTCCCGTGCTGGGCGGGCGTGAACTCCTGAGAGGGCGGCGGGTTATCGGCGAAGAAGCCGCCCCCGGCATTCCGGGCGGCGAGGTTGGCCCAGGCGTCGTGCCGGTGCCGCCCGTCGAGGATTCGACCCTCGTACAGCAGGACCGGGTGTTCCAGGGGCGGGAGTCCCTGCTCGTGCCGGGCGAGCATGTCGGCCTCCAGCGCCGCCATCTCCTCCGGGGTCATCCGGGGGAAGAGGTCGGCGATGGGGTGCGGCTGCCAGTACGGCTGCGTGTGGCCCATGATCGCTCCGAAGTAAAATATGCCAGTGTCAGGCATTTCGGTATTGGCGTATGCAAAGGCCGAATGCGTCGTGATGGGGCGAATGTTACCCCGATTGTGGCGGGTTGTAAATTGACCGAGAGGAAATGTGTCGCTATCCTTGGCTCATGTGCAAAGCAGTCAAAAGCCGGTTACAAAGGGGCGTGCGATGAGCAAGCAGAGGGGCGGGACGCAGGAGGGGGTATCCGAGGCGATCCGGGCCGAGATCGCCAAGATACCGGCGGGCGAACTCCCCGCCGCCAAGCCGGCACGGGTGCTGCCCGGCCTCGAAGTGGCGGGCTTCGAGATCACCCCATCGGTTCGCTCGACGACGAGTAAACTACTGGCAAAAGCCAAGAATGAGGCGGTGGCCGGGGACGGCGGCGAGGTCGTTTCCGTCGCCGACGCCGTGGCGACGAGCCGAGCCTTCGAGGACCGGCGGGAACTGGCGATGCGCTTGGTCGAAGCGTGCGACGGCGACTTCGGGCTGGCGAGGGCGGTCATCGCCCGCCTGGAGCAGTTCTACCGCAACGTCCGGGGCGGCTGATCCGCACGGTAGTGACGAGCCTCGCCACCCCCTGTTTATGCAGCAGGGGGTTTTTCGTGCGCCGACCGTCGCAGTTTGCGAGTTGATTTACAACCCCGCCGAATCGTAGTAGCATGTCGATGTGCAAGCGCCGACGAAAAATGTGGAAGGCGGCGAGAAGTAGTTTTCCAGGTTAGTTTACAACCTCGCCGAGCCGTGGTAGTATTGTGGCACAGGGGCAAATAAACAATGTGACGCCTGTGGAGAAGGAATATATGCCTGATCTTATTGCAACCGGGTTCGACTTCGAGCCGCAGCCGGACGGCACCGTGCTGATCGAGTTCTTCGGCGGCGACGGGAAGACCTTCAACCGGCAGGTCGTCACCCCGGACGTGATGAAGGACATGGCCCTGGTTTCGGCCCTGACCGACTTGGCCTTGCGGAAAGGCCCGGAGGTCGCAGTGGCGATCATGAAGTTGCTGTCGTCGGATTGAAAGGAACGCACTCGCCGCCGACACGGCGTCCGTTTGGGGTGTCGGGGGGTGAGCCGTCATCACATTTCGGGAGGCCGAGCAGTCCAGCGTGGCGGTCGGGCCTCCGGTTGACCTGCTGAACATCAACTGCGTGACGCCGACCACCGAGTCGGCCCGGTAGAAGGTGCGCCGTGTCGGCGCTCCACGGGCCGGGGCGTGCGCTTCGTGGGAGACGCCGATCATGTACTTCACCGAACACGCCATGCGAGCGGCGGCGGAAGTTGTCGATGCCTGCCGGAACCCGCCGTCCCTGATCGACCACCTGGCCCGCCTCGTCAGCCGGAAGCAGCGGCCCGGCGTCATCAGCGGCGGCTGGAGTTTCCGCAACCAGTTGATCGTTCTGCTTCGGGGCCACTCCGAGGCCAGGGGTTACAAGCCCTGGGCGGGCGTTGGCCGCAAAGTGAGGAAGCGGGAGAAGGCGTTCTACATCATGGCCCCGCTCCTGGTCTTGAAGAAAGACGACTCGAAGGCCGGGGCGAAGAGGTCGGGACGGAGGCCGAAGAGCGCCGGCGGCGGGCCGACCCCGGAGGCGGAAAAGGTCTTGATCGGCTACAAGGCCGTCCCGGTTTTCGGCCTGGAGCAAACCGAGCCGGACGAGATGTGGCTCGAAGAGCCTCAGTACCACCCGTTCGGTGAGGCGGAAGGGACCGTCCGGGTCGCCGTCCGTACTGCACCGGAGTTGGACGACGCCGGCCACGTCGTCTTCCGCCCTCGCCAGCACGCCGTCCCACAACTCGACGTGAAACCACGCCGGCACCCGACACTCCCGCCAGAGTGCGGCGAGGGCGTCGGCGTAGCGGAACCCGCCGGCCCCGCCCTCGGCGTCGAAAACGGCCAACCACGCCCCGCTCCGCACGGGCTGCCTTTGTTCTTGAACAAGGGCTGCTCAAAAATCTGGCGGCGGGGGGCGGTACAATTCCGCCGGGCGGGTGCCGGGTGTTACGAGCGGGCTGGATTGGCCGGCCATGCCTGAACTCGTCCGGCCAAAGGCGCACGATGCAGACCATTGAACTGGCGGACGGCGGGCTGCTGCTGTACGACGAGGCGTTCCTGCCGCCCGATCTCGCCGGGCGGCACTTCGCCGAGTTGCGGGACACAGCGCCCTGGGAGCAGAAGAAGGCGGCGTTCGGCCGCATGCAGCCACGGCTCACCGCTTCCTACGGCGACGAGGGCGTGACGTACTTCTACTCTGGCACGGAAAACAAGGCTCTCCCGTGGACGCCGACGATGCTGGAGATCAAGCAGAAGATCGAGGCCGTCCGGGGGCGGTACAATTACTGCCTGCTGAACCGCTACCGCTCCGGGGCCGACAGCGTGGGCCTGCACGCCGACGACGAGCCGGGCATGGGCAACGTAATTGGCTCGCTCTCGCTGGGGGCGACCAGGACGTTTCGGATACGACACACCAAGTCGAAGGAGACGAGGGCGTTCCCGGCGGGCAACGGCACCCTCATCATCATGGCCGGGACGATGCAGCACTTTTGGAAGCACGAAGTGCCGAAGACTACCGAGAACGTCGCCGAACGCATCAACCTGACGTTCCGAATGATCGGCGAGGAATAACCATGTCGAAGGTGCCGACCGCCGTGTTGCTCACCATCGCCTTCACCCTCACGACCGCCGGTGCCGACGACTCGCCGCCGTTCAAGATCACCACGAAGCGAGACAACGACAAAGTAGACGTGAAGGCCGAAACTGGCAAAGTGGCCTTCTCGATCCACAGCCCGTTCGGGATCAGTCACGCCGTCATCGAGCGGGGCGGCGAGAAGTGGCCCGACGCCGTGGCGCTGCGCCTGCACCTGAAGAGCCTGGAGAACTTCAAGGTGACGAACGGCAAGGTGACGCTCGAAGGGTCGGCTTCGCTCCGAGACGGGAAGGCCGAGGGCCGGGTGTGGAAGGACGGGAAGGAAGATTCGCCGCTGGACGCCAAGAGTCCGTACTGGATCGACGTTCGCATCCTGGGCGACGACGGCAAGGCTGCGAAGGAAATCCCGGTGAAGGACGGCTACTTTGAGATGGTGCTGCCGAAGGCGTTCTTCGAGGGAAACCCGAAGTCGATCACGGTGAGTTGGATCGACTTCTACCGGAATTGAAGGGGCGGCGATGGACCTGTCCGTTGACGTGATTTCCGACGTGATCTGCCCCTGGTGCTTCATCGGCAAGCGGCGGCTGGAGAGGGCCGTTGCCGCCCTCCACGGCTCGCACGAGGTCCGGGTCCGCTGGCTGCCGTTCCAACTCAACCCGCAGATGCCGAAGGAGGGCGTCAGCCGCCGAGAATACCGCACCCGCAAGTTCGGAAGTTGGGAACGGTCCCAGGAACTCGACGCACAGGTGGCCGAAGCGGGAGAGGCGGAAGGCATCCACTTCGCCTTCGACCGGATGGAGAGGACGCCGAACACGCTCGAAGCCCACCGGCTCATCTGGCTGGCCGACACGGAAGGCGTCCAGGATGCGGTCGTGGAGTCGCTGTTCCGGGCGTACTTCACTGATGGACGGGACATCAGCAACCCGCAGACACTTCTCGACGTGGTGGCCGAGGCCGGGCTGGACCGGGGGAAGGCCGAGGGCGTGCTGACCAGCGGCGGCGGGCAGGAAGCGATTCGGGAGGCGGACGAACTGGCTCGCCGGGTCCGGGTCGAAGGTGTGCCGTTCTTCGTCATCAACGGCAGAGTCACGCTTTCCGGGGCGCAGCCGCCCGAAGCGTTCCTCGCTGCGTTCAGGCAGGCGCTCGCCTCGAAGTAGACTCTTCAGCAAATCTCCTGACACCAGGAAAAGGCTCCCTCCGAGTTGTTCAGGAAGAAATAGTGGATGGTGCAGTCGCCGCATTCCCAATTCTCGACATCGAGCGAGTCAACTTGAAAGGCGAACCTGCCGAAGCCAGAGAGCCGACCACCTTGCAACCAGCCCGGCCAACCACCTAGCCGAGAGTTCAGCTTTTCGCTATCTTCTTGCGTCAGGACTTGTTCGGGATCGCCAGCGTCCTCAAGAAGCACCTTCAACCCCGGCGGCATATCGTTCTCATCGGGATAGGAGATCATTTCGTCGGCCAGCAACAGTTTGCTGGGCGGTTCGAGCGGATCGCAAGGAAGTTCGACCTCCGCAAGTTGCTCATGCCGCCCGTAAGCACGGACGACAATATCCTCGCCGGGATTTTCTAGCACGCCTCCAGCGGCAGCGAACAGCGTCACGAAGGAGAAGTCGGTGAGGGGGTTGTTCTTCAAGGTCACGTCAGCGCAGTTGATCTGGAGTATGGGGAAGAGGGGATCGCCCCTGAAGCAAGGCCACTCTTCACCAACGCCGAGAAGGTTCACATGATTCCAGAAGGAGCCACGTCGGCGCAGGTCGAGTGATCGCTGCGTGACCTTCTTCATCCGAGCGGTCGTTCGCCGGATCGTCGGAAGCAGGTTGTTGATCCGCCCGGCGAAATCTACCGGCTCCAGCCCGTAATGCGGCTTGATGAGCGTGTTGAAATCCACGTTCAGGGTTCGGTCGAAGCCCTGCCGGGGGTAGCCGAAGTAGAAATCCCCGACGACCTCCTCCCGGCCCGCCTCGTCCCACCGTCTCCATCGGCCATGAAGTTCATCCAGGTGATACCGCTGCTCCTCGATGAGCCGCCCGGCCTCGTCCCACCTTCGGAAATAGCCCTCCTTGCGGTCCCTTGCGTGTTGGCGCTCCCATTCCTTCTGGCCGTTCGCAAAGAAGACGGTCCACGTCCCGTGCAGCTTGCCGTCCACATACTGCGGCTCGCACCAGCGGCCATCGTCGTAGCGGATCGTCCGAATCTCAGCCATGTCCGCCCCTCCCGCCGTCCCGACTGCGTTTCAGAACACCCGCAACGACCCGTGCGGCCATTCGCCGGCCCATCCGCACGGGAAATGACCGGCCTCGTACACCATGAGCAGTTCGAGGAAGAAGTACGCCTTGTGACCCATGCGCAGGTACGAGTTCTCCATCAGCGCACCGAGGATGTCCCACTGGACGCTGTGGACCAGGGCGATGTCCAGCCCGTGCCGCCTCTGGAACGGGGCGATCTCCAGTTCGATGAGCGGATTCAGCACGGCAGCCTTGTGACCGAGAACGATGTCATTCCACTTCTGGTACTCGGTGCGGGCGTAGGTGTGAAGCCAGAGGGTCAACTGGTTCTGAGCTTCCAGTTCGACGTTTTCCCACGCCGGGTCTTTGCACGAGGCGATGGCGGTCGGCCAGTCCCGGACTCGCTCCGTGGGCATCGTCAGATCGAGATCGAGCGGCGGGCCGCAGTGGGTGAACCACGGAATCGCTCGGACCCTGGAGGCGAGGTCCGTTTCATCGAAGGAGAGCTTCGAGACGAAGCCCTGGGGCGGATTCGTGACCGCCTGGATTATGCCCGCATTCAGGTCAACCGGCGAGCCGCCGAGTTCGGCGACGGCCTCGTGAGGCGTTTCGTCCTGAGAGGGCGAATGAGTCGAACGAAGCAGGTGGCTCACCCCCTGGCACTGCCACTGATCGAACGAGGTCGTGTACTTCCCGTCTCGGATGAAGAAATACTCGAACGGGTAGGCGCATTGCGGGCAGACGAAGATCGGGGATGAGGGGTCGAAATGGTTGACCGGCCACAGCCCCGCATGATCCAGGTCATGTAGGTCGCCGTGCAGCGTGTCGCACTCGTAGCAGAACACCATCATCCGTCCGCATCGGGGGACACCCGAACGGGTAGAGGTCTTCGTCGCCGCAGCAGCGACAATGGCGGAAGTCGAGGTCGCCCTCTTCGACGGTCTGGCTCACGACGATCTCCCATAATGCACCGCCAACCAAATCGTCGGCTCGTCCGGCGTCGTCCACTCGACCCGGTGCTTCCGGTGCGCCGGGATGTTGACGAAGCTGCCCGGCCCCATCTCCAGCACTTCGTCCTCGAAGCGGAGCCACGCCGCCCCCTTCAGCACCACGACCCACTCGTGCTGTTCCTGGTCATACCAAAAGCCATCCGGCGATGCGTGGCCGTGAGACACGATCCGCTCGATGCGCACGTCGGCGGCTTCGAGCAGCGTGGTAAAAAGCTCATCGGGCAGGTTGGCAGGAAGGTCGGCGAAGAGGTTCCTCACTCGATCCCCTCCCGCACGAAATACTCGGCCAACCCCTTCTCAAGAGCGGCCATCGCCTCAGCCAGCGTGTCGGGCTTGCTGTCCTCGAAAACGACCCCGCCGTAGTCGATGGCCCGGACGATGAAGCCGAAGGATTCTTGATCCCCGATCTCGATGTGGCCGTATCCTTTCACCCACTTGGCGGTGGCGGGGAACGCCTTCTCCACATCGGTTGGGGTTGGCGTCCGAAGGATCAGCGGGACCGACCTCGCCCGGCGCATCTGACGCAGGAAGTCCGTGTAGACCACTTCGACGGCGGGCAGGTCGTTGTGGACCGTGATTTCGATGCCGAGTTGCCGCAGGTGGGGGAACAACTCCTCCCAGCGGGGGTTGCCCCGGACGGCGATTCGCCGGGGGCGGTGGGCCTGGTCCGTCATCGGGCGGCGCATCGCTGCGGCGAGGAGGTCGGCCAGGTCGTTCACGTCCGGGGTGTAGTCCACCGGGAGGCACACGAGCGGCGTCCCCTGGGGCGTCGAAACGACCAGCCCCAGGTAGTGCGTCTCCGACTGGCCGTGCGGCTTCGGCATCGCCCGGAAGTCGGCCTCCCAGGCAGCGTCGGTCTGTTCCAGCACCTTTAGCCGGGTCTTCACGAAGGCCGATCCCTTGCCGAGCTTCAATTGGTTCGCTGTCTTTCCCACGGTCATCTCCCCCGCCCGCCGGTCTTGGTTTCGAGGAACCGGGCCAGGTTCCCGGCGTCGTCCGTGCCGATCCGCAGCACGCCGCTCTTCAGTCGGACGACGACGCAGGCCCGGCCCCACAGGTTCCACACCCAGCCGCCCCGGACGCTGTAGTGGACGCCCCAGCCGTCCAGCACGAGCGTGCGCCCGACCTCGACCGTCACGATGTCGGCGTACCTGACCGATGGGCCGAGCAGTGGAAGCGGGCCGAAGCGGACTGCCAGCCGGTCGCCCCGGTCCTCGACGGTCAGGGAGTGGCAGGCCGTGGCGAGGAGGGCGATGACGACGCCCACGGCGGCGGCGATGGAGACGCCCGGCGTGTCGCCGACGCCCCAGGCGAGGGCGAGGCACAGCAGCGCCGAGGCGTAGAGGATCAGGCAGAGCGGGGCGGTCTGCGTGTGCGAGTACCCAGGGGTGGCGGGATCAGTCGTCATCGTTTCGGCTTCTTCGGCTTCGGATCGGCCCCGTCCTTCTTGATCGCCACGAACTCGGAGTCGTCGCCGCCGTGGAAGAAGATCATTCCGTGCAGTTCGCCGCCCTTGATGACCGCCCACCCCCGACCCTGCGCCGGGTCCATCTCGTCGTTGCCGTCCCAGGTCCACTCGACGGCAGGTTCCCCGTCCCGTGTGGTCGGTTTGCAGTCCATGCTCCCGTGGACGTAGCCGAAGTGGAACTCGCCGCCGCCCTTGTCATCGAACTCGAAGAATCCTTCCTCTTCCTCGTCGATGTAGTCCTGCTCCCAGGCGCTCAACGAGACGATCCGCCAGCGGCCACTGAACGGGGATTTCGGTTTCGCTTTCGCCATCGTGAGACTCCAAGTCATCAGGCCATTCACGGTGTGCCAAAAGGCTTGTTTCCCTTGGAATCGGCCCATTTATTGCCGGAACCCTCCCCTTCGCCGGAAGGCGGAACACGCAGAAAACCCACGGATTCCAGCACTTTGTCACCGTGAATGGCCTGTTGTCCGACTCCTAATACTACTCCGTTAGAGGCCGGAATCGCCTCAAGGGATTCGGGCCTCTAACCTTGCATGAAGACCTATACCCCGACTCCTGATGCCGCCGTCCTCGACCGTCTCCGCGACTACGCCGCCCTGTTCGCGGACGAGTTCCCGCAATCCCAGCCCGCTCGCTGGGCCGGCGTCTACCTCCGGGGCTTGCTCCTCGACGGCGGGCGCAAGTCCATCGAGCCGCTCTCACGCCGCACCACACGGTCCGACGGACTCACCAGCCTCGATCCCGAGCAGGCACTCCAACAGTTCGTCAACCAAAGCCCGTGGGATGAGAAGGCCGTCCTCACGCGTTACCGCGCCCACCTCGCCCAGACCTTCGCCAGCCCCGAAGGCATTTTCCCCTTCGACGACGTTTCCTTCCCCGAGCAGGGCACGCACTCCGTTGGTGTCCAACGACAATACTGCGGGGCATCGGGCAAGAAGGCCAACGGTCAGGTCGCCGTCTCCGCCCACTACGCCAGCCCCGGAGGTCATGACCCCCTGGACCTGTAACTCTACCTGCCCGACTCCTGGCTTTCCGACACGAAGCGTCCGGACAACGTCGGCGTTCCCGAGGGCCAACGCCAAGCCCGCACCAAGCACGAGATCGCCCTGGAGTTGCTCGACCGCGTGCGAGGCGAGGGGTTGCCCGGTCACGCGGTGGTGGCCGATGCCGGGTATGGCGTCTCCGGCGTGTTCCGGGCCGGGTTGGAGCAACGGGCATGGAAGTACGTCGTCGGGGTGACGGCGGACTTCGTCGTCTTCACGGAGGAACCCGAA
>Ga0105048_10007765_pt1 | contig 17218 bp, 9 predicted proteins | sample MAT05_FD_78382 | JGI IMG/M metagenome (GOLD analysis project Ga0105048, IMG submission 78382) | Freshwater microbial communities from Lake Fryxell liftoff mats and glacier meltwater in Antarctica - MAT-05 | ecosystem: Environmental > Aquatic > Freshwater > Ice > Liftoff microbial mat | place...
CATCATGGCGACCTCGGCTCTCGCGGTCGCAAGCCTCTCATTCGACCTTGCGAACGCAGCTCCGCTCGCTTCCGATAACTTCACCAGTTATACAATTAACACTGCTCTAGACGGGCTCAATGGCGGAACGGGCTTTTCTGCAGGCTATACGACTTCATCACCTTCCTTCGGCTTCCTCGCCCAAGTCCGTAACGGTGCGCCGCTCAGCTACCCCGGTTACAATGACCAGAGCTTGGGAGGCAACTACGCGAACCTTGCAGGAGGTTTTGGTGGACCCGCCTATATGGATTTTCGTAGGACGGTGGATGTCGCTGGGGCATTTTCCGCATATAACGATGGCACTTATGTGGGGTTAAATAACACAACCCTTTACGGGAGTTTCGCCTACAACACCGCGAATGGACTCCTAAATTTCCTCCTGCAAGGACCGTCCGATACTTTTTTCGCTCTACCCACCAACGGCAACGCAAATAGTCTTCTCGTTTTCAAGATTAACTTCGGCACTGCCAATGCTGATACAATTACATTTTTCAACAATCCCACATTGGCTTTTGACGAGGGAACCGCTAGCAGCACGTCTCAAATGGGCGACTTCTCATTCAATCGAATTGGCTTTGCGGTAAATGGCGACACTTTCGAGGGACGTGTCGACAATATACGCTTTGGGAATACGGCGGCGGACGTTATCTCTGTGGTCCCAGAACCATCCACCTACGCTCTCCTTGCACTCGGCGGAATGGTCGTGCTTTTCCTTCGCCGGAGAAGTTCCCGGTTGGCCTAATTCGAAAAACTTGCAGCAAATTTTTCCTGACTCGCGACGAGCTTCGGTTTGTCGCGGGTCTTTTTTTATGTCACCACTCATTTCTCAACTTCGCGAGCGTGTGTGGGGAATCTGCGTCCATTGGACGACGCAGACAACGCCCCGCCGCGGGAACCCGCTCGCCTACCCCGATGCCGTTGACAGATTCGACGTGGAGCAGTTTGCTGATACTCTTGCAAAGACCGGGGCCGGATATCTTGTTTTTACCCCGACCCACGCCTGGCATTGGCCTCCGGCACCCATTGCCGCCTCTGAGAAAATCCTGCCCGGCCGAAGCTGTGGCCGGGATTTGATCGGCGAGATCGCGAATGCAGTGAGAGCACGCGGAATGCTGTTTCTACTCTACTACAACCACTCCTGTAACAACGAGGACGACCCCGATTGGCAGAAAGCGGCTGGCTGGCAGGAGGCCGACAAAAGTGGTTTTGAGTGGAAGATTCAAAGCGTGCTTCGGGAAATGGGGATGCGGTATGGCGAGAGGGTTTCCGGATATTGGATCGATAGTGCATTTACGATTTATCCGCACAACCCTGATTGGGCAGAGTGGACGGATGCGCTGAAGACCGGGTATTCCGAACGCGTCATTTGCTACAATTCGGGAATCAACAACCTGCATGCTTACACTCCGTTGCAGGATTACTGGGCAGGCGAATTTGATACGTTGGGATTCCCGCTCGCACAACCTGCGCTGAATGCGGGCAACGGTCTCCCGTTCCATTCCCTCTTCTGGCTGGACGATTACTGGCTGCACCACGAGATGGACAAGCCCATCGCCCTGCCCATTTATTCCGACCGGCGACTGCTCGCTTACGTGAGAGATGTGCGCGACGCGGGAGCCTTCACAACGCTGAATCTCGGCATCTACCAAGACGGAACGTTTTCTCCGGAAACATTAGATCAGGTTCGCCTCATCAGTCAGGACTTGAAGAACGGTTAGCAACCAGCTGGCCGAACTAGGAAGTATTTCAAACCGACAGACGCCAGGTGGTGGACCCGATGGCGATTTCCTCCCCCATCCCCGGGATCATAACTAATGCGCTCGTATCTTTCGGCAACTCCAAGCCGATTTCTATTCGGGATTCAAACCTCCGCCAATGGCTTCGTATAAGTCCTTGAGGGGTAGGAATGGTCACATCTGCGGAGTCGCCATAAAAGAACGGTGAAAAACGAATCGACTTCCATGCGGGTGCCGTCTGCGTAACGCCGCCGAGGATCTGCATCAAATGATAAAGCGGATGAGCGGACCACGCGTGAGAAAAACTTTCTTCACCAACTTTCGGTCGGAAGTTTTCCCAGGTGGTGCCGTGCTGTACCATAGGCATCCAGTTTTGCCGAATGCAACTCAACACCTCGGATTGGAAACCGCGTTCCTGCAAAACGGCAAAAAGATAAGTGATCCAATAAGCTGAGGGCCTGGCGACCCCTGCGAGTTGCGGTTCTTCGCCGCGGATGAACGGGAGAAGGATTTGATCGAGCATTCGGTGTTCCAGCGACGAATCCAAGCAAGCGACGATTGCCAACGTCTGGGAGTGAATGGATGTTTCGGGAACCAGGCTGCCATCGTCCGCAAACCCATCGTGAATCAACCCACGGTCATCAATCAATGCGCCTAGAGCCCCGCGGAGTTCAGCGGCCCATTCAGTCAGCTCCTCGACTTTTTCGGGTTTTTCTTCGACTGCATAGAGTAGAACGAGTTTGTCCAGGACCACTAGCAGCCAGAGATTCAAAACCGTCGGACAGCCCTTCCTCTGGAGTTCGGTCCAATCCAAAAATAACCAGTATCGCGAATCGAATCGCGCCAATCGGTTTTGTGGATTAAGAGAGTGCCGAAAGTAGTCGAGAATACCTCGAACCACGTCTTCATGCGCACGGAACGCCTCCGTTGATCCGGTCTGCCAATAGTCATCCCAAAGAGTAAGAATCCAGACGAGCGAAAAATCCGGAAGGATGCATCCGTGAGCCATAGTCGGCGCGTGGCCGTAGGTCATCCCTTCGGGCGTGGTCTGCCCCGCGATTTGCGCAATTCCCCGACGGAAAAGACGGTTGTCGCCTGAAAGATGAAAAGTATTCCACGCCTGCACCCGAGCGTCGCCCCACCACTGGGCCTGCTCGCGCCACGGGGTGTCGACGAATGCGTCCATGCTGCAAACACGTTGCGTCCACGTGCAGGTTTGCCAGATCGCTTCAAGCTCCGCATCGGAACTTTCAAACTTCCCGCTGATTTGTAGAGGATAGTAAGTGGTTCTCAGCGTCGGACGGATCGTCAGGGTCGTCATTGAGTCGCGGACGCTGATGACGAGGTAACGAAACCCAAAGGAATGATAGAAAAAATGTTGATTGAGACCTTCCCGACAAATCATCCGGTGACTAAATGCCATGTGGCAAGTTGTCGCTGGCTGATAAAGGGGCGCGAGTGTTTCCGGATCGACCGTTTCCACATGGAGAGAATCGATGATTTCGCCTCCGCGAGCTCCGGAGATGTCCAAGCCCAGGCTTCCCACGACGGTTCGTTCAAAATCAATCAGAATCCGGCGAAATGCTCCTGCGGCAGATGGAAGCACCACAACCTCCCGCGCTGAAAAAGACTGCCGACTGATTTCCAGTCCTTCATCGAAAAAAAGCCGGGAGACATCGCGCGCGTTTTGGTAACCGGCGGCGGAGACACCTTCGCTAATGCCCAGGGCGATTGTTGGTGATATTTCGATCTCTTCGAGCATGGGGATGCCACGCGGTTCGAGTCGGTGCCAAGGCATCGCGTTCCATGGCGCTGTGGCGAGTCGCGATGTCCAGTCGGAATCGTCGCAATCCACCTCGAACCACCGTGGATCTTCGATTCGCAAATCGATATGCTCCTGACCGAAAAGTTGCATGCTTGTCGGCACGGCGTCCCGGTTCAAACCGGTTTGCCGCCGACATTTCCACGTTTCATCGGTAACGATCACCAAGCCGTCCCATTCGGCTGCCACTAGCAAACCCGCGTAACCTTGCGTAAGATATTGGAAGTTGCTGAAGCCGGGATTGTAAGCGCGGATGGCAAGGACATTGCGTCCGCCCTGAAGATACTCGCGAACGTCGATCTGATCGTAGGGCCAATGACTTTGATATCCTCTGGCTGGACCGCGACAAACATAGCGTCCGTTCAGGTAAAGCTGATAGGACTGGTCAGCCGTGATTGCCAGCAGTGCCTGTTCCGGGATTTTATCGAGCACAAATGTTTTTCTGAATTGCGCATAACAATTGTGCAGATCCCAATGAAGTTCCTCCGGCCAGATCCATTTGGAGTGATCGAAAATGTTCTCCTCCTGATTTGGATTCGGTGCGGGTGGTTTTATTGGATCCATGTTAGGAAGTTGAGGGTGTGTTCTGCTCCGTTGCGGCGGTTATAAAACAATACTGCCCCGGGAGCACGGCAAAGACAACGCGACTGTTTTCCCGCCTGAGGAGGGTTGGGAAAGAAACGCGAGCAGATAACCTGTCGACTACGACATCCTCGGAGACCCAGGGGACGCTGATTGTTGCCCGCGTGTTCGGAGGAATGATTACATCGATGACCGAGCGCAAGGCTAAACAGGTTTGGGATTAATCTGCTCGTGGCGGGGCGGGCGTGCCGAAAAGTTCCATCCGACCCAACTGAATGTTCCAAGCTACGCCACTAGGTAGAAGTTGCATCTTTAAAAATCGCGCGCCTGCTGGAAGCGCGCCTTCGCCGGGCCGGAAAACGGACACGTTCCATCCTCCTCCTCTAGGAATTGAAGGGGTTCTCGCTATGCCTATGGGCGTCCACATGCTTGCGTCTGGGGAACTTGCGAACGAAACGAGCGGATCGATGTTTAACTTCGAATCGAAGTAGATCGAAGCGGCGAAGTTCGTTAGGTCATCCTGTTTCCAAACGAGAAATTGCTCGGTGTCGGTTTTTCGTGTGGCACGGAAGCTATCGCGGCTGAACTGATTTGCGTTTGATCCATCGATGCTCCAATCGGGTGAACTGAGTCCGGAATCGATCTTTTTAAGATCCTCGAGAGTATCGACAATCGTTTTTCCGGAAGGGTTCCACCGGTGAATGATCACTTTTGCATAGTGGTCGTCCTCGGCAAAAACCAAGTATTCCCCGTCGGCAGCTTTATAGGCACGGATGGCGTAAGGAATGTCGAATGTTCCCGAGAGCGAACCCACGATCGGAGTTGGCGTCATCTCTCCGACGTAGGAGGCGTCGGAGATTTTAAAGACCCGTATTGTGCCTTCTCTGCTATTGGTGCCAAAGAAGCTGTAACCGAGAAAGAGATAGTCCCCTGCGACACTGATTGCGGAGATCTTGGTTTTGTCCATTGGAGGATCAAGTGTCCACGCTGTGCTCCGTTGCTCGGTGCTCCACTTGTTGTATTTAACGATCCGGTTGCCCGCGTCCCGGTCCCCGTCGCTTAGGTTCGTGCTGGAAACATACATGGTATCCGTCTCGGGATAATATTCGAGGCGGCGGAGCTCGCCGTGCGATCCCTCTGGCCGCTGGAATTCGGTATAGTTTCCCTCCGAGTAATCGTAGATCGGGTTACCCTTTTCATCGAATCCCTGCATTTTCCACTTACGGATTCCTACCCCGCTTTTGGCCCAGTGATTACAGGACCAGAGATCGCCATTCGAGTCCACCCAGATGCCAAACCCCAGGTTGGGCATTCCGGGTCCCGCCGCAAATTCGTCCGTATCAAATTTCCCGTTGCCGTTCTTGTCCCGCCAGATGAAATCACCACTGGCCGGACTGCCGGGATAGCCTGCGCTATACCCTCCCTGTGATTCCCAAATTCCTGACGGGATCGCCGTAGCTCCAGCCGTTTCGGGATCAAAGCGAAAAATCAAAAGCCTGCGGGCCTGCATGCTGAGAACGTAAAGGAGCTTGTGGCCCTGCACGTTGCGTACAAGAACTCCGCCAGTGTAGTCCCAGCCATCGGCCGAGCGCACGAAACGAGGATCCTCGGGATACTTAAACTGATCCAGTGTGCGCCCCGTGTATGTCCACTCCGTTCCAGCGGTTGTTTTCGAAAGATCCAGATGATACCGGGAATATTTATCATAAACATCTATGCCGTTATCATTTTCCGATTGTCCGTCCGCATCTGCTGTATCCACGAATGTAAGTCCCAATTTCCGCCAGCGGAGGTTGCCATCGAGAGTCCACGACTCGAGGACAGTTCCTCCTCCGTGCCAGAAAGATTGCGGGCCGACGCCATTCATGCTGATGTAAAAATTCCCGGCGGCATCCGTGGCCACGCCCGTTAGTCCGCTGCTCCCGAACTTGGAGTTTGTGATTTCGCCGGCTGTGCCGGAATAGACGCTCTGACCGAATGTGGCGTCGGGACTTGTGCGCGACTCCAGTAGATTGGTGTAGATTTTGATGTGCTGATCCGGGCCATTGTCCGCCACCAGAAGGCGGTTTCGTTGGACGTCAAACCAGATTCCGGTCGGGTCAAACCCGGGGCCGCCCTCAATGACTTGCGGAAGTTTTGTCCCAAGGGAATTAAAATGGAAAATTTTGGCGGTTTGGTCCTTGTCTTTCTTGGAGACGACCCAAACCGATCCATCGAGTGCCACTGTCAACTGGCCGGGTCGTTCGACCGCCCATTTCCTGACGGGTTTCATCGACTTAGTGTCCCAGACCTCGACCTCATTGTCGTTATTCTCCGATACGAAGAGGAGATGGTTGGCCTTATTCACGGCCAAGCCTTGGACTCCAATCGCTTTGTTAGGCCCGAGTTTTTTTGTTGAAACACTTACGGAATCGCCCCGTGGACCCTGTCCGCCGGGAAACGGCGCCGGCTTGCCGTCCGGAGTCGAGCGGCGCACGGCATCCCAGTTGGAAGAGTAGATGTATTGACCGTCCCCTGTAATTGCAAAGCCGCCGCCAAAGGAATCGTGCAAACTTTCCAGCATGCCAACGGGTTCACCGTCTTTGCCCGAATAAATCCCGCTCTCCCTCCGCCCCTCATCCCACCAGCTGTTCGTGTAGATGACCCCGGGATCCGTGACATACAGCCCAAGGATGTTGTTCTGAATCCACCGCCCATCCCCTTGGCTGTAAGTATTCCCGAGCCAAGTGTCCGTATAAGAGAGGGATGGGCGAGAAGGTGTTTCCTTCGCCTCCTCTGCGTGCAGGCCTTCCTGGACTAAGAATATTATGGCGATCGAGACGTATAAAAAATGCGTGAAAGCCCACAGGGGGAGGTTCATTTTTTGGCGAATTGGCACAAGCATTTTTGATCGATACAAGGAGTTCATAAAAGTGAGAGTTACCTTTCCGCAGTAACCAAGCCCGAAAAACAGAGGTGATTGCTGCTCAGGTGTGCTGTAGGGGAATGAAGAGCGGCGAACGCTTCTGCCGTGCGTTGAGCGTGGCGGGCGTAGTGCGGTTGCGAGGGATAGCGGGGTTCACGATGTCAATACATTAGCGTCTCCGATCCAGCCAGACAGAAGTGTTCGAGTTTATCGCTACATCTGGTAGAAAAATGGCATCCGTATTGATTTCCCTATCCCGTGCGTGTATCGTTAAACCATGATTGCCCGGCCCACTTTAAAAGATGTCGCAGAAGCCGCCGGGGTGAGCGCCATGACGGTGTCGCTTTCCCTGCGGAACAGTCCCCGGATTTCTCAGTCAACACGCGATAAGGTCGGGAAGGCAGCGACGAAGTTGGGGTATCAGGTAAACCCATTCGCGGCAACTTTAGTGTCATTCCGGACATCGACCAATCCGAAGTTCCAAGCGACGCTGGCGCTGTTGAATTGTTTTCACTCGCCAACGGAATGGAGGCAGTATGCGGCGTTTACGAAATTCTACGAGGGTGCGGTGGACAGGGCTTCGGAGCTGGGTTATTCGATTGAGGAATTTTGGGTCAACGATCCCTCGCTGACGGCGGAACGGCTTCGGCGGACGCTCTCGGCGCGCGGGATTCCGGGCATAATCATGGCTTTTTTGGAGGAGGGCCACCAGTCTGTCGATAAACTTCACGCGTTCGATTTTTCGGGATTTGCCTGCGTGACGCTGGGTTGGCGTATCAACGACCTGAACATTCACTCCGCGTCGAACGACCAATTTCACGCGGCCTCGCTCGCGACGCAGAAGCTTGTCGACTTGGGGTATCAGCGTATTGGTCTTCTCCTCAATGAGAAGACGGATGAGGCCTTGGAGCACCGTTATCGCGGAGGCTTTCTGATTCACCAGATGCAGTTCCCCGCCTCGCGCCGGGTTCCGATTTTCGAAGCGTCGGAATTGACACGGAAGACGTTTTTGAACTGGGTGAAAAAAAACCGGGTGGATGCTGTGCTTGCCGCTCCCGCAGGGTTGCATCTATGGTTGGAGGAGGACGGATATTCGATCCCCAAAGACATCGGGTTTGCTTATTTAGAACGCGCGACACCCGGAGGGGCTCTCGCGGGAATAGACCAGAACGACCGCCTCGTAGGTTCTGCCGCGGTCGACGTCGTCGTGGCGCATCTCCACCGGAATGAGTATGGGATTTCTCCCTTCCAAAAATCCACGCTCATCCAAGGGGAGTGGTTTGAAGGATGGAGCGTGAGGAAGGCCGGTAGCCCTCAAATCCAATCATCGCCGACATCGACCGGCGAAAAACGGGTAAAGTCGGCCGCGCCGAAGAGGCAGCGATCCAACGCCTGAGCCGTCGCGCGAATGGGGGGATAAGCGTTGATAAGCGTATCGAGGAACGGCATCTCCCGGAGTGAAAACAATATTCCCAGAGACACGACAACCGGGCGCACCGTCTCGGCATTTTGCAGCGTTAACATTACCTCCGCCATGGGGCCGACCGGGCGCACCGTATTTTTCATCTGGTGAATCTGGAGGCTAAAAACAACGATCCAAGCATCCCACCTCTCCCCGGCCGCCTCACGGTTCAGTACGTCGAGGGAATTTCCATTTTCCAGGACCGTGAGCTCAATACCGCGGGCGATCAAACAATCCTTCAGAACATCCAGAGAATCCTTCCAGCCGGGAACAGGATTGATAGCCAAGTGCAGCAGGATGCGTTTGACTTTTTGAGGGTCGAGAGGGAGTTGGTTGTCGCGATTTCGCACGAGGGTGATGCTTTTCTCCGACAGCCGAGTCTGCGCCGCTTTCCAAGTCACCCGCCACGAGCAATGGAACTTTGCTTGCACGTTGGCAGAGGGCAAGTCCCTCCCGGATTTCCTTCGCACGGTTCCCAGCACCTTTGATGATCTCTCCACCACAAAACAAACCGCCCAGCGGGTTCTCTGAAAAAAATGCTTGAAGGGCACCCGGGCTGGCGTCCGGGAATCCGCCGAATCGTTCCTGAGCGGTTTGCCCGATTTTTTCCCGCAGCGTGAGGGAGGCGAGCGTGTCATCGACCCACTTTCGTTGCCGATTTGTAAGGGGTTCGATCATTTGCCGTCTTCTGCGGCCTTCACGGACTGTCGTCCTTCCCGCAAGGGCGTGATCTGATCTCCGACCACAAAATATCCACTGAGGCCGGCAGGTAAGACAATGCTGCCCATGATGCTGCCCGCGTCGCGCTCAAATGCCACTGCGATCTCCCCGAGCGGATGGGCAAGCGCGCCCTTAACATGGCGCAAGGGACCGAGGAGAGGACGAATCTCAACAGATTCGAAGCCCATGGCACGGGGACGTATGCCAAGGATCGTTGCGAAGTAGTGGTGAAGCGGATGTGCGCCCCATACATGACAATCCGAGCGTGTGTGGCCAGCCGTTTCCGGCGTCGTCTTAAAGCCATTCGTTTCAAGGCCGCTCCAGAATTCGAGGCGGGAGAAAAGCGCTTTGGCGTTCCCAAGCAAAGCATAAGCCTCGAAGAGGTAGTGGGAAAAGTAGATGCTCGTGCGAGCCAGGTCTGGCGCGCCGAGCAAGCCGTCCTTCAGTCGTGAAATCTCTTTCTTCCCAACAAGACCGCTAAGTAATGCAAGACACTGGGCATGCTCCGAAAAACTTTTTCCGGACGGATCATCGGAGTATAACCCGCGTTCCTCTTTCCAAAAGGCGTCATCGATGCGGGAACTTAACTCGTGTGCCACACGCCGGTATTGCGCCGCCAATTCAGGCCGACCGCAGTAAACCTCCAATTTTTCAACCAAGGTCAAGATCAAAAGGAACTGAAGATTCAGCACGCCGCTTACATTTTCCTCGTGTGGGGGAACTCCGTAGTTCCAGCCGTCAACCCAGTCGATGAAATTCCATCCGGTCTGTGAATTGAGAAGTCCGTCAGAGTTGATGTCATCAATGTGGAGATCCATGACGTTCCGGACGACGGGCATCAGCGTTTTTACCAACCCAGCATCTCCCCGCCACAACGCATAATCGTGGACCATGCCCGCCCACCAGAGCGAGAACGGAGGGATAATCTGGGTCACGCGGCTCGGGTAGCGGGATTGGGTGAGTCCCGAGGCCAACCGCGACGAGGCAAAGAGCCCGAGGGACTTGCGCGCAAGCCGCGAATCGCGGGTCAAGGTTAACGAGGTAAGAATAGCCGTGCGCGTATCTCCGGTATACATCATCTGCTCGTAATAAGGGCAATCCATGTAGGTCTCGTGCATGCACATTTGCAGGCTGCGGAGCAGGATCGGGACGATGCGGTCAAGGCGGGGATCACTGGCTTCAAACCGGCTCTCCATTGCCAGAGGATAGCGCGTCTCAAATAATGTGAGGCGCTCCAAAGTAAGTGCCTGCTCGGATGTCTGGACAACGATTTCGACATACCTCCCCGCTTCCCACCAGAGGGTGGAAAAGGCCCTGTCTGTTCCGCCATCCGGGCGAAACGTATCGCCAATTCCCTCGAAGAATTTCCCTTCAACCTCGTCACGATTTCCTTTTGTGCCATCCGGCTTTTCGATCAGAGCCTCCGCCCAAAGGATGCGAACCTCGCCTCCGACTCCGCCGGAAGTTGTCAACTCAGGATAAGCGCAAACATAATCCTCCAGGTCGATGAGCACGCGGCGGCAGGTGTGAGGAGGGATGACGACTCCTCCTTGCGCCGTCAGAAGGCTTTCCCAGTGCCCGGCCTCGGTGGCAAGGTGGTCTACGGATTTCACAGGCAGGTCGCTTGTCAAAAAGGAAGAGCATTTTGCAATAAGTCGGATTTTGCCATGGCTCCAGACCGATTCGCGCATCGGGGGAAGAGTGGCCGGGATCAGCAAATGGACGCCCGCATAGTCATTGCATCGCAACGCGCTGGCTCCAGCCTGCAGCCGATCGACGGGTTTCCAGTCCACCCCGCCCCCAAAGGCAAAGTCCCAGGGGAATCGGCTGCCATCGACGAGAATCTTTGCCCCGCTTCCCTCGGCCTGCGGACAAGCGACAAACTCCAGCCCATCCAGTTTTTTCCACTCCCATGCGGCAACCCCCGTTCCGAGGATTGGCAGAAATGCCTTTTCTTCCGCAGCGAGAAGGAATCCCGGGCTCAGACTAAGCTGGGCCACGGGAGCCAGACCGCCGAGCCACCAAACCTTTGCGACGAGCACATGAGGGCCGGCTGAGAGCGGGAGATCATAGGTTTCAAAGAACCAATGGCTGAGATCGCCCCTCTCACTTCCGCGTCCCACCCTTCGTCCATCAAGGAAAAGTTCGTAGCGTTCGTCCGCGGTCACGTGGACACGGACAGTAGCTGCCTCGGACAGTTCGAATTTCCTGCGAAAGGCCACGGCTGAAGGGGCGTGAACCTCCGGGCATCCCACCCACCAGCAGGGCCAAAACCCGCGACCCGCCCATGGTGGATCTTCCGATCTGCTTTCGGGAAAAGGATCCCCTGTGATCAGCCTTCGCAGCGAGGCGGTGGGTTGCGGAGAGGTCACATGCGAGCGTTCGGTTGGCTGTTTCCCCGAGCGATCAGGAGAAGCTATCCACGAGACTGTAGGGCACTATCTTTAGCGGACTCTCCGGCATAAGTTCTGCGGGGAACTTCACGGTGACGACCTTTTTTTCGCCTGCGGGGAGATGAAAAAAATTATCCGACCACCGCGGATTGAGTCCTTCGATTTCGAGGCACACGGAATGGTGGAACGTGTCGCTCTCGAGTGTGAGGGAATACGTGTCCTCTCCCGCAACCTGGGATTCTATGCGGATCGGCGACCGACGGAGCGCCAGCGAGCGCGGGGCGGTAAAGAAACTGAAATTCCACGCTTTCAACTCCCCGTCGTCTCCGAATAGATCCGCACGCAGGTAAACATTTTCCCTGCCGTGTTTCGTCACGAGCACAGAAAAATCCACCGTTTCCAGCAAGTGGCCCCGTTGCGGATCCAGCTTCCACTCTGACTCGACTGTATCCAGAATTTCCCCGTCCAAGTGACAAATCTGCCGCTTGAGCGTGCAGGACTGCGTGAACGGAGTGTCCTGCACAGCATGGATCTCCACGGGGCCGGTGGTGCTCACCGCAAAATTTCCAACCACTTTGTTCTCGGCTCCCAGATGTCTAATGCTGACCAGATGCGGGGCAAAAAAGCGGCGGGCCTCATGGTGGAGGGCTTTCCACTTTCCGCCGAATTCCAGGCTACTCCAAGAGGCAACCGGCCAGCAGTCGTTCAACTGCCAATAGAGGGCGCCGAGGCAAAGAGGCGAGATCCGGCGCCAGTGCTCTACGGCGACTTTCATGCACCAGGCCTGGTTTAACTGGGAGAGATAAGCGGCGGCGCGATAGTCCTTCGGGAAACGAAAAAGCCTAGAAACGTAATCAAAGATGATCTGGTTTCCGCCGCCGTTTTTTTGATGGTTATCGAAAACCGGGGAGAAGATGTTCAGCTCATCAGGCGGGCAAAATGTCCGTGCCAGCTCCAGCGACGGATAGCTTTGCATACCGAATTCGCTGGCGAACCGATGTCGTGTGGATTCGTAGTGTTCTACGGGTTTTCTGGCGTGCCAGACGTTCCAGTCGTGATCGTCCTGGCTGGGAGCCAGGGTATCCGGTCGTTCCGGCAGCATGCAGTCTGGAGAACTCGGAATGTAAGGAGTAACCGGATCAAGACTCCGAAGCACTTCCGGCAGGAGATTGTGGAAGAGCTGAACGTAGCCTTCTACAAAACCGGCCCCCGGCATGAGGGCGTCCCTGTTGAGCATGGCAATCTCGTTGTTGCCGCACCAAAGGGCGAGCGAGGCGTGATGGCGGATTCGGCGGACGTTATCCTCCGCCTCCCGGCGCACAGAAGTAAGGAAGGCTTCGTCCGAAGGGTAAAGGTCGCAGGCAAACATAAAGTCCTGCCAGACCAGAAGCCCGAGCTCGTCGCAAAGATCATAGAACCCCTCGTGCTCGTAAATGCCGCCGCCCCACACCCGCACCATATTCATGTGGGCAAGGGCCGCCGACTCGAGGAGCGGCTTGTAGTTCTCGCGTCCAAGCCCGTGCACAAAGGAATGCGCGGGAATCCAGTTCGCACCTTTGGAAAAAATCAGCCGTCCATTGACCCTAAATCCAAACCGGTTCATGGGTAGACCCTGTGCGTTTGTCAAAGTGTAATCATCCGCCTCCCGGTCGAGTTCGATTGCTCGCAACCCAACGCGCCGCGTCCACGAGTCGAGCACTTTTTCTCCATCAAGGAGGTTGACCTGGAGATCATACAACGGCTGACTCCCCTGCCCGGCCGGCCACCAAAGCTGCGGGTCGGAGACGACCAGCGATGGATGGCTTCCGGCTTCACTCGCCACGACTTTTCCATCAAGCGAAAGGGTTGCAAGAAATTCAGCGCCGCTGTCCGCACGCGCCAATTCGGGTGCGATCTCGACTTCGACGCGATCCGCAAAATGTCGTTGCCTCACGTGCACGGAAGTGATGCGGTTGCCGCTCCTGCCTTCGATGCGGACTTGTCGCCAGATCCCGGCGGTCACGAGCCGTGGGCCCCAGTCCCAGCCGAACTGGCAGCCTTCCTTGCGAATGCGCACGCACTCCCCGGTGCGGTCATTGAAATTTGTTGGCGCCTTAAAATCCGGGCGGTGCGTGACGACATAACGAGACGCGCTTCCAAAGCTAATTTCCAGCTTATTTTCCCCGGCGCGCAGCAAGTCCTTCACCGGGATGCGGTGCTCGTGAAACATGTTGTCCGATTCCAGGATCAGCTCGCCGTTAAGGAGAACGCGCGCAACAGTGTCGAGCCCTTCGAAAATTAACTCCACAACGCGTTGTTCCAGGAGTTCGCGATCTACCTCGAATGCTAGCCGATATTGCCAATCCCGGTCCCCAATCCAGCCAAGTTCCAACTCGTTTTTTCCATAGAACGGGTCCGGGATCAGTCTATGGCGCAGGAGATCTTGATGGATGCATCCAGGAACGACGGCAGCTCTCCAGGATTGTCCAGAGGGTTCAAAAAAATCCCATCCATCGTGGAGGGGCTGCGTCAAAGTCGAAGGGATGGACATGAGTAAGAGCCTCATTGAAAGCGATTCACACGATGCCCTTCGAGAACATTCCAGAACTTTTTGGTTTATTGATACAATCCAAGCGGCACCGGATCCTGTCACTGCGGGTACAAATCGGGGCAGGATTTTCACTTGCGAGCTTCTGGTCTGCGGCGTCACCCGCTTTTTTCAACTTGTATCGATCAAAGTTTCCGTGACTCTGTCTTCCGTCTGGAGGCGACTTTGATTGTTTGCGCCCACCCCTTTCACCAGGAAAAAATTAAGTGAAAAAATCCCCTTCAATTCACGAGAGTTTGCGCAGATATTACGCGGATGAGGGGTCTGTCCATTTTGGCTTTTTTCCTGCTCCTTTCGTCCGCTCGTGGCGGGCAATCACTGCAGATCCCTCACACGACCGCGTCGCCAAAAATCGATGCAGTCGTCGACGACCCCGCGTGGAGCGCGGCTGCGGTCATTTCCGGGCTCACGATTTCGAACGGCCCCGACGGAGCCGGACTCGAACCGTCAACGACGGAAATCCGTCTGCTCTGGAACGAAAACGGTATCTTTATTCGATTTCGGTGCCGGGATACAAAGATCGAAACGCCTTTCCAAGGGCGCGATGAGCCACATTTTCAGGGCGACGCTGCGGAGGTCTTTCTGGATGTCGCGGGCGACGCCCGGAGCGTCGTCGAGCTTCAAGTCAGTCCCGCGAATCAGGTCTTTGATCAAAAGATTCTGCTCGACGCACCGCCCATCTCGAGGAATGGCCGACTGATCGATCAGTTCGTCATGCAGCATTTCAAGGCATTTCCGAACTGGAACTACGAGGGCCTGCAAACCGCCGCGGGCCACATCGAGGGCGGATGGGCCGCTGTGATCGCGCTCCCGCCGGAGGCTCTGGGGTTGCCGAAATGGAAACCCATGAACGTGCGGGCAAATCTCCTGCGCTACGATTGGTTGGAATCCGAACCCGGCAAGCGCAGTTTGATCGCCATGAACTGGGCACCCGTGGACTATGGATGCCCCCACCTTTCCCCGGAAGCGATGGGTGTTCTGACGCTGATGCCGCCTGGAATTTCGAAGGCGAACGGCGATTAATCTCTGGCGACTGTAGTGACCATCGAAGCTTCCCGATACAAATGCGCGGATGAATCCTAGTGCCTCAGATCACCGCTCGTCGCGTATCCAAAACACTTTTCGTTGCCGGCCTGATTCCACTGCTGAGAATAATCGTCCGCCGGGACGAATTTTTGGAACCCATGCGCAGGGGTTAAGGTCATGATAAAATCAGGTAATCACAGGAGCTTCCGCCCACGGGTTTGTTTGCAGGTTGGGTAACGATTTCTGCCGCTGGCCGTTGATGCGAAGATCATCGATCCGAATCTGCCAAACGCGCCGATGCCGATCGTGGCCTGCAAACACGGAGGGAATCTCCGGGTTGCCGCGGTAGCGGATGCGCCGAAAAAGGACGTCGTGAATCGCCTGACCCGGCACAGGATTGTAGGCCGGATTAAAGAGCACTCGAAGGTCGAGCAAACGAGGAGCGGCGGGATCCTCGATCAGTATGTCTGAGAACGAACAGTCGCGAATGGTGTTCATGTCGCCCGGATTCAGGGCAAGACAGCCTTGATACATCGGGCCGGGTTCATTGTGGCGAAGAATAGTGAGGTGCTCGAAACGGAGTTCTTCAATGATTCTTCCGGGTGCTTTTTGCAGACCGTGAACGCCGATCATGACAGGATGCGCGACATCGGCCCAGAGGGTGCAGCGACGGTAAATATGCCCCCGTGCAGTCCCTGCAAAAACTCCCCGGTCCGCATAGACCGCGAGGCAATCATCCGAGGTGCGCACCAGGCAATGCTCGACCCGCAAGTCCCGGCAGGCCATGGAATCAATCCCGTCGCCCCAACGACAGTGGGTGAAGACAGAGATGTGAGCAATGCGGATATCGCGAGATTGGCCGAGGAGAATTCCGTAATGCGAGGGATTCCGAATCGTGATTCCCTCGATGCGGATGTGTTGACTGCGGAGTATGCTGATGGCCGCCTGCTTGGGCGCCTGTTCGCTCGGAGGATCGACCGGACAGCCGGCCAAGAGATCAATCGTGCCCAGCCCGCGAATCGTCACATCTTTGACATCCTCGCAGACAACGGTGGCTCGTAAAACCGCCCCTTCATCCAGTTGAAGAACCTGCCCCGACTGCAAACGCAGAGAACCGCCCTCGATCTCATGAACGCCCGGCCCGAAGCGGAGCAGACGCGGACTACGAGCGGCGGCGCGCGCCAGTCGCGTTGGCCGCAGGCTGAGATGCAGGCAGCGTCCGGGATCACGTTCCCATTGCAAAACCACGGTCTCCTTCGGATGCAATTTGAGGCGCAGGGAGCCGTCAGCCTTCTGCCGCGAGAGCCGTCTGCCAGATGGCCGCAACTCCACCCCGGCAAAGCCGTGCTTGGAAATGATTTTTACTTCCACGGCCTCATCCGTTGACAAAACGGAATGGCCGACCATTCGAGGGTGCCACATATCCACAGCGGCGGAGATGACCGTGCATTCCGTCCATCGACTCCGCGCTCCCCGCCGGAACCAGACTTTGTAGTTGGGGTGAATGAAGGGAAATGCGAAATCGGTCATTGGCAGACAAGTAGAATCCCGAAAAACGCATTGAACCACAGCGAACAGGCACAGCGGAAGAACCGGGTGTGATTAAAAGTGGGGGACGTGAGATTAAAAAGTGTGCAGTGCGGGCTGGACGGGAGCGTAGGCATCTTGCCCGCTTCTCATGCGGGCGAGACGCTCACGCTCCTGTGGCCCAACCTCTCCCACTTTTAATCACACGCGCAAGAACCGAACGGAAAAACATTCGTTCTCCCCTTCCAATTACTTCCTCCCTCTGAGTCTCTGTGGTGAATTCTTCAACGCCCTCAGCGTCAGAACTTCAACCCTAGGCTGGCGCTGATGGTGTGGATGAGGGTGGTTTCGTTGGCGAAGCTGGAGTTGTAGTAGAGCGAGGCGTTCCAGGTTTCTCCGAATTGTGCGGTGACTCCGGC
>Ga0105048_10007769_pt1 | contig 17215 bp, 17 predicted proteins | sample MAT05_FD_78382 | JGI IMG/M metagenome (GOLD analysis project Ga0105048, IMG submission 78382) | Freshwater microbial communities from Lake Fryxell liftoff mats and glacier meltwater in Antarctica - MAT-05 | ecosystem: Environmental > Aquatic > Freshwater > Ice > Liftoff microbial mat | place...
CGAACGCAAGCAACTTACGTCGGGCAAATTTGAAGTGCAGCAAGTAACATTGTCGAAGAACAAGCAATACTTTTTCCTGACCACCAATGAACAACACCCTGGCGAACAGCACTTCTATCGTATGGCCGTAACGGGTGGCCCCCGCGAAAAGCTTACCTCCATGACCGGCGCCAACGATGTGGCTCTTTCGCCCGATGAAAGCACGATGGTGATCCGGCATTCATACAGCAATAAGCCGTGGGAACTGTTTTTGTCAGGTAGCAGCCAACAGATAGCAGCTACCAGTAAAAAGCGAAAAGCAGTGCCTGCTCCAATTACCGAACCTGTTCGGCTGACGGAGTCGCAAACGGCGGAGTTTGGGGCCTATCCGTGGCGGGAAGGACAGATTGTGACTATTCCGGCGCGGGACGGTCAACTGATTTATGCGCGACTTTATAAACCAGATGGAGCCGTAAAAGCCACCGGAAAAGCCATTGTGTTTGTGCACGGTGCCGGCTATTTGCAGAACGCCCATAAATGGTGGAGTCAGTATTTTAGGGAGTATATGTTCCATAACCTGCTGGTCGATCAGGGGTACACCGTGCTCGACATCGACTACCGGGGGTCGGCGGGGTACGGCCGCGACTGGCGTACGGGGATCTACCGGTATATGGGTGGCAAAGACCTCACCGATCATGTGGATGCAGCTGACTGGCTCGTGAAAAATCAGGGCGTCGATGCCAAACGTATCGGGATTTACGGCGGCTCCTACGGCGGGTTTATTACGCTGATGGCCATGTTCACCACGCCCGAACGGTCCGGCGCTCCGGGATTTGCGGCTGGGGCGGCTCTCCGGCCCGTAACTGACTGGGCTGCTTACAACCACGGCTACACGGCCAACATTCTCAATGAACCCCAAACCGACTCGTTGGCCTACCATCGTTCATCGCCAATTTACTTTGCCGACGGTCTCAAAGGGCACTTGCTCATTTGCCACGGCATGGTCGACGTCAACGTGCATTACCAGGATGCCGTTCGGCTGGCGCAACGCCTGATCGAGTTGAAAAAAGAGAATTGGGAATTGGCTTCGTACCCGATGGAAGACCATGGTTTTGTGGAACCCACCAGTTGGATGGACGAGTACAAACGGATTTTGAAGTTGTTTAACGAGCGCTTATAACACCCGCACATCTTGCCACTCAACTACAAACGTTCATGACATTCAATTTTAAAGAAATCATCTCCGTCACGCTCATCCTGTTCTCCGTGATCGACATAATCGGCTCATTGCCCGTAATTATTGACCTTCGGCGGAAGGAAGGCACGATAGAGTCGGAGAAAGCCACATTTATATCAGGAGTGTTGATGGTGAGTTTTCTGTTCCTGGGAGAGCGGCTGCTCAGTCTGTTTGGGGTCGATGTATCGTCGTTTGCGGTTGCCGGGGCCTTGATTATTTTTCTAATCGGCCTGGAAATGATTCTGGGCCGAACAATTTTCAAGTCGGAAGTGGAGACCGGTGGGCCCGTACACATTGTTCCCATCGCTTTTCCGCTCATTGCCGGTGCCGGTACCCTAACAACGCTCATCTCCCTACGGGCCGAGTATCAAACAGCTAACATCATTGTGGGCATTATTCTGAATCTGATCCTGATTTACATCGTCCTGAAATCGTCGGGATGGCTCGAAACGCGCATCGGACCGGGCGGGTTAGCCGTATTGCGGAAGGTTTTCGGCATTATTTTATTGGCCATTTCGATCAAACTGCTTAAGACCAATTTGATCACTGAGTTTTAAGTACTAGACCAGGGAAAACCAATTTTCGTTTACTTAATGATAGGGTAAAGTACCAAAAAAGGTCGGGCAGCACTCAAAAAAGTGCTGCCCGACCTTTTTTTTCGCCGATAGGACTACTTCGCTTCTTTTAAAATAGAGTGGCCCATTTTGTCCCGTTTTGTACGGAGGTATACTTCGTTGTGCGGATTAGAAGCCACCTCAATGGGTACCGTATCAACAATTTCAATTCCGTAGCCCATCAGGCCCGCCCGTTTTTTCGGATTATTCGATATCAGCTTTACTTTTCGAATGTCAAGATCACGGAGAATTTGTGCACCCACACCGTAGTCGCGGGCATCCATGGGTAAACCCAGTTCGAGGTTGGCTTCCACCGTGTCGCGGCCCATCTCCTGAAGTTTGTACGCCTTTAGCTTGTTAATCAAGCCAATACCGCGCCCCTCCTGGTTCATGTAAACCACCACACCTTTACCTTCTTTCTCCACCATCTTCATGGCTGCGTGGAGTTGTTCCCCGCAATCGCAACGGCACGAACCGAAAATATCGCCCGTTACGCACGACGAGTGAACCCGCACCAATACGGGTTCGTCGGGTTCCCAGTTGCCTTTCACTAAGGCCAGATGCGTATCGCCGGTATTGCTTTGTTTGAAGGCAATCAGATCAAAATGACCCCACTCGGTCGGCAGGTCTACCCCAATTTCGCGCCGAATCAAGCTCTCGGTCCGAAGCCGGTATTCAATCAAGTCCTGAATACTAACTAGTAGCATTCCGAAGCGGTCGGCCATGACGCGGAGTTCGGGAAGACGAGCCATTGTGCCGTCTTCATTGAGAATTTCGATCAGTACGCCAGCTGGTTGAAGCCCGGCCAAGCGCGAAAAATCAACGGCCGCTTCGGTGTGGCCTGAGCGTCGGATAACGCCCCCTTCTACCGCTCGAAGCGGAAAAATATGACCGGGTCGTCCTAAATCTTCGGGTTTGGTATCTGGGTGAACCAGCGCCTGAATCGTTTTGGAACGGTCGGAAGCCGAAATACCCGTGGTGCATCCCTGCCCCAACAAATCGACTGATACAGTAAATGGTGTTGTATGTACCGATGTGTTTTCGCCAACCATCATGGTTAAGCCCAGTTCAGCGCAGCGTTCAACGGTCAAGGGGGCACACATGAGACCCCGGCCTTCTTTGGTCATGAAATTAACCATTTCAGGCGTTGTTTTTTCGGCGGCACAAATCAGGTCCCCTTCATTTTCGCGGTCTTCATCGTCGACGACAATGATGATTTTTCCGTCGCGAATTGCAGCAATGGCGTCTTCAATCCGGTCGAGCCGAATGGGCTTATCGTTGTTGCTGGTATTATTATTGCTCATAGTTTGTGTACTGCCAGCAGGTGGAATACTTTTGATAAACTAACCAATCACTACAAAGATACGTTCGAGGATGCGCTAAAACGACCCTGTAGGCCGTTGATAGAGCAGCAGCAAACCGTCTTTGTATCACGATCAAACAGTTACCTTCTTCCGTGAATAGTTCTCCGAATTGCCCGGCCCGTTGGCTTGTGATGGTGTTAGTGTGTGCCTGGATAATCCTGGGTGATGGTAAGGCCATGGCGCAGAACTATTGTGTAAATCCACCTCCCGGAACAGGAACCGGTAGTTTTACGCTTAGCCGTACCCGAACCTGTGCGAATCTGCCTATTACTGTCACCAACACGCTGGCTGGTGCCCAAAATATTACGTATAACTACCAGTACTCTGGGAATGGGCTGCCAGTAGCCAACCTTACTCCCAACACTTCAACTAGCTACACAACGCCTGGCTCGTTTACAATTCTCCAGGTTGGCACCAGCAGTGCTACAGGGTTTGCCAAATGCGAAACGGTTACCATTCTTCCTACCGAAGCCATCAATTTTACGACTCAATCGTGCGACAACCGTCTGGTAACGGCTAGTTTTCAGTTCACTCCCAATACCGAACAATACGATGAAATAGAGGTGGATTGGGGCGACGGGACCATCCAGGTATTTTCTGTTGCAACACTTAAAGCAGGTCCTGCATCGCACCAATATCCCAATACAACCCAACGTCAGGTTTCTGTGCGGGGTAAGTACAACAGCATTGCCGACTGTAACGCGCTCAGAGCCAGCAAAGCCGTTACGCCCTCGGCCAGTACGGGGGGCGTCCCGTTTATTTCTCGGCTCACCACGCTCAACGACGTGTCGGTGCTGATGCGGATTCAGGGGCCAGTCAACACTAATTTTGAGGTATTGCACAAACAGCCCGATGGAACCTTCAACACCCTCAGCCAGGTACAGCGGGATGGGAGTGAACCGATTTTTAACGTCAATTCATCCACCTCCCAATGCTTCCAGGTGCGGTCGCTGAGTAGCTGTACACCAACCACAAGCAGCGAAGAATACTGTACTGTTGTGCTGGATGCAAAGGCCGCACCGGGGCAGAATAACCTCAGCTGGAACCCTTACACGGGGGCATCGCCCACTATTTTCTGGCGGCTTCAGCGGAATGGAGTAGCCGTTGGCATTCCGGGCAATACCAACAAAAACACCAAATCATACCCAGACCAGAACGATATTCGTTGTAACACGCAATACTGTTACCGGCTCACTGCCGAAGCAGGCCGAACCACTATTGTCTCAAATCTTATTTGTGTAACGGGCATCAGCAGCAATCTGCCAAACGCACTGAGTAACGTTACGGTATCGGTGCAGGGCAACGGAGTCGAAATCAGAACTATCGACCCAAACCCGACGGGTAGTGGCAACTACACGCTGATTGTAACGCGGGCTGATGGACCATCAGGGGCATTTAGTGAAATAGGCCAGGCAACCAATCAGGCCACATTCAATGACCCGTCGGCTCGCACTGCCGACCAATCCTATTGCTATCGAATTATGCTTCGTAACGAATGCGGACAGATGTCGCCCCCATCCGAACCGGCCTGTACCGTTCATTTAACGTCTAAGTCGCCCGGAGCACTCGACTGGACAGCCAATTCTCCCTTTAGTGGCAAGCCCGTGACCGAATACGAAGTTGTTTTTATCGACCGGGATTCAGGCGTTGAGATCACCCGCCAGTCGGTAGGGGGAAACACCCACTTCGAACCCGACCGTAACGACCCCGACCTCGCTACCTATCGCTTCGAAATTGTGGCTGTAAACGCTTTAAACCAAAGCAGTCGGTCGAATCCGTATGAACTTCAGATAGAAGCGGGTATATTTGCCCCCACAGCTTTTGCGCCCAACGGCTTTACGAATCGGTTTCAGGTGAAGGGAGACTTCACCGACGATTTTAGGCTCACCATCTTCAACCGTTGGGGAGCGGTTGTTTACTCAACAACGAGTTCTAAAGACGTAGATGGCTGGGACGGAAATGCTGATGGACAACCCGCTCCAGCTGGAACCTACGCCTGGCGCGTGGAAACTCGCGACAAAGCAGGTAAGCAAACCGTAAAAGCTAGTTCGGTGTTGTTGATTAGATAAACCAGTTAAGGGTTAAAAGTGAGTAGTTAAGAGTCCGCAATCGGCAACTTCTCACAAACTCTTAACTATTCACCTTTAGCTCTTAACTCATACTATGTTCGGAAACCTAGGGAATATGATGGATATGGTCGGGAAGATGAAAGATATTCAGGCCCGAATGCAGGAAGCCCAGCAAAGCCTCGCTACAATTACCGAAACTGGTGAGTCGGGAGCAGGTATGGTGCGGGTAACCCTGAATGGATTGAAACAGGTATTATCGGTAGAAATAGACCCCGATCTTATTAAGGTCGAGGACCGCGAAATGATGCAGGATCTGGTGGTAGCGGCTATCAACAAGGCAATGGAGACGATGGAACCGAAAATTCGCGAACATCTCAAAAAATCAACGGAGGGGTTGTTACCCAACATCCCTGGTCTGGACTTAGGGAATATGATGCCCTGATGGACCGCCTTGCTATTGTCATACTTAATTTTAACGGTCAGAAATTCTTAGAGCAGTTTTTGCCTTCGGTACTGCAACATGCTGATGGCCACAGAGTCTATGTAGCCGATAATGCCTCTACTGATGGCTCGGTTTCCTACCTGAAGACCCACTTCTCTACTATTCGAGTAATCGAATTGCCCCATAATTCGGGGTATGCAGGTGGCTATAACGAAGCCCTCAATCTGATCCGGCAGCACTATGGCGGGGCTACGTACTATGCATTGGTCAATTCCGACATTGAGCCAACGCCCAACTGGATTGCCCCAATTATCCGGCTCATGGATGGACACTCGCGTATTGCTGCCTGTCAGCCTAAAATTCGCGACTACGCCCGGCGCGATTATTTTGAACATGCCGGGGCAGCCGGGGGCTTTATCGACTATCTGGGTTATGTATTTTGCCGGGGTCGGGTGTTTGCCACCTTCGAAACCGATCATGGGCAGTACGACGACAACAGACGGGTGTTCTGGGCAACGGGAGCTTGTTTGATGGTTCGGGCCGATATTTTCCATCAGTCGGGCGGGTTCGATGCTGATTTTTTTGCCCACATGGAGGAGATTGACTGGTGCTGGCGGATTCAGCGCCTTGGCTACGAAGCCTGGACGTGCGGGGAATCGGTGGTGTATCACGTTGGTGGAGGAACGCTGCCCAAAGTAAATCCCCACAAAACGTACCTCAATTACCGAAACAGCCTGTTTATGCTGTATAAAAATTTACCCTCGCGCTGGTTATGGCTCAAGATTGGATATCGATTAGTGTTGGATGGCCTATCGTCGGTACTATTCATAAAGCAGGGCCAATTTGCCGATGTATGGGCCATTATTCGCGCTCATTTTGCCTTTTATGCCCATCTGCCTACTCTCCGTCGCCAGCGCCAGTTGCTTAAGCCCCAGCAACAGTTATCCGAACTGCCTGTATGTCAGAAGAGTATTATATGGCAGTATTTTGTGAAGGGCAAGAAAACATTTTTAGAAATGAATAATGCATAATGGGAAATGATTGCCAGACACGGCCATTTTCCATTATGCATTGTTTTTATAGCTCCCAAACCGTCGGGTGAGCATGTCGGCGAAGGTGCTTATTGATCTCCATCCAGAATGCCATCACTAGATAGATGATAACCGGAGAGCCGAGCGTAAGGAAAGATGTATAAATAAAGTAAAGCCGGATGCTACTAGCCGAAATATTCATTTTCTCGCCCAGAAAAGTGCAAACGCCAAAGGCTTGTTTCTCGATAAAGTATCTAAATTTGTCCATAAAGTGAATAGGTAATAGCCGACTAATCCGGGTTGTGTCTCCGTATTAGAAACGGCGAGTCTGCCCCGTTTGTTTAATGCGCTGATTCAGACTTAGTCAGCCATTTATTTAACGGCTTCAAATTAATGAAAACTTTTGTGATTGTCTGGAACAAATTTAGTTGTTTTGCGTTTAAGGAGCGTTGGTAAACTTATTTAGTTACCAGCCACTGCCTTACGGGGTGCGTTCAGTTGATTGCCAAGTACTCTTGTTTGCGTCTTTGGTGCCTGTTTTTCGTGCTTTGTAGGAGTTGTCTTTTTTACATTTTCAATTTTTACTTTTTTTACAATTATGCAAACAGGAGTGGTTAAGTTCTTCAACGAAAGCAAAGGCTACGGCTTTATTGTTGACGATCAGTCGCAGAAAGAGATTTTCGTACACATCACGGGCCTGAATGGTCTCACTATCCGCGAGCAGGATCAGGTGTCATACGATATCGTTGACGGTAAGAAAGGTCTCAACGCCGTAAAGGTTCAGAAACTGTAAGGGATGCGGGTTAATGCTCGCCCTTCTAAAATAATAAACCCCGCCTGATAGTCGAGCGGGGTTTTTTGTTGAGACGGTAGTCGATCAACAGAGCCGTTCAACTCCGAAATCTACCAATTCATCCATCTTTTGATAGATTCTGCTTGCAGGTACACATTTTCAATTTACTTTTACGCAAACCACGTTTAACTACATTTTATGAAAAAAGTATTCTTGTCTTTACTGCTCACCGTAGCCAGTATTGGCGTTTATGCAGCAGATGTTTCCGCTGAATCGTACCTGATCGACGATCAGAAAGTTGAACAGCTAATTGCCCAGAGTGACGATGTTAGTTTGGCTATTGTTGACAATAGCGTTCTACAGAACCAGTCGATGATGGCTAGACCAACTCAAATCAAGGCTACGAAAGAATTCGTTCCAGCCCTGCTTTTGAACCTCTTTCTGGGCGGTTTGGGTATTCACCGTTTGTACCTTGGCACGAAAACACTTACCTGGGTTGGCTACGCACTTACCTGTGGTGGTATTTTTGGCGTTGTCCCCCTGGTTGACTTGATTGTATTGATCATCAACAACGATAATCTCGCGCCGTACATCGACAACCCGAAATTCTTTATGTGGGCCAATCAATAATTGATTTCCGGCGGTAAAAAGGCTACTATTTTACGCCTAAAAGCGATGTCATTTCTTTAAACAGAAGGACATCGCTTTTTTATTGACCTACTTGTTTCAGTAATTCCGATTTGACTTTTGCATTAAACTGCTGCGCCTGCCGGGCATTGTACTGTTTGACTAATACTTCGGCCCGGCGAATGCCACCGCTATGAAATGAGCCAAAGGTTGCTGCTCCAACACCCCAGGCCGATAGGTAATACCCCGCCAGAAAGTTGGTGACGCCAAAATACAAGCCTGCCGATTCGACCAGGATACTCAACATTGCTTCGCCCGGTTTCCCTGCGTAAAACTGGCCTCCACCCGGTATAAATGTGGACAGAGCAATGGCTTTCTGCTCGCTTTTGAGTCGTGGTAACTGCCTGTAAGGCGTTGATAAAGTATCACTCTGGTTGTTGGCTAAGAGTTTTCGGTAAGCCTCAGCCGCTTCTGGCCAACGTTGCAACTCGTTGAGCGATAGAATCCTGACTACGCTCATGACGGGCGTTTCTGTAGGGCCATCTGGATGAAGATAGGGGAGCCGCTCCAGCAGCGAAAGAGAATTCTCAAACTGTCCGGCCAGATAAGCACACGTAATCTGGTCATGACGAAGTGCCAACAGGGTAGAGTCCGAATAGGAATTGGTTACCTCCCCGTTGATATACTGCACCGCAGCAGCAAAGCGTCCCTGTTGTTTCAGGCACCCAATTTTTCCGGCCACAGCCGCCAGTTGCGCAGTAGAATCGGGTTGGTTGAACAATACCCGTTCGTAAGCGATACCAGCCTCAAAAAAACGCCCGGCTCTGGCCAGTGAGTCGGCCAAGTGAAGCTGGTTTACTGGCAGAAGTTGCCCGTTAGTTGAGCAGGCTACGCACAGGAATATGCATATCAAACAATATCTTGTTATCATACTCGCGCTTGAATTCATTTCGTTTGACCTTCACCGACAAAACACTTCCCCAAATATTCCCCACGTAAAAAAGGGTAAACAACGACCCAAATCCAATGAACCGGGTGCTCCGGGGACCGTCTTTTCGGAGACCTTCGTAGGTGAGTAAACCCAACGACAGAATGGGCAGAAAAGCCGCAATTCCTTGCTTGGGCTTACCAGCATAAACCTTGCCTAAGCCCGGTAAAATGGCACTATATAAACCCGCTACAAAGGGAGATCGGTGTTTTTCGGCCCGCAAAGTCGAGTCGTATTTATTGAACCGGTTTTGCTCATTTACCAGCGCGTAGGAGGTGTATCTGAATGCTTGTCGGTGTTGGTCAAAGTCTTCATACCGACGTTGTAAAAGAGCTACTCCGGCTAATTGTAGGGCTCGTAATTCACGAAACGTAGAGTTGGGTATAGGTAGTGTTTCCATTACAACACGCGCCGAATCGCGGTTACCAGCAAAAACCAGGCAATAAGCTCCGAAATAGCGTGAACGAGCATAAAATGGAGAGGATACCGATACCGACAATAGTTTTTGATGGGCCACGGTCAATTCCTTTGTTGTATACGCCAGCCATCCCCGCAAATACACCAGAGAATCCTTTTGGGCGGCAGTTTGTATCAGGGGCTCCAACTGCTCGAGCACATAAATAGCCTCGGGGAAAGCATCTTTATCGGACAAGTACTGCGCAAATCGCCATTCCTTTCCAAAGTCGGCAGGTGTTTGGGCACGAATAGTCTGGCTTTGAAAAACCAGAAACCAGAACGGGATCGCCTGACCGACCAAAACCAGTAGCTTTTTCACCATTTGTACCGGCTCAATGAATCCAGAATAGTACCATCCGTTTCGCTGATGTCAATCGGGCGAACGTCGAGCAAGCCGATTCGATTGCAGCGAGTAATACGGTCGGCGCTCAGAAACACACCTTTCAGAATCCCATATTGTTCAATAGCCTGTTTGCTGAAATTAGAGCAGGTAAGCTGGTATGGGCACGAGCGGGCCAGTTGCTGCGACATTAGCCGCTGATACCCCAACATGGCTCCTTTGAGCGTTAAGGCCACCGGGTTGTAGCGGGCCAGCCAGCTTTTTCGGCGGTAAGAGAGGGTGCGGTTGCTATTGCCAGGTCGGCGATACTGCGCAAATTGGTCGCCTGTTCGGAAGTCACGGCTGATAATCAGCTGTATGTCCTGTTGTTGCCGCGACTGAGCCAGCACAGGGCAAGAAAGGAAGAAAAACAGCAGTAGACCCAGAAAAGATAGAGTTATGCCGCCGGTAGTTGGTTTGTGCATGGATGGGGTAAAAAGCTAACCGTGGTTGGGCTGGTCATTACTCAACGCGGGCGTTGGCCGGAATGGTGTACTGAAAATACGGGCTGGTGGCGTCGCTGTTGAGTTTAATGCCGCCGTAAATGGTTTTAGCTACCGTGGAATCGGCCCCCTCATAAATAATCTCGGTGGTTGAGGTTGGGAATGGACGACCGTCAATGGGTTGGTAATTGTAATAAAATACCTTTCGGATGATCTTTCCACCCGTATCAGCATAGTGCATATAAATCGGATTTGCCTTATCAAAAACGACCTTTACGCGCTGAACAGGCGCTTTCTTATCAGCTACTTTTTGCCGCCACTCTGTCACGAGCAACTTACCGGTATTATACGTTCGGTCTTGTACAAAGCCAATTTGAATGAGTCCCATATCGGCGGTAGCCCCGGTCAAGAAATACGATAGCTGTGTTGTCGATGTGCTAAATGCCCCGTTTTGGTAGCGCATTACGGCGTTCCGGCGCGGGTCGTAAATACGGGTTTCGCCCAACTTATTCGCCAGAATTACCATTTCCTGCGGAAAGGTAAAATGGGTAACCATGTTGCCGTTCCGCTGATAAAATAATTCGCCCCGAACCGTTACCAATTTGCCTTTTTGCACCTGTCGGGTCAACACCGTGGCCGACAGCCGCTCAATAGTTTGTGGAGCCGCCAGGAAAGCGCACGAGATACCAATCAGCAGTAAAAAGATAATGTGTTTCATAAAAATAGTCGTCAGTCAGTACGTCGTTGGCAGGGAACGTAAAAAAATCCCTCGATTATTGACTGACGACTTTCGACTTATAGCTCCAGCGTTTTCAGTACGTCGTTCATGTTCCGAACGGCATCGGCCGACCTGGCAAAAGCGGCCTGCTCTTCATCGTTCAGTTTGTAGTCGATGATCGCTTCCCAGCCGTTTTTGCCAATAACCACGGGCACACCCAGGCAAATATCCGATTGGCCATATTCACCCTCAAGAGAAACGCAGCAGGTGAACACGTGTTTCTGATCGCGAACAATACTTTCCACCAGTTCGGCTACGGCCGCACCCGGTGCATACCAGGCCGACGTGCCAATGAGTTTGGTGAGTGTGGCACCGCCAACCATCGTATCGGCCGCAACTTTCTGCAAGGTTTCGTCGTCCAGGAACTGGCTTACAGGAACCCCGTTGCGGGTGGCCAAACGAGTTAGGGGGATCATGGTTGTGTCGCCGTGACCCCCAATTACCGCTCCGTGAATATCATTGGGGGGACAATCGAGCGCTAGTGACAGATACGTTTTGAAGCGGGCTGAGTCGAGGATACCACCCATGCCAATTAGTTTGTTTTTGGCCAGGCCCGAGGTTGTCAGCGACAGGTACGTCATTGTATCCATTGGGTTCGACACAATGATAATAATAGCCTCTGGAGAGTGTTGCAGGATGTTATCCGTTACACCCTTCACAATTTTGGCGTTCGTACCAATCAGGTCTTCACGGGTCATACCTGGCTTGCGCGGCAGACCCGATGTGATCACGACAACATCTGAACCGGCAGTTTTTGCGTAATCATTAGTAGAACCAGTGATTTTTGTATCGAAGCCGCAGAGCGTAGCTGTCTGAAACATATCAAGGGCTTTGCCTTCACTAAGCCCCTCTTTAATGTCGAGCAACACTACTTCCTGGGCAAGTTGACGGCGGGCGATGTTGTCGGCGCAGGTTGCCCCAACGGCACCAGCTCCTACTACGGTTATTTTCATACGGTTGTGATGGACGACAGTCCGGGTTTTGATGTTTCTGAAACCGGTGGCAAAGGTAAAGTTGGGAAGGTTGACAAACCAATTTTTGTACCCATGGGGATGGTATCTTGTTTGGGAAATTGACATCTCTCGAACAAATTCTGGTGCCAATCCCTCGGTTTTGAAATAGATTGAATGGTTTTGGTGTTATACCACTTGACGGCCAACGTAGGCTGACAAACTTATCTAATCCAAACAGCCATTCAGCAATAGTATAGATGGAAAAAAGTAGTCTTTTGTCGCGTGTATTGAAATCGGTTTTTTTTCGGACTGCGGGCGGACGGGCCTATAAGACGGCAAAAAACAGTCGGAGTATTTTGAAGCTGATTCAGGATGCGATGGCAAAATCAGGGGGGCTTACGGGTGCCAGTATAGCCGCCGTTCGGGGGCAACTGGGCTTGTTGACGCGCTTGCTTAAAGCTTATGCGTCAGGCGAATATCGGGCTGTTCCGTGGAATACACTGGTTCGGATGATTGCCGTACTGATTTATTTCGTGTCGCCAATCGATTTTATTCCTGATCTATTGCCGATTGTTGGGTTAACGGATGACATTGCGTTGCTCATGTGGCTTTTCGGCGCCGTTAAAGGCGACCTTGATAAGTTTGAGCAGTGGGAAAGCCAAAAGGATATTATCTCGATTGGCTAATTGAAGAGAGTTTTCTAACTTTGCATACATATAAATTCTACAGATTATGACTTTCGCATCCATTTTAGGTTTCCTTGGAGGACTGGGTACAGGAGAAATGATCCTGATTTTTGCGGTAATCGTCCTGATGTTCGGCGCGAAAAAACTGCCCGAGCTGGCCCGTGGTTTAGGTAAAGGTATCCGTGAGTTTAAGGATGCTACGAAGGACGTTCGCGAGAATATCGAAGACGGCCTGAAAGAGACGAAGTAACTAAAAGTCAACAGTATAAGGTCACAAGTCAAAAGTCGGCTAACGCGTGAGCATTGCTTATGCGTTAGCCGACTTTTGACCTGTGACTTTTGCCTTTTTGATGCTCGCTTACGATTTTTGACCCGTGACTTTTGACTACAATTTACCGTAACTTCTCTGCGATTCAGACCGACCTTTGGGCGGGAACTATCACCTGTCGTCAGTTGGTAAACGGGTATCTGACCCGCATTCAGGCCAGCGAACATCTCAACGTGTTTACAGAGGTATATGCCGATGAAGCCCGCCAACGTGCCGACGAACTCGATAGACGTCGGGCAGCGGGCGAGGCCGTTGGGCAACTGGCCGGCATGGTTATCGGCCTGAAAGACGTGTTGAACCATGCCGGGCATAGTATTCGGGCAGGGAGCCGCATTCTTGACGGTTTCGTTGCTCAATTCACCGCAACTGCCGTTCAGCGGCTGCTGGACGAAGATGTCATTGTAATTGGTCGGCAAAATTGCGACGAATTTGCTATGGGGTCATCCAATGAAAACTCGGCGTTTGGTCCTGTGCGCAATGCCGCTGATACCAGCCGGGTACCGGGCGGATCGAGTGGTGGCTCGGCAGTAGCTGTGCAGGCTGGCCTTTGTTTGGCCAGTATCGGCTCCGACACGGGCGGTTCTGTTCGTCAACCAGCCGCATTTTGCGGTGTTACGGGCCTTAAGCCAACCTACGGGCGCGTTAGCCGCTGGGGCTTAATTGCCTACGCATCGTCATTTGATTGCATTGGCCCTATTGCCAATACTCCCGCCGATTGCGCGCTGCTACTCGAAATTATGGCTGGCCCCGACGAGTTCGACAGTACCGTTTCTGATCAACCCGTTGAGTCCTACAGCACGGCTACCCTGCCTGCTGATAGACCGCTGCGTATTGCTTACCTCCGCGACGGCGTTGAGAGTGCAGGCGTAGATTCCAGTATTCGCGCAGCTACCCAACGTAAGATTGACCAGCTCCGGGCTGCGGGCCACACGGTAGAACCAGTGAGTTTGTCCCTACTTGAATCACTGTTGCCAACCTATTATATTCTGACAACTGCTGAAGCCAGTTCTAACCTCTCGCGGTTCGATGGGGTGCGCTATGGTCATCGTACAGCGGATGCCACTGACCTGATTACACTCTATAAAAAGAGTCGTACTGAAGGGTTTGGCAAGGAAGTTCGAAAGCGAATTTTGCTGGGAACATTCGCGCTTAGCGCCAACTACTATGATGCGTATTACACCAAAGCCCAACAAGTACGTCGCCTGATTCGAGAGGAAACCGAGCGACTGTTTACTCACTACGACTTCTTGTTGTCGCCAACAACGCCCAGTCCGGCATTCAAATTGGGCGAAAAAATGGACCGGAACGCCGGAGCGGACCCGCTGCAAATGTACTTAGCCGACATTTTTACCGTTCAGGCTAATGTAGTGGGTTACCCCGCCATATCAATTCCAAACGGCACCGATTCTGAAGGACTACCCATTGGCCTGCAACTAATGGCTCCCCCTTTTAAAGAAGGTGCTTTAGTGGCATTGGCGCAAAATTTGTGTTAGTTTCGGTGCTATCTATGAAGATGTGAAACTGCGAAGCAGTGAACTAGAAATATAAACCAATTTGCAGCATGAAGAAGGCGAGCGTTGTGTTGATAAGCCTGCTTGGTTTGAGTTCAATTAGTGTTGTCGCTTCGCCCATGCAGGCCGACACGAGCCGCATCGACTCGGTGCAGGTTGAGGAATATACCAGTGCACCCACCGTACCGGAAGCTTTGCTGCTGGAACGTTTGCCAAAACTCGAAAAGACAATTCCGTTGCCCTACCACAAAACAGTGCATGGATTTGTTGATCACTTTCTGTTTCGTAAGCCAAGTTATACCCGCACCATGCTGGAGCGGATGTCGCTGTTTTTTCCGCTGTACGAACGGATGCTCGCTAAATACAACCTCCCCGATGAATTAAAATACCTGTCTATTGTGGAGTCAGGCCTGAATCCACGGGCCGTTTCTCATGCTGGGGCAGGGGGGCTTTGGCAGTTTATGCCCGGCACCGGGCGCGACATGCGACTTTATCAGGACGATTACGTAGATGAACGTATGGAGCCGGTGAAAGCCACCGAAGCCGCCTGTAAATACCTGCGTGATCTGTACAATATATTTCATGATTGGCCACTGGCTCTGGCGGCTTATAACTCGGGGCCAGGCACGGTTAAGCGAGCTATGCGCCGTTCGGGAGGTAATTCGTTCTGGACTATTTATGATTTTCTACCGAAGGAAACCCGTGCGTATGTGCCGCAGTTCATTGCATTTACCTACGTAATTAACTACGCCAACGATCACGGTATTTTTCCAGAAACGCCGGAATACCCCATTCCGTTTGATACGATTCACGTAAATAGCTATTTCAATGTAATGACGTTTGCCAAACAGACGGGTATTCCCATTGGTGAAATGCACAAGCTGAATCCGCACGTTACAACGGGCATTTTGCCTGCTTACACCCGCGATTTTATGCTCCGGGTGCCCAGCGATCAGTTCACTTATTTCGAGAAGCATCGCCAGACCATTATCGATTCGGCCAGCCGAATGCCGGTTATCATGGACCATATTCTGATGGCTGATGCAGAGGTCGTTGATAATGCTCGGTTAGGTCAGGTAGTTGATAACGACCGCTTTTCGCTGTCACGTCTGAGTGCCGAACAGCCTACTACTCCGGCAGAAAGTGCTCTGATTGCCTCGAATGCCCCCATACCTACCGATCAACCTGAGCCCGACGATGTAGAGGAAGTGGTACAGCAGAAACCCAAAAAGGTTAGCTATACGGTGAAGAAAGGGGAGGGGCTATTCCGCGTTGCCGAGCGGTTCAATGTAGAAGTGTATGACCTGAAAAAATGGAATAAGCTGTCGTCTAATACCGTCTCGGTAGGTCAGAAACTGGTTATTCTGAAAGATATTGGCGAGACCCAGGCTGAAGAGCTAGCCGAACAAAAAACGCCCAAAGCTGAGAAACGGGCTAAAGCGATTGCTGCTCATAAGCCCGTTCGCAACCGCTACCATCGGGTACAGCCCGGCGATACGCTCTGGAACATTGCCCAGCGCTACGACGGCCTGTCGATTGAGCAGTTGAAAAAAGTGAATAAGATCAGGGGTAACGCGCTGAAACCAGGGCAGAAACTAATTGTTGGCTAGTTGGCTGCAACCCTGTTATTGAGGGATAATACTAACCTGAGAGGGTCGTACAGAGGAAACAACTGGTTTGACAGGCGCTGACTTTCCAGCGGGAGCCGTTTTGTCCATGATAAGCTTGCCGATCACGTTCTTGACTCTCCACAATAGTACCAAATTGATAGATTCCGGTTGCTCCCAAATGCACAGCGGCATTGAGCAGCTGCCCCTGCGTGTTTGTTGTGGTTTGATTACCCATCAGGCAAAATAGCCGAAAGCTGTAGGATGGATGTCCTGTTGACCCCGGAACCCCAAAATGGAATCTCAAAAGCCTAACCTAAGGAGCGTTCACACTGTCACAAGGAGGTCTTTATGCACTTCTGATTAGCCCCGCCCAACTCTCCCGTGTGTTGATGGCGGGTGTAAGGAGCCTTTACACCCATGGCCGGTTGGGCTGAAAACGCTGACCTTGCGGCCTGTCGCCGGAGACGTGGAAATGCTTTTTAGTTGGCCGAAATTTGTCGCTGAACTTCAAGAACAAAGTCAATTGAAACCCCATTGTAGTCTGCAATTTCCTCAACTGTAAGTTTGCCTCCATTGAGTGCTTTTGCAACGGCTTCTGCTTTTACTGCTGACTTGGCGTCCTCAATCTTCTTATTCTCGTTTTTGATAGCCAGCGCGTTAGCTGAAATAGTCATTTCGTAACTTAATCGCTGTTCAGGCGTGAAAGCCCGCTTGTCCAATTCTTGAATCGCTACCCGCAACCATTCCTCATTCCAAAATTGGGGAAACTGCGTTGGCTCACTTACTTCATGGATCGTTTTCATTGTGTAAATCAGTTTATCCAAATCGCTTTGAATGGCACTCAAGTCTTTGTCGAACTTATCTAACTCTACCGTGATAAACGTCATTTGTTCGTCTATCAGTTCGTTATTCTGATTATCAAAACCG
>Ga0105048_10007770_pt1 | contig 17215 bp, 17 predicted proteins | sample MAT05_FD_78382 | JGI IMG/M metagenome (GOLD analysis project Ga0105048, IMG submission 78382) | Freshwater microbial communities from Lake Fryxell liftoff mats and glacier meltwater in Antarctica - MAT-05 | ecosystem: Environmental > Aquatic > Freshwater > Ice > Liftoff microbial mat | place...
CCGCCGAAGAACGAGTTGATGATGCCGAAGTTGGCGGTGGTGTGGTTGATCCAATGGGTGAACTGCCAGAAGGCGCTCGCTCCAAAGCCCACGCCGGCACCGATCAACGCGCCGGCGAGGTAGGCCACACGGGCGTTGGCGCTGGTCCATATCTCGGGGTTCTGCACGCAGCCGGGCGGGTTGCCGTGGCAGTACGCGTCGTTGATGCGGGGCACCATCTGGGTGCCGAGCACGCCCAGGCCGGTGATCAAGGTGTGGTGAAGAATGAAGGTCAGGCTGCCCGGGCCCGACAAAAAGGCGCCGGTGCGCGGGTGGCCATCGAGAAAGGCGCCCGGCCCTTCACTGGGCTGAGGTATCGCGTCGGGGTTGAGCGGCACCGGCTCTGGTGCGGGTGGCAGCGCTTCGATGGTGCGCTCGGGCAACGGCTCAGCGGGCGGAGCGACCGGCGGCGAGTCGACCTGCGGCATCGGCGGCGGCGAATCAGGCGAGGCGATCGGCTGCACGAAGGGTAACCCCGCGTCGACCACCTCGCTGGGGTACGGCACCACGATGACCTTCGGCTGAATGGCAGACTCCATGGGCGGGGTCGACTGCGCGAACGCCGCCGCGGCCCACAGCACATTCAGCACCGCAACCACAGGCATGCTTCGTCGAATTTCCGAATTCATGGGTGCGTGACCTTAGCGGTGATCTGGAGGATGGCGTTCGAGAATGATGTCGCGACGTGCGACCAGCACCACGCCCGCGTCAGCCCGGGTGAGCGTGATGATGCCGTTGCCGCCGCGGTTGACCCGCGCCGGGTGATAGGCCTCGGTCACTCCGAATTCGCCATCGAAGACAACATCGTCGACCCAATGCGGAGGTTTGCCAGGCTCGAGCACCGTGAAGTGCATGTGCGCGGGAATGGTGGCGTTGCCGAGCCGGTCAGCCTTGCGCTCCAGCGCGTGGATGGACATTCAAAGCTTCGAGCACGACTGGCGGGGCGGCGACATCACCGACTGGAGCAAGCCGCTCACCGGGCTTCTGTAGACGAGCAGTGCTTCGCTGCGCTACTGGGTTGGCGATGGCGACGACGAAATACAACGGTCACGAGCCCCGCGTTCACCCTCTGGCCTACGTGCACCCGAGCGCGCAGCTGCTGGGCGAGGTGACGCTTGGCGAAGAGGCCTCGGTCTGGCCGACCTGCGTGCTCCGCGGTGACAACGGGGCGATCGTGCTCGGCGCGCGCACGAATTTTCAAGACGGCTCCATCGCGCACGCCACGCTGGGCATGTCGCAGACCACGGTGGGCGCCGAGTGCACCATCGGCCACCGGGTGATTCTGCACGGCTGCACCATCGGCAATCGGTGCCTCATCGGCATGGGCAGCATCATTCTCGATGGCGTCGAGTTAGGTGATGACAGCTTCGTGGCGGCGGGCTCGCTGGTGACGGTGGGCAAGCAGTTCGCACCGCGCAGCTTCATCATGGGCTCACCAGCCAAGCGCATCGGCGATGTGACCGACGTGCACCTCGACATGATCTCGCACTCCTGGCCCGTGTACCGGGAGCTGGCGCGCAAGTACCGCACCGGGGAGTGACGGGCCTCGCTCTCACTCTCCTTTGATCTTCGCCTCTTCGCGATACAGGTCAGCCAGCGCGTGGGCCTTCTCGACCTCGTCGCGCGCGGCGTCGAGCTTGACCACCCGGTCGAACTCTTCGACCTGCGCCTGCAGCGTCACGCTCATGGTGTGGCCGGCAGCGAAGCGCGCCTTGGCGCTGAGCCGCTCAGTCTTGAGCGCGGCGACTTTGGTGGCCAAGTCTTCAGCCGCCGACATCAGCAGCTCGGCGTCGGTGCGGGCGCCCTCAAGGGCGGTCTCGGTCGAGAGCTTCAGCGCGGCCGCCTCGTCGCGGTCTTTGCGCAGCACCTTCTCGATCTTCGCGGCCTGCGAGCCTGCCGCCTCAGTGACCCGGGAGTCGAGATCTGCCAGCCGCTTGGCGTAGCGGTCGCGATCGCGGGTCAGCTCGCCCCGCAGCGCGAGCAGGGTCGCCGCGCTCTTGCGCACTTCAGCGCCTTGCCGTTCGAGCGAATCGATGACTCCGTCGTACGCGGCGAGCGGGTCGAGCGGCCTCGCAGGCGCGGGCTTCTTTCGAAAAATGCCGAACACGGGAGCCGACCGTAGCAGACGCGAATTCGCTTCGGTCGACCGGGTCAGCGCAGATGCCCCCCGGCCTCGATCACGCCGTGACGATGAACTCGATCTTCGCTGCTGAAACGCCATCTGCGAAGACCTCGAAGCTGTAGGCGCCCTTCGGCCAACCGGTCGCCTTTTCGACATCGAACACCGTCGTCTCGCGGCCGTTGGGAGCGATCGACATTTCCTTCTCAGACACCGAGACGTCGCCCTTCTCGCCCTTGAAGCTCCATACCGCTTTGAGCGTCACGCCAGGAGAAGCGCCCACGGTGGCCACCGAGGCGTAGATCTTATCGTTTTTGGTGAAGCTGTTCTTCGCATCGGCCACCTTCTTGTCGGCGCCGATGGCGTTGCCCAGCGTGACCGATTCGACCTTGAACGGCCCCGCCTCGGGTGCGGCTTGCACAACCACCGGAGCCGGAGCGGGCGGCGGCGCAGGAGGAGCGGGTGGGGGGTCTTTTCTACAAGCGGCGATCGCGAGGAGACACAGCGCTGCAATGAACGATTTCGTTTTCACGTGAGGGCCTTGGTGTGGGTCGCGATTCAGACGACCGAATTGGTCTTGCGCGGGAGCTTCAACTTCCACCCGATTTGAATGAGGTCGGGGTTCGAGACGACATCTTTGTTGGCCTCGAAGATCTTCTTCCACAGCTTGGCGTCGCCGTAGTGGCGCTTGGCGATGAGCGACAGACTGTCGCCCTTCACGACGGTGTATTCGGTGTACTGAGCTTCTTTGGCAGTCGAAGAGACGCCAGCTTGAACGTCAGAAAAATCAGGGTCTGCCATGAGGCCTCCGGAGACGTTGGGGTGCATGAACGGCTGCGAGTGGCCAACCATTCCCCCCTCTCGCTGCAGAGGCGACGTGGTCAGTCGAACGGCCGACAGAGCAGCCGCACCCGGCCTCGCGCGGCGATCAGCATCGGGTCGCTCGAGCCGACCGCCTCGAGATACTTCGGCAGCGACACCCCGTACACCGACAGCAGGTGGTTGAGCAGCGTGACCGCCTCCCCAGCGCGATGCTCCGCCGGTGCCAGCCCCGCCGCGTCAGCGATGGCCTCGTAGAGGTCGATGATTCGCGCAATCGTCTTGGGGTTGGCCTGCGCCGGCTCGGGCGACTTGGGAAACAAGGTGTCGAACTGATCATCTGCCCGGTTGGGAGCGGTCACGGTTCGATTCGCGGCGAGCGCGTCGAGCGCTTCGAGGTGAGGGAGCAGGCGCTCCAGCACGTCAGGCGTGGGGTCGATGTCGGGGGGCAGCAACGTGCGCCAGGCCGAGTCGAAGTCGGTGCGCACCAGGGAGATCTCGGCGTCGGCGAGGTGGTGATAGAAAGCGCGGCCCCCCGAGGCCCGCTGCTCGGTGACCAGCGACTTGAGGTCGGCGTTCTCTTCGCCCAGCGAGATGAACGACAAGGCGATGTCGAGATCAGCGAAGGGTTTCTTGGTCTTACGAATCAGCTCGAGGTCGACGCCATCTTCGCCGTCGGTCACCAGCACCACCGTCGCGCGCGACAGATACGGGTCTTTGCCCTGCGCGTTGCGAATCGACTCGAAGGCGGCCATCACCGCCAGCGAGATGTCGGTCTGCCCTTCGGCGGGCGACGACTTGAACAGCTTCTCGATGTGCTTTGAGGCCTCGCTGGCCGAATCGACGCGGGTCAGGTCGGTGGGGGTGTCGTTGAAGAACGAAAAGTAGAGCGGGTCGAACGGCAGGTTCAGCTTGCCCTTGACGCGAATCGCGTTGAGCTCGGCGATCAGAATCGCGTCGCGAAAACGTGCGCGCGCGCCATGCATCGAGCCCGACGCATCGAGCACGTAGACCCGCACCGCGGTCTTCTTCATCTTCTTGCGCTTGGGCGGCGGCTCTTCATCGAGATAGGCCCGCACCATCTGCCGGCCGGCTGCGAGGTCGAGCACGATCGACCCCGGCTGCGTCACCACGAAGTTGTGAATCTCGTCGAGACCCGAGGCGAACTCGTAGGTCATCAGCTGGGTCGGGTAGGTCACCCGGCGTTGCACCGGCCGCGACGAGGTGAGCTCGGCCTCGACGAATTCCTCCGACAAGGTGTCTTCGATGTCGAACAGCCGCGCCGCACCCGCGGCCAGCTCCAGCGCCTTGATGCGATCGTCGTCGAGCCCGAACGCCAGCTGGGTCAGCACGTCGCCGACCGCGTCTCCAACACCGGTCTTGCCACCCGCGGGCAGCTGCTCGAGGGCCATCTCTGACACCGCCGGCTCGCGCCAGGCCAGCAGCCGTTGGGTCTCGGCGCGCTCGACCAGACGGGTGACGCTCTTCGATTGCTCGAGGAGGCTGCTCAGCGCGGCCGACGCCGTGCGGGCCAGCTCGAGATCATTGGCCTCGACGGCGCGCTCGTAGAGGGCCTTGAGCGAGCGGTACGCCGTGCGGGAGTCGCGCCGGGCGGTGTGGCGCACGTGACGGCTCAGGTCTTCGAGCGAGCGAACCAGCGGAGAGGCCCGAACCCGGTCGCGCGCCGCGGCCACCTCGATGCGGGTGCGACGGAGACGATCTCGATCGGTCTTGGCGTGGGCGCCCATGCGCAGCAACAGCTCGTGCGCCAGGTCGAGGTCTTGCCGCTTCTTCAGCACGTCACTCACGTTGTTCTTGGCGCGCTCGGCGAGCAGCTCCACCACCGCCAGCTTGGCGCTCGCGGGCGACGAGGCCGTCGGGTCGCTGTGCCGTTGATACAGCTCGAACTTCGCCGCGCCCACCGAGAAGACGGTGGCCACCTTCACCGCGCGCGCCAGCTTCGAGAAATGCGCGTCGAGCAGCGCCACCTGGCTCGGGTCACGCTCACCGACCGAGGCGTAGTACTCGGCCCCGGCCAGCGCGACCTCGAACTCGTCGAGCGTGGTCTCGGCGCGCTGCACCAGCCCCGTCTTGAGCGCCGCCAACCGGCCCTTCACCTGCCCCAGCTCGTGCAGCAGCTTGGCGTCGGCGGAGGTGTGAATGCCCGCGCGGTCGAGCGCTGCGTCGAGCTCGAGCAGCTGCGGCAGCCGCACTGTTTTGTCTGGCCTGGAGAACAGCATGCGGGCGCGGCCGAAGACGCCGGCCTGCTCGACCTGCCCCGCCTGGAGCGCATCGAGCCTGGCCCGGAGCGCGTTGAGCCGTGGGCCTCCCATGGCCTACTTGCCGTTTCGCGCGTCGAGCAGCCGTCGCGAGTAGTCGCCGAAGTCTTCGGCCATGCGCGTCACCGCCGACTCGGTCGCCTTGCCCCAGTCACCACCCTCTGCACCCATGCGAGAGACGGCGGCTTGCAACCGAACCAGCTCGCCTTCGCGCGTGGCCAGCATCGGAAAGCGGCTCTTTACCAGCGCGTCGAAGGCCTTCTCGACCTCGGCCATGCTCTTCATCGACTCGACCGGCGGCAACGAGGTCAGCAGCCCGCTGAGCCAGTCGCGAAGAAAGCGGGTGCGCATGCCCAGCCAGGCCATCTCGGCGCTGGCCACCGCGCTTCGCAACGCGGGCGCCAACGCCGCGCCAGTTCTCTGGAGCAACAAGGTGTTGAGGTTCTGCAGCGCGAGCAAGGCCCCGTCGGGCGCACTTGCCACCAGCTGCTGTCGGTAGATGGTGTAGGCCTCGCCATTGAGCACCTGCGGCTTGGCCGGCGCGGTCTTGGGCGGCGCAGAGAGCGTCTTGGCGAACTCGGCCACCCGCCCTTCGATGATCTCTCGCATGCTGCGCAGCACCACGTCAGCCGAGGCGCCTTCGCGCGCCACGTTGTCGATGACCGTCTGCACCGCACGAACGAATTGATCGAGCTTGGTGAAGGCCACCGCGCTGAGCACCTGCTGGGCGTAGCTCTGGGCCATGGGGGTGAGCAGTGCCTCGCGCAGCCCTCGATGGGTGGGCGAGAGATTGACCAGCGCCTGCTCGAGCTCCTGCAGTCGGCGGCTGTCGGCGGCCAGGGCCTCGAGCGGGTCGGTCTTCTTGGGCGAGCCACCGGCGGGCGCCATCTGAAAGCTCCGCCCCGCGCGACGGTGCAGCGCAGTGGCCACGCGCACCTTGGCCTTCTCGAGCTCAGGTTGAATCGCCTCTACCTCGGGGGCGAGCACCATCGCCGCCACCTGGAGCACCTCAGCCAGCTTCGACAGCTCGTCGCTGAGCGCGGTCGCCTGGCCCGAGAGCCCCTCGAGCCGGAGCTGATCATCGAACTCGGTGGCCTCGGCCGACAGCGCGACCATCTGCATCGCCTGCCGGCAGAACTCCACCACGTTGCCCGCGATTGAAGGCACCCGATGAGAGAACTCGGGCACCCGACGCGCGAGCGAGAGCACGTCGCTGAACGACATCAACAGCACCAGCGCGGCGCGCGGGTCGGTCTGCTGAGCGACAGGCGTGCCTTTGACCACCCTGGCCTCGAGCCCGTTGATCAAGTGCTCGGCGGCGCGAATCAGTGGCAGCCGGTTCTCGGCGTGGCGGGGCCCCGGCACCAGCTTCTCGTGCAGCTCTTTGGACACGGTGCTGGCAATCTGCGGGTTCCAATTGCGAGACATCGCTTCGGCAGACGACGCCTCGTCTTTCGATTGCAGGTCAACGGCCTCGCGCTCGGCGGCCTGAGCCAGGGTCGGGGTGACCTTCTCCAGGGCATCGTTGAACGCCTTGTTCTCGACCCGAATGATCTCCAGCTGCGCGCGCTCACGTGGGTCGGCGGCGGCTTTGATCAGGGCTTCGAGGTCGATCGGGGGCGGGCCTCCGAGCAGAAAGAAATGACGCAGCATCTCGAGGTCGGCGATCTCGGCGACCAGCTTGCGATCGGGCCGTTTGTAAATCTTCTCGCGAACCACCACCGCCTTGAGTGCCCAGAGCGCCTTGACCATCGAGCGCTGCGAGAAATACTTGGTGGGCACGTAGTCGGGCAGCTTCACCACCTGCTGCAACAGCTCCCGCTCCAGCGTATCGGCCAGCGCCTCGAGGCCTTCAGAGACCGTGGCAGGCACCTCGACCGAAGAGACCACGTCTTGCAACACGTCGAGCTGCTGCAGGGTCAACCGCTCGGTCAGCGTCAGCCGCTGGCCACCTTGCGCTCGCCAGAGCATCTGGGCGCGGCTGGCTTTGCGGGCGAAGGCCTTGGGCGTGAAGCAGATGAACGAGATGCGATCGGCAAAGGCCTGCAAGGTCTCGGGCGAACGCTGCACCACCTCTGAAAGGTAGCGATTCGAGGTCATCACCGCGCATTCGCAGCGCCCGGGAGTGACCTTGCGGCCATGTTTGAGCTCGCGCTCGTGCAGCACGTTGAGAATCGAGCGCAGCAGCATGTCGCGGCCGTCGAACACCTCATCGAGAAACGCGTGCACCGTGCCCAGCATGCCCTCTTCGGTGAGGTACTCGGTGCGGCCGGTCTCGGTGAGCACCTTGAAGTCGATCGGGCCGATCAGGTCGGTCTGTACGGTGTTCTCGGCGAGCTGCTTCGAGAAGAGCGAGGGCCGATTGGTGGTCTCGTCGAGAATGCGCCCCAGCACCGCGCTGGCCACCGCGCTCTTCGCCGTACCCGGAGGCCCGATGATCAGCACATGCTCTCGGCACAGCAGCGCCAGCTCGAGCTGCATGAAGAGCGAATCTCGCTCGAGAAACCCCTCACGCAGCTCGAGAAAGAACCGCCGGAATGCCGCCGCCGAGTCGCCGAAACGCGAGTCGAGAACGGTAGAAGCGGCGGTCGCAGACGTGGGCGCGTTCACGAAATATCCTGAGTGAGGAGAAGAAGCATAACGACGACTAGCGGTTCTTCAGCTTGGCCATCGCGTTTTTGAGCCGCTCCAGGTAGCCGGGGGTGCGAAACCGCGGGCTCTTGATCATGAATTGGAGGAAATCACGCAGCTCGGCTGAACGGCGAATCTCGGCGGCGCGCATCATCGCCCAGCACATGCCGTCTGATTTACGGGCCACCACCCGGTGCTCCCACAGCGCGGCGAACAAGCCATCGTCCATCGAGAACTCGGCCAGAATCGCCGCGGCCACGTCGCGCGAACGCTCTTCGTCGCTGTCGAGGGCGTGAATCAAGCGCAGGGCGGTATCTGAGTCGGGTTTGCCCAGGGCCTTGAGCGCCAGCAGCGGCATGTTCGAGGGTCGCGGCTCGGGTGCCCCCTCGTACGGCTCTTCGGTGGGGTGCTCGACGATGCTGAGCAGGGCGTCGATGACCTCGGGCCGCTTCACCTCGGCCAGCAAGGCATCGACATGCACCAGCAGCTGCTCGTCGGGCCAGCGGAGCGCGAGCAGCACCCCGGCCATGGCGTTGTCGATGTTCTCTTTGAGCCAGGCCCGCGCGCTGTTGGGGTCGCGCGGTTGCCCGGTCTCCCACCAGCCCAGGGTGTCGATGACCTGTTTGGCGAACGGCTCGCCGTTGTCGAGCAGGTGGCTTCGCAGCACATCGGCGTCAAAGCCGGCGTCGTCTATCTCCCAGAAGCTCACCAGCTCGTCGAGCCGCCGGCGCCAGTCAGGGGGCGTGTGCTCTGCGAAGCCTTCGGCGATCTGCTCGCGCACGGCCTCGTCGAGATCTCGCGCGCCCAACACCGGAGCGTCGAACTTGCGCCGCCGCTCGACCGTGTCTCCGTCGTTGGTGATCTGCAGCTCGACGATCGAACCGTTGAGCCGAATGTTCCATGAGCGGCCGTCGGGGTGGGTGAACTGCCGGTACGGGGGAGCACGCTGCATGGCACGCACCTAAAGCACGAATTGAGTCGAAAAGGCTTCGGAGTGCGGAGTGCATGGGTTCGCACGTCGAGCATGTAGAGTGCGCGGGTGCGCTCCGGGTCGATGGCGTTGGTGCTGCTGCCCCTGGTGTTCATCGCCTTCATCCTCATCGGAGGCACCGCGCAGTTGCTGAGCCTGGGTTGGGGCCTGTGGTTCAGCGAGGTGTTCGTCTTCGTGGGGCTCCCGGTCATCGCCTTGCGACTGCTGGGGGAGCCAGTGCCTTCGCTGCGCGCGCCAAGCGTCAGAGTCGCTGCGTTCGGCTTCGCCGCGGGAGCCATCAATTACTTCGCCGCGGCCGTGCCGCTGATGTCACTGGCCCATGCGCTCTTCCCCCAGTCGTACATCGAGCGCTTCGACAGCTCGGTCATCTTCCAAGACCGCAGCACACTGGAGATGGCGTTGATCATCGCGGGCGTCTCTATCGCCGCGCCGGTGGGCGAAGAGATTTTCTTTCGCGGGGTCTTTCAGCCCAGGCTCGACTCGCTGGTCGGCCCGGCGCGAAGCATCTTCTTCACTGCGTTGATCTTCAGCTTCTTTCACCTCGACCCGGTGGGCTTCATGGCGCGGCTCGAGCTGGGAGCCCTGTTCGGCTTTCTGGCCTGGCGCACCGGCTCGCTCTGGCCGGGCATCTTCGCGCACGCGGCCAACAACCTGGTCTCGACCGTGGCCTACTTTCTGAGCCGAGACGTCGAGTCGAATGACGAACAGCTCAGCTGGTACGTGCCAACGGTCATGGCGGTGATGGGTTGTGTCGCCTTGTGGAGCCTCTGGCGCAATCGGCCGATGTTCGACACGCCGCCGCTGGTCGCTGCGGCACCGCCTGCCCAGCTCGGCCGGGTCATCGCGCCGTGGGCCGTGGCGGCCGTGCTGAGCATCGCGCTGCTGGGAGTGTTCGATGGACGGCAGGTCTCGCTGAATGTGTTCGACGCGTTTCACCCGGTCTCGAAAGACGCCACCGCCGAGCTCAAGCCGTTGCGAGCGCGGGCGCGCGCCGGCGAGGTCGAGCTCGAGGCGTACTACGAGGCGCGGCGAGCGATGAAGCGTTGATCAGTACAGCGTCTGCAGCTCGGTACCGGGGTAGTAGTGCTCGAGAATCTTCTCGAAGCTCCACCCTTTGCCGGCCAGTACCTGCGCGCCCCACTGGCAGAGCCCCGCGCCGTGACCGAAGCCATGGCCCTCGAGCAGCCAACCGTCTTTGGCGCCCTTCGAGACCGAGAAGTCGAGTGACTTCAACTTCATGTAGCCGAGGCGCTCGCGAAACTGCACCGCGTCGACGCTGCGCGCACCCACTTGCACCCGCTTCACCCGGCCCGTCGGCGAGCGCCCTTGCACCAGTAGCGAGGGCTTGCCATTGCTGAGGGCGCTGAGCTCTTTGGGGCTCACGCTGAGCGACCAGCTGCTGCTCGGCAATGAAGCGCAGGGGCACGAGACTGACTTCAGGTAGGGCAGATCGCGATTGAGCGCGTCGATGCCCGACTCGGTGTGCCCGCCGCACGAAGAGTGGAAGTAGGCCTCGATGGGCTGCAACTGCCAGGTGAGCACCCGACCCCGGGTGGCCAGCACGGCCTCGTGCGTGCGCGGGTCTTCGACGGCGAGCCCTTTGTACACCTGGCTGATCACGCTGCTGCCGAGGTGAAAGGGCTGGCCGTACTGCTCGAGCTTCTTGTTGAGGGCGTAGGTGCGCGCGGCGATGGCCTGGGCCTTGAGCGCCTCGGGCAAGAACGACTTCGGCATCTCGCTGCCGAGCACGCCGGCGAGGTACTCCTCGAGCGGCAAGACGTTCACGATGGTGAGCCCCGTCACGCCAGGGAGCACCACCACGTCGCCCCGTACGCGCACGCCGTTCACCACGATCAACGCGTCGTCTTCTTCGCCCGCGCGCAGGCGAATGCTGTCGATGGAGACCGGGAGCCCGTCGAGCAGCAGCCGGCCTTTCGCCACGGTGACCACGGCCTTCGCTCGCCCGATGGGTTGCATCGGTGCCTCGTCGAGGTCTTCTCCGAACGAGAGCGCCTGGCCTTCGACGGCCGCCTGCGACGCGTCTTGCTGAACCGCGATGCGCATGGTCTCTGCGGCGAACGCAGTCGTCGAGAGCAGCACCGCGCAGCCGAGCAGTCGCACCATGTACGGCACTGTATGGACCGTGAGCGACTGTTCAAGAAATCGACCCCGTTTCACCCGTGGCTGAGAGGCCCGTTCATGCGAGGTTCGCCGGGTGAGCGACGTCGCCACCTTGCATCAGGGGTTAAGCCGAATGGCACCGCGCTCGATGCAGGTGCTGTTGCGGCGCTTCGTCGAGCAGCGCACCCGCGAGCAGCTCGCCGAGCTCTACGGTGTGAGCCCCGAGCTGGGAGATCTGCTGGTGTGGAGAGCAGCCCGCTCCTTCGAAGCGGCCCTCACTCATACACCCGAGCCCTCTCCCCTGCCCTCCGCTCAGGAGCTCGAGCTCGCCCGAGCGCTGGCGGCCAGCTCCTCACCTCCGCTGATCGCGCTCAGCGAGCTTCGAGAACCACTCGAGGCCGCGCTGGAGCGAGCAGCGCTCGAAGCCGAGTCGTCACCCAAGCGCGCTCAGGAAGAGTGGCTGCGCCGCGTCGCCATCGGCCTGGTGCTGGCGGTCGCGGCCTACTTCTATTGGCGTGAGAACTACGGGCCTAAAGAGCGCAAGCCGAACGAGCCGCGACCGGCGCCTGTGCAGAAGGCCCCACCCTCGCCGTAATCTCTGCAGTGTCAGTGAATTAAGCGCAGCAGGCTTGTGAGCGCGACGAACGCCGGTTACAGGCCGCCGCATGAATCGAAGTGTGCTCGCGCTCCTCCCCTGTCTGCTTTTGCTGCTGGGGTGCCCGAAGAATCTCGACACCACGATCGCCGGCAGCGACGACTCGCAGATGGATCAGTACAGCTCGGTGCTCGAGGAGTACCGCACCAAGACCGACCTCAGCTGTGCTGACTCATGCTCGGCCAAGAAGAAGGTCTGCGATGTCTCGAAAAACGTCTGCGACTTGTCTCGAAAAGCGACAGATCGTCTCGACTTTCAGAGCCGTTGCGTCACCTCGCAAGAAGATTGTGCGAAATTCGGTGAGAGCTGCGCCAGTTGCTCCGCTGCGAAGTGATGAGCGAGGGAGCCGTGACCGTCAAAGCCGCGCCAGTGCCCACCGTTGGAGGAGCCGGAGCCAAGCAGGCTCCTGCGGCCTGGTACGACGAGGCTCAAGGCGCCATCGCACGAGTGCTCAAGTCATTCGAGGCAGCGGTGGCTGGCCTCGAGTCGTTGGGAGCGAGCACCCCGGCCGACGCGAGCGTGCTGATCAACAAAGCCAAAGCCTCGATCATCGACATCGACCTCGCGGCCAGAAATGCCGTGGGCAACCAGGCGCTGCCCAAGATCGCCAACCAAGCCATCACCGATATCTACTCGTCGCTGACCCGGGCGATGCCGCACGGGGTGACCTCGAAGCCCACCGGTTGGGTGTCGTCACTGCCGTCGCACGATCGCAAAAACCTGGCCTCGTATCAGGCCCTCGGCGCGCTGGTGTCGAAGCTCACCAGCTAGGGTGCGAAAAGCACGTTGCCCCGCTCAAGTGCTTCTTGAAGCGAATGAAGTGCGGCCTCGACTCGCCGAGTCTGCACCGCCACATCGGCGCCTAACCGCGACAGCTCGGTGACCTGGGCCCGTGCCTCGGTTCGAAGGTTCTGCAGATTCTGAAGGTGCACGTTCACCGCCACCTTCTGCTCGTCAGAGACACCGCGCGAGGCGACAACACGCTGATCGACCCGACCCTCGAGCTGCTGCAGCCTCTCGGTGGGAGACGCGCTCGCCGACACTGAAGGCTTGCCAGGGCCGACGCCCACCGCGACGGGAGCAGCTGCATTCACGAACAGAATGACGGAGAGAAAAAGCATGCAATCTGTATAGAACGCGAACCTCCCCGGAGGAAGCACTCCGGCCAATTCGAACTGGACTCCCGCATGTTCGCTTCACGTTTCGTGGCTGTGATCGCCGTGCTGTGTCTCACCGCGTGCCCAGGCCCGGACGCCACCGCTGACGCCTCGGTGATGCCGCGTGTCGATGCGAGCGTGCTCATCGATTCGGGTCAGCCCGACGCGGGTCAGCCCGACGCGGGTCAGCCCGACGCGGGTCAGCCCGACGCGGGTCAGCCCGACGCAGGTCAGCCCGACGCGGGTCAGCCCGACGCGGGTGACCCGAGTGCCCTCATCGACGGTGGTGCTGGCCTGTGCACCGTCGAAGGCTGGTGTTGGGAATTTCCGACGCCGCAGGGCAACACCCTCGAGGCCATCTGGGTCTCGGCGACAGGCGTGCGATTCGTGGCAGGCAAGAACACCCTGTTGCGAATCGGCGATGGCGTCATCTCGCAACCCCTGATCCCCGGGGGTGGGAGCGCGTGGTGGCAGGCGCTGAAGGGCTTCTCCGACTCCGATGTCTGGGCGGCCGGCCTCACCGGTCTCTCTCACTTCGACGGTACCCGCTGGAGCACGCTCACCCCGACCGACGAACCGATCACCGGGCTGAGCGGCGTCGCGTCAAACGACCTCTGGGCCGTGGGCTGGGGCGGGCTCATCCTCCACTGGGATGGCACGACCTGGACCCAGGTCGCGTCGACGGTGACCGAAAATCTCAACGCCGTCTTCGCAGCGTCGGCAAACGATGCGTGGGCCTGTGGCAACGCCGGCAAAGTCATTCGATGGAATGGCACCGTATGGGCTCCGGTCACCTCGGGTACGAGTGAAGCGCTCAACGGTGTCTGGGGCTCGGCTACCGACAGCGTGCGTTTCGTCGGCGATGCCAGCACCCGGTTGCGCTTCAACGGTACCGCGATTGTTGCCGACAACCCGTCGAGCATCTTCTTCTTCACCGCCATCTCTGGCTCGGCCAGCGACGATGTGTGGGCGGTCGGTCTGTCAGGCGAGCTGGCGCGGTGGAATGGCAGCGCCTGGGTCGAGTCAGCCGCGCCCGATGACGTTCGGTACAACGCCGTCTTGGTGGTGAGCAAGACCGAAGCCTGGGCCGTGGGCGAGAACGGGGTGATGATTCGCTGGAACGGCGCCAGCTGGTCGAGAATGGCCAATGGGCCGATTCTGAACGTCACCTCGCTCTGGAAGGCGCAGTCAGGCCAGCTCTGGGCAACGACCGGAGTGACCAACGGCGCAAGCCAGGTGCTTCGCCGCGAGAGCACCGGGTGGGTCTCGCTCTACCAGAGCCCTGTCTTCAACACACTCTCGGGTATCTGGGGCAGCGGACCCGACAGCGTGTGGGCCGTCGGTCAGAAGTCAGTGCTCTTTTATAACGGGGCGAGCTGGTCAGCGCCGACGACTCCGAGCACCGAATGGCTGCTGTCGGTGCACGGCATCGACGCCACGCATGTGTGGGCGGTCGGGCAAAACGGCACCATCTTGTTCTGGAACGGCACGGCCTGGGTCAAGCAGATCTCGACCACGACGGCCGATCTCCAGGCGGTCTACGCCATCGCCGCCAACGACGTATGGGTGGCTGGGTACGACGGCGTGCTGCTGCATTTCACCGGCACGACGTGGGTGGGTCAAACCCACGCGCTGGTCCATGGCTACGCCCTCTACGCGGCGAGCGCGAGCGACCTGTACGTGGCTGGCATCGGAGGGATCGAGTGGCGGGTTGCGGGCTCCTGGGCCAAGCTCTCCTCGCGCTTCAGCTCCTACGTCGATGTGACCGGCAGCTCCTCAACCGACATCACCGCGGCGCCGTCTCTCGCGCCGGGCCTCTGGCACTTCAACGGGGTGTCGGGCTCAGTCGAGCGAATCAACATGGGCATGCCTGAAGCGGTTGAAAAGGCTGGCACCGTGACTTGCGTCGGCGGTACCGGCATCACCTGCCGAAAGTGAGCTGCGCATGTTGGTGCTGACCCTCACGCTGCTGCTGCACCTCGACCCGCCCGTCGTCTCGCGCGACGGTGAGATCGAGTTCGAACAGCAACAAGCGCAGCGTGAGGTCGACGAAAAATACGGCAACAAGCGCCCCGCCGATCTCACCCCCGACGAGACCCGAGCGAAGATTCGCGATCAAGCCGAGGCCGACACCCGGGTGTTGGCGAAGTTCGGCACCACGCCCAAAGAATGGGCGCGTGAGTCGTTGCACCGAAGCCGCACGCAGCTCGCTCAGAAGAAGGCCGACGTTCAATTGCTGGAGGCGCACGCCAAAGCCGAAGCGGCTGCCCCCAAGGCGACTGAGGCCCCACGAGAGGTGCAGGTGCAGCGCGGCTTCAGCGACGAAACCCCGGTCACCCTCGAAGAGCACCACACCGACGGCAAGGTACTGGTCGAAGAAGGCCTGCCTCCCGACGCGCTCGATGAGCAGGCCATGGCCAAAGAGCTCGACGGCGCGGGCAAAGAGATCGGCACCACCACCAAGGCCGTGTCCAAGCCCGTCTCGAAGAAGTCGCCCGCCGCCAAGACTGGCAAGACTCCGAAGAAGAAGAAGAAGGGCAAAGCGGCCGACGCAGATTGATGGTTATTCGTTGTCGCCGCACCTCAACCGATTGTGAGATGGCAGGGTGATGAAAACCCGTGCAGCCGTTGCATACGCGCCGAACAAGCCGTTGGCGATCGAAGAAGTCGACCTCGAGGGCCCACGCGCTGGCGAGGTGCTCGTCGAACTCAAAGCCACCGGCATCTGCCACACCGATGAATTCACCCGGTCAGGGGCAGACCCCGAAGGCTTGTTTCCCGTCATCTTCGGCCACGAGGGTGCCGGCGTGGTGGTCGACGTCGGCCCAGGCGTGAGCTCGCTGAAGAAGGGCGATCACGTCATTCCGCTCTACACACCCGAGTGTCGCAGCTGCAAATCGTGCCTCAGCGGCAAAACGAACCTCTGCACCGCTATTCGCGCCACGCAGGGCAAAGGCGTGATGCCCGATGGCACGAGCCGGTTCTCGATTGGCGGGCAGAAGATTCACCACTACATGGGGTGCTCGACCTTCGCGAACCACACGGTGCTGCCTGAGATCGCGCTCGCGAAAATTCGCAGCGACGCGCCGTTCGAGAAGGTTTGTTACATCGGCTGCGGCGTCACCACCGGCATCGGCGCCGTGTTCAATACCGCCAAGGTCACCGTCGGTTCGAACGTGGTGGTCTTCGGGCTGGGCGGCATCGGTCTCAACGTGGTGCAAGGCGCCCGCATCGCCGGAGCCGACCTGATCATCGGCGTCGACCTCAACCCGGGCCGTGAGGCCCTCGCGCGAAAGTTCGGCCTCACCCACTTCGTGAACCCGAAGACCCTCGGCGGCGATCTCGTCGCGCACCTGATCGAGCTCACCGGAGGCGGCGCTGACTACAGCTTCGAATGCGTCGGCAACGTCGACTTGATGCGCCAGGCGCTCGAGTGCTGCCACCGCGGCTGGGGTGAATCAATCGTCATCGGCGTCGCGGGCGCTGGCCAGGAAATCAAGACCCGCCCATTTCAGCTCGTCACCGGCCGGGTGTGGAAGGGCAGCGCCTTCGGTGGTGCGCGTGGCCGCACCGACGTGCCCAAAATCGTCGACTGGTACATGAATGGGAAAATCGACATCGACAGCCTGATCACCCACGTACTGCCGCTCGAGCGCATCAACGAGGCCTTCGATTTGATGCATGCAGGCACGTCGATTCGCACGGTGGTGACGTTTTGAACGTCGAGACGCTCAGCGAGCAGAGAGCGCATGACGGGCTGCAAGGCTTCTATCGGCACGAGTCAAAGGCCTGCGCGGGGCCGATGAAGTTTTCGGTGTACCAGCCGCCGCAAGCCCTTGGCGGTGCACGCGTGCCGGTTCTGTATTTCCTGGCGGGCCTCACCTGCACCGAAGAGACGTTCATGGCCAAGGCCGGCGCGCAGCGTTTTGCCGCCAAGCACGGCGTGATGCTCGTCACCTGCGATACCAGCCCCCGCTCGACGCGCTCCCCCGGCGACGACGCCAGTTGGGACTTTGGGGTCGGCGCTGGCTTTTACCTCGACGCCACGCAGGCCCCGTGGTCGGCGTCGTACCGAATGGAGACCTACGTCACCGAAGAGCTGCGCACGCTCGTCGAATCGAAGTTTCCGGTTCGAGAGAACGCGCGTGGCGTGTTCGGTCACTCGATGGGAGGGCACGGCGCATTGACGTTGGCGCTCCGCCACCCCGAGCTCTACCGGAGCGTTTCAGCGTTCGCCCCCATCGTCGCGCCGAGCCAGGTGCCGTGGGGCCAGAAGGCGTTCACCGGGTACCTGGGCACTGAAGGCTGGGTCGAGCATGACGCGTGCGCGCTGGTCGCAAAGCGCCCCCTGCCCTTCGAATTGCTGGTCGACCTCGGCACGGCCGACAAGTTTCTTGAGCGCGA
>Ga0105048_10007771_pt1 | contig 17215 bp, 9 predicted proteins | sample MAT05_FD_78382 | JGI IMG/M metagenome (GOLD analysis project Ga0105048, IMG submission 78382) | Freshwater microbial communities from Lake Fryxell liftoff mats and glacier meltwater in Antarctica - MAT-05 | ecosystem: Environmental > Aquatic > Freshwater > Ice > Liftoff microbial mat | place...
CCCCGTCGCCAGCGTCTTCATCCTCAAACGCGTCAGCAAGTCGCTCAGGGCCGGCCGCGCCGTTGGAGCCTCAGGGAGCTTCGACTCGGCCTGCGCCTCCTCCAGAAGCCCGCGTAGCCGCTCATATTCCGCCCGGTGCAGCGCCATCTCGGCGTCGGGCAGCTTCTCCTTCTCCGCCCCCCCGGTCTTGCGCGCAATCAGGTCGTTCACATACGGCAGCTTGTACTCGGCGTTCAGTTGCGGCAAGTTCGCGCACAGCGTCCCCGTTCGCATCAGGTGAATGCCCGTCAGCAGCACGCGATAGAGATACAGCAGCGGCTTCACCCGCGGCGGGTTCTCCTTTGCAAACAGGCCCCACTGCGTTTCGGCGAACCCCAGATAGTGAAACGCGTGATATCGCGTGAGGCACGCCGGCGCCAGTGAGCACAACTCCGCGTGCTCGGGCGACGTCCGCACAATGAGCGGCGAGAGCAACTGCTCCAGCACATACCCGTTGCGCTTCAGCAGCATGTGGAAGAACTTCTCGACGTCGTGCGTCACTAAATCGATCTCAACGCCGCGGAAAATCCCCTCCGACTCGATCGTCCGCCGTGGCTCTTCGAGTCGAAAGACCTCACGCGCCGGCAGCACGTGCGTGCCGCGAAGGTCGTAATCGCTGTCGGGCGATGCAAACCCATACAGGTGCGCCCCGCTCACCGTCGCGAACACCAGCCCATACGGCTGTCCGCTCATGATCTCCCGGCACAGCGACAGGTCAAAGCCCGCATGCTCGTTCATCGTGTCTCCTCTCGCCGCGCCATCTCGCGCCTCGCTTCGATCAGGATCGCATTCGCCCGCTCATAGTCGGGCCGCTCGGGCAACCGGCAGTCGCCGAAAGCTTCCTCAAACTCCCGGTGCAGCGACTGCCGCCACCGGTCCACATCGTCCCACGCCAATAGCCCATCGCGAATCGCCAGAAGCTGCTCGCGCTGCTCGACCACCCGCACCGGCAGCTCACCCGTGCGGAGCGCCGCGATCCCCGACATCAGCAGCCGAATCAGGTGCATCGCGTGCTTCCACTTTACCTGCCCGCTCGTGCGCACGTCCTGCTCGATCTTGCGAAACTGCGAGAGGGCATACCCGTTGAACGTCTGAAACACGAGCCGCGAGAGGAACATCGAGCGCCCCTCCACCAGCCGCTGCGCAATCGGATCGGCATGCTCCACAATCGGCGAATAGAGCGCTTCAAGCACGTTGGGGTTGGCCTTGAGCGCCAGTTTCATGAACTTCTCAAGTTCCCAGTAGCACTCCTCGTTGTCCACATTCTCGAGTTGCTCCGGCACACCATAGATCGACCAGTGCATCCGCGCCGGGGGCAGATAAATCCCCCGCCGGTCCGTGTCCGACCCGTCGCAATCAAGCCCATACGCCCGCGAACCAATCACCACGCGAAAAATCACGTGGTCATACAGGTCATACTCCGTCAGCGGATCAACGCTCCGCGAATAGTCGGCCCGCTGATACACGCTCAGCGCCTGAAGTTCGCGCCGCTTCAGCGCGTGCTCGTCACCCCCCGAAAATCGCACCCGGTACGCGTGCTCGGGGTCACCCGGCGCTGTCACGATCAGCCCCGCCGTCCCCCGCGGGTGCGACGGCCGCCCATCCGCCCCCCGCACCTCCACCAGCGCGACCACCGCCGTCCCCACGGGCAGAATCGGTGGCAGGTTGTGTGCGGGGGTGGTCAACGGCGGTCTTTCAAACAGTGCAGCAGCTTTCGCGCGGATCGACGACTGACCCCTTCGTGAATCGTACAGACGCGCGCCGACCCGCACGGTGACGTTCCCCGTTTTCCGTTACCATCGGTCCATCCTCACCTCTTCGCCCCCGCCTCCCCGTGAGCCCCCCGAATGCCCAACGGACCCGCATCGCACGGCTCTGAACGTTCCCCCTCACCGCGCCCGCCCCTCGGCTCGCGCTTCTTCGACGCCGTCGAATGGCTCGGCAACAAACTCCCCGAACCCGCCGTCCTCTTCGCCATCCTCGCCGCCGTGGTCATCCTGCTCTCAGGGTTTGGCTCCGCTCTGGGCTGGCGCGTTCAGCCCAAACAGGTTCGCGTCGAACTTATCGCGCAGGTCGATGCCGCCGGAGCGCCCTTGCTGCTCGCCGGCGGCCAACCGAAAATGACGCCGCGCTTGGATCAGCACGGCAAACCCGTCACCACACTCGTCGATATCGGCTCGCCCATCGCACCCCGAAGCCTGATGACCACCGACGGCGTCTATTGGATGCTCTCGTCCATGGTCCGCAACTTCGTCACGCTCCCGGCGCTCGGACTCGTCGTTGTCTGCATGCTCGGCATCGGCCTGGCCGAGAAGGTCGGCTTCTTCGGCGCGTTCATGCGCATCCTCGCCCTCGCCACGCCCCGCACGCTCCTCACGCCCATGGTCGTCTTTCTGGGAGCCAACTCCAGCGTCGCCGCCGATGCCGGTTTCGTCATCCTGCCGCCCCTCGCCGCGGCGCTCTACCTCGCCGTCCGTCGCCACCCCGTCGCCGGCCTCGCCGCGGCGTTCGCGGGTGTCGCCGGCGGTTTCGGCGGCGGGTTCTTCCCCAACGCCGCCGATGGATTCCTTGCCGGTGTCGCGTCGCAAGCCGCGGGAATCATCGATCCCGACTACCACGATGTTGTCACCACTCACAATCAGTACTTCAAAATGGGCTCGGCGATCATCATCACCCTCGTCGGCTGGTTTATCACCGACCGCATCGTCGAGCCCCGCCTCCTCCGCCATGCTGCCGCTGCCGCCAGCACATCGGCCAACACCCCCGTTCGCAATCTGACCCCCGTTGACATGGCCATCACATCCACCGAGCGCCGCGGCCTCATCGGTGCCGGCCTCGCGTTCGTCGTCGTCGTTGCCCTGTTCATCGCCATGACACTCCTCCCCGGCTGGCCCCTCGCCGGTAAAGGCCTGCCCACACTTGCTGACGGCCGCGTCCTCGTGCAGCAGAACGCCCAGACCCTTTCGCCCCAGCAAGCCGCTCTCGCCCCCGCCGGAACCCTCCTGGCTGAAGCGCCGCTTCCAGTCGGCCCCGGTCCCGGCAAGCCGCGACTCCTTGAAAACACCAGCGACCGCTGGACGCAGGCCATCGTGCCGCTCATTCTCTTCGCGTTCCTGATCCCCGGCATCGTGTACGGCCGCCTCACCGGCTCGCTCCGGACTCAGAAGGACTTCGTCGAGGCCGTCTACCACGGCATCGCCTCCATCATCCCCGTCATTGCCATCGCGTTCTTCCTCGGCCAGTTCGTCAACTATTTCTCCTACTCCGGCCTCGACCGCATGCTCGCCTTTGCCGGCGGCGACCTCCTCATGCGCGCTGATCTTCCCACCCCAGTCCTCCTCGTCCTCTTCATCCTCATCGTCGTCGCCGGCGACTTCGCCATCAGCGGTATGCTTAGCAAGTTCGCTCTCCTTGCGCCCATCTTCATTCCCATGTTCATGATGGTCGGGCTCAGCCCCGAACTCACCACCGCCGCCTACCGCATCGGCGACTCGGTCGTGAACACCATCACGCCCATGAACTCCTACCTGCTCATCATCCTCGCCGTGCTCCAGAAATACCGCAAAGATGCCGGCCTCGGCACCCTCATCGCCCTCATGCTGCCCTACTCCATCTCGTTCTTCCTCTGCTGGACCACCTTCCTCTTGGTATGGCTCGCCTTCGGATGGCCGCTCGGCACCAACGCGCCCCTCCAATACCTCCCGGCGCACTGATCAGTTGCCAAAAATCGCCCGAACATCCGGCCTTCGAGCCACCAATCAGCCCTCCGCACGCCATTCACTCAAAGCCCGCGCGCTCCTACACTCCCCTCCTGCCCGGCCCCGTCTCATCGACTCGGCTCGGCCCATCTCGTTCCCTTAGTTGGGGTCGGCTCGCCTTGTTGGCAAGACCAACTCCTAACTCTCTGGGCTGATCACCCCGCGCTTCTCGAAAGCGCGGCACAGGCCCGAAAGGACAGCTCCCAATGGCTCACTCGCTCAAACTTCTCCTCACTGAAAACGTCGAAAACACCGGCATCGTCGGTGATGTGGTCACCGTCCGCAAGGGCTACGCCCGCAACTTCCTCCTCCCCCGCAACCTCGCCACCGTCCCCTCTGACGCCCTCATCAAGCAGCTCCAGAGCAAGCGTGCCGACGCTCTCAAGGAACTCGAAGCCCTCCGCTCGCAGCGCGCCAGCATCATCGAGAAGATCAAGGGCTTTGAACTCAGCATGGTCCGTTCTTGCAACGATGCCGGCATTCTCTACGCCGCCGTCACGCAGCAGGACATCGCAGCCGCCCTCACCGCCGCGGGCCACCCCGGCATCACGGCCCGCGAAGTCCGCATCGGCCAGAACATCAAGCGCATCGACAACTACGACATCCACGTCAAGTTCGGCCCCGAACTCGACACCGTCATCAAGATCCACATCCAAGCCGATCGCAAGCTCGACCTCGGTGGTCGCCAAGAAGAGAAGCCCGCTGGTGATGCCAAGGCCGCTGCCGCTGGTGCCGAAGGTGCCACCGCCGAGGCCGGCAAGGATGGCAAGCCCGCAGCCGCCGGCGACAAGCCCCGTGGCGACCGCGCCGGTGGCGGCGACCGCGCTGGTGGTGGTGATCGCGCTGGTGGTGGTGGCGATCGTGGCGGCGAGCGCCCCGAGCGCAAGGATCGCGAGGACCGTGGCGGTCGTGGCAGCATGAACTTCGCCAAGATGGACTTCACCGCGAAGCGCGTTGTGGGCTGGGGCGATGCCCCCGCCGCTCCCGCCGGCGATGCCGCCGCCCCCGCAGCCGATGCCAAGCCCGCCAAGGCCAAGGGCGCGAAGAAGGCCGATGCCGGCGACAAGCCCGCCAAGAAGGAAAAGTCCGCCAAGAAGTAATCTTGGTTGACTGACGACCAGCAAGTTCAAAGGCCCGCGGATCCGTCCGCGGGCCTTTTTCATTCGCGGTTGAAGATCGTGTTTTGTACGGGTTTGGCGATGGTCAGGCCGCTCGCCAAAACCAGCCCCAACCAGCATCCGCCCCTGTTCTGACCCCATCCAACCGGTTGACCGCGCAAGCCTCACCGCTAACATTGTCCTTCCCCCGAACACAGTCAACTTCGGGCCATTGCCCTGAGTGAACTGAGTGCCTTTGGTGCCGCGAGCGTCGCCATGACCGAATCCGATGACAGCGAAGACGACGTCGGTTAACGACCCTTCAGAGGTCGATGGCTATCCCCGACTCACGATGGGGACCCAAAGCACTCTTCTCGTTCTCACGAACTTTCCTGTCGGTGGTCACGACTCGCTCTGAGCCGCAGCCATCGGCGATTCCGCAGCACATTGGCCGCGCGAGGCGGCTGCTGATCTGTTCCCCTCACCTCCTCCCCTGGCCCCTTCCGCTTCGCAGGCCAGGCCCGCATTGATCCCCATGAGCACCCCCTCCACTGAATCGGCGACTGCAAGGACCACGAACATGACGACCAACCCGCTCGAATATATCCGCAACATCGGTATCTGCGCCCACATCGACGCAGGCAAGACCACCGTCTCCGAACGCATCCTGTTCTACACCGGCAAGAACTACAAAATGGGCGAAGTGCACGAAGGCACCGCCACCATGGACTTCCTGCAAGACGAGCAGGAGCGCGGCATCACCATCCAGTCGGCCGCCACCACCTGTCCGTGGACGTTCGAAGGCCATGACTACAAGGTCAACCTCATCGACACCCCCGGCCACGTCGACTTCACCATCGAGGTCGAGCGCTCCCTCCGCGTCCTCGACGGCGCAGTCGCCGTGTTCGACGGCAAAGAAGGCGTTGAGGCCCAGTCCGAAACCGTCTGGCGTCAAGCCGACCGTTACCGCGTTCCCCGCCTCTGCTTCGTCAACAAGATGGACAAGCTCGGCGCCGACTTTGAGTTCTCCTTCGGCACCATCAAGACGCGCCTCGGCGCCAACGCCATCGCCATCCAGTACCCCATCGGCAAGGGCAACGAACTCCGCGGCATCATCGACCTTGTCGAGATGCGGGCCTACGACTTCGAGGCCGACGAAAACGGCGCCGTCATCACCGAGATCCCCATCCCCGAAGAGTTCGCCGAGAAGGCGGCCGAGTGGCGCCACACCCTGGTCGAGAAGGCTTCCGAGCTCGATGACACCCTCACCGAAAAGTACCTGACCGACGAGAAGTCGATCACCAACGACGAGATCCGCGCCGCCATCCGCAAGGGCACGATTGCCCGCCAGTGCAATCCCGTCCTCTGCGGCGCTGCCCTCCGCAACATCGGCGTCCAGATGATTCTCGACGCCGTCTGCAAGTACCTCCCCGCCCCCTTCCAAAAGGAAGAGGTCGAAGGAACCGATCCGCGCGACAAGAACGTCAAGATGACCCGTCCCCACGACGAGAAGGCACCCTTCTCCGCCCTCGTCTTCAAGGTCGTCTCCGATACCCACGGCGATCTCACCTACATGCGCATCTACTCGGGCACCCTCGAGAAGGGCCAACGCGTCGTCAATCCCGTCAACGGTGAGCGCGAACTCGCCAGCCGCATCTTCGAGATGCACGCCAAGGACCGGATCCCCCTCGATCGCGCCACCGCCGGCAACATCGTCGCCGTCGTCGGTATCAAGAAGTCGTTCACCGGTGACACCGTCTGCGACCCCGACGACCAGATCGTCCTCGAGCGCATGACCTTCCCCGAGCCCGTCATCTCCATGGCCATCGAGCCCAAGTCGGCCGACGACCGCCAGAAGCTCGGCAACGCCCTCGGCGTCATCCGCCGCGAGGACCCGTCCTTCCGCTTCTCCTACAACGATGAAACCGGCCAGACCATCATCTCCGGCATGGGCGAGCTCCACCTTGACATCATCAAGACCAAGCTCGTCCGCGACATGAAGATCAGTGTCGAAGTCGGCAAGCCCCAGGTCGCCTATCGCGAGACCATCAGCCGCAAGGTCACCGATGTCCGCGGTAAGCACGCCAAGCAGTCCGGTGGTCGCGGTCAGTTCGGTGACTGTGTCATCACCCTTGAGCCCTACACCGCCGCCCAGGCCGAGGCCGACGAAGTCGAGTTCACCAATAGCGTCGCCTTCGTCAACGAAGTCGTCGGTGGCGCCATTCCCAAAGAGTTCATCCCCTCGATCGAGTACGGCGTTCGCCAGACCGCCCTCGCCGGCGTCTTCGCGGGCTACCCCCTCATCAACATCAAGGTCACCCTCACTTACGGCTCCTACCACGATGTCGACTCCTCGCAGATCGCCTTCGAACAGGCCGGCCGCATCGCCCTCCAGGAGGCCGTCGCCAAGGCACAGGGCGTTCTCCTCGAGCCGATCATGAAGGTCGTCGTCACCGTCCCCGACGAATACTTCGGCGCCGTCACCGGCGACATCTCCAGCCGCCGCGGCATGATCATCGATACCGATGACCGCGGCATCGTCAAGCTCGTCACCTGCGAGGTGCCGCTGAGCGAGATGTTCGGCTACACCACCACGCTCCGCTCCCTCACTCAGGGCCGCGCCAGCAACACGATGGAGTTCCACGCCTACCGCACCATGCCCCGCACCCTTCAGGAAGAAATCGTCAAGAAGTCCAAGGGCTGATCAGCAACCGGTAGCAGTTTGAGTATTCCAGCGACCCCGCGGGCCACACCTCGCGGGGTCGCTGTGCTTTTGCCCTGCGCGAGCCCGGCGGGTCGCGTCTCAGGCCAGTTCATTCGGAATCGCCAGCAAATCCCCCTGCCGCAGCACATCGGGCAACTCCGCCACCGTCTTCGCCTGCTCGATCACAAACGGCCCCGTCCGTGTCCTTCGCAGCGCCGCAATCGTTCCCCCCGTCCCCAGCGCTGTTCCAATGTCCCGCCCCAGCGCTCGAATGTACGTCCCCTTGCCGCAGTCAATGTTCAGCCGCAGCCGCGGATACGCGTATTCCAGAATCGTGATGGCATCAATCCGCACCGGCCGCGCCGCCAAAACAACCTCCTCGCCCCTTCGCGCCAGCGCATACGCCCGCTGCCCGCCGATCTTCATGGCGCTAAACGCCGGCGGCCGTTGCGAGATCACGCCCACAAAGTTTCGGCACACCGACTCAACTTGCTCAAGCGTCGGCGGCTCAGCCACAGCCACCTCCGTCCGTTCTCCTTCGGCATCATCCGTCGTGCTGAACGCCGACAGATCGATCTCCGTCAAATAGCTCTTCGCCTCGGTCATGATCTTGTTGCACAGTGGCGTCGCCTTGCCCACCAGAATCACCAGCAGCCCCGTCGCCAGCGGATCAAGCGTGCCGCCATGCCCCACTTTTACCCGCTTGGGTGCGCCCGCCAGCACCAGTTTTCGCCTCACAATGCGGCACACATCCATCGACGACCGCCGCAGCGGCTTATCAATGATGAGCAGCCCCGCGGGCGTCGGAATCGGTGACGGTGCTGGGGTTAAGAATGGCGGTTGGGGTGTTGGTGGGGGTGTTGGTGCAGCATCGTCTTTAGGTGTGTCATTCATCATCGCTCCCGCTCCACAATCACCCACCCACTCATCCGTTGATACCCCGGCACCGCCGCCTGCCCAACCTCGCGAGTACCCGCTGGCAGTCGTGCCCCGCCTCCACGCTCTGAATCCCACGGCACAATTACCAGCCCGCCCGGGTGCGCCTCGAGCCACTTGCCCACATCCCCCTTCGCAATCCGCTCCGCGTGCGCCCGTGTCGCAAACCCCACGCTGTCGGCAAGATTCGTAGTCGCCCACGGTCGCGCCCGCGCCGGGTCTACCGCCTCCAGCACCTGCCGCAGTTCTTCAGATGCTCTGCCCGGCACAAGCAGCGGAGCCACAATCGCCAGCAGCGGTCCCACCATGCAAACCAGCGACACGATCGCCAGCCCCGTGCCCACCACCATCGCCGACGCCAACCGCCTCCGCAGCACCACCGAGCCCGCCGCAATCGCAAAGACCAGCGCAGCGCCCGCCGCCGCCAACATCACGATCCGTGTCCAAATCGTGCCCGCATCCGGCGATTCGCCCGCCGCAAAACTCGGCGCAAACATGGCCACGATCCCGAGCGCCATCACCACAATCGGCCCCCCGCCCACCAACCACCAAATGACCCGCCCCGCCAACCCCGCCCCCACGCCCGTCAGCAGCGCCCGCGCTGTCACGATGGCCACCAGCGGATACAGCGGCATCGTGTAATGCAGCAGTTTCGCCGGCGAAAGCTCAAACAACAACCAACTCGGCCCGATCACCGCCAGCAGAAAGAGCGCCGGCGAAAACCCGCCCGCCCGCGCCAGCACAAGCCCGCGCCCCGCGCCCCACACCCTGCCCATCACCCCGCCACCATCCCGCGCCCCACCAGTTCTATCGTCTCGCCCCGCAGTTGCAAAAACCTCCCGCCACGCCCCCCCAACCGCCGCCAGCGTCACCAGCGACCCAGGCCAGAACAGCACCGCCAGCATCACCGTGTGAAACCCCGGCGGCCAGAAGTGCCCCTCTTTGCTCCCCGTCGCCGCCCGCACAAAGAACTCATCCCACACCCCGCGCACATACACGCCCAGCCCGCCCTGCTGCTGTGCCACACTCCACAGCCACGGCCCCGCCGCCCCCGCCAGCATCACCGCCAGCAGCCCCGGCCGCAACCCCGCAATCCACCGCCATGACCGCATCCAAAACGCCGCCGTCACCACCGCCAGCACCACCACCATGAGCGTGATCGGCCCCTTCGTCATCACTCCCGCCGCAATGGCCGCGTGCAGCACCAGCGCCGGCCCCAGCCTGGCGCTTCGCCCGCCGCTCTTCGCGCCCAGCACATCCGTCAGGCACCGATACAGCGCACACACCGCCGCCATCGTAAAAAACACCATCACCTGATCCGCCCGTGCCTGGTGCGCATCCCACACAAAGATCGGGCTCACCGCCAGCAGCGCCGCCGCCATGGTCCCGATTCCCCGCCCCCCGACCCCCCCCGCTCCCCCGCCCGCCCCAGCTCCAAACATCTGGTTCCCCAGCCGCCGCGTCAGCAGCACCGTTCCCACCGCCGCCAGCACGCTCGGAATCCGATACATCCAGATCGCGTCACGCTCCGGACGCCCACCAGTCATCACCCACGCGCTCGCCACCTGCATCCAGTACACCAGCGGCGGCTTGTTCAGCCGCGCCACCTCGCCCAGATACGGCACCGCCCACCCGCCACCATGCAGCCGCGCCTCGCGTGCCTCCACCGGCAGCGCCGCCGCTTCAAACATTTGCCGGCTCGCCTGCGCAAACCGAGCCTCGTCGCGATCCACCGCCGCAATCGCCCTCAAACCCGGGAGATACACTGCTGCACACAGCGCGACCAGCAACGTCACGTCGCGCAGTGTGGAGGCCCGTCCCAGCATGGAAAGCAGTCGCTTCAGCACAAGCATCGACTATAACCGCACCCTCGTGTGGCCGGTGCGGATTCTCCACCACTCCGTCGCCTGGGCGGCCGATCACCCCGTGTGCTCTCTCCTCGCCGCCGGGCTCATCCTCACCCTCGCCCTCATGCCCGCCGACCTCCTCATCACCCTTGCCGCAAAGGACCTTTTCGCCTCCTTCCCAAGCGATGTCCGCCGCGAAGTGCTCGCCCTCCAGCAATATGGCCAGGTGACCTTCAGCCTCGTCATCGGCATCGTCATCCTGCTCCTCGCCCCCCGCCAGCGCGCCCGCATCTGGGGCTGGGTTGTAAGCTCGCTCTTCGTCTTCCTCTCCGCAAACGCCCTCAAGATCCTCATCGCCCGCCCGCGCCCCACCGCCATGCACACCGAGCGCCTCGTCGGCTCGCTTGGCCCCATGGACTTCGTTTGGCTCTGGGGCACCGTCCCCGAAAAACTCCGTGATGGCGGCACCAAAACCCTTCACGCCTGGTCCGGAGTCTTCCACCTCGAGTCCATGCCCTCGCGCCACTCCGCTTTCGCCGCCGTCTGCTCCGTCGTCCTCGCCTCGCTCTTCCCCAGCCTCCGCTGGCTCGTCCTCTTCCTCATGCTCATCGTCATGGCCGCCCGCGTCCTCACCGGCGAACACTGGGCCAGCGACACCATCGCCGGCGCCGCCATCGGCGCTGCCATCACCATCGCCGTCATGCGCCGTTGGCCCGAAGTAGCCCCCGCCCTTGCCCCCGTCTGAGCAACCTCACATCCCCAGCAGGTGCTTCACCGCCTGCACCATCTCACCCCGCGGCACCTCGGTCTGCCCCGGCCGCGTCTGCTTCCACGCCGCGTGATCCGTGATCTGAGCGCTGATCGCCTTCCCCGCGCTCATCTCCTTGATCGTCACCACCCCCCGCGCGTGCTCATCACTGCCGCAAACGATTGACAGCGGAATCTCCTGCGTATCGGCGTGCTTGATCTGCTTCCCAAAGCCCTTCTTGGCCAGGAATATCTCCGTTGACACACCCGCCCGCCGCAGTTCAAACGTCATGGCCAGATATTCATCCAGCAGTGATTCATCCATCGTCGTCACCAGCACCTGCGCGATCGACTTCCGCAGCCCAATCCGCCCCAGTTCCGTCAGCGCCGCCAGCAGCCGATCGATCCCAATCGACGCACCAACCGCCGGCAGCCGCTCCCCGTGGAACCGCAGCACCAGATCGTCATACCGCCCGCCCGAGCACACCGAGCCATACTGTGGCGCGTCCAGCAGCACGGTCTCAAACACCGGCCCCGTGTAATACGCCAGCCCGCGCGCAATCGAAAGATCGAGCGTCACGCAGTCATCGCCGTAGCCAATCGCGTACAGCCGTTTCGAAATCCGTTCCACACGATCGATCTCCGCCGCCGCCCCCTCAAGCCCCTCAAACAACCCGCGCAGCTTCGTGAGCACCACCGTGCGGCTCTTGTCTTTGATGGCCAAAAACCGCTCAATCCGCTCCACCTGCTCGCCGCTCAGGCCCAGCCCCGGAATCGGGTCGCCCGGCTCCGGCTTATACCCCGTCGTCAGTTCCTTGCGAACCTTTTCAAGGCCGACTTTCTCGAGCTTGTCAAGCACCCGGAACACATCCGTCCCCTCAACCCACACATCCTCAGTCACGAACTGCTCTTTTCCATCCGCCGTCGCAACCCGCGTCACCCGCTTGGTCGCCAGCCGATCCGGCACGCCGGCATACTTCAGCAGCAACCCCAAAATTGCGCGGCTCGAATACCGCACCTCAAACGGCCCGACCTCAAGCGCCCGCATCGCGTCGCACATGAGCGCGATGATCTCCACGTCCGCCAGTTCACCCGCTGGCCCGTCAATACCCACCGAATCAAAGTCAAACTGCCCAAACTCGCGGAACCGCCCCTTCTCCGGCTTGTCCGCCCGCCACACCTGCGAGCACGCATACCGCCGGAACGGCCTCGGCAGCGTCGCATACTGCGCCACCACCCGCGCCAGCGGCACCGTCTGGTCAAACCGCAGCCCCAGCAACTCCTCTTCCGGCGTGTTCACGCTGAAGATCTGCTTGGTGGCCTCCTCGCCCCCCGTGCCCGTCAGCACGTCCAAGTACTCCATCGCCGGCGTCCCCAGCGGCACATAGCCGTGGTTCTCGCACACCGCGCGAACGCGATCAATGATCCGCTGCCTCGCCGCCATCTGGTCGGGCAAGTAGTCTTGGAGTCCTTTGTACAAACGTGGTTCGACCGTGGCCATGGGCCGTGACGGTAGGGGGGTAGGGGGAACAACCGCCGCGCATGCAAATGCTCAGGCCGTCCGACCCGTCTCCAGCCTCTTCAAATAAAGCAAGCACGCCCCACCACTCCAGGCCGTCAAATCCAGCCGCCCACGGCGAGCCCGGCTGGCGCCAAGCAACCACAAGAGCGAAGCAAATGCCGACGGTGGGGCTTGAACCCACGACCTCTTGATCCACAATCAAGCGCTCTACCAATTGAGCTACGTCAGCCGCAGCCAAAGTATAGGGGTGATCTCCCCGCAAGAGGAGCCACTGCGGCTCCAGACGCCCCCGCGCGCCCTCAGACCCGAGCCCACCAGACCCCGCCAAACACCCCCAAAACGCCAACTCACACCCGCCGAACCTCAATCCCCGCCGGCAACGCCGCTAGGAACATCTTCCCATACCGCGCCGTCAAAATCCGCGGGTCCAGCACCACAATCCGCCCCGTATCTGTCGTGCTCCGAATCAGCCGCCCGAACCCCTGCTTGAACCGCAAAATCGCCCGTGGCAGCGAATCCTCCACAAATGCGTTCCCGCCCCGCTTGGTAATCCGCTCCGCCCGCGCCTCCACCAGCGGCCGGTCCGGTGGGTCAAACGGCAACTTCGTGATGATCACGTTCCGCAGCCCCCGCCCCTTCACATCAACGCCCTGCCAGAAACTCGCCGCCCCCAGCAGCACCGAGTTCTCATTCTGCCGAAACCGCTCGATGATCGACGTCGCATGCCCATCGCGACCCTGCACCAGCATCGGCAGCCGCGCCCGCTGCAAATCCGGCTCCAGCCGCTCCGCCACCGCGTTCATCGTCGCGTGCGATGTGAACAGCACAAACGCCCCGCCATTGGTCGCCCGCACATGCCGCAAAATCCGCTCCGTCAGTTCCACGATCGATTCCGTCCGCGGATCGCGCACCGCCAGCGCCCTCGGCCCCCCCGAGCCCCCCTGCCCCAAGTCCGCCGCCGCCTTCGCCGGCGCATCGTCATCAAACGGATTCATCGGCGCATCATCTGCAATCCGTCGCGACCGACCCCGCGCCGCCGCCGGAGCCGCAGCAGTGGGGGAGCCGCGCGGCGAAACATCCACATAAAACTCCGTCTGGCGCGCATGGTCAAACGGGCTCCCCAGATGCAGCGTCTTCGCTCGCTCGCACCCAATCCGCGAGGCCACGTGATAAAACGCCGACCCCGCCACAATCGCATCCGCATCTTCAACTGCCGCGCCGGCTCCTAAGCCCGCCGTCGCTCCCGCCCCGCCCTCGCTCCCCTCATCACCCACCGGCACCACTCGCCTTCCTTGCGCCTTGCGCACCGCCGTTCCCGTTGTCGTCGCCGGTTCGCCCTTTGTCGAAAGCGTCGCCGAGGTCAGCACCACCCCAATATCTTGCCCCCACAAATGGGTCTTCAGCAGCGGCCCCACCTCCACCGGTGAGCACGCCAGCTTCAGCCGCGCTGTCGATGCCGAAGCCCCGCTCCCGCCCCGCCGTTCTGTCCCTCCGCCGGCGCCCTCCGCCGCGGCACCGCCTTCCAGCCAGTACACATACCCATCGCGCTTCTGCGTCACCAGCACCTCGGCATCAAACGCGATCGCCCCCGCCCGCACCGCATACGCGTTCACCTCGAACGCATCGGGTTCTTCCTTCACCTCCGGCTTCAGCAGTTGCAGCTTTCCCTGCAGCCGCGTAAGCGCCGTCGTCAGCGGGTTCGCAATCGCATTCGCCGCCGGCACCCGCCCGCTCTTGAGCTTCCCCGAGCGGCTCAGCCGGTTCAGGTCTTCAAAGAACGCCCGCGAGGCATCCCGCGCCTCCATCACGCAGTGAATCGCCGCATCCAGCGGTTCCAGCCGCTTCACGCCCGTTTGCAGCTGCGCCAAATACCCGCGGTCACGCTGCGAGCTATACAGCACATTCAAAAAATGTTCCAGCCGCGACTCCGTCAGCCCCAGCCCAAAGTGATCGCACGCCACATCTTCGATCATGTGCGCTTCGTCAAGAATCACATGGTCATACTTTCCAAGGAACCCCGCCCCGCCGCCCCCGGTGCCCTGCGAATCCTCCGCCACGCCAAACGCCCGCATCGCCAAGTCCGCAAAGAACACCGCGTGATTGCAGATGAGCAGATTCGCCTTCTCCATCAGCCGTCGCGACTGCTGGTAAAAACACTCCTCATACCGCGGGCACTTGCGCCCCATGCAGTTGTCGCTGTCACTCTGCACCCGGTCCCAAATGCCCGGCCGCTCCAGCCGCGGAATCGTGCTCAGCGTGCCGTCGGGCGTCTCCAAAGCCCAATCTTCAATCACATGCAGCGAGCGCCGCGACGCCTCATCAGGAAACAACTTCTCCTGCCGCTTCGACGCCATCTCGAGCCTTCGAATCGAAACATAGTTTCCCCGCCCCTTCACCAGCGCCGGCACCACACTCCGCCGCGAGGCCGCATCCAGCCCCCATTCATCCAGCGTGCTCAGCAGCAGCGGCACGTCCTTCTTGATGAGCTGTTCCTGCAGCGCAATCGTGTTCGTCGCGATCACGATCCGCTCACCCTTGGCCGCGCACCGCAGCATCGCCGGCACCAGATACGCAAACGACTTCCCAACCCCCGTGCCCGCCTCGGCCAGCAAACGTCCCTTCGTCGCCAGCGCGAGCTCCACCGCCGACGCCATCGCAAGCTGCTGCTCGCGGGCCTCAAAGTCACTCCCCAGGTGCCGCGCGATCGGCCCGGCCTGAGACAAAATGTCACGCGATGGTTGACGCACCAACACAGGGTACGGACCTTGTTCGGACAAGGTACTACTGTGTCCCTCGCAACCGTAGATTTCCCGCCCCCGCTTCGCACCACCCTGTACCGGCCTGGCTTCTCACCTCACAAAGCTCCCTATGCCCGATCTGCTCGACGGTCTCAACCACGCCCAAAAAGCCGCCGTCATGCACGACGGTGGCCCCTTGGTCGTTCTCGCCGGCCCCGGCACCGGCAAAACCCGCGTCATCGTTCACCGCATCGCCCACGCCATCGCCGCCCGCGCGATTCTCCCCGAGCACATCCTCGCCGTCACCTTCACCGCCAAGGCCGCCCAGCAACTCCGCGCCCGCCTCGCCGGCCTCCTCACCGGGGCCATCGCCGATCGCCTGCACGTCTACACCTTCCACGGCCTGGGCATGCGCATCATCGATCGCTTTCCCGAAGTCCTCCGCCTCCGCCAAAACCGCCAGATCATCGACTCCGCCCAGCGCCGCCAACTCATCCGCGATCTCATCCTCGAGCACAATCTCATGGGCACGTCCGCCGGTCTGGGCATCGAAGCCCTCGCCGAAATCGCCCACGATCAGTTCGAACATTTCTGGAACCATCACCTCGCCCCGACTGACGTCATCGCCGTCGCGCAGGCCAAGCTCCGTCCCCTCCACGACGTGTTAGTCCACCAGCGCTCCAACGAGCAGATTGCCCAGACCGCCCACCTCGAACGACTCATCGACATCGCCCGCCTCGCGACCCTCTTCGCCGACGCCTGCCGATCCCACGGCTGGCTCTCCTACGGCGACCTCATCGCCCTCCCCATCAAGCTCGTCGAGTCGCACCCCACCGCCGCCGCCATCCTCCGCGATCAATACCGCTGCCTCGTCGTTGACGAGTTCCAAGACGTAAACGCCTCGCAGATCGCCATGCTCAAAGCGCTCGCCCCACCGGGCGTCCCGGGCACTCCCGACCTCTGCGTGGTCGGCGACGACGACCAGTCCATCTACGAGTTCCGCGGTGCCGACGAGCGCGCCTTCGCCAAGTTCGCAGCCATCTATCCCTCCACCCGCACCATCACCCTCACCGAGAACTACCGCAGCCAGCAACCCATCATCGACGTCTCCAACCACATCATCAAACAAGCCGGTTTCCGCTTCGATCCGACCAAGCTCATCGAGCGCCCGCACGACCAGCGCACCGCACCCCCAGCCGCCGGTGCCGTCGTGCAGGTCATCAAACTCAAAGACGAGAACGATTTCGCCGACACCATCGCCTCCCTTCTGCTGACCGCCCGCGCCACCGAGCCGGGTCACCCGTGGCGCAAGTACGCCGTCATCGCCCGCAGCGCCAAAGACCTCGACCGTGTCGCCTCCGCCCTCCTCGTCGAAGGGGTCCCCTTCACCCTCCGCCGCAACGACGGCATCGCCAGCGATGCAGGCGTACAAGACGTCCTCGCCTGGGTTCGCCTGCTGGTCGATCCCACCAGCGCCTGGAACGCCCGCCGGATCCTCATGCGCCTCGCCTCCCCCGTCCCCGGTGATCTCGTCGCCTCGTGGGAAAAGGCCTACCGCTACGAACTCTCAAACTTCAATACCGGCAACCCCCACCAGCCCGATCCCGGCAGCTTCGTCGACTTCCTCGCCGCGCATCTCGACGATTCACTGAGCCCCACCCCCCCCCCACACCCCGCGCTCTCCGCGCCCGCGCCATCCGCTCGGCACGCCGTGCCGTCCGACACTTCGCGCCGTTCGCCACTCCCCCCCCCCCCCCCCCCCCCCCCCCCCCCAAACCCCCCAACCCCCCCCCCCCCCCCCCCCCCCCCACCCCCCCCTCCCCCCCC
>Ga0105048_10007778_pt1 | contig 17206 bp, 13 predicted proteins | sample MAT05_FD_78382 | JGI IMG/M metagenome (GOLD analysis project Ga0105048, IMG submission 78382) | Freshwater microbial communities from Lake Fryxell liftoff mats and glacier meltwater in Antarctica - MAT-05 | ecosystem: Environmental > Aquatic > Freshwater > Ice > Liftoff microbial mat | place...
ACCGCTGCCTTCGCCGAGCGTCGCTCCCCCATCTGGTCAGGTCGCTGACACCCGGTCCGTGAGCCAACGGCCGCGTCACGCGGCCTGTCGCTCACGGAAGATCTCGGTCCGTGAGCCAACAGCCGCGTCACGCGGCCTCTCGCTCACGGATGGTCAGTTGTACTGGCCTTCGCCGAAGATCAAGCTGCTGCGATCGACGATCGGCGCGACATCACGGGCGAGGCGAGCAACGTTGTCGACATAGCGCTCGCCGTCGGCGTCGGAGTGGCTGACGCACAGCGTCCACGACTCGCTCTTGCCCCACGGTGGCAGGAACACGCCGCCGTTGTGCTGGTACAGGAAGTGGCAGTGGCTGATCGCGAGGTCGATCTCGAGGAACTCGCGGTAGTCGGTGCACGGCGTGCCGTGGAACACCACCGAGCCCTTGAAGCCGTGCACCGCTCCGTAGGCGGGCTGACCGTTCTGATGCAGCGCCGCGAGAGACCCGGCGAGCATCTGTCGACCCAACTGCTCGGCCCGCACGTACGACTCGGGCGTCAGCACCTCGGTGAGCACCGCCCGCGCCGCCGCCATCGTGAGCGGGTTGCCGTTGAACGTGCCCACCTGGTCGTAACGGCCATCGGTGATCGCAGCCATCACCTCGGCCGTGCCACCGATCGCACCGCAGGGCACCCCACCGCCGAGCGCCTTCGCGAGGCAGACCATGTCGGGCTGCACCCCGTACATCGCCGTGACACCACCCGGGTGCACCACCATGCCGGTCTTCACCTCGTCGAAGGCCACCAGCCCGCCATGGGCATGCACGAGGTCGACCACGCCCTGCAGGTAGCCGGGTTTCGGGGAGATGATGCCAGCGTTCATCATCATCGGCTCGAGGATCATCCCGGCGATCTGCCCGGCGTGCGCCTCGAGCACGCGTTGCAGCGCCTCGAGGTCGTTGAACGGCACGATCCGCAGCAGGTCGGCCATCGCCTGCGGGATGCCGGACCCCGGAACTCGGTGAGGGTCGTCGATGGATCCGAGCTGCGCTGCGCTACGGAACGACGACACCATCAGGGCGTCGTGATGACCGTGATAGGTGCCCTCGATCTTGATCACGAGCGAGCGACCGGTGATGGCCCGCATCAGATGCACCGCATCCATGGTGGCTTCGGTGCCCGAATTGGTGTAGCGCCACATCGGCAGGCCGAAGCGAGAGCGGAGCGCCTCACCGACCACGATCGTGTCCTCGGTCGGCTGGGCGAAGTGCGTGCCGAGCGCCACCCGGCGCTGCACCGCCTCGACCACGGCCGGATGGGCATGACCCACCACGTTCACCCCGTAGCCACCGTGCATGTCGACGTACTCGGTGCCGTCGGCATCCCACACATGACCTCCGAGCCCCCGATCGACCCACACCGGCACCGGGCGCGAGCTCGCCCAGCTCGAGGCGACGCCACCGGGCATCACATGGCTGGCCCGTTCCCACAGCTCGGCCGACCGCTGGGTGCGAGCGAGGAACGCCGCCTCCTCACGCTCGACCAGTCCGTCGAGCGACGTGATCGCTGGGATGGCTGTTTCTGGGCTGGCTGTTTCTGGGCTGGCTGTTTCTGGGCTGGCTGTTTCTGGGCTGGCTGTTTCTGGGCTGGCTGTTGGGGCGCTGGTCGCGGTGGCGCCCGCTGCTTCGACGCTGGGCGTGTCGGTACCGGCCGTCTCGGTGCTGCTCATCATCAGAACCCCTGTCGAACGTGTGCGATACTGAACATCTGTCCAACAACGACAATATCACACCCGGCTGACTCGTCAGTCAGGCTCTCGGAGGACCCCATGGCCACGGCTGTTCCCACGCTCACCGGACCCGAGTACTGCGCACCCGAGGTGTTCGACCTCGAACGACGACGCATCTTCCACACCGGATGGTTCATGGCGCTGCGCGCCGACACTTTGGCAACGGGCAACCGGCGGGTCGTCGACGTCGCCGGCGAGAGCATCCTCGTGGCCCGCGATCTCGACGGCACTGTTCACGCCTATGCCAATGTCTGCCGCCACCGCGGCGCACGGCTGTGCGACGACGACAGCGACAGCACCCAGGGCTCGCTGATGTGCCCTTACCACGCGTGGACGTACGCGCTCGACGGTCGCCTGATCGCCACACCGCTGCTCGAGGCCGACGATGTCGACAAGGCATCGCTGTCGTTGTGGTCGGTGGCCGTCGCACAGTGGGAGGGCTTCGTGTTCGTCAGCCTCGCCCAGGAACCGATGCCCTTCGACGACTGGATGCAGCTCCACGGGCAAGAGCTGCTCACGCTGGAGCGCTACGGCCTGGGCGCGTTGCGGGTCGCCGTCACGACGCGAGCGGAGGTGCGTGCCAACTGGAAGATCATCGTCGAGAACTACCAGGAGTGCCTGCATTGCTCGCGGGTCCATCCCGAGCTCGTCGAGATCGTGCCCGTGTACCGAACGGGCTGGGTGTACGACCCGGAGCGACCCGATGGCGGCGTCACCCTGCGCAATCGCGCCAACAGCTTCAGCTTCACCGGTACCTCCCGACTGCCGGTGCTGCCCGGCCTCGACGAGAGCGATGCGGCGTCGTACTTCGGGTGCACGATGTTCCCCAACGCCTTCGTCGACGTCACCGGCACCAGCGCGATCGTCACGACGATGCACCCACGCGGCCCCGATCACACCACCGTCATCACCGAGTACATGTTCGCCCCCACCACGATCGCCGACCCCGACTTCGACCCGTCCGAGATCGTCGAGTTCAGCGAGCTCGTCGCAGGACAGGACTTCGATGTGTGCGAGCGGGTGCAGCGCGGCGTGTCGTCGTCGCGGTTCACCACCGGCGTGCTCACACCGAAGGACGATCTCGTCATCGCTTTCGTCGACCACTACCGCGCTGCGATGGGCGCAGCTGGCACCTGACGTCGCGTTGTCGGCGACACACCCCGGTGATACCCTCGGGGGTATGTGTCGACGAGTGACGTGCAAGGTGTGCAGCAAGCCGTCGTGGGCCGGGTGCGGCGCCCACGTGGAGCAGGTACTGGGTGATGTACCGCGTTCCGAACGATGCCAAGGACATGCCAAGGGCGAGTCACGGGCCGCCCCGGCCGGTGCAGTCGCGGCCCCGAAACGTCGCTGGTTCAGCCGTAGCTGAGTTCAGCAGCACGCTGGGCCCACCGGCACCCGCTGACAACCGAGCTCAGGCCGCGAGCACCCTCAGCGCATCGGGCGACAACTCGAGGTCGACGTCCTGACCGACCTGGGCCATCAGCGGCATCCCATCGTTCGGGATCACTGCCTGCAGGGGCTGGTCGCCCACAGCGAGGTGTACATGGGTGACGGGGCCTGCGAACACGAGCTGCTCCACTCGTGCGCGCATGGTGCCTGATCCGGCGGCCACCAACTGGATGCGCTCGGGCCGCACGAGCACCGTGCACGACCCGGTCACGTCCCGGGTGTCGGCCGCGACATCGGCGTCGCCGATCCGCACCCGACCCGTTTCGGTGACGGTGGCCGGCAGGAGGTTGGCGATCCCGAGGAAGTCGGCCACGTAGGCGGTGGCCGGCGTGTCGTACACCTCGCGAGGTGTACCGACCTGATCGATCTCCCCCACACGCATCACCGCCAGTCGATCGCTCATCGTGAGCGCCTCTTCCTGATCGTGGGTGACGTAGACGAACGTGATGCCCACGTCGTGGTGCAGCTGACGCAGTTCGAGCTGCAACGTGCGCCGCAACTTGGCGTCGAGCGCCCCGAGCGGCTCGTCCAACAGCAACACTCGCGGACGCAGCACCAGCGACCGGGCGAGGGCGACGCGCTGCTGCTGACCACCCGACAACTGGTGCGGCTTGCGCCCGCCGTAGCCCTCGAGCCGCACGAGTTCGAGCGCCTCGCCCACCCGTCGAGCCCGCTCGGTCTTGTCGACCTTCTGGAACCGCAGCCCGAATGCGATGTTCTCTGCCACCGTCTGATGTGGGAACAGTGCGTAGCTCTGGAACACGGTGTTCACGGGCCGCTGCTCGGGCGGCACGTCTCGCATGTCGGCGCCGTCGATGCGCACGAGTCCCACCTCGATCGGCTCGAACCCGCCGATCAGACGGAGTGTCGTGGTCTTGCCGCACCCCGACGGTCCGAGCAGTGAGAAGAACTCGCCGGCCTCGATCGTCAGATCGATCGAACGCAGCACCTGTTGCTCGCCGTACCACTTCGACAGCTCGGTCAGCTCGATGCGGCCGCCGCCGTACCCAGTGCGTGTGGTGCTCGAGCTCACGTTCGCGACCCCCGTGCCAGTCGCCTGAACACTCGTTCAGACAACTGCGAAAGCTAGCTGATGTGAGCGCCCGGTCAGACCGTGCCGAGGAACAGGATCTCACCGGTCGGGGCGGCGGAACCACCCGCTGGCTCGATCGTCACGCCCCACGAATCCGGGGAGTCGTCGATCTCGAGCACCACGCGCAGTTGGCCGTCGGCTGCCGCCTCGAGGACGTTCATCGGCTGCGGCACACCGTCGGCGATCAGCCACAGCTCGTACGCTGCGCCGTCGGGAGCCTCCGGAAGCCCATCGGCGATCAGAACGGCCATCTCCCCCGTCGACGACCAGGCGACCTTCACGGCGCCGCCGTCGCCGGCCGCACTGCTGTCGCCCGCATCGAGCGTCAGCACGCGTGCGTCGGGTTGGCCGAGCACCTCGGCGAGCGCCTCTGCGTATGCGGGCGGATCGCCGCCGCGCAGCACGAGAGCACCGGAGATCACCAGCACGACGGCCGCTGCTGCGGCGAGGAAGCCGCCCATGGTGCGCTGGCGGCGGCGGCGCCGCTCGGCGAGATCCGTGACCCGATCGGGGAGGAGCGGTGAGAGTTGCCGCGTCTGAGCGATCTCGGCCATCACTCGTCCCTTGAGGGTCGGCGACGGCAGGATGGACTGGGCCGCAGCCACCTGGGAGAGCGTGGCGCGAAACGCCAGCACGTCGGCCCGGCACACCTCGCACGACGGGTAGTGCGCCTCGAACGCCATCCGCTCGCGATCGTCGAGAGCGTCGAGTGCATACGCAGCACCGAGGTGGTGGATGTCGATGTCGTTGCTGCTCACTGGGCGCCTCCGAGCTCGTCACGCAGTCTGATCATGCCGTCGCGGATACGTGTCTTCACGGTGCCCTCGGCGACGTCGAGCAGCACGGCCACCTCCCGATAGGTGTGGCCACCGAAGTAGGCGAGTTCGAGCGCCTCACGCTGGAGCGGTGACAGCATGTCGAGCGCACGACGCACACGCCCCTGGTCGAGCGTCGTCTCCACCCGCTCCACGACGTCGTCGTGATCGGGCACGAGGTTCGACACCTCACGGGCCACACGGTTGCGAGCCGATTGCTCCGACCGCACACGATCGATCGCGCGGCGGTGCGCCATGGTGGCGGCCCACGAGCCAACCGATCCCTTCGTCCCGTCGTATCGGGCGGCCAGGCGCCACAGCTCGACGAACACCTCCTGGGCGACCTCCTCGCTCTGCGAGGGGTCGCGCACCACCCTCAGGACGACACCGACGACCATCGGCGCCAGTTCGTCGTACAGCTGGGCGAACGCCTCCTGGTCGCCACGACCGGCCTGGCGGAGCAGGCCGCCGAGCGGATCGGACACGTCGACCTGGGCCGCATCCGCACGCGTCGTGCGGCCGAGCCTCAGGACACCCATGTCGACCCCGAGATCAGACAGGTGCCAGAGCGCAAGGCCCGATCGACGCTGATGCGCTTCGGGCGTCGGGCCGCGGTGCAGCGGTGCGTGGTGCTCATGCCCCCTGTTCGGTGCGGCCGATCCTGTGGATTGGTCGACACCTGCGAACCGGCCCCAACCGGTGAGATCTCCCGGCCGACCAAGACGAGATCCGTTCGGGTCCGAACCCCCGACATGGAACCACACACGCCAACGACCGAGCAGCCGGCAGCGCCGGCAGCGCCTCCTGGCAGCCGGACTCATCTTCCGCTCACGGACGGGCAGCGCCGACTGCTCGGCGCGACCGCGGGCCTCGTTGCCGCACTGGTCGCGCTCGCGGTCGCCGAGGCGGTCGCTGCACTGTCACGCACCTTCCAGTCGCCGGTGCTCGACGTCGGCGACCGCGTGGTCGACGGCGTGCCGCGCTGGATGAAGGACCTGGCGATCGACTGGTTCGGCACCAACGACAAGATCGCACTGTTGGTCGGCATCGCCTCCATCCTGACGGTGTACGCCATGATCGTCGGCATCGTGTCGTTCGGCCGCCGATTCCCGGTCGCGCTCGTCGGCATCGCAGCTTTCGGTCTCATCGGCGCCTACGCCTCTCAGACCACCCGACGGCAGGCTCCGCTCGTCGCCGTCCTGCCGAGCGTCGTCGGTGCGGCAGCGGGTGTCGTCGCGCTGTGGGCACTTCGACATCTGGCGACGACGCGCAAGACCGTGGCATCGAACGCGACCGACACAATCGACACAGCCGACACAGCCGACACAACCGACACAACCGACACAACCGACACAACCGACACAACCGACACAACCGCCCTCAGCATGGCGACGCCGGCGGGCGCACGGCATCTGTCGATCGCAGAGTTGGTGCCGAACGAGCGGCGCCGGTTCCTCGTCGGTGCCGCCGCAGCGACGGCCGGCGCCTTCATCGTCGCCGGCGCCGGCCGCGAGGCACGCACTCGATTCAGCGTCGCCGGCGACCGGGCTCGGATCACGATCCCACGCGCCCGCCGCCCGCTGTCGCCTGTGCCGGCCGACATCGCGGCGCCTGTGTCGGGCGTGTCACCGTTCTTCACACCGAATGCCGAGTTCTACCGCATCGACACTGCGCTCACCGTGCCACAGGTCACTGTCGACAGCTGGGAGTTGGGCATCACCGGCATGGTCGACGACCCGTTCGCCCTGTCGTACACCGACCTGATCGAGCTCCCGTTGGTGGAGACCGACATCACCCTCAGCTGCGTCTCGAACGAGGTCGGCGGTCGCCTGCTCGGCACTGCACGGTGGCTGGGCGTGCGACTCGACGACCTGCTCGCCGGCGCGGGCATCTCCCCCGACGCCGACCAGATCGTGGGGCGATCGGTCGACGGGTACACATGCGGCTTCCCGGTCGCTGCGCTCGACGGACGGGAAGCACTCGTGGCGATCGGGATGAACGGCGAGCTACTCCCGCTCGAACACGGCTTTCCGGCTCGACTCATCGTTCCCGGTCTCTACGGCTACGTGTCGGCCACGAAGTGGCTCGAGGAGATCGAGCTCACCCGCTTCGACCGCTTCGACCAGTACTGGGTGGAGCGCGGGTGGGTGGACGACGCCCCGATCAAGGTGCAGAGCCGCATCGACACGCCGAAAGGGCTGTCGAGCGTCGATGCCGGCACCGTCGCGATCGGCGGTGTCGCATGGGCCCAGACACGCGGCATCGAGCGCGTCGAGCTGCAGATCGACGACGGCGACTGGGTGGAGGCCACCCTGGCCGCCGAGCTCAACGACGCCACATGGCGTCAGTGGTCGTACGCCTGGCCGGCCGTGTCGGGCCGCCACACGGTGCGCGTTCGTGCAACCGAGAAGAACGGACCAATCCAGACCCCTGAGCGTTCCGAACCCTTCCCGAGCGGCGCCACCGGCCAACACCAGATCGTGGTGATCGTCCGGTGACGAACCCCGTCCGCTCCCCCACATCCCCCACTCCCCCGACTTCGCCCACTTCCCTCAAGGAGACCTCCGTGAACCCCTCCACCCGATCCCCCCGCTCGAACCGCATCCGGTTCGCACTCGCAGCAGTCGCACTGCTCTCGCTGACTGCCGCTGCCTGCGGCGACGATGACGCCGACACCGCGACCGAGGCCACCACCATGACAGAAGCCCCGGCCACGACCGAGGCCCCGCCGATGACCGATGCCCCCGACACTTCCGAGGCGATGGACGAGATGATGGGCAGCCAGTTCGGGCCTGGCTGTAGCGCCGTGCCGGCCGACGGTGCGGGCAGCTTCGGCGGCATGGCCGACGACCCCGCCGCCACCGCCGCCAGCAACAACCCGCTCCTGTCGACGCTCGTCAGCGCCGTCTCCGCAGCCGGCCTCGTCGACACCCTCAACGGTGACGGTCCGTTCACGATCTTCGCACCCACCAACGACGCCTTCGCCGCCATCGCGCCGGCCGACCTCGAAGCGATCCTCGCCGACACCGATCTGCTCACCTCGATCCTCACCTACCACGTCGTCGGCGGCGAGTCGCTGAACGCCGAGGGCCTCGGCGAGGCAGGAACGCTCGCCACGGTGAACGGGGCCGAGATCGAACTCGGCGCCGACGGCACCACGGTGAACGGCGTCGACGTGATCTGCTCCGACGTCAGCACGGCGAACGCCACGGTGCACATCATCGACGAAGTCCTGCTGCCGCCCGACATGATGGGCGGCGCCGAGGGCGACTCGATGGCACTCGAGCCTTCCGGACCGGGCTGCAGCGCCGTGCCGGCCGACGGTGCAGGCAGCTTCGGCGGCATGGCCGACGACCCGGCCGCCACCGCCGCCAGCAACAACCCGCTGCTGTCGACGCTCGTCAGCGCCGTCTCCGCCGCCGGCCTCGTCGACACCCTCAACGGTGATGGCCCGTTCACGATCTTCGCACCCACCAACGACGCCTTCGCCGCCATCGCGCCGGCCGACCTCGAAGCAGTGCTGGCCGACACCGACCTGCTCACCTCGATCCTCACCTACCATGTCGTCAGTGGTGAGTCGCTCAGCTCGGCCGACCTGGTCGAGATGGGTTCGGTCACCACGGTGAACGGCGCCGACCTGGAGATCACCGACGACGACGGCACCCTCATGGTGAACGGTGTCGCCTCGGTCTGCATGGACGTCCCGACCGCCAACGCCACGGTGCACATCATCGGCGGTGTGCTGATGCCGTGAACCGACGCGACGTGACCGCGACGCTCGAACTCCGCAGGGCTTCCTGAGGGGATCGGGTGAGCACTCGTTCCCGCACGGCTCCGCGGGAACGAGGGCCCGATGCCGACCGGCTGCACGCCGGTCGGCATCGGCGCGTCCCGACCAGCACTGCACCAGCACTGCACCACCGCTGCAGCACCGCACCAGCACCGCACCACCGCTGCAGCACCTCTGCAGCACAAGGCCACCGCTGCGGCGCTGCGCCGACGATGACTACGGTGAGGACGTGCACACCAGCGACATCGAGTACCACCACGACGGCAAGCGTTACGTGGGTCACCTGGCCCTGCCCGACGGCGAAGGGCCGGCACCGGCCGTCCTCGTCTGTCACGAAGGCCCAGGCCTCGACGAGCACGCGAAAGCAATGGCAGTGCGGCTCGCCGACCTCGGCTTCATCTCCTTCGCACTCGACTATCACGGCGACGGCAGGCCACTCGAGCTGTCCGAGATCCGCGAGCGGCTCGGGCCGCTTCGTGACTCCGCTGAACTCACCCGCTCACTCGGCCTCGCCGGCCTGCAGGTGCTCCTCGACCAACCGCGGGTCGAGACCGGCCGAGTGGCCGCGATCGGGTTCTGCTTCGGCGGGACCATGGCCCTCGAACTCGCTCGCGCGGGCACCGACCTCACCGCCGTCGTGGGTTTTCACAGCGGCCTGGGCACGCCTCGCCCGCTGGATGCGTCGGCGATCACGGCCACCGTGCTCGTGTGCATCGGGGCCGACGATCCGATGATCCCGCCCGAGCAGCGCGCGGAGTTCGAGCAGGAGATGCGCGCCGGTGGCGTCGACTGGCGGATGCATCTGTACGGCGGCGCCGTGCACAGCTTCACGAACCCGAACGCATCACGGCTCGGGAGTCCCGCCGTTGCCTACCACGAGCTCACCGCCATTCGCTCGTGGCGTGCGATGCTCGACGTCTTCGACGAGGTGATGCCGCGGTGAATGCGGCTTCGAGCCAGCCGGCGCGCTGGCCGGTGATCGCGCCCGACGATGTGCCGCCGCCACCCGTCACCGAGCACCTCCGGCTCGAACCGCTGCAGCCACGCCACAACGAGCGCGATCATGCCGCGTGGATGTCGAGCATCGATCACATCAACGCCACGCCCGGGTTCGGCGATGGCGCGTGGGGGCTCGACCCGTGGCCGTTCCCGATGACGGCAGAGATGAACCTCGGCGACCTCGAGATGCACTGGCGCGAGTTCCAGCACGGTGAGGCCTACGCCTACTCCGTGCTCGACCCGGCCGACGACGATGTGATCGGCTGCATCTACGTCGACCCCGACACAGATCCCGATCCCGATCCCGGCATCGAACCCGACCGTCCCTCAGCGATGGTTCGTAGCTGGATGCGCGTCTCCCACGCCGCCCTCGACCAGGAACTCGTCGACACCGTCGACGCGTGGCTCACCGCCGCCTGGCCGTTCGAGCGGGTGCGCTGGCCCGGGCGCGACCTCAGGCGCTGACGACCGCTGCGCCGGCGAGGGCAGCGATCGAGTCGCCGAGCGCCGCCGATGCCGACGAATCGTCGCCGCTGGTGGTGATCACCCAGCGACCGAGCACCGCCACACTCCCATCGCCCGCCGCCGCGTGTGCCGCAGTGTCGCGCCACGCCCTGGTGGCGTACTCACGAACGTCGAGCTGCACGCTCGCGACACCGCCGGCGCAGCTCTCGGGATGCAGCTGTGTCCGGAAACCGAACACGAAACCGTCGACTGCCGGGTCGGGCAGTCGCGACACCGAGCACATCCCGAGCCGATCGACCGCGAGGAGATCGAACACCTCGGCATACCGTCTCGGTTCGAACACGGCAGCGATCGAGGGATCCTCGATGCCGCCATCGATCACGATGTCTGCGCTGTACGGCCAGGCGCAACCCGACTCGAGCAGTCCATCAGCCACGAACGGGTCGAACATCATCATCGAGGCGTGCATCGCGTCCGGATCGCACCCCTCGAGCACCGCGCTGTCGACATGACCGGCGTGTGCCTGGTCGGAGCTGTGGTGGTCGGTGTGGTCCATGCCTTCGACACCCGACCCAGCGACATCCTCATCGCCGGCAGAACGCCACGCCCACACCCCGAAGGCAGCCGATGCCACGAGACAGAGCGTGACGACCCCTGCCAACAGCCCCAGCCCCTTGGGGCGGGTGGGCGCAGCGTCGTCGGTCGGGAACACGGCGACCGGGTCGGGCTGGTCTGCTCGGGGAGCGTCGGATCGATCGGTCACAGCGGCCCATGATCCCACGCAACACTCCGGCGGAGCGGTCGCCGGTCAAGGAGGTGCCATGGTTTCTTGAGCGGTTCTTGATCCGCGGACATGGCGCGGCGCCCGAACAGCCGGACAGTGAGGATCACTATGCGTATCGAGGGCATCTCCGAGGGGTCACCATCCCAGCTGGCCGGGCATGCGTTCGCGCAGCACGCACCCGTGCGGGCCCCCAGCCAGCGGGCGGTGCGACCTGCTCAGGGCGCTAGCGACCGTGCCACCGATGTCGTCGACGTCCACGACAGTGCGGTCTCGGCCGCTGCACGCACGGAGGTCGAGTACAAAGCGCCCTACCGAGTGGTGGGCATCGGAGCCGAGCAGCAGGGCGTCATCGATCGCGACGGCGACGGCATGATCACGCTCAGCGACCTGCCGTTCGACTACTTCCAGATCCTGCGCCAGTCGAACCGTAGGCCGATCACACTTCCGGCGGTCGAGATCCCCCTCTGATTCCCGGGCCGGATCTGACGCCCACCGTGGCTTCGCTCCGGCAAGGAGGTCGAACACACCGCCGCACCCGGTCGGTGTGGTCAGATGGGGATCATATGGCTGACCAGGACATTGCCGATCCAGATTCCTCCGGCCGCAGCGCCGCTGGCCGCGACTCCTCCGGCGTCATGCCGGGCAGCCACGACCCGTCGGACCGTCTGATCGACTCGATCCCGTTCCCGGTGAGCCACTGGGCGTCGGTTCGCGACGACGACGGTGAGATCGTCGAGTTCATCTGTGTCGCCGCCAACAGCGTGGCCGAGCAGTTGGCGAGCCCGCGTCTGAACAGGCGCACCACGCTGGAGGGCGCCCACTATCGCGAGGTGTTCGCCGGCACTGAGGGCGACTTCGGCTGGCAGCGGTTCACCGAGGTGGTCCGTACCGGCACCACCGACGTGTTCGAGGCAACGTCGCCCGGCCGACCCGACCTGTGGTTCGAGCACGTCACCGCGCGACACGGCGACGGCTTCCTCAACATCACGCGCGACATCACGCAACGTCGGCGGGCCGAGTCGGCGCTGGAGGAGGTCGAGGAACGCTTCCGCAGCACGATGGAGGCCCTCACCGACACCGTGATGATCCTCGATCCGATCTGGACCAGCGATGCGGCTGACGCCGACTCCGGCGAGAGCACCGCTGACGTCATCGATCTGCGGTTCCGCTACTGCAACGAAGCTGCGACGCAGATGCTCGGCAAGTCGCTCGACGAGCTGGTCGGCCATCGATATCTCGACGTGTATCCCGAGCGCCACACCGAGGCGTTCGACCGTTATCTCGACGTGGTTCGCACCGGCGTCGCTGCCCACTTCGAGGTGTCATGGGTCGATGTCGGCCCCCTGCGCGGCGCGTTCGAAGTGCACGCGTTTCCGCTCGGCGAGGGGCTCATGGTGGTGTCTCACGACATCACCGAACGTGTGATCGCCCAACACGAGGCACGAGAGAGCGAACGACAGTTCCGGCTGATGGCCGACCACGCCGGCGACGTCGTGATCGCCGCGAGGCACGGGGTGATCGAGTGGGCTGCGCCGTCCGTGGAACGCCTGATGGGCTGGACGGTCGAGCAGGTGGTCGGTCGGGCCACGCTCGACTTCGTGCATCCCGACGATGCCGAACGACTCGACGTCGCCAAGTGGAACACCACGTCGACCACCCGCCATCGATGCCGGCTGCTGCGCAGCGACGGCGGCTGGCGGTGGGCCGATCTGCTCGGCCGCATCGCCGGTCCGGACGACGAACCCGATCACCCGTTGGTGATCACCGTGATCGATGCCCAGGCAGAGGTGGAGGCGCGCGACGCGCTGCAGCGAGCGGAGGAGGAACGCCATCGCCTCGACGAGCAGGTGCGCGAGTCCGCCCGTCTCGAAAGCCTGTCGCAACTCGCCGGCGGCATCGCCCACGACTTCAACAACCTCCTCGTGGGCGTGCTCGGCAACGCCGAGATGGCGCTACAGGACCTTCCGCCGGACTCGCCCGTGCGCAGTCGCCTCACGGCACTCTCGACCGCGGCACAACGTGCCGCCGAGCTGACGAGGCAGCTGCTCGACTTCACGGGCCGCCAGCCGCGACAACGCTTGCCGCTCGACCTCGCGCTGCTGATCTTCGACTCGGTCGATCTGGCACGGTCGATGATGGCGCGAGAGGTAGCCGTCACCGTGCACCTCGGGTCGGGCACACCAGCGGTGACCGGCGACCGGGGCCAGCTCCAGCAGGTGGTGATGAACCTGTTGATGAACGCCAGCGAAGCCGTCGATCAGCGCAGCGGTCAGATCGAGGTGAGCACTCGGTTCCGCGACCTCGCCGACGATGCCGCTGCCGAACTCGGCCTCGAAGGCGGCACGTATGTGACGCTCGGGATCTCCGACAACGGCATCGGCATCGCTGCCGAGCACCAGCCGCGAATCTTCGACCCGTTCTTCACCACACGGTCGGGTGGCCGTGGGTTGGGTCTCTCCGTCGTGAGCGGCATCGTCAGGTCGCACCTCGGCGCCGTGCAGGTCACGAGCGATCCCGGCCACGGCAGCACGTTCGAGGTGTGGCTGCCCGCAGCCGACGCTCATCTCGCCCCGCTCGCACCACCCACCAACTTCCGCCTCCATCGCCAGCCCACCGTGCTGGTGGTCGACGACGACGACCAGGTGCGTGACGTCGTCGGCGACATCCTGCGTCGCGCCGGTTTCCAGGTGCTCGCCGTCTCACGAGGCCGTGAGGCGATCAGCTTGTTCGCCGTTCGCCATGCCACCATCGACACGGTCGTGCTCGACCTCACCATGCCCGATGTGAGCGGCGCCGAGGTGATGGTGGTACTCCGAGCGGTCGAGCCGAGCATCCCGATCGTGCTGATCAGCGGTTACCTGAGCAACGATCCGACGCGTGAGGCGACAACGATGAAGGCGACCGGCTTCGTTCAGAAGCCGTTCCTCCCCGAAGAACTGGTCGACGCAGTTCGACGATCACTTCATCAGACCCCCTTCGGATCGCGCAGCAACGACGTCACGGCCGGACTCACCGTGTCATCGCATCCGCCAACGGAACCACCGCAGGGATGAGCTGGACCAGCGCCACCGAGCGGCGCTGCTCGTCGACGAGCTGAGATCGAGCGTCGCCGCAGTACGAGTCACCGCGATCGACGTTGGTGATTGGTCGGCACAGATCGTTGGCACAGATGGTCGACACGGTTCGTGGCCGCGGCGCTGCCATCGCCATGTCGTGAAGCACACGCCTCCGGTGATGATCGGGAGCACGAACGTGAGCGTGCGATAGGTGAGCACCGCGGCGAGCACGGTCGTCTCCGGCCCGCCGAAGCGAGTGAGCAGTGCGGCGAGGCCGAACTCGGTGATACCGATACCGCCGGGGATGGGAGTGAGCGCAACGACGAGGCGGATCAACCCGTAGGCGATCAGCACCTGCGCCGTGGAGATCGTGCCCGCGTCGATGCCGAATGCGCGCACCACTGCGAGCGGCTTGACCACGGTGACCGCCTGATCGGCGACGGTCGCGGCAACGATCCGCCATCGGTGCAGCTGGAGGATGTCGCGAGCTTCGGATCGCGACCGCTCGGTGAGTGACACCAGGTCGACCGCTGGCAGACGCCTGATCCGCCGTCGAAGCCATTGCCAACAGCGCTGCGCGAGCGTCGCCAGTCGTGTCGCTGCCACCGGGTGCCAGAGCAGCACCCACCACAACACGGTCGAACAGCTCAGGACCACCGCTGCGACCCCCATCACCAGCCAGTACACCCGAGTGTCGAGCACCCCTCCATCGGCACCAGACACACCTGCGATCGCGGTGGCGCCAGCGATCAACCAGAGTCGGTACGCAGCGATCACGTTCAGCGCCACGATGCTGACGCCGATCGAAGTGTCGCCGATGTTCCAGCTGCGCATCATCGCGATCCGCATCCCGGTGCTGACGGGCCCGCTGCCGATCACCGAGTTGTTCGCAGCGGTCACCGACTGCTGCAGCATCGCCGCTCGGGCGATGCTGAGTTGCGGTGTGACCGAGCTGGTGTAGACGCCGTCGATCACGATCCCGACCGCCACCAGCCCGAACAGCACCAACGCCCACGACGGATCGAGCCGACCGATCTCGCCGACCGCCGCTTCGAGTTCGTCGCTGCGAACGACGAGTGCGCCGACGATCGCTGCGAGCACCGCTGCGGTGAGCCACTGCCGCCATCGCTTCACCCACACACCCGATCACGCAATGCCGGTCGGTGCTGGATCGACGGACCCAGGTCACACGAATTGCCCCCGGCACCCCGGATCACGGATCACATGCAGTCGCTGGTTCACCCGGTGCGGATAGGCCGTCGACCGGAGTACGTGTTAGAACGGGTCATGGCCACGCCGTCGTCACCGACACGAACGCCGCTTCCGTCGATGTACGACTCGTTCGCTGCCGTCACAAGGGGCCGCGTCGAGCTGGCACGGCTCTCGAAGGGGACATTGAGTGACCTCTCGCACGTCCTCGAGGGCGTGCTGCTCGACGGCCGGATGCCTGGTGTCGTCCTCACCGGGTTCCAGGTGGACGGGAACTGGTCGGCTGAGCTGACGCGCTACCAGCGCCTCGGCGAGCCCGATGTTCGCACGGTCGCCGTGTTCGCGACGGGCGACCTCGGTGACACCGGTGAGGTGATCGGGTTCGAGCTGCCAGCGGCGAGCGGGCTCCGCCAGGAGTGGTTCATCGTCGTGCAAGCCGAACACTTCTCCTGCGCGCTGTTCGGGGTCGACCGACCCGAGCCCGACGTCGAGATGCCGATCGACGAGATGGACCGATTGTTCGACGCCACCTGGACGTTCGAACCGGGCATCATCGGTGAGCTCAGCGACCTCGTGCTGCGCGTCGCCCGCACATCGGATCCGGCGGGTTCCGACCGATTGGAAGCCGCCCTACGCCGCTTCCCACCCCGTACCGCCTCTCGTGAGCTCGAAGCGAGCTTCCACCAGCGCATGTTCGCAACGGTGGAGAGCGGCCGGCAACGCTGGCGCAGGCAGGTCGTGCGCGAGTACCTGCTCCGGCAACGGTTACAGGAGGCCGAGGCCGGGTTGCGCAACCTCGAACGGCTGGCCGTACTCGGCACAACGTCTGCCACGCTGGCCCACGAGATCAACAACCCCCTCGGTGCCATCACCTTGGCAGCCGAACTGATCGACAGCGAGGTGTCGAGCCTGCGCGCGACGATCGATGCCGAGGTGACGCCGGGCGCCGGTGCTCGACTCGACACCATCGCATCGCACGGCCGCCTGATCAACGACGCCAGCGCACGCGTCGGCCGGCTGGTGCATGGAATGCTCGACGTCGCCCGTACCGGTGAGATCCGGCTCGAGGCGGTCGAGCTCGTGCCATGGCTCCAGCGCGTGGTCGAAGAGCTCGCCGTCAGCCTCACACACCCGGTCATCCTGCTCGGCGCCGGCGAGATGCGGGTGTCGATCGACACCGACCGCGTGCGCCACATCCTCACGAACCTCGTCCGCAACGCCATCCAAGCCGATCTGACAGGCGACCCCATCGAGGTCGAAGTCGAAGTCGACGTCGATACGCCGGGCGAGCGTCGCATTCGACCGGCCCGTCACGTGACGCTGCTCGTACGCGATCACGGGTCGGGAATCGCCGCAGAGGTGGTCGGACGACTGTTCCAGCCGTTCGTCACCACCAAGATCGACAACGGCGGCACCGGCCTCGGGCTGATGCTCGCGCAGCGGTTCGCAAAGGAATGCCACGGCACACTGACCCTGCGTTCGACCGGCGCTGCGGGCACCGTGTTCGCATTGGCGTTACCGATACTCGGTGGTCATGACACACGGCCCGACGCCGATGCAGCGTCGGCCCAGCTGGCGCGGAACCTCGGCGCAGACGATTCCGGCCAGGCGCCGCAGGTCGCCCTCGTGCTCGACGACGACCCCGAGGTCCGGACGATGCTCGGCCGGATGCTGGAACGCCTGGGTTGGCACGTGCTCCTCGCCGCGTGCTCCGACGAGGCCGTCGAGATCCTCGTCCGTCAACCCTGCGACGTCATGCTCGCCGACTGGGGCGCG
>Ga0105048_10007780_pt1 | contig 17205 bp, 13 predicted proteins | sample MAT05_FD_78382 | JGI IMG/M metagenome (GOLD analysis project Ga0105048, IMG submission 78382) | Freshwater microbial communities from Lake Fryxell liftoff mats and glacier meltwater in Antarctica - MAT-05 | ecosystem: Environmental > Aquatic > Freshwater > Ice > Liftoff microbial mat | place...
CCTCCGCCGGATGGCTGCGCGCTGCGACCGGGTGCGCGGTGCTGATCGGTGCGAGCCGCAAGAGCTTCCTCGGCACGCTGCTCGGCGCGCCCCTCATCGATCGCAAGACCGATCGTACGGCCGATCGACTCGTCGGGAGCCTCGCCGCGGCGCTCATCGCTGCCGAGCGTGGTGCCGCGGTGCTGCGCGTGCACGACGTGCGCGAGACCGTCGAGGCGCTCGCGGTGGCACGTGCGGTCCGCGTCGCGTTCGATCGCGAAGCAAACGGCCGCGACCCCGACTGAGCGAGGCAGCACTGGCGTACGCGGCAGGGCTGCGTTACACCGTTTGCTCGATGGCGACACGGCGCTTGTTCGGGACGGACGGCATTCGCGGCGAGGCGAACGCGTTCCCGATGACGCCGGAGACGGCACTCAAGGTCGGTATGGCGGTGGCGGCCCACTTCGGTCGCCAAGGTCGCGTGCTCGTCGGCAAAGACACGCGACTGTCGGGCTACCTCCTCGAGAGCGCGCTCGCGTCGGGGCTGTGCGCGATGGGCAACGACGTGCTGTTCGTCGGTCCTATTCCGACCCCGGGCATCGCCTATCTGACGCGATCGATGCGCGCGAACGCAGGCGTCGTGATCTCTGCGAGCCACAACCCGTTCGAGGACAACGGCATCAAGCTGTTCGCGACCGACGGCTACAAGCTGCCCGACGCGGTCGAGTCGCAGCTCGAAGATCTGATGGACGAGGGCGTGCTCGACTCTCGTCGCGCGCGCGGAGCCGAGATCGGTCGCGCGTGGCGCATCGACGATGCGGCGGGCCGCTACATCACGCACCTCAAGCAGGCGTTCCCGAGCCACGCGGACCTGCTCGGGATGAAGATCGTCATCGACTGCGCGCACGGTGCGGCCTACAAGATCGCGCCGACGGTGCTCGAGGAGCTCGGCGCCGAGGTGATTGCGCTCGGCGTCGATCCGGACGGCCTCAACATCAATGATCACGTCGGCGCGATGCATCCCGCGGCGCTGCAAAAGTCCGTGCGCGACAACGGTGCCCAGCTCGGCATCGCGCTCGACGGCGATGCGGATCGAGCGGTGTTCGTCGACGAGAACGGCGACATTGTCGATGGCGATGCGATCCTGGCGATGTGCGCCCGCGACATGCACCAACAAGGTGTGCTGCGCGGCGGCTCGGTCGTCGCGACGGTCATGAGCAACCTCGGGCTCGAGCGCAGCCTCGCGGAGGTCGGCATCGGGCTCGAGCGCACGCCGGTCGGCGATCGCTATGTCGTCGAGGCGATGCGCGGCGGCGGCTACAACCTGGGCGGCGAGCAGTCGGGGCACCTCGTGTTCATCGATCACTCGACCACGGGCGATGGCATGGTCGCGGCGCTGCAGGTGCTGACGATCATGCGGCGTACGGGCAGTCCGCTGTCGCGGCTGGCGCGGGTGATGACGTCGGTGCCGCAGGTGCTGCGCAGCGTCGTCGTCGCGCGGCGCGAGCCGATCGAGTCGCTACCGGGCCTGTCGAAGACAATCCGGCAGATCGAGGCGGAGCTGCGCGGGGTCGGGCGGATCCTCGTGCGTTACTCGGGCACCGAGGCGAAGATCCGCGTGATGGTCGAGTGCGAGGACGACGGCGAAGCGCAGGCGTACGTCGATCGCGTCGCCGAGGCGGCGACGCGCGAGCTCGGTGCGGCGAAGGGCTGATTTCGGCGATGGCGGTGCTCGGTATAGGCCTCGATCTGTGCGCGGTGGATCGCATGGATGCCGCGCTCGCACGCCACGGTGATCGATTCGAGGCGCGCATCTTCACCGAGGCGGAGCGCGCGTACGCGGCGGGGCGGCACAACCGCGGCGAAGCGCTCGCGGCCCGGTTCGCCGCGAAAGAGGCCACGAGCAAGGCGCTCGGGGCTCCGCGCGGGATCGACTGGCACGACGTCGAGGTGACGCCGGCGCGCTCGGGGATCCACGGACCGGGTGTCGTGCTCCGCGGACGCGCGCGCGAGGTCGCTGCGCAGCGTGGGATCGTTCGCGTGCTGCTCAGCATCACGCATGCCGCGGGGGTCGCCGCGGCGGTCGCGATCGCGGTGGACGAATGACCGACGCGCGGACCGAGCTGTGGGACGCGGCGATGGCCGCTGCGGTCGATCGCCACACGATCGACGCGATCGGCATGCCGTCGGCGACGCTCATGGAGCGCGCAGCGCTCGCGTGTAGCCACGAGGTCGTTGCGCTGCGCCTCGGCTCAGCGCTGCCGGTCGTCGTCGTCTGCGGGCCGGGCAACAACGGCGCGGATGGTCATGCCCTCTCGCGTCAGCTCCACGGCTGGGGCGTGCCAGTGCGGGTCGTGCTCGCGACGGCGACGCGCACGAGCCCGGCCGACCAGCAGCGTGCGCTCGCGATCGCTAGCGGTGTCGTCGAGGTCGCGCACGGTGATGCACCCGCCGCAGCGGTCGTCGTCGATGCGGTGCTCGGCACCGGGAGTCGCGGTGTGCCGCGGGGAGAGGTCGCGGCCGCACTCGCCGCGTTGTCGCGGATCGTCGGTCCGCGGCTCGCCGTCGACATGCCGAGCGGCGTCGATCCGGATCGCGGCACCGTGCATCCCGATGCGATCAACGCGGCGGTCACCGTCACGTTCGGTCGCAGCAAGCCCGGCTTGCACATCACGCCCGGGCGCGCGCTCGCGGGGCGTGTCGTCGTCGCTGACATCGGGCTCGTCGCCCCTGCGGATCTGCGCACGCCGTGGTCGCTCGTCGATCCCGCACAGATGCTCGCCGCGCTCGCAATCCCCGGCCGCGTGCGGCACAAGGGCGATCGCGGTCATGTCGTGATCCGCGGCGGCAGTGTCGACACGCCCGGTGCAGCGGTCCTCGTCGCGATCGCGGCATTCCGCGGCGGTGCGGGACTCGTGACGGTCGCGACCGACGACGGTCTCGTTCGCGCTGCCGTGCTCGCACGCGCACCGGAGTCGATGTTCGTCGCGACATCACGGATGAGCGAGGTGGCAGCAACTGCGCTCGTCGTCGGGCCGGGGCTCACCGACCAAGCCGCGCGCGAAGGCCTGCGGGCCGCGTGGTACGGCGATCCGCGGCCGGCGATCTGGGATGCGAGCGCGCTCGAAGTGATCGATCGCGATTGCGGCGGCACGCCTCGCGTCATCACGCCGCACCCCGGCGAGGCGGCGCGAATGCTAGCGCGTCTCGAGGACGATCCGAATTGGTCGACTGCGCGCGTGCAGGCCGATCGCGTGGACGCGGCATGCCGGCTCGCGCGCACGACCGGCGCCGTCGCGCTGCTCAAGGGTGAGGGGACGATCGTCGCGCACGGCGATCGGATCGCGATCGTGACGCTCGGCAGCCCCGCGCTCGCGACCGCAGGATCCGGCGATGTGCTTTCGGGCATCATCGGTGCTGCGCTCGCACGCGGCGTCGATCCGTGGACGGCGGCACGCGCAGGCGCGACGCTGCACGCCGCCGCAGGCATGGTGGTCGGGCGCCGTCACGTCGGCTCGATGGCCGGCGACCTCGCGGCCGCGCTCGACGACGGGCTCGAGCTGCTCGGCTCCGACGCGATGCGCAACGAGCTACCGCGACGGCGCCGCGCGTGACGACAACGCGCTATCCTCCGCGCAATGGTGCCTCGCTGCGTGCTGCTCCTGGTCCTCGCGCTTGCGTGTCGTCGTGGGGAGACGAGCCCTCCGCCGGATGGTGACGCCGCGACGCCAGGTAACACCGGCGGCGGCGCGTCGTCGGGTGCTGCGACGAAGTCACCGCCCGAGCGGTGCGCTGGCGGTGCCGAGTGGAACGGCAAGCCCGAGGGCTGCGCGTACGAGGTGGCTGGGTGCTGCTACGCCGATGCCGAGACGGCATGCGCGGCAGTGAAGTGCGCACGAGCAGCGTGCGAGATCCTCGAGACGTATCCGGCGCAGGTCCGCTGCCGCGCGGATTGATCTGCGTCGAGCCTGATCAGGCGCGAAGGCTCACTCATCCGGGTAGTCAGCGACCTCCGGGTCCTTCGAGTTTCCCCGACCCTCGGAGCCCGGCATCGGCGCGGATGCGAGGAAGCCCTCGGTCGCGCTTGCGCTGCCGCACTGGTACGCCCATCCGCCGGGCGTGCCCGTCGCGACGCACGGTCGTTCGCCGGGTGTCAGGCGGCTGAGGCCCGCGGCGAGCGGCTTGTCGCTCACGCTGGTCGAGAACACCTGCGGCACGCTCTCTTGTTCGTCGGCGACCGAGAATTCGAACGAACGACCTTCGAGACGCGGTACGAAACGACGCACGCCGAAGCGGGTGTGACTCGTGTCGTCCTCGTAGCGATCGGCGATCCACAGCGCGGACTCGTCGTCGACGCGCGGTAAGAACACCGGCCCCTCGAGCCCGAGGCTCGACGCGGGTGCATCGGCCTGCACTGCGGAGTACGAGCCATCGCGGACCCCGATCGCCCACGGCCGCGAGCGATGCTCGAGCCGCGGCGGCGCGCCGACGAGGTGGTGTCCGCGGTCGTCCGGATCGAGCGCAGTGAGCGTGCTTGTCCACGTGTCGAACGCGAAGATGTGGCTCGTGCCGAGATCGTGATCGGCCTGCATGTACAGCATCGCGTCGGCGCTGAAGCCCGCGACGCGATGGTCGCCGCCGCTCGAGCTGCGCACGAGGCACGACGTCGATCCTTGAAGGTCGCGCAGCGCGAGCGCACCCGACGACGTTCGGTACGCGAGGTGCGTGCCGTCCGGCGACGCGGCGCGCAGGCCCGGCAGCGCATCGAGGCGCAGCGGGCCGGTGACGGCACCGCCGAGGAAGCGATCGACGAGCGTGCCGTCGGGGATCGAGAACACGAACGTCTCGGCGTCGTCGCCGTGTCCTGCGGTGAACATGACCGACTCGTCGTCGGCAGTGATCTCGACGCGTGAGAGCGCCGGCACGACGGCGAGGTCCATCGGCTTGTTCAGGCCGGGCGCGTCTGCGGCGACCGGCACGAGGACGACGCGCTCGCGCGAGCCGTCGACGATCTCGCGGCCGACGATGAACTGATCGCCGACGGCGACGACCTTGAGCTCGGGACGGTCCGGTGCGATCGGTCGGAACCCGAGGCTATCGGGCTCGATGCTGCCGAGCTCCCCAGCAATGTTGCGGACGACGATCGTGTTGCTGTTGCGCAGCCCAACGACCAGTCTCCTGGCGACGTCCTCGTCGTCCTTCTGGAACGACAGGTTCTCCTCGGGCAAGACCGGGTCCGCCGCCCACGGATCGACCTGCCATGAACGGATGGTCGAAGCCGCGACATCGATCGAGACAACCCATCGTCCCGTGGATGTCACGAGCAGCGCGGCGCCGCCGGTGAGCGGGTCGTCCTCGCCCGTCTCGCCATCAGCTTCGACGCTCGCGTCGAGATACGTCCGCACCAGTCGACAACCACTCGTCGCGCTGCACACCGGATGCACGACGTACGGCTTGGGCGAGTCCGAGATCGCGAGCACGGGCGACTCCGCGTGCGCGGCGACCGAGCCGTCGACTGCTTCGCCCAACGAGATGCGTTCGCACGGAACCGACGGGTCACTGGTTTGTCCACAAGCTAGCGAGCCCGAGAGGGCAAGCGGCGCAACGATGAACCCAAGACTTCGCACGATCCCTACATTGGCAGCGTACACGCGCCCGGACGGCTGTGGCAACCTCATCGGGATGAATCGTGATCGTCACGAGCGGCGCGGGACCGCCCAGGGTCGTCGGCTACTGGAGCCGGTCATTGGATCGTTGCTCGCCGCGGTGTTGCTCGCGGCGTGTGGCGCCGAGGCACCGGCCGTCTCGATGTCGCCCGCGCCCGCACCTGCAGCGGCACAACAGCCAGCGGAGCAGGGCGACGATGCGTTCGAGAAGCGTCTCGTCGAGCTGCGCGCTGGCTTCGATGCCGCTCCGAAGACCTTCGGCGGTGTCGCGGGAACCCCCGAATTCAGTGCGATGTCGGCCGAGCTGCGCACGATGAGCAACCAGGCCCACGACGTGCATCTGCGGGCCAACGCGGCACTGTTGCTCGGGCTCCTGCATCAAGAGCGCGAGCAGTGGGCCGAAGCTGCGGGCGCGTATCGACGCGCCGCCGCACTGGTGCCGGACGACGCCGGACCGCACATGGCACTCGCGCGCGCGCTTGCAGGCACCGACGACTACGTCGCGGCCGCGAAGGCGCAGGCCGACGCGGTCACGCGCGACCCCGACAATCTCGAGCAGTACCTCGCACTCGGCGAGCTGCACCTGCGTGCCGGCGACAAGGACGCGAGTGCGAAGGCGTACGCCGATTACGAGGTGCGGCGACGCGAGCTCATCGATGGCCTCACATTGCGCCGTGATGGTGCGTACCTCGTCGGCGCCGACGAGCGCATCGCGTGTGCGGAATCCTTGGCGTCGGCCTCCGACGTAGGCACGGCATTCGCGTTGCTTTATGCGCTGCAGCAAGAGCCCGACGCACCGGTGCGCGCGGCGATCGTTCGCGCGATGGGCGTGCAGCGGCTGCTCGGGTACGAGCCGCGGCTGACCGCCCAGCTCGTCAAGGAGACCGACAGCGAGGTCAAAGAGGCGATCGCGTGGGCGCTTGCCGAGATCGCGCGCGCGCCCGTCGACACGAAGCTCGACGGCCCGCCGCCCGAGGGCACGCTCGGCCAGTCACCTGCCGGGGCGCCGACCGGTGCGCCGACATCGGCGCCGGCCGCGACACCGGCCCGCGGCGGTGGTAGCGATCCCGGCGCGCCGCCGCCCGCCGCCCCGCCCGGTCACGACGCCCCAGCCGAGGCCGCGGGCTCGACCGCGTCCGCCCCCTGATGTCTCGCGCGCCCGCCTCGCTCGTCGTCGAACGCCTGACGTACCGCTACGCCGCGGCGACGCGCGCGGCACTCGACGACGTGTCGTTCACGGTCGCGCCCGGCGAGCGACTGGGACTTCTCGGTCCGAACGGCGCGGGCAAGAGCACGCTGATGCGGATCGTGTGCGGCTTTTTGCCCATCGACAGCGGCACGCCGGGCCACGTGCGCGTCGCGGATCTCGACGTGCGTCGACAGTCGCAGGACGTGCGGCGTCGCGTCGGCTACATGCCGGAGCTCGTGCCGCTGTACCCGGAGCTGCGCGTGCACGAGCACCTCGACTTTCGCGCTGCGATCAAGGAAGTCCCGCGCGCGCGCTGCGGGCCCGAGATCGATCGTGTCGCTGCGGCGTGCGGGCTCGTCGACGTGCTGCAGACGCCGATCGGCAAGCTGTCGCGCGGGTATCGTCAGCGCGTCGGTATCGCGGATGCGCTGCTCGGTGCACCGGGGTTGCTGGTGCTCGACGAGCCGACGGTCGGCCTCGATCCGAACCAGATCCGCGAGATCCGGGCGATGCTCCGCGAGCTCGGCGGTGGGCAGACGCTGGTCTTCAGCTCGCACATCCTCGCCGAGGTCGAAGCACTGTGCGATCGCGTCGTGATCCTCGCGGCCGGGGGTGTCGTGCTCGATGCGGCGATTGCCGACGCGCTCGGCACGACGCGCATCGAGCTCGAGCTCGTCGCGACCGTGGAGCAGGCCACCACCGCCGTGAACGCGGCGCTCGCGGCCGCCGACAGCCCGAGCTCTGCAGTCGACGTGCAGCCGATCGATGCCGAGCTCGTGCGCGTGTCCATCGAGCTGCACGGCACTAGCGGCACGGCGCTCGATCGCGTGCGCGCGACTCTCGGCGACGCCTGCCTCGCCGCGCGGCTACCGATCCGCGCGCTGGTTCCCGGCCGCACGCGGCTCGAATCACGCTTCGCCGAGGTCACCGGGGGCCAGCCGTGAGCGCGCTTCGCTGGTGCCGCACGACCCACGCGATCGCGTGGCGCGAGCTCGTGTCGCTCGGCGTCACGCCGCTCGGCTACGTCGTCGCGACGCTGTTCCTGCTGCAGCAGGGCTACGACTTCGCGCTGCTGCTGCGCGTGCTCAACGATCCGCTCGCCGCGCCCGGGCCGGTGATGCAGTACTACTTCGGCGGCAGCTTCTTCATTTTCTGGCTGCCGGTCGTCGCGATCTGTGCGGCGCTTTCGATGCGGCTCGTCGCCGAAGAGCGGCGCTCGGGCACGCTCGAGGCCGTGCTCACGGCTCCGGTGCAACCGGCTCAGCTCGCGATCGGCAAGTACGTCGGCGCGCTCGGGTTCTACCTGCTGCTGTGGCTGCCGACCGGCGCGTTCTACCTGCTGCTGCGCGGTGCGGGCGTCGATCCAGATCCGGGTCCGATCGCAGCGGGGTACCTCGGCACTGCGCTGTGCGGCGCGAGCTTCCTCGCGATTGGTCTGGTCGCGAGCGCGGCGACGCGCTCGCAGCTCACCGCCGCGATCGCGACGTTCGTGTCGACGACGCTGCTGTTGCTCGCCGGCCTGCTCGCGCCGGAGCTCGAGCCCGGGCGCCTCGCGACGGTGCTCGAGACGACGAGCCTGCTCGCGATGATGCAGGACCTCGCGCAGGGCATCGTCGACGCGCGTTGGTGGTGGTGCCACGGTGCGCTCGTCGTCAGCGCCGTGTGGCTCGCGGCGGTGCTCGTCGATCCGCGACGCGATCGTCGACGCGTGCTGCAGTGGACATTGGGCACCGTCGTCGCCGTGCATGCCGCGTGGTGGGGTACACGCCATGCCGAGCGCGCGGACTGGACGGCAGGTCGGGTGTACGCGCTGTCGGATCGTGCGCGCGAGGTGCTGCTGACGATCGAGCAACCGATCGAGGTCCGGGTGATGATCCCGGCGAGCCTCGGTGCGGGCCGGCCGAATCCGGTGCTCGCCGAGGTGCGCGAGGTGCTGCGCCGCATGGCCGAGGTCACGACCCACGTTCGTGTCGTCGAGATCGATCCGGATCGCGAACGCCAGCAGGCGGAGCAGTTGCTCGTGCAGTTCGATCTGGACGGTCGCGATCTCGCCGACGGCGTGGTGCTCGTGCATGCGGGCGCGGGCACGACCGAGCGGCGCGCATACCTGCTGCCCGACGAGCTCGTCGCGTACGCGACGGGTGCCCAGGTGCAGGCGACGGGGCCGCGCGTGAAGGAGTTCCGCGGCGAGGAAGCGCTGCTCGGCGCGTTCCTCCGCGTCGCCGATCCGATCGAGCTGCACATGTGCGTCACGCAGGGCCACGGCGAGCCGGCGCTCGACAGCCTCGAGCCCTACGGCGGCTACGCGCATCTCGCCGATCTGCTGCGCGCGCGCGACCTCGAGGTCGCGGCCGCGGATCTCGACGATGCCGCGGGCCTCGACGCATGTGATGTCCTGATCGTCGCGGGTCCGTCGGGCGCGCTGCCGGCGACCCACGTCGCGGCGATCGAGCGCTTCGCGGACGGTGGCGGCGAGCTGCTCGTGCTCGCCGGCGCGGTGCTGCTACCCGGCAGCGATCGTCTCGCGCAACACGGCCTCGAGCCGCTGCTCGCGCGCTACGGGATTACGCCGCAGGATCGCGTCGTCGTCGATCCGCATGAGATGCCCGGCGCCTCGCCGTGGCTCGCATTCACGCTCGTCGAAGGGTGGGGCGAGCATCCAGCGGTGCGCTCGCTCGTCGGGCGCGCGGCGAGCCTGGTGCTCGTCCGCGAGCTCGAGCTCGGCACCGCACAGGGAGCCGAGCCGGAGCCGCTGTTGTCGATCGGCGCCGACGGCTGGGCAGAATCCGATGTCGCGGGGCTCGCACGGGGCCAGGTGCCGCTGCCCGACGACGGCGGCGACAGGCCGGGCCCGATCCCGGTCGCAGCAGCGGCGACCCGCGGCGGCTCGCGGCTCGTCGTCATCGCCTCGGACCAGTTCGCGCTCAACGCCTTTTTGCGCGACGATGTCGTCTACGATCATGGTCGCGATCTCGTGCTCAACGCGATCGGCTGGCTCACCGATCGTCAAGCGCTGCTGGGCATCGGTGCGCGGCCGCGCGAGCACGTGAAGCTGGTGCTGCGCGACGAGCAGCTCGAACGCATGACCTGGACGAGCCTGCTCGGGCCGCCGTTGTTCGCGGCCGCGCTCGGGGTGTGGGTCGTGTGGAGGCGGCGACGATGATCGCCATGGACCGAACGACGTGGATCCTGCTCGCGCTCGCGATCGGATCCGTCGCGCTCGTGCATCGCGATCCATGGGTGGATGCCGAGCGCGCGCCGGTCTACGTCACCAACCGCGGCGCGCAGACGCGACTGTTGCCGGAGCTGCCCGACGGGGTGCCTACGGACGTGCAGATCGAGCTCGTGCGCGCTGGCGGCGTCGTCACCCGCATCGCCCCGGATCCCGATCACGGCGGGCACTGGGTCTGGGACGACGCCACGTCGACCGGCCCTGCGGATCCCGATGCGCTCGATGGCTTGTGGTCGTCGCTCGGCGGCGCGGTGACGCTGCGCGCTGCGGATGCGGGCACCGACGCGGGCCTCGGCGAGGGCGGCAGGATCCGCGTGCGCGCGGCCGGCATCGCGTTCGAGCTCGTGCTCGGGCGCAAGACGGCGGACGGCGTCGGTGTCTACGGTGCGATCGAAGGCGACGGCGCGCTGTGGGTCGTCGAGCGTCAGCTCGCGGACACGCTCACGCACAAGGCCGAGGCCTGGGTCGCACGCCGGCCTTTGCTGGTGGAGGTCGCCCAGGTCGAGCGCATCGACTTTGCGGACGCGACGCTCGAGCGCGGCGAGGATCGACTCTGGCGATCGACGGTCGGCACGACGACGACATTGCTGTCGAACACCGCCGTCGATGCGAGACTCGGTCGTCTGCTCGGCGCGCGCACAGATCCGTGGCAGCCGCCGTTCGTCGACGCCGCGAACCCGGGCACGCCGTGGATCCGCTTGCACACGAGCGCCACGTTGCCGCACCAGCTATGGCGCGGCTCGAGCTGCGCACAAGGCCGCGTCGGGATCGATCGCGGCTCTGGGCTCGCGGGCTGCGTCGATGCGCGACTGCTCGAGCCGTGGCCGCTGCCGGGGCGCGAGGGCGCCGGATCGGCGTGGATCGAGCCGCGGCTCGTGCCCTACGAGATCGGCTCGGTGTTGCGCATCGAGCAGCGCTCGCCGGTCGCGATGACGCTGCGGCGCGACGGCGGGCAGTGGATCATCGAGCGTCGTGCCGACGCTGGCGACGAGATCACCACGATCGGCCTCGCGGAGGTCCACCGCTGGTACGGCGCGGTGCATGCGGCACGGCTGCGCATCGACACGGCCGCCGACGCGGTGCCATCGGGCATCGAGCTCGTGCTCACGACCGACACCACCGAGCAGCTGCGGCTGCGCTGCGGCGAGACTCCCGACGGCGGCATGGCGTGCGCGCGAGACGACGAGCCCGCGTATCCCGTGACCATCGACGCGGAGCTCGGGTTTTCGCCGGACACGTTCGCGGCTCGCGATCTGACGAGCGTGTCACCCGGCGAGGCGCGGGCGATCGAGATCGCCGGCGTGGGCGCGGTACGACAGGGCGCGCACCTCGATCTCGGCGTGTGGCGACTCGATGCACCCGCGCATCCCGAGGGCGACGCCGCCCTCGACGAGCAGCGACTCGAGGCGCTCGTCGCGACCGTGACCGGCCTGCGCGCGCAGTCTTGGGTCGAGGCACCCGCCGACGCCGCGGCCGTGCAGATCCGCGTGGAGCTCGTGCCGAGCGAAGGACGTGCCGGCGCCGTGGAGCTCGAGCTGTGGCCCGGATGCATCGTGCGGGTCGACGGCGACAAGTCGGCGCGCATCGGTGACGGCGCGTGTCGATCGCTCGGCGAGATGTTGCTCGTCGATGCGCCGCTCGAGCGCGCGATCGAGGACGCGACCGCGCTCGAGATCACGCTCGGCGCGACGTCGTTCGCGCTGCGCCGCGAGGGCGCACGGTGGGTGCGTGTCGATGGCGAGCCGCTCGGCGATGTCGGCGACGCGCTGCGTCGGTGGCCGCTGTTGCGCGCGGACGCGCTGGTGCTCGGTACGCCACCCGGCGCGGCGCAGGCGAGCCTCGCCGTCGAGCCCGCGGCGGGCGAGCCGTACGTGCTCGAGGTCGGGCAGGGGTGGGCGCGGATCCGCGGCGAGGCGTGGTTCTACGCGCTGTCACGCCGCGACGACGATGCGGCGGATCTCGATCCGAACGCCGACGCCGCCGGATGAGCGGCTACTGCGGAGCTTTGCTGCCGGCTGCCTTCTCGGCGAGCTCGGCGTTCTGCTTCTCGGTCTCGGCGATCGAAATCGGATGCCACGGTGCGCCCGGCGGGTGAACCCACCCGGCCCCTTCGGCGCCCGTCGTCGGATCGAGCGGCTTGTACGCGAGGAACTCGAGCAGACCGCGGTCGTACGAGAAGCCCGTGTCCGAGAACTGCTTGAACTTGCCCTTGAAAGTGTAGTGCTTGTCCTTCTCGAGGAGGATCTGCGGCACGTCCTTCCACAGCTTCGCCTGGTACTCCGGGATCTGGAACCGGTAGTTCACCACCATCATGGCGCGCTTTTTCCCCTGCTCACCTTGGTTGTCGGTGATCCAGATGTGCGGCTGCTTCGGCGGCGCACAGACTTCCTTCTCGGGACACGGCGGTGCGACGTAGATCTCCTGCACCCAGCCCTTGATGTCGATCTCGCTGCCGGTCTCGCCCGCCTTGACGTTCTCGTCGAGCTTGCCGCGCAGGCCGTAGATCGACCACGAGCCGTCCTCCCACTTCTCGGGCGCCTTGCCTTCGTCGAAGTTCGGCGACGGGGGGAGCTGCACCTTGACGTTGGTCTCCGGTGCTTCGTCTTTGTCGTCCGTCTTGACCTCGACGACTTTGGGCTTCTCGCAGCCGACCAGCACGCCGGCCATCGAGCCGGTCAAAAAGGTGCACAGCACAGGGGCGAGCGCGAGTCGAACGTGGGTCATGGCGCGTGGGCGGCCTTTGCTGGGGGACGATGACTGCGCGAGCGGGAATCGGGGACTCGGCAGGGACGTCCGAACGGGTCTCATGGACCCAGCCGTAGGTACCACGGGCATAGCGCCGGTTTCAAGGCCCGCGCCTTTGCGGTAAGGCGAACCCTGCCGTCGATGCCACGGAGCACTGCACGATGTCCGGCCTTCGGGTCCGGGTTTGGGCTTGGGTTGGGGTTGGCCTGGGGGCTGCTCGCGGCGGCGTGCGGCCGCGCGGCTCCCGAAGAAGCCCAGTCGGGCCACGCTGCGCACGAAGAGAGTCCGCAGGTCGAGCTCGATTCGGCGGCGGTCGTGGTGGCCGTGCGTCGGCTTCCGGCGACGCTCGACCCGCTCGGCGACCTCGATCCGTGGGGTCAGCGCGTCGTCGACGATCTCGTCTTCGAAGGACTCGTGCGGCGCGCGGGCGACGCGTGGCCGTTCGTCGAGCCAGCACTCGCCGACGAGTGCGTCCTCGTTCCGGAGGCGGCACCGAAGCACGCATGGTGTCATCTGCGCAGCGATCGCGTGTTCCACGACGGCACGCCGGTCATGCCCGCCGACGCCGTCGAGTCGCTCGCATCGTGGCTCGACCCGCGACGCGATGCGCTGCGCGCACGGCACGGGCTCGTGGATCTGAAGCGAGTCGAGCTCGGTGATGGACCGCCGGGTCGCGACGCGGAAGGACGCGATCCCGGGAAGTGGATCCACATCGAGGTGGATCGCGCCGAGCCGCTGCTGCTCGAGCGCATCGCGGCGATGAAGATCTGGCCGCGGGGCCGGCGGAAGGGCTCGGGGTCCGCATTCGGGCACGCGCCCGTCGGTACCGGGCCGATGTCCGTCGCGCAGTGGGGCGACGATGTCCTCGAGCTGGTGCGTGCGCCGGGTGCCGCTCGTACGGCGGGCACCGAGCGATTGCGGCTCGAGGTCGTTGCCGACGGCGCGCTCGCGATGGTGAGGATGCGTCGTGGCGACGTGCACATCGCCGCGGAGCTGCCCGCATCGTTCATCCCCGACGAGCTCGCGAAGCCCGGCATGGCGGCACGCTTTCGGGCGTGGCAGCTGACGCCCCCGCGCTACGATCTGCTGCTCTACAACCTGCGCCGTGCACCAACCGCGACGCGAGCGGTGCGCGATGCCCTCGATATGGCGCTGCCGCGCGTCGCGATCGCGGCGACGCGCGACGACGTGCCGGCCGCACCGGTGCGCGTGCCGGTCGATCGCACGCCGCCCATCGCGATCGATCTCGACGGCCTGCATGCGGCGAAGGCGGCCGCGAAGTGGGGCGCGCACGGATTGCCGGAGCTGCCGAGCGACGGTGCGGACGCCGAGGCGACGACGCGCGCGGCCGCGGCCCTCGACGCGCTCGGGTGGAAGATCGAGCGCGGTGCTCGCCGGCGCAAGGACACGACACTTCGCGTCGTGCTGATGTGGGACGGCGCAGGTGGCCACAGCGGGCATGCGGCGAGCTCGGTGCGCACGACGTGGCACAAGCTCGGCGTCACGACACCGCAGGCGACCGCGAGCTTTGCCTATCTGTTCGGTCTGATGACACGCGGCGAATTCGACGTCGCGCTCGCGCGACTGTCGATCCCGAGCGATGCCGATCTGCATCCGTACTTCCACAGCAAGGGACGGCTCAACGTGCCGGGCGTCGCCGATGCTGCGCTCGACGAGGCGCTCGAACGCTATCGCGACGCGCGGACGCGGGTCGATCGCGAGCGTGCGCTCGACGACGTGGCCGATCGCCTCGAGGCGCTTCGTGCAGTCTCGGTCCTCTTCGCACCGACCCAGCTCATGATGACGAGCGTGCGGATCGAGAACCTCGAGTTCGTCGACGACCTCCCGCGTCTCGACACGCTCTCGCTGTCCTCGCACCATCGCTGGCCACCCGAACCCTGATCGAAAACTGGGATCTCGAAAACTGGGATCTCGAAAACTGGCTGCACGATCTCGTCGCTTTCTTGGTGGGAGATCTCCTCCCGATCCATAGTGATGCGGACCCCGACCACGAGGATTTCGGATGCACGTTTGGATCGTTCTGCTCGCCATGATCATGCCCGCAGCGCCCGTCATCGACGACGAGGCTGGCATGTCCGCCGAACCCGCGATGCGCTACCGCGGCATCGAACGCTTGCTCGCCAAATTCGAGGCCGAAACCCCGCCGAAGACCGGTCAGAACCGATAGGCGAGGCCGAGCGATCCGACGAGCATCGTCGCGAGTTTCGCGACCGGTGCATTCCGATCCTCGCCCGACAGCCCAGCGAACAGCTCGCCCTTCGAACGCACGCGATCGCGAGCCGTCGCGACGCCGTACGTGCGAAACGACAGCACGATCGCGACGCGCTTGAGCAGGAACTCCGCCTCGGCGCCGAGCCGGAACACGGCGGAGCCGAACGCCTGCCGCCCGCTCGTGTCGCCCGCGTCGTAGCGGACGAGCGTGTACATGCCGCCGAGGCCGGCCGACAGCGCGAACTGAGCGACGTCGCCGCGGCCGAGGTAGAGCCCGGTGCCGACTTCCGCGAGCACCTGATCCTGCGACACGCCGACCTCGGCGTCGCTGCGACGGTAACGAACGGAGCCGGAGCGCACCTCGAGATCGAGACCGACGATCGGCTTGGGCCGATAGCGACCGAAGATCCCGAGGCCGCCGAGCGCCGCACTGCGACCGACGTCGCGCGGATCGATCTGTACCGCACGGACGCGCAGCGGTGCCGCCTGCATGAGCACGCCGCTGATCCCGATCATCGCGCGGCGTTTGAGCGGATCGCCCTCGCGCGAGAACGCTTGGAAGCGCGCGCGTCGGCGATTCGCAGGACTTGGTGCAGCGGTCGGCGCGGGCGCGGACGCAGCGGCCGCGGGCTCCGGATCGGCGACGCTCGCCAGAGCGAGCGCGAGGGGCAGCGCGAGCACGTGGCGCGGAGGATACCAAAGCCGCCCCCGACGAGGCAGACTCTCGGCAGCGCTTCGGTGCCGTTCTCGCGATGACTCTGCGCAGCATGACTGGATTCGGAACCGCGACGCGCGGTTGGACCGTGGACGACGCGGCGTTCACCGTGGAAATCGAGGCGCGATCGGTCAACGGTCGCCACCTCGAGGTTCGTGTGCGTCAGCCATGGGGGCTCGCGGTCGAGCAAGCGGTGCGCAAGCTCGTCGAGGCGCGCTGCGGCCGTGGGCGCGTCGACGTGACGATCGCGTGCGCGCGGGCGAGCGCGACGACAGCGATGCCGAGCGAGTCGCTCGCGGTGCTCGGGGTCGAGCCGGAGCGCCTGCGCGCGGTGATCGACGCCGCGATCCAGACGGCGATGCTTGCACGTCGTGCAGGACTCGAAGTGCTGGCACCTACGCCCGTCGAATTGCTCAGGCTTTCGGCGACGCCGGGTCGCGCGTCGGCGGAGGCGGCGTTGCCCGCCGCACCGGATTTCCTCGAGGCGCTCGCGACCGAGGCCCTCGATGCGCTCGCGCAGTTCCGTGCGACCGAAGGCGAGGCGCTGCGCTCGGTGCTCGCCCAGCTCGTGCTCGAGCTGCGCTCGGCGCTCGATCGGATCACCGTGCTCGTCGCGAGTGATGCGGCGCCGTACGCCGAACGATTGCACCGGCGCGTGCGCGAGCTGTGCGAAGGTGCAGCGGTCGCGCTGCCCGACGCGACGCGGCTCGCTCAGGAGGTCGCGCTGTTCGCCGCGCGGGCCGACATCGCCGAAGAGCTCGCGCGGCTCGCGATGCACCTCGCGCGGTCGCAGGACGTGCTCGCCGCGCCCGCCACTGCTGGACAGGGCCGGACCCTCGAGTTCGTCGCGCAGGAGCTCTTGCGGGAGCTCACGACGATCGGCAGTAAGATGATCAGCCATGCCGGGGCCCAGGTCGTGATCGACGCGAAAGGCACGCTCGAACGGCTACGGGAACAGGTGAGCAATGTCGAGTGAGCGCAGGGGGCTCCTGTTCGTCGTGTCGTCGCCGTCCGGCGCCGGCAAGACGACGCTGTGCACACGTCTGCGCGAGGAGTTCCCGCGTCTCGAGTTCAGCGTCTCGTACACGACCCGGACGGCCCGCGCCGGCGAGAAGAACGGCGCCGACTACCACTTCGTCGATCAGCCGACGTTCCAGGAAATGATCTCGCGCGATGATTTCGCCGAGTACGCGATGGTGCACGGGCACATGTACGGCACGTCGGCGCGGCTCGTCGGCGAAGCGCTGCAGCAGGGCCGCGACCTGCTGTTCGACGTCGACTACCAAGGCGGCGGTAAGCTCAAACAGACGTTCCCGAACGACGTCGTGCTGGTGTTCATCCTGCCGCCGTCGATTCGTGCGCTCGAGGAGCGGCTGCGGCGCCGTGCGACCGATGCCGACGATGTGATCGAACGTCGACTCCGGGTCGCCCGGCAGGAGCTGCGGCA
>Ga0105048_10007782_pt1 | contig 17204 bp, 10 predicted proteins | sample MAT05_FD_78382 | JGI IMG/M metagenome (GOLD analysis project Ga0105048, IMG submission 78382) | Freshwater microbial communities from Lake Fryxell liftoff mats and glacier meltwater in Antarctica - MAT-05 | ecosystem: Environmental > Aquatic > Freshwater > Ice > Liftoff microbial mat | place...
GCAGTGCTGGCGAGTCTGCGCGCCGGGGTCGAGGCGCGTCGGGTGGCGCTGGGCAACCTTGGCTTCAAGGTCTTCGGCTGTGTCGTCGCGTTACTCGCCCTGGGCCCGGTGCTGGACTTGCTCACTGCGATAGACGACGATGCATCGCGCATGGCGCTCAATTTCCACCTGGGGTTCAATCTGCTGCTCGCGGTATTGTTCCTCGCCTGGATCGGTCCGATCGGTCGCCTGCTCGAGCGCCTGCTGCCGGCCGCTGCAGTGACTGGCAACGACGCGAGCGCACCGCGCTATCTTGATCCGGTTGCGCTGGAGACACCGACCCTTGCCATCGCGTGCGCTGCGCGCGAGGCATTGCGCCTGGGCGACCTGGTCGAGTCGATGCTGAAGAATCTGCTGCTGGCGCTGCGGGACAACGACGCACAGGCTGTGCAGCTGCTGCGCCGCGCCGACGACGACGTCGACCGGCTCTATACCTCGATCAAGCTGTTTCTGACGCAAATCAGCCGCGAGGGGCTGCAGGAGAAGGAAGCACGGCGCTGGACCGAAATCATGTCGTTGACGATCAACCTGGAGCATGTCGGCGATATCGTCGACAAGAACCTGCTGGAGATGGCCGAGAAGAAGATCCGCAAGCGCCTGTCGTTCTCGGAGGCCGGTATGCTCGAGATCTGCACCCTGCATGCCCGGGTGGTGGCCAATCTGCAACTCGGGTTGAACGTGTTCATCAACGGCGATCTTGCCTCGGCGCGGCGGCTGCTGGCCGAGAAAGAGCAGATCCGGGAACTCGAGCGCGCCTATGCCGACACGCACCTGCAGCGGCTTGCCGACAACACGCTGCAGAGCATTGAGACCAGTGCGTTACACCTCGACATCATCCGCGATCTGAAGCGGATCAATTCGCACATCACTTCGATCGCCTACCCCATCCTGGAGCAGGCGGGCGCACTGGCGCCCTCCCGCTTGCGTCCGGTGGCGAAAGGTGCGCGCGCCCGCGCCGGGAATTCAGCAGACCCGCGCGGTGGCCGGGGCACGTAAAATGCGCGTCCGCCTCGTTCCACTGCCCGCCGATGCCGCAACCCGCCTTCGTCCACCTTCGCATGCACAGCGAGTATTCGGTCAGCGACGGTCTGCTGCAGCCGGACGCGGCGCTCGAGCGCGCGCAATCGATGGGCATGCCCGCGCTGGCGCTGACCGATGCCGGCAACCTGTTCGGCCTGGTCAAGTTCTATCGCGCAGCGCTGGCGCGTGGGGTGAAGCCGATCGCAGGTGCCGATCTGGCGCTCACCCAGGAGGCAGACCGGGACCGTACTGCCCGCATGCTGCTGTTGTGCCAGTCGCCAGCGGGCTTTCGGCGGCTGAGCGAACTGATCACCCGTGCCTACCGGGAGAATCAGCATCGCGGCGTGCCGCAGATCCGCCGGGACTGGCTCGACGGCGAGGGCGGTGAAGGACTGATCGCGCTTTGCGGGGCGCGACAGGGCGAGATCGGCGTTGCCCTGGCGGCAGGCAACGATGCGCAGGCCGAGGCGCTTGCCACCGAGTGGGCGCAACGTATGCCGCGCCGGTTCTATCTCGAAGTCCAGCGCGCCGGGCATGCTGCAGACGAGGCGCATGTGCATGGCGCAGCGACCCTGGCCGCGCGCCTCGGGCTGCCGCTGGTGGCGACCCATCCTGTGCAATTCCTGGACAGCGATGACTTCAAGGCGCACGAGGCCCGGGTCTGCATCGCCGAGGGCTACTCGCTGGGCGACCAGCGCCGACCCCGTAATCACACGCCGGAACAGTATCTGCTGTCGGCCGAACAGATGACCGAGCGCTTCGCCGACCTGCCCTCGGCGCTGGCGAACTCGGTCCAGATCGCCAGGCGCTGCAATCTCGAACTCAGCCTGGGGACCACCCACCTGCCGCGCTTTCCCACGCCGGAAGGCGTGACTCTCGACGCCTACCTGCGCCAGCAGGCCGCCGACGGCCTCGAGCAGCGTCTGGTGGCGCTCTACCCGGACCCGGACGATCGGGCCCGCGAGCGAGCGCGCTATCTCGACCGGCTCGCCTTCGAGATCGCGACCATCATCAAGATGGGCTTCCCAGGCTACTTCCTGATCGTCGCCGACTTCATCAACTGGGCGAAAACGAACGACATACCGGTCGGACCGGGCCGGGGTTCCGGCGCCGGTTCGCTGGTCGCCTATTCGCTTGGCATCACGGACCTCGACCCGCTTCGCTACAACCTGCTGTTCGAACGCTTCCTGAACCCGGAACGGGTTTCGATGCCGGACTTCGATATCGACTTCTGCCAGGAGGGTCGCGATCGGGTGATCTCTTACGTGCGCGAGAAGTATGGCACCGAGAGCGTGTCGCAGATCGTGACCTTCGGCACCATGGCCGCACGCGCGGTGGTGCGCGACGCCGGTCGCGTGCTCGACCTGCCGTTTCTGTTCTGCGACCAGATCGCCAAGCTGATCCCGTTCCAGCCCGGCAAGGTGGTCACCCTGCGCCGGCGCGAGGGTGACCCGGAACCCGGCGTCATCTATGCGCGCGAGGTCGAGCCGCAGATCGAGGCGCGTGAAGCAGCCGAGGAGGAGGTGGCCGAACTGCTTGCCCTGGGCGAGCGGCTGGAAGGCGTGGTGCGCAACGTCGGCATGCACGCCGGGGGCGTGCTGATCGCGCCCGGCAAGCTCACCGACTTCTGTCCGCTCTACATGGCCGCAGGCACCGAGGCGGCGGTGAGCCAGTTCGACAAGGACGATGTCGAGGCGGTCGGTCTGGTCAAGTTCGACTTCCTCGGCCTGACCACGCTCACCATCCTGGACTGGACGCTCAGGTTCATAGCCCGCCTCGACCCGCAGGCACGGGTCGACATCAATCAACTGCCGCTGGACGATGCCGAGACCTACCGCCTGTTCGCGCGGGCCAACACTACCGCGGTGTTCCAGTTCGAATCGCGCGGCATGCGCGACCTGTTGAAGCTCGCTCGTCCGGACCGCTTCGAGGACATCATCGCGCTGGTGGCCTTGTACCGGCCCGGCCCGATGGATCTGATTCCCGAGTTCTGCGACCGCAAGCATGGACGCCACGCGGTCGACTATCCCGACCCGCGCGTCGAGCAGGTGCTGGCCGAGACCTACGGCATCATGGTCTACCAGGAGCAGGTGATGCAGATGGCCCAGCTGGTGGGCGGTTACTCGCTCGGCGGCGCCGACCTGCTGCGTCGTGCAATGGGCAAGAAGAAGGCCGAGGAGATGGCCGAGCACCGCCAGATCTTCGCCGACGGCGCGGCGAAGTCCGGCATCGAGGGGCCGAAGGCGAACGAGATGTTCGACCTGATGGAGAAGTTCGCCGGCTATGGGTTCAACAAGTCCCACGCCGCGGCCTACGCGCTGGTGGCCTACCAGACCGCGTGGTTCAAGGTGCATCATGCGGCCGCCTTCCTCGCCGCCAACCTGTCAGCGGTGATGGACGATGCGGACAAGGTGCGTGCGCTGTGCGAGGACGCGAAGAGCAACGGCTTGACCGTACTCGCCCCGGACGTCAACACCGGCGAGTATCGGTTCGTGCCGATCGATGTCTCGACCATCCGCTTCGGACTCGGCGCAATCAAGGGCACCGGCGAATCGGCGATCGATGCGATCGTGGCTGCCCGCACCCGCGATGGCGCGTTCTGCGATCTGTTCGATCTGTGCGCCCGGGTCGACAAGCGGATGGTGAACCGGCGGGTGATCGAGGCGCTGGTGCGCGCCGGGGCGTTCGATGCGCTCGACGGCAGCCGTTCGCGGCAGTTGTCCTGGGTCGGGCTGGCGATCACGGCTGCCGAACAGCGCGAACGCAACGCGCAGCAGGTGTCGCTGTTCGGCGGCAGCGACACCGAAGCCCGTCCGCAGGTGACCCTGCCCGAACCCGCGCCCTGGGACCGCCGGGTGCTGCTGCGCGAAGAAAAGGCGGCGCTCGGGTTCTACTTCTCCGGCCATCCCTACTCCGCATGGCGCGGCGAGATCGGCCGCTTCGTGCGCACTTCGCTGGCCACTCTGGCGCCGGTGCAGGGCGGGCACGAATTCGCGCCGGCGACCCAGTTGATCGCCGGCGTGGTCGAGTCGGTACGCCAGTTGAAGACACAGAATTCTTCCCGGCTGATCGTGGTCACGTTGTCCGATGGCACGGCGGCGGTCGAGGTGACCCTTTACGGCGAGCTCTATGACCAGCATCGAAAGCAGATCGTCGAGGACGCGTTGCTGGTGCTGGAAGCGAAGGTGCGCGACATCCGGCGCGGTGGCAGCACCGATGGCGAGAGCGGCGGCGAGACCTTCCGGCGGATCTCCGCCGAGAAGGTGTATGACCTCACTGCTGCGCGCAACCGTTTCGCGCGCGGCCTTCGCCTGCACTGCAATGGCCAGATGTCCGGGGCGACGCCGCAGGTGAACGTGCGCCGTCTGCACGACCTGCTGGCGCCGTATCGTGCTGGTCCCTGCCCGGTGCAGATCATGTACGACAACGGGGTTGCCACCGCGCCGCTCACGCTTGGCGAAGGCTGGAACGTGAGCCTGAATGACGAACTGGTGACCAGCCTGGCCGAGTGGCTCAAGCCCGAGGCAGTGGAGATCGTCTACTGATGGGTACGCGCTGGATCGATCAATCGATGTTCGACGCGCTGACCGAAGAAGCGTGCGCAGTGCCGCGCCAGCGCCGTAATCTCAACTTCCATCCGGCAGACACCTGCCCGAGCAACCGGCTGCTCAACGCGATCGAGCCCGAATCGTATGTGCCGCCGCACCGGCACCTCGACCCGACCAAGGACGAAACGCTGTTCGTGCTACGGGGCGCGATCGGCGTGCTGCTGTTCGACGAACAGGGTCGGGTGACCGAGCGGCGTGTGCTGCGCGCTGGCGGCGACACGGTTGGCATCGACATCATGCACGGCACGATCCATTCCTTGGTCGCGCTGGAACCCGGCACCATTGCCTTCGAAGCCAAGGCTGGGCCGTTCGCCGATCGCACACCGGCAGAGTTGCCCGGGTTCGCGCCGGCCGAGGGCTCGGCTGAGGCGCCGGCTTATCTCGCCTGGATGCGCGGCCGCTTTTAGCCGGAGGCGCCGGGCCGGGGGGCTGCCTCCTCAGCTTCGTCGGCGGCATATCGTTCGCCGCGTTCTGGCCCGCATGGGTATGGCCAGGGCGATGCCAGACCCGCGGGAGGATGACGGTTGTATGTCATCGCGTAGTCCGATCGGACTACTTCCCGCCAGCCGCGAAAGGGGCTTCGCGTAACCGGGCATCAGTATTGTTGGCGACGTGACCTGTCGTTGTGTGCTGCAACCACCTCTGCACGCAACTCCAGTCCCGATCCCCAAGCCGTCAACGCCATGCCAGGAGACCCCGCCGTGCCCAGTCGTCTTTCCGCCAGCCGCAGAACATTCCTCAAGTCCTCGTCGTCGCTCGCCGCCGCGCCGTTCGTCGGCACTCTGGGCGCGCTGCAGACCCGAATCGCCCACGCGGCGGGATTCTCCGCGTTGGTCGCCAGCCCCTATGGTCCGATCTCGCCGGTGAACGACCTGACCACCGGGCTGCCTTTGCTGAAACTTCCGTCCGGCTTCAGCTACAAGTCCTACGGCTGGACCGGCGACATGATGACCGACGGTCTTGCGACCCCAGGCCTGCATGACGGCATGGGCGTGATCCGCAGTCGCCGGGTCGGTCGCAGCTCCGAAATGGTCCTGGTGCGCAATCATGAACGCGGTAACTCGTCCTCGCCGATCCTCAATGTCCCGACCTACGACAACGTGTTCAATGTACCGACGTCCGGGTCGCCGACCCGACCCGGTGGCGGCACCAGCAATCTGGTGTTCCGCGACGGTAACTGGGTATCCTCCTTCGCGAGCCTCGCGGGTACGCTCACCAACTGCGCGGGTGGCGTGACGCCTTGGGGTACCTGGCTGACCTGCGAGGAGACGATCAGCAACCGCATGACCGGCTTGAATGGGCCGGTCGGCTTGAAGCACGGCTATGTATTCGAAGTGCCGGTGGACGCGGCGATGACCAACCCGCAGCCGATCGTCGGCATGGGTCGCTTCCAGCATGAGGCAGTGGCCATCGATCCGGCGACCGGGTTCGTTTATGAAACCCATGATTCGACCCGTCTCGCCGGTCTGTTCCGTTACGAGCCGACCAATACCACCGGCGCGCTCGGGTCACTTGCCCAGGGTGGCACACTGAAGATGGCGAAGATCGCGCGCGTCGCCAGTGGAAACCCCGTGTACCCCACGGCGCCGCTGCTCGCCCCGCAGCTGGGCGACGCGTTCGAACTCGAGTGGGTGACGATCGACAATCCCGACGCGGATCCGGTCGCCAACGTGCCGGGCGGTACGTTCCCGTTCGTTCCCGGCGTCACGACGGTTGCCGGTTGCTTCAAGGAGGGCTTCGACAAGGGCGGCGCGCAGATGAGCCGCGGCGAGGGTATCTGGTACTGGAACCGCAGCATGTATATCGTCGACACTGCGGGCGGCGTGAGCAGCGGTGGCACCGTTGGCGGCGGTGATGGCTGTGTGTGGGAACTGGACCTCGACACTCAGGTGATCACCTGCATCTTCGTGGTGCCGCAGGGGACGCCCAGTGTGGGCAACAACGCCGACAACATCACGGTGAGTCCGAAGGGCGGCATCCTGGTGTTCGAGGATGGCGGCACGCATACCTTCAACGGCACCGTGTTCGGCACCCGGATGATGGGCATTCTCCCGGATGGCAACACGTTTGCGTTGGGCGAGAACAACCTTACCGCGGCGGTGATCGCCTCTGCGGTGGCCCAGGGAAAGGCGGCCGGCACCGGCAGTCAGCTCGGCAACGAGTTTGCCGGCGGCACGTTCTCGCCTGACGGGCGTGTGCTGTTCGTGAACATCCAGTCCCCTGGCATCACTTTCGCCATCTCCGGGCCCTGGGGCGCCGGACCCCTGTAACAAAGGCCAGCCATCCTCGGGCAGGGACGACGGGTTCATCGCGAACCTGCCCGACCTTTTCTACCACTCAGGAGCGAACAATGAAACACGGCCTTTTCCTCGGCGCGCTTGGCGCCAGTCTGTTGGTTGCCGCGCATGCGGTGCAGGCGGTCACCCTCACCTCGGTGACCCTGAACGGCAATGACAACAACGGCGTGTTGATCGAGCCGACCCTGCTCGGCATCGATGCCGGCCTCAGGAACTTCAGTCCGATCACCTTCAACTTTACCCGCACTCCGAACAGTGCAGCCATGTACGACTTCAATTCGGTGCTCGAGAACCTGAGCGGTTTCAACTGGGGTGCGGTCAGCTACCAGTTGACCGGGGGCGCGTACTTCTCGCCGGTGCCGGGCTCGACCACCGGGTACGGCAGTGTGACGCCGAGCTTCGGGACGATCAGCAGCGTCTTGCTGCAGCCCCCGGTCGATCCAACCAGCGTGCGTGTGGGCTTTGCCGGGCTGGTGGGCGAGCCTAACCAGTTCGTTCTTGGCAACCCATTCGGCCTCGTCGGTCCGCTCGACTGGCAACTGAGCCTCGCGCGGGTGGCGGTGGGCGACTCGTTCTCGGTGGTGATCAACGCAACGCCGATCCCGGTGCCGGGTGGTCTGGTGCTGATGCTGAGCGGACTGGTAGCCGCCGGTACGCTGCTGCGCCGCAAGCGCGCAGTCTGAGCCAGCCCGAGATCTGCCCCGCCTTCAGCATTCACGAATCCAGGAGAGTCATCCATGGCAAGTCCAATCATCACCAGCCGCCGCAGCTTCCTGAAAAGCACAACGACGGTTGCTGCGGCACCCTTCCTCGGTTCGCTTGCCGGCCTCTATGCGAAGAAGGCGATGGCCTCCGGGCCGTCGACGCTGGTCGCCAGCCCCTACGGCGCGATCGCACCGGTAGACGACATCACGACCGGACTGCCGTTGCTCAAGCTGCCGCCTGGCTTCTCGTACAAGAGCTACGGCTGGACCGGAGACGCGATGACCAGCGGTGGCACGACACCGAGCCACCATGACGGCATGGCTGTGGTGCGGTCCCGTCGCGTCGGCCGCTCGAACGAGATGACGCTGGTGCGCAATCACGAGCGCGGGGCAGGCTCGTTGATCGCCGCCTCCGCACAGTACGCGGGCGGAACCATCACGATCCCGCCCGGGTTGGCCACTACGGCTTTCCCGATCGCTACTGACTACCCGAACGGGCGCGCTGCTGGCTTCGCATCCGGATTCACTGGCACGGTAGGCGGCGGCACGACCAACCTGGTGTTCCGGGATGGCAATTGGGTGGGCTCGTTCCCCAGCCTTGGCGGTACTGCAGGCAACTGCGCTGGTGGACCGACGCCCTGGGGCACCTGGATCTCCTGCGAGGAGACCGTGGTCAACTTTTCGGCCTGGGGTGGGCGCAAGCATGGCTTTGCATTCGAAGTGACGGTTGACGGGGCAGGCATGTCCGGGCAGCCGATCGTCGGCATGGGGCGATTGGTGCACGAGGCCTGTGCGATCGATCCGCGAACCGGGTTCGTCTATGAGACCGAAGACAATCGCAATGCCTCGGGCTTCTATCGTTACGTTCCCAACGTGGTGCTTGGGGCGCCGGGCACGCTCGAGCAGGGCGGGCGTCTTTTCGGAGCCAAGGTGGTCGGGGTCAACAATGCCGACCTGAACGTTGCCAATGTCGGTGACACCTACCAGCTCGAATGGGTCGAGATCAGCAACCCGGATGCTGATCCACAGATTCGAACCAACTTTCCCGGTTTCGGCTCGACAGCGAACGCAACTGGCACCGCGGCAATGAGCGGTCCGTTCGCGCTCGGCTGGGATGCCGGATGCCTCAGGATGAGCCGGGGCGAGGGCATCTGGTACTGGAACCGCAAGATGTACATCGTGGATACGGCCACCGGACTGGAAAACCGCGCGAGCCCACCGCCGCGCTTCGGCCGTGGCGATGGCGCGGTCTGGGAACTCGACCTCGATACCCAGATGCTGACCTGTATCTTCGCTGTGCCGCAGAACGCGTCCAGCGTGGGTAACAATCCGGACAACGTCACCGTCAGCCCGAAGGGCGGCATCCTGCTGTGCGAGGATGGCGGAACGTTCAGTGCTGCCGGACAGACGTTTGGTGCCCGGATGATGGGGCTGAATCTCGACGGGGATGCCTGGGCGTTTGCGGAGAACAATCTCACGCCTGCGGTAGTCGCGGCTTCGGTCGCTCAGGGCAAGACGGCCAACGGTGGCAGCATCGGCATCGAGTTTGCCGGTGCCTGCTTCTCGCCTGATGGCCGGGTGCTGTTCGTCAACATCCAGACCCCGGGTATCACGCTCGCGATCTCGGGGCCTTGGGGCGCGGGTCCGCTCTGACCCGATTCGTCTGGGGCAGTTCTGGAAACGGCGACCTTCGGGTCGCCGTTTTACTTCTGCGAACCGGTGGCGGAGATGTCGGCTCGTACCGGGTCGGCTCGGCCCAGCGGTGGTGACTGGGTTGCTTCGCACGGCGCGCAGGCACGGTGTTGCCGATCTCGATTGAAGGGGGAGCCGCGGGACACTATTTCACTTCTGGTATCGATCGTGCATGCTGCGGGCTGCATCAGACACCGGAGATCACGATGCGCAAGGTAGAAACGAAAACGCAGCGCCTGTCGCTGATCGGATTGGCAGCGCTCGCGTGGCTGCCCGGGCTCTCGATAACCGTCCATGCGCAATCGGCGGCGGGTCCTGCCCGCGTCCTGCGCATCGTCGTGCCCTCACCGCCGGGTGGCCCGTCGGACTTCGCCGCACGGGTGGTGGCGCAGCGCCTGCCCGAGGCGCTCGGTCAGACGGTGATTGTCGACAACCGTCCGGGCGGGGCGAGTGTGCCGGGGATCGAATACGCGATCCGGCAGCCGGCCGATGGCAACACCCTGTTCATCGGCAATGTCGGCACGCTGGCGATACTGCCGCATCTGCAGAAACTTCCGTTCGACACGCTGAAGGACGTGACCGCGGTCGCCAATCTGATCGGTGGGCCGTCCTTTTTACTGGTGCATCCGTCGGTGCCGGTGAAGTCGGTGAAGGATCTGATCGCGCTGGCGAGAAAGCGTCCGGGCGAGCTCACCTTCGCTTCGGCCAGCATCGGTCAGATCTCGCACATGAACGGCGAACTGATGAAGGTGCTGGCCGGAATCGACCTGCTGCATGTGCCGTACAAGGGCACCGCCCTGGTGATCCCGGCCCTGATCAGCGGTGAAGTGTCGATGACCTTCTCGACCTCGATCGACGCCCTGCAGTTCGTCAAGGCAGGCAGGATGCGGCTGCTGGCGGTCACCGGCCGGCAACGGCTGCCGATGATCCCCGAGGTGCCGACGATGGCCGAGTCCGGCCTGCCCGGCTTCGACTCGCTCAACTGGAACGGCATACTGGGCCCGGCCGGGCTGCCGAAGGACGTTCTTGCGCGGCTCAATCGCGAGATCGTGCGTGCGGTCAGTTCGCCCGAAGTCCAGGAGAAGGTCGCCGCGCAGGGCAACTTCATCATCGGCGATTCGCCCGAGGCCTTCGCTGCCTTCATCCGCACCGAGCACTCGAAATGGGGCGAGGTGGTGAAGCGGGCGAGCATCAAGCTGGAGTAAGCCGAGGTCGGTCAGCCCAGCTCGATAGTCGCTTCAACTCCCGGTGGGCGCTGCCGTATTAACGCCATCGAGCGCGTGGGCCACGGTTGGGTACAAGTTCTGCTGCCCGAGCCGCTCAGTGAAGCCGGAGCGCTCGAACAGCGACCGGGGCTGCGCGTGCGCGCCGGCGATCAGCAGACGCTTGCCATGCTTCTCGAGCGTGCGATGCAGGATCTCGAGCATGTCCAGGCCGGTGGTGTCGATGTTGATCAGCTTGTGCAGATCGAGCACGATCACCCGGGCCGGGTGGCTTGCTTCGGCAAGTGCGAACAGTGGCTCGATCTTGTTGGCTGCACCGAAGAACAGCGTGCCGAACACTTCGAACACCCGTACTGGCCGCCGGTCACGTGGCAAAGGTGCAGCCGGGTTGGCCAGGTCTGCCGGGTCTGCCGGGAGTGCCGGGTGTGCCCGGTGTGCCGGCTGTGCCGGGTGTGCAATTGGCACTTCGATCTCGCGCAGCTCGGTGAGCCCGGACATCCGGGTGATGAAGAACAGCGCGGCCAGTACCAGACCGACCTCGACGGCGACCGTCAGATCGAACACCACGGTCAGTACGAAGGTCGCCAGCAGCACCGCCTGGTAGTTGAAGCGGAAGCGCCGAAGCTCGCGAAACTGGCTCCATTCAGCCATGTTCCAGGCAACCACCAGCAGGATCGCTGAAAGTACCGGCAGCGGGATGTAGCTGGCGGCCGGCGCGGCAACAAGCACGATCAGCAGCAGCGTGAGCGCATGCACGATACCGGAAATCGGGGTGCGTCCGCCCATGCGCACGTTGGTGCCGGTGCGCGCGATCGCGCCGGTGGCGCAGAAGCCGCCGAACAGCGGCGCCACGAAGTTGGCCAAGCCCTGGGCGATCAGTTCCTGGTTGGGGTCGTGCCGGTCATCGATCATGTTGTCGGCCACGGTGGCCGACAGCAGCGACTCGATCGCTCCGAGTATCGCGATGGTGAACGCCGGCGAGATCAGCGGACCGAGGGCGGCAAACGACAGCTGCGGCCAGGCGAGCGAAGGCAGCGTCGAGGGAATACCGCCGAAACGCGAGCCTATGGTCTCCACATCCAGGTGCAGCAGTGCTGCAGCCAGGGTTCCCACGACCAGCGCCACCACCGGACTGGGGATCAGCCGCCATCGTCTTGGCCAGGCGACTATCAGCAGTACGCAGGCCGATCCGAGCAACACGCTGTGCAGGTTGGTGGTGGGCAAGCCAGCCCACAGGGCCTGGACCTTGCCGATGAACTCTGCCGGCAGTGCGTCGATACGCAGACCGAGAAACTCCTTCACCTGCGACAGCAGGATCAGCACGGCGATGCCCTTGGTGAAGCCGCTGATCACCGATACCGGGATGAAGCGGATCCAGGTGCCCAGGCGTGCCAGACCCATGGCGATCAGCATCAAGCCGGCCATCATCGTGCAGATCAGCAGGTTGGCCACGCCGTGGGTGACCACGATGCCGTAGACGATGACGATGAAGGCGCCGGTCGGTCCACCGATCTGCACCCTGGACCCGCCCAGGGCTGAAATGATCAGGCCGGCCACGATTGCAGTGAAAATGCCGGAGGCTGGACTCATGCCGCTGGCAATCGCGAACGCCATCGCCAGCGGCAGCGCGAGGATGCCTACGGTGATGCCGGCAACGACATCGGCGCGCAGACTTCGCCGATCGTAGTCATGCAGGCTGTCGAGCAGCCTGGGCCGGAATCGCAGGGATGCGGCCATGCCGTTTTCCCAGGCGCCTTACTTGACCTTCATGCCCGGGGCCGCGCCCTCGTCCGGCGCGAGCAGGAAGATACCGGGTCCGTCGCCGCTGGCGGCCAGGACCATGCCTTCGGATACGCCGAACTTCATCTTGCGCGGCGCGAGGTTGGCTACCATCACGGTCAGCCTTCCGATCAGCGCCGCTGGCGGATAGGCGGACTTGATGCCAGCGAGCACGGTGCGCGTCTCGCCACCCAGGTCGAGGGTCAGACGAACCAGCTTGTCGGCGCCGTCGACCTGTTCGGCATTGGCGATGCGCACTATGCGCAGGTCGACCTTGGCGAAATCCTCGATGCCGATGACGCCAGCGACGGGCGCTGGTGGTGCGCCAGCCGTGGTGGCAGCGGCAGTCGTGGCAGTCGTGGCAGTCGCGGTGGCCGTGGCAGCCGGGCTTGTCGACGGCCGGGCCGAAGGCGCCGAGGGTTGCAGATTCTCCTTGTTTGCTTCCACCAGCGCTTCGGTCTGCCTGGTCTCGATTCGTTGCATGAGATGCTTGTAGGGCTTGATCACATGTCCGGGCGCAAGAATGCTGTGCGCATCGCTCCATACCAGCGGCGGGATGCACAGGAAGGCTTCGACCTCGTGCGCCAGCCGCGGCAGCACCGGCTTCAGATAGAGGGTGAGCAGGCGGAACAGATTGAGCGCCGTACTGCAGACCTCATGCAGCCGTGCATCCTGGTCGGGCTGCCGGGCCAGTTCCCAAGGCTTCTCCTGATCCACATACTGGTTGGCGCGATCGGCCAGCGCCATCACCTCGCGCATCGCCTTGCCGAACTCGCGGCCGTCGTAAAGCGCGGCGATCGTCGCCTGTGCTGCACGCAGGTCTTCCAGCAGCGGGTTGGATTCGCTCCCGGTACGCATCGCACCGATCCGGCCGTCGAAGCGCTTGCCGATGAACCCGGCGCAGCGGCTGGCGATATTCACATACTTGCCGACCAGATCGCTGTTAACCCGGGCGCAGAAGTCCGGCAGGCTGAGGTCGATGTCCTCCATCGTCGCGTTCAGCTTGGCAGCGTAGTAGTAACGCAGCCACTCCGGATTCAAACCCTGCTCGATGTAGCTCGCTGCAGTGATGAAGGTGCCTCGGGACTTGGACATCTTCTCGCCGTTGACGGTGAGAAAGCCGTGCGCGAATACCTGGGTCGGGGTGCGATAGCCGGCGTGTTCGAGCATGGCTGGCCAGAACAGCGCGTGAAAATAGAGGATGTCCTTGCCGATGAAGTGAATCAGCTCGGTGTCATGCCCGGGCTTCAGGAAGGCGTCGCTATCGATCGCCACGCCTTCCAGCGCACGCCGGTCGACATGGTTGGCGAAGCTGCCGAAATAGCCCACTGGCGCGTCCAGCCAGACATAGAAAAACTTGCTGCCCAGCGTGCCCGGGATCGGGAAGCCGAAGTAGGGCGGGTCGCGCGAGATGTCCCAGTCGGCGAGTTTCGACTCTCCCGGCTGACCCAGCCACTCCAGCATCTTGTTTGCCGCCTCCGGTTGCAACCGGCCTGGGGCCTGCGTGAAGCGGCGCAGGAAGCGCTCGCAGCGCGGATCGGACAGACGGAAGAAGTAGTGCTCGGACTCGCGCCGCACCGGCGCCGCTCCGGATACGGTCGAGTAAGGGTTGATCAGATCGGTCGGGGCATAGGTCGCGCCACATACTTCGCACGAGTCGCCATACTGGTCCTTCGCACCACAGTCCGGACACTCGCCCTTGATGTAGCGGTCGGGCAGGAACATCTCGCGCGCCGGATCGTAGAATTGCTCGACCGGGCGGCGCGCGATCAGACCCGCCGCGTGCAGAGCGCCGTAGATCTGCTCGCACCAGACGCGGTTCTCCGGCGAATTGGTCGTGTAGTAGTTGTCGAAACTCACGCTGAACGCGTCGAAGTCCCGTTTGTGTTCATGCCAGACCCGCTCGATCAGCGCCTCCGGCGTGATCCCCTCGGCTTCCGCGCGCAGCATGACCGGCGTACCGTGCGTGTCGTCGGCGCCCACATAGTGGATCTCGTGGCCCTGCATCCGCTGGAAGCGCACCCAGATATCGGTCTGGATGTACTCGACCAGGTGTCCAAGATGGATGCTGCCGTTGGCATACGGCAGAGCAGAAGTAACCAGGATGCGGCGACGAGTCATGGTCGGTCGAGTCTAGCGGAATTGGCGCGCTGCCCGGGGACAGACGCTCAGGGTCTGTCCCCAATTCAGGCCCCCGGGGACAGACGCTCAGGGTCTGTCCCCATCTTGACCCTCGCGGTCTATCCCCATTTTTGCCCGGCGAGTGGCCGGGAGGCAGTAAACTCATCCGCCTCAGTCGATGGTGGAGTGGCAGATGGCAGTCAACGAGCAGGATGTGCGGGCAGCCCTCGCGGGACTGGTCGACCCGGTGACCGGGAAGGACTATGTCGCTGGCAAGGCGGTCAAGAGCGTGAAGGTCGCCGGGGCTGAGGTTAGGGTCGAAATCGCGCTGGGCTATCCGGGCAAGGGTGTCTGGGCCTCGATCCGGACCCAGGTCGAAGACCGCTTGCATCAGTTGCCTGAGGTCGGCAAGGTCGAGGTGGTGGTCGGCAGCCGGATCGTCGCGCACGCGGCGCAACGGGGCGTGAAGCTGATCCCGGGCGTGAAGAACATCATTGCCGTGGCCTCCGGCAAGGGCGGGGTCGGCAAGTCGACCACCGCGGTCAACCTTGCGTTGGCGCTTGCCGCCGAGGGCGCCACCGTCGGCATTCTGGATGCCGACATCTACGGGCCGTCGCAGCCGACGATGCTCGGCATCACCGGCAAACCCGAGTCGAAGGATGGCAAGTCGATCGAGCCGATGGAGCGCCACGGGCTGCAGGCGATGTCGATCGGCTTTCTGATCGATGCCGAGACTCCGATGGTCTGGCGCGGCCCGATGGTCACCCAGGCGCTGCAGCAGTTGCTGACCGAGACGAAATGGCGCGATCTGGACTATCTGGTGGTCGATCTTCCGCCGGGTACCGGCGATATCCAGCTCACCCTGGCGCAGCAGGTGCCGGTGACCGGCGCGGTGATCGTCACCACCCCGCAGGACATCGCGCTGCTGGACGCGCGCAAGGGCCTGAAGATGTTCCAGAAGGTGAACATCCCGATCCTCGGTATCGTGGAGAACATGAGCACCCACGTCTGCTCCAATTGCGGCCATGAAGAGCACATCTTCGGCGAGGGTGGCGGCGCGCGAATGGGCAGGGACTACGAGGTCGACCTTCTGGGTGAATTGCCGCTCGATATCCGCATCCGGCAGGAGGCCGATGCGGGTACCCCGACAGTGGTCGCCGATCCGGACGGGCGCATCGCCGGCATCTACCGGCAGATCGCGCGCAAGATCGCGGTCAGGATCGCCGACCTGCAGCAGGATCACAGCGCGGCGTTCCCGAAGATCGTGATCCAGAACACCTGATTGCCGATTGCCCGCGTGATTCGCAGCGTGATTTCCAGCGTGATTTCCAGGGTTGCCTCGCCCAAAGGCTGTGACTACCATCCGCAGATGATTCCGCCCGCCTCCACCATCTTTGCCCGTCGCGCGGCCAGCCACCGCTGCGCCTCCCCCCAATGAGTATCAAGTCCGATCGCTGGATCCGCCGCATGGCGTCCGGCGAGGCGATGATCGAGCCATTCGAGGCAGGTCAGGTGAAGGAGGTGGACGGGCGGCGGATCGTGTCCTATGGCACCTCGAGCTACGGCTACGACGTGCGTTGCGCGGACGAGTTCAAGCTGTTCACCAACCTGAACTCGACCATCGTCGACCCGAAGAATTTCGATGCCAGCTCGTTCGTCGATCTGAAATCAGACGTGTGCATCATTCCGCCCAACTCGTTCGCGCTCGCGCGCACGGTGGAATACTTCCGCATCCCGCGCAACGTGCTGACCATCTGCCTGGGCAAGTCGACCTATGCGCGCTGCGGCATCATCGTCAACGTGACCCCTCTCGAGCCCGAATGGGAGGGGTATGTGACGCTGGAGTTCTCGAACACGACAACGCTGCCGGCGAAGATCTATGCCAACGAGGGCGTGGCGCAGATGATCTTCTTCGAGTCCTCGCCAGACGATGTCTGCGAGACCTCGTACAAGGACCGTGGCGGCAAGTACCAGGGTCAGGTCGGGGTCACGTTACCGAAGATATAGCTGCCGTTCGCACCGGGAATAGACCCGGCCTGCCGGAACGGCGAAAGGCGAACCGATGAAATTCCGCTTTCCCGTCGTGATCATCGACGAGGACTACCGCTCGGAGAACACCTCTGGCCTGGGCATTCGCGCGTTGGCCAAGGCGATCGAAGAGGAAGGTGTCGAGATCCTCGGCGTCACCAGCTATGGCGACCTGTCCTCGTTCGCGCAGCAGCAGTCGCGCGCCTCGGCGTTCATCCTGTCGATCGATGACGAGGAGTTCACGCCCGGGCCGGAACTGGATCCGGCAGTGCTCAACCTGCGCCAGTTCATCAAGGAGATCCGCTTCCGCAACGCGAACATACCGATCTACCTGTATGGCGAGACACGCACCTCACAGCACATCCCGAACGACGTGCTGCGCGAGCTGCACGGCTTCATCCACATGTTCGAGGACACGCCTGAGTTCGTCGCCCGCCACATCATCCGCGAGGCCAAAGCCTACCTGGACGGTCTGGCGCCGCCATTCTTCCGCGCGCTGACGCATTACGCCGCCGACGGCTCGTACTCCTGGCATTGCCCGGGTCACTCGGGCGGGGTTGCGTTTCTCAAGAGTCCGGTCGGACAGATGTTCCACCAGTTCTTCGGCGAGAACCTGCTGCGCGCCGATGTCTGCAATTCGGTGGATGAGCTCGGACAGCTGCTCGATCACACCGGGCCGGTGGCGGCCAGCGA
>Ga0105048_10007785_pt1 | contig 17200 bp, 3 predicted proteins | sample MAT05_FD_78382 | JGI IMG/M metagenome (GOLD analysis project Ga0105048, IMG submission 78382) | Freshwater microbial communities from Lake Fryxell liftoff mats and glacier meltwater in Antarctica - MAT-05 | ecosystem: Environmental > Aquatic > Freshwater > Ice > Liftoff microbial mat | place...
CATTTCAGGAATTGGTTTTGAACTATATCAAAATCAGCCTAACCCGTTTGTGAACAAGACTTTCGTAGGTTTCTTCCTGCCAGAAGCAGCAGAAGCAACCTTGTCCATCTTTGACGAATCGGGTAGGGTAGTGTATCAGCAAAAAGGACAGTTTGCGAAGGGAGAGAACAGCGTACAGCTGGATCGTGCCCTGATCAATACGACTGGATTGTTGTTCTACACGCTAGAAACCGCTACGGATAGTGCTACCAAGAAGATGATTCAGGCGAAGTAAGCTTAGCTGAAAATCAGGCAAATAACCACAGCCCCGGCCCGTTTTTACGGTGCCGGGGCTGTGGTCTTATTGGCGGTGGCTTAAAGGGTACACAAAGCAAAGCTGAACGGGTTTGTCATGTCGCAGCGCAGCGGAGACATCTATACAAGCCAAGAAACTTCGAAATCCCCTTTAAATCAAAGCGGGTTTCCTTAATAAACGAGGCATTTTCATTGGACTTGGGTTGTGTGGATGTCTCCGCTGCGCTGCGACATGACAAATCCTAAAAGAGGATTCAATTTGAGTACATGTGCTAGCTTAAAGGCACTTGTACTTCTAATGCCCGTGTTGTCGAGTTCTTCGTATTGCAATATATGGATTATCCCCTATGAAATTTTCATTTTTTGCAATACTATCTTTGCCCCGGCTAGCCTGTGAATTTCTATTGCTAATTGTAATACAATGGACAAAGAACATAGCTTCAATCAGTTAAATACCCCGTCAATCAATCTCCCGAAAGGTGGGGGGCGTTTTGCTTAGGAACGCGGCACCAAATGACTAAGTTATGGGTGCCGCGTTCCTTAATGATTCTGAAGCCGAAATTCTTTTGTTTGGTAAATCTAGTCCTTCGTTTTCTAAAATAGGTATTTAGTTACATTTTTACAGCAGGTTTGCATAATACTGATGTACGTTTGATGGTGATTTTTAATCCGCGTAATGCTCACCGATTTTCTCAGGCAAATTTCTTGATATATCAGGCAATTTCAGCGAGCATTTTCCAGTGATTTCTCTTTTTATTAACTTTACTCTTATGAAAATTTACTACATCGACCAGACCTTTTTTCCAGCTTGGAGAAAAGCCATTCCGGGGTATTTTACAAGTTTCTACAAGGCTTGTAGTGTTTTAATGGTTTGCTGCCTGCCTTTATTGGCACAAGCTTCTCCTGACTTCAGCATTTTTTTAGATGGCAATAGCATTCAGCTGAGCGATCAAATGGGCGGTAACGATATTATTACCGTCACCGAAGTTGCTGGGAATATTCAATTTAATGTTCCCGGACGTACCTACGCCATCAATGGCGGAGTTATACTCAACTTTCCGGTTAGTATTCCATTGGCAGGTGCTACTTCCATTGTAGTATTCGGAGGCGAGGGGAATGACGTGATCAACATAGGTGCATTCAGTACTGCACTGCCAGACTTTAATGTTGGCGGTGGAGATGGTAATGATGTGATCAATTTTAATGGCGACATTACATTTTTGTCAAATGCCTCCTTTGATGTCAACCTTCAAGACGATGCTCCGGTTATCGGCACGGATAGGATCACCGTTGCTGCCGGGGCTAATCTTCGCTTGTCGGGTACAGGTGAAGCTGTGCTAAAGGCAAGTCAAAGTATAACAGTGCTTGCTGGCGGTAGTGTTGAAACTGACGATGGCAACCTCACCGTGGAGGCCAACCTGCAGGCGGCTCCTTCGGTGGGCAATTTTATAGGGGTAGCATTAAGTAATGGTATCCTCGCTGTACTTGGAGATGGATATCTGACCGTAAAAGGAAAGGGTGGGAACAATGCCGCGGGCTTTCAGCACGGCGTGTCAGTCAGCAGTACTTCTACGATAAGTGGTGGCGCTATCCATTCAACCTACATTCAAGGCTGGGGTGGCCCGAGTATCGGAATCCGCAACTATGGCGTTTTGGTGGAAGATGCCTCCGTAATCTCTGGAGGCGGTTCTGTAACCGTGATTGGCAAGGGCAACGGAACGGGTGCTTCTACAACTTCTCACGGGGTGTTGGTCATAAATAACAGCTTGATTATTACCAACGGCACTGGTGATGTTTCGGTAACCGGTACAGGTTGTACCGCATGTGCTGGCATAAACAATGGTGGCGTTGTAATCGCTACCGCCAATGCTCAGATCAGTTCTATTAGTACTGGTGATGTTACGGTCACAGGTTTTGGTGGTGGCACAGCCGCTTCTGGTTCGAATATGGGGGTAAGTTTGGCAGACGGTGGGCGTATCAATGCAGTCCAAAGTGGCAATATTAACGTAACAGGCACCGCTGGCCTTGGTTCTGGGGGCAATTTGCGGGGGGTGAATATAAGCCCGGGAGCGTCTATTGGTGCTTTCGGCAGTGGCTCAGTCACTGTAAAAGGAACTGGCAGAGAAAGCATCGGAAGCTTTAATTTTGGGGTAGGGAATTTGGGTACAATTTCGACCACCAATGGAGATGTGTCCGTGACTGGATTCGCGGGAGGAACAGGCGTCTCCAACAATAACTATGGCGTTTTGGTACAAAACAGTGGTGCAATTCTTGCCACCATCAGCGCTGGGGGTATCGGCAACGTCAGAGTAGTCGGAAACGGAGCTTTTGATGCAACCGGTCTTTCCAATATAGGGGTGTTGGTTAATGGAAATCTTGCGCTGATTGATACAGATAACGGTAATATAGAAATTATCGGATCAGGTGGCGGATCGGGCGCTTCGGGTTTAAATGCTGGGGTTGCGCTTGTGTCTCAGGGAAAGATAATTGCGGGTGGAAACGGGAAAGTTTCTATTCAAGGTATGGGGGGTAAAGGAACTTCTAACGGAAATATGGGCGTAACTTTAGAGTCAAGTTCTTTGGTCAGCTCAGGTGGAGGCGACGTTTCCGTAATTGGTCAAGGTGTTGGAACGGGAACTTCAGGTCAAAATTATGGAGTACAAGTCGTCAATTCAATCCTTCAAGCCGGTACGGGCGGCAATGTCTCAGTCCGTGGTACGGCGGGCAATGCAGTTACGGGAGCTGACAATTTCGGCGTATTGGTGAATACTGGCGGCCAAATATTAGCTAATAATGGAAGCATTGATATTACCGGGCAGGGCGGTGGCCAAGCCCCAGCATCAGGAGGTGTAGGCGTATTGGTTCGGTTAACTGGCCAAGTGATTGCTACCGGCAGCGGTGCAGTTACCATCAAAGGAACCGGCGGAACCGGAGTAGGCCCTTCTAATATCGGCGTTAGTCTCCAAAACACCAGCATTGTCTCCTCTGACAATGGCAATATCACGATCACAGGCATCGAAGGCACCAGCTCACTTTCCAATGGGATCAAGATGAGCGAAACCGCTCTGGTTACCTCAGACGCCAATATCGAACTGATCGCAAACAGCATTTTAATCGGAATTACAGCGTCCATTGTTAATAATGCCAACAACACCGTGACACTTCGTCAGCTTACCAACGGTGTAGCCATCAACCTTGGGCCTTCGACTGACCCATTGGGCGGACCGCTCAATCTCTCCGATGCAGAACTAGACCGCGTCACTACCGGTAAACTAGTCATTGGCAACAATGCCAGCGGAAACATTACCGTAACCAATCCAATAACTAGACCAGCCCAAACCGATGTTACCCTGATTACGGGAGGGGCGATCTATTTGAATGCTTCTTCGCTCAATACAGCTGGCGGGTATCTGACTTTTCAGGCACCTGTGGGCGGGGTATTCCCAACGGTGGCAGGTGTAGATGTTGAAACAGGAACCGTTGGCTTCGCCCCCGGAACAGCCCTGAATATCGCCATCAATGGCCAGGTTGCTGATGTAAGCTATGCACAATTGAATGTAGTGGGGATGGTTAATCTAACGGGTGCAAAACTTTCGTTGAGCGGTTCGTTTATCCAACCCCAATGTGCGCAAGTGGTGCTCATTAAGAACGATGGCGCAGATCCAGTGATTGGAAACTTCAATGGCATGCCCGAAGGTTTTTTGATTGTTAATTATTTAGGGAGCGGTAAAAATGTCTCGATTTCTTACAAAGGTGGCGATGGAAACGATGTAGTCCTGATCGAACGCGTGATTCCAATCATTGCCTGCCCTGCAAACTTGGTTAAAAATAATGATTTTGGCGACTGCGGCAGGCTAATGAATTTTGTCGGTTCGCCAATAGTGACTGAAAATTGCGGCTTTAATTTAAGTAGCAATGCTCCGGGCTTCTATGGAATAGGAGAAACATCGGTTACCTGGGTAGTCACGGACGCGAACAACAACACCGCCTCCTGTATTCAAACCATCACCATTAAAGATGCTGAGTACCCGACCTTCGTTTGCCCAGCGAATATCGTAACCCTAAATCAGGAAGATCAGCATTGTGGTGCTGTGGTGTATTTCGACCTCAGCCCTTCTGACAACTGTCCAGGATATTTTGTAGAACAATCCCACTTCTCAGGAGATCTTTTTGAATTGGGCATCACTAAGATAGAAGCAAGCATTACAGATGCTTCCGGAAATACCAATTTCTGCGAATTTAAAATCTACGTTGATCCTCGTCCAGAAATCTGCAATGATATAGATGATGATTGTGATGGCTTTACCGATGAGATTGAGGAATGGGCACTTGACACCAGGTGGTTTGCCAATGACCCAGCGACCAACAATCGCCTTGGCGAAAGTGTAGACATGAAAGGAGACTGGGGTATTGCGGGCTCTAATCAAACCAATGCAGTCGGGCAACAAATTGGTACGGCTTACCTGCTTTATCGCGATCCAAACACAGGCGAGTGGTCGAAGGCACTTCAATTATTCCCGGATAATACTTCTGTGGGTGACCAGTTTTTTGGTTCCAAAGTAGCTATGGGTAATGGCTTCTGTGCCGTAGCTTCGCCGCTGGATGATGAAAACGGAATCAACTCCGGTGCAATCTATATTTACAAGTACAATGGAAATAACCCGGCAGATTGGACGCTGTTCCAAAAAATTGTGGGCGTAAATGCTAATGAACAAATCGGTAGCAGTCTCGATTTTTCTAACGAAATGCTGCTTATCGGTGCTATTTTGAACAGCGACAATGCGCCTGAGGCTGGTGCAGCCTACTTGTACACACAGGTTCCAGCAGGAACAGGCAACTGGAATCTTGTAAAAAAACTAAGCACCAATGATGATGAATTTGGTGATCATTTTGGATACGACGTCGCCGTAAGCGGATCGTATGCTATCGTAAGCGCTAATGGCGATGACGAGAAAGGGGTAAATGCAGGAGCAGCTTTCGTGTTCCGTAAAGATGAGGGCGGCCTCAACAACTGGGGCTTGATCCAAAAAGTCATGGCACCTGATGGAGAAGATGATGACAACTTTGGTGTAAGCGTAGATTTGGACGGTGTATGGGCAGTGGTCGGCGCCAATAAAGACGACGATAAAGGCCAGGAAAGCGGTTCTGCTTATGTCTTATATCAAAACCACGGAAACGTGCAAAATTCTTGGGGCGTACATGGCAAATTGAGGGATTTTAATGGCCATAAAGGCGCGCACTATGGATACTCCGTTTCTATTAACGGCGATTTCCTCGCGGTGGGCTCCAGGTGGAAAAAAGTATCACACTCCCGTGCAGGAGCAGTATTTGTCTACAGTTGGGAAAATGGCGGCTGGATTGAATTTTCTTTACTTACAGATCCAGAGAATGCATACAACGACAACCTTGGCAGCAGCATCGCACTCGACGATAAACGTTTGATGGTGGGTGTTCCTGGAGAAGACTTGGTGCAAAAAAACGATTGTGGAGCAGTCTTGGTGTTTGATGCGGTGTGTGGAGAAAATCGCCCTACAGTAACAGGGAGATTTGACACAGATCAGCCAACAGAAACCATGAATCTGGCGGTTAATTGCTATCCTGTGCCTTTCAATGAAACCCTAACCATTGAGGTAGAAACCGTTCAGGAAGAAAACGTGCAGGTTCGGGTGTTTGACCTTCTAGGCAGAGAAGTAGCCATTCTTTTCAATGGCAGTTCTCAGGGCAAACGCAACCTGCTTTGGAATGCAGAAAACCTTCCCGTTGGCAATTATTTTGTTCGGGTTTCAACCGCCATTCAGACGGTCACCCAAAGCGTTATTCGGGTTAAATAAACTACAACCAATGTTTAGTTCAAAACTGTGCTTTCAATTGATCGGTTCCCAATATGTTTTGTTGGATCCTTCGGAAGTATTGTTTCTTGAAGCAGATAGACAGGTTTGTCACATTTCACTGGCGGACGGCAACAAACTGGTTGCCGTCCGCCACTTAGGTTACTACAAGCAGGAGTTGTTGCAAAGCTTTCAATTTATAGAATTGTCCAAGTCGCTCCTGATCAATGTGCTCCACATCGCAAAGTACTTGCCACGGGATCGCAACGTACAACTTTCCTCGGGGCAAACCCTCACGGTTGCCAAGTCACGGCAAGAAGCTTTGAATAAGATTTTCCGAGATATGCACGACCGTTGGAAGCAAGAGGGCAATGAGCAGCCTGAGTTGGAGCAAGGCTGAGTGATTTGCTGGGCGTGTTTGTGTAAGTGTCCCACACAAACACAACATGCTATTTTCTGAGCCGAAATATTCCAGAATAAGCGCTGGAACACCACTTTTTTCATGACCTATTTGCACAAATTTAAAAATTGGTTGAGTGAACCGATTAACGGGTATGTCATCGGGCTATTTCGGTTTTTTTATGGCTTTTTCATGGCCTATGAGGTGGGAAATTACATTTTTACGGGCATGGTGCAAAGTTTTTTTGTGTCTCCGAAACTTAATTTTCCTTACGAAGGCCTGGAGTGGATCAAACCCTTGCCAGCTCCCCTGTTGAATGGAATCCTTTATACCATGTTGGCCTGTGCGTTTCTGATTGCATTTGGCGTTTTTATGAAATGGGCGGCACGCTTATTTGCGGTATCTTATTTGTATATGTTTCTGCTGGATAAAAGCCTCTACAACAACCATATTTACCTTTTTATCCTGCTGGCGGTGCTCCTGAGTCTTACCAATGCCGATCAGTTTTTATCGCTTCGTAAGCGCAAACTCCCTGGCATTGTGGTGCCCAGATGGCAACAGTTTATACTTGCTGCACAGGTGATGTGTGTATATTTTTTCGCCAGTTTGATCAAGATGCGTGCAGATTGGTGGGTGCTCAAACAGCCCGCTAGAATGATCTCCGAATCAATACCTGCTGATAGTTTTTTAGCCCCTATGTATAAATCAGAGCTGGGGATCAATTTGATGGTGTACCTCGGTTTTTCACTGGACTTTTTTGCACCGCTTTTACTGTGGTATAAACCCTTTCGCAGGTGGGCAGTGATTCCAATCGCGCTCTTTCATTATTCAAATTCCATTATTTTTGGAGATATAGGCATTTTTCCCTTCGTCATGATTTGTGCGCTCATACTCTATTTTGAATGGGAGGAAATACCTGTTTTGCGCAGATGGTTCGTCCAGTCAAGCCCCTCCAATACTGCGCTGGCACAACCGATAATAGGTAAATTGACGCTTGGATTTCTGATCGCTTATTTTACTTTTCAACTTTTGTTTCCCTTACGCGGATTGTTTCTGCCTAATGATTTGGATTATACAACCATTGGCAATCGGTTCGCCTGGCGGGTAAAAGCGGATTCGCGTGTAGTTTCTGAGTTTAAATTAGTATTAAAAGACCCTGTCAGTGGTAAAGAAGGCGATATCAACTTTCCCACGATGATTAACAATGTGCAAATTCAAGCAATGCGCTATGATCCAAGGATGATCAAGACTTTCGCACAACGTATACACACAGAGGCAGTAAAAAATGGCATACCCAATGCAGAAATGTACGCCAAAATTAAGTTTAGCTACAATGGAAGACCCCCGCAGTATTTTGTGGATCCTACCGTGGATATGATTAAAGTAGGGTACAGTCCGTTTGAAAAATTAACCTGGGTACTGCCTATTCAAAACGGGCCACGTTAACTGACAAACAAGGCAGAGAAACTGGAAAATTTGCTCGCCATATTCACACCTTGATTAGCCGAACGAAGCACTCGGACTGTAAGTCCAAAAAATAACTAGTTTTGAAATTGATGTATTTGGTTGCTTAATTAACAGGGCTGGTTATATTTCTGAAACAATCCATCCAAGGTCAATGTACGTTTGCATATTAGTTTTAATCCATCATTTCGATCTCGTTGAATGAAAGGTTTTCCAGCACTCCACCAGCCGCCCTTCGGACGGGCTGCTTTCTTCTTTAAGCCGGCTTACGAGCCGACTGTGCTGGTATTCCCTTCTAGTATCAGACTTCAATTTCTTGTAATGTTTATTTCGAAGCAATTTCGCTTGTTAGCGCTTGTTGCCCTGAAATAGCCTGTTTTGAATTTGCCATTTCCCTTTTTCTAATCTAATATATGAAAAGTAACTCTACCTATTCGCTTACCAATGCCTTCAAGACGCCCCTAAAGGGCTTTTCCGTTTTGCTGGCATTCTTCTTGGTTCAATGCTGGACACTTTCTGCGCAGGTCTTAATCAACCCGGCTGCAGAAGGGGGCTTTCAAACCGGTATAACCTTCGCTTCCAACGGCTGGACTGTTGCGAATGGGGGCCTTACCAACCAATGGTTTGTAGGTACCGCAGCCACGGGATTTACCGGCCGTTCTGCTTATATTTCCAACGATGGTGATACGACCAATGCTTACACTAATAACCCTGGTTCTGCTATTTCGGTCGTGCATTTTTATCGGGATATTGTCTTCCCGGCAGGCGTACCGGAATTTACGCTTTCATTCGACTGGAAAGCGGATGGCGAACCGAGTTCCTTTGATGCCATCGTTGTGAGCTTGGCGCCCACTTTCTTTACCCCTGTTGCCTCCAATGTCTCTTTGGGCACGGGGGTTTTGCCCCCTCCTGCAAATATGTTGGGTGGAATAGCTGCCCCACAATTGTGGAATCAAGCGGGCGTCACCACTGCCACCTATAAGATTAAGAGTGCGGATATTGGCAACTGCACTGGCCCAGTCACCTTGCGCTTGATCTTTACCTGGAAAAATGACGGTTCCTTAGGGGATAATCCTCCAGGGGCTATTGATGCCATCTCTCTGGTAGGCAATCCGGTAAGTATCAATCGCCCTGCAGACCGCTGCACGGATGGCGCTGATATTACATACAATGGCACGCCTATCCCTGGACCTGGAGAAACGGGCGATTTTACCCCGACCCCAAACTCCGCTGCGCTTACAAATAGCGGACCTGGTATGGCTACCTGGGACGTTTCGATGGCAGCACCCAGTCCTGCGAACGGCTATTATGTTCGTTACTCCTTCACAGATGCTGCAGGCTGTGTTTTCAGAGCACAGGATACTATTAAGATTTTTAAGGCACCTGTAGCACAGTTGAAGGATAAGATTTTTGATTGCGTAGTGCCGGGGCAAAGAATACCGCTCGAACAGATGTTCGACGAAAATATAAGCAATACCAGGGGAGGGACTTGGAGCGGTCTCCCGCTGAGTATTTTGCCCGCTGGCGATAGCGTTATCACGGTACCTGCTACTGGCGGGTGTTTTGATGTGACCTATTCGATGGTTCCGAACCCAAATGCTTGTCCTGGGGTTTATTCCAGTACAAAAAAGCTCCTCATTGTTGTGAAACCTACACCAGGGTTTACCATGAACGGTTCGAACAATGCCTCCGCTACGCAGTGTTCCGGGGTGTCCGTTCCGGTCAATGTCGTCAAAACAAGCACAGGCGCGAATCCCGTTTTGACGCTAAATGGGGTAGCTCAAGCGTTTGGTATTGTAAACCTGGCTGCTCCTGCGGCTGGTGAATCCATAACGTATGAATTTTGTTTAACAGAAACAAATAATACCCCGGCTGCTTGTGGCCCCTTACCGGGTGGAGATTACACGAATTGCGAAGAAGTCATTTGCAAGAAAATTATTTTGTACAATGATGGACTTTGCGGGACGGGCAATGCGGCCTTCGATAGTGAATGCCCGCCAGGCTCCAGTTCTATCGAGGTTTGCAATATTGATGTTAGTCCATTCATCAAAATAGGCTGTTCCTTCATTTCTATCACGATACCAATTAAAGTTGTAGATGCAAGACTAAGGTCTGAAAAGGATCTTATCTTTTGTGATGAAACAGAATTTAGAGTTTATTCTGAAGGTCATGGCGGTTTAAGTGATCTTCCAGGTTTCGATGTTGTTTTGGGAACACTGGATGGGGCATCCACGATCTGTGATATCGCCACCTGGTGTCTGGATTATGGTTTCGGCTCCTGGTGTCCATTTGGATGGCTTAATCCTTTGAACTGGTGTGAAAAAACGCTGGCGCAGGTAATAAGTGACGCAATTGCAGCCTACTTGGGTTCTGATGGAACTGGAGGTACCGTTGTTGCAGATACAGATGGAGATGGTGCCTTCGATTTTGTCGCGAGAGATTACGATACCTTCCCGGATGCCAATGAAGTACCATCAGATATTCCGAACAATATTACTACACCAGGCGGTAGTATTACCGTACGTCACGTAGTTGGCTGGCCGTATAAGACAACCGCGGTTTGTGGGGAAGCAACGGGTCAAGAACTTAATCTACTGGATTTACTGGCCCCTTTATTTAACCTTATTCCAGTTGCAGGACCTATAATAAATGGGGTAATTGCTAGTTTACAGTGTGACATTCCTTTGGTGTTCACAGATGCTAACGATGTGGTAGTGGGGGTCGTTAACGCTTCGCCTCCACTTTTTTTAAACTGCCCTCCAAACGGATATGTGTTTACAGAGGATCTTAGTTGTCAAACAGCAGCCAACTGGTCGATTCCAATGGCTGAAGATGCTTGTTATGGCGGCAACCTTCAATATATAGGCAGGACTGCCGGTACGGATGATACAGACTTTTTCGGCACTCCGGTCCCTCCCGTGCCGATGGTAACAACCTCTGGTATTTATCAGACTGCTGGCCCAATTCCAGGGTCGGTGCTATCCACTTCGCCTGGCACTTATATGGTAACTTATACTGCCTATAACTGTAATGCTAATGCTTCGGAGTGTACCTTCCCGGTAACGGTAACTGCCGGCCAACCTATTCTGGCTTGTCCAAATAACGTGACGGTCTATACCGAAGTTGATTCCTGTATTGCAGTGGTACTAGGGCTCTCTCCAAGCTCCGGGGTGGGTTGTGCTACCATAATCAATTATGCTGTTAACTATCCTGCGGTACCTGGATTTGTTGATTTTTCAGTGGTAACCCCGTACACAGTGGGTAATAGAGGTACACATAATGACGTAAGTGGCAGGACTTTTCCGCTTGGAACTACCGTTGTTACTTATACCATGCTGGTGGATTTAAATGCAGATGGTGATGCTGCGGATGCTGGCGAAAGCACCCAATGCACGTTCTCTGTAACCTTGGAGGACAATCAAAAACCAGATGCCAAATGTGTAGACCAGGAAGTTAAATTGAATATAAGCGGTAGTGCTACCGTATATGCCACTGCAGCAGGCGGAAGTCCTTATATGGACGGCGGTTCTACAGATAACTGCGACCCCAATCCAATTATTCAGATTCAAAAGATTGCCGGTACTTATGCTTCATCTCTTACTTATGATTGTTCTGAGGTAGGTAATAATTTTATCAACCTAAGAATTAGAGATGCTGCTGGAAACTTCAGAACTTGTATCGCACGGTTGAAAGTAATAGACTACCTGGATGGTATCAACATTACGATGGATCCACCAGAAATCTGTTTGGATGCCAACAATCCTTCACAGTTAGACTTCTCGAATTACCTGACCATTACCCTGGCGAACGGGTTTAAAATTACCCATGCGCAAGTGCCAACTGTTTTGGCTGGCTCGCGTGGGTATTTCGGTATCACAGCGTTCTCACATCCTGCCACTGGTACGCCAGGTACGATCACCCTGGATGGTGTTTATACGCCTGGAACAGGCACTGGATTTGTAACGATTTCGTACATTCTTTTGCCTGGTAACACCCCGCCTCCTGGGGGTAATTATTCCAATGTCGGATGCTTCAAAGTAGAGCATGCCGTGTTTGAACTCCGTCAGCCACTCGTGATGGCTTCTCCAGAGTGTGAATGTATTAGCGAGGATGAGCGCGTGGTAGATCTGGGCACGCTCTTCGGTGGTCTTGAGCCTTACACGATTCAATACACTGGCGGACGCCTTGATGTATTTGGCGACGGTACGGTCATTGATTCCAATGGCATGTATGTTTACAACGTGGCAAATGGCCACGACATCACTGATTTTCAGCAATATCTGGGCAAATTGCTCATCGTATACACACAGCCAGTTTGGTCTTTCACCATTGTTGATGCCCGCGGTTGTGAGATCTTCCGCTCCGGCTCCTGCGACAATGATGACCTCACCGAAGGTCCGATGATCACTTGCCCTCCTTCCAATCATACCTTGACTACGGAGGAATACCTCTGTGAAAGTCAGTACACCTGGATGCACCCACTGCCAACAGACAACTGTGCAGTGGTGTTGTATGATTACAGAATTACAAACCCTGACGGTACCATTGAAGGGCCGCATACCCTGAATGCCTTGTTGAACAGAAGGCCGCCTGCACCACTTGACGACTTCTTTATTGCAACCTATGAGTTCCAATTGGGTCTGTCTGTCGTAACCTATTATGCAGAAGATGCTCAAGGCAACTTTGTAAGTTGCTCTATGTATATCACCGTTTCAGACGATGATCCTCCTCATTTCATCAATTGCCCAGCTCCACCAGTCGTGCAGAATGCTGAATCGGGACACTGCGATGCTTATGTTGGTTTTGCGCTTCCGTTAGCTACGGACAACTGTAGCATCCCAACGATAACTAAAATCGACAATACCGGCCTCAACACTGGCAGCCGTTTCCCGGTAGGTACTACGATCCTGTATTGGGAAGCCAAGGATCCTTATGGAAATAAGGACACCTGTCAAATCAAAGTGATCGTAAACGATTACTGGCAAGTCCCGGTCTTGAGTTGTCCGGCCAATAAATTACAGGATAATGATCCCTGGTTGTGTGGTGCGAAAGTTTTCAATATTGCACCTACTTATTCTGGTCCATGTAGAAACAACTATGGGGTAACCTACTCTATTTACGGGGATGCAGCTCTCACCCAACGCAAAGACTGCGGGGTAACGGACGCAAGCGGCAAATTCTTTGACCTGGGAGACTCCTGGGTGAGATACACCGTGCAGAACCAACCCTTGCTGCTCATCACTGAAGTGACGCAGTCTGGAGGAATTGACCGTCTGGAGATCTCAAACCTTGGCCCGGCGGATATTGATATTTCCTGCCTGGAAATCAAACGTCTATCCGTCAACCCTGTAGCCAATCAGACCCTTGGGCCAGTGACTATGTTGCCTTCTTTGGCGGGAACAATTTTGCCGGTTGGCGGCACCCAGGTATTTAACTTTACCTTTAATGGCTCGGCCAATATGCCTGCCTGCTATACCATTTCTTACATGGGCACCATCTTTGACGAGGTGTCTACAAATGGCTATGCAGGTTGCAATGGCTTTACCGGCTTGTTGAATGGAGGCGACGTGATTCGCAGATGCGAAGACGATACCGATACAGCAGCAGATTGGGTATTGGCAGAAGCCTGCTACCCCCTAACGATTGGCGCGATCAACCCTGATTTGCAAGTAATGGCCAGCAATGGAACCAAAACTTCGCTTCAATCCATCGAGCCAAACGAGGCAGTTTGTGTGTTTAAAGTGACCATTAGGGATGTAGAGAAACCTTTCTGTGGGAAACTGAGCACCCCTGGTACAACCTACAATGGCCCAGCCATTCTAAACATCAACGCCGCTACCTGCAACCGTTCGACGATCACCATCCCAGCAGGAAACTGCATCATTGGTGACATCGTATTCAACCGGACCGGTACGGCTACACCGCTGAATTCGACCATGACTTTGATCAGCCCAAAAGGCATCAGATTGGTCATCACGGAGATTCCAGACGATTCCCTGGCGACTTTGTTTGCACAAAAAGCCGAAGGTGTTTGGACGCTTGATATCGTTCCATTCCCAGGCCAAACGCCGACCATCACAGGTTGGTCTTTGACGATCAATTGTATCGCGCCATTTGATGTTCCAAATCAAGTGTTGCCCAATCAGGCAGGGCTTTGTGGTGCACCGTTTACCTGGATTCATCCATTCTTTGTGGATAACTGCTTTGCAGGTACCATCTCGGTAGCTTATACCACCACCAATGCAGGCTGTTTACCGCCTAGTGGACCATTGCTTGGTACGCTGGTGAAAGGTGGTTATTCCAACACACAATTTTTCTGTGTAGGGATCACTCAAGTGACGTACACCCTTACAGATGCAGCGGGAAATACCTCGACTTGTGGCTTCTCGGTGACCGTAAACGATGTAGAAAAACCTAATGTGGTTTGTCCACAGCAAATTTTCGTCAACTTAAACGGTGGCGAGTGTGGTGCTTTTGTAAATTATGCTCCTGTACTTGCGACAGACAACTGTGCGGTGGTGGATACTACAATGACGCCTCCATCTGGTAGCTGGTTTGAGATTGGTAATCACCTGGTGACAATTATAGTTACCGATGCCGCTGGCAACACAAGAAGCTGCACTTTCACCGTAAGTGTAATTGAATACATTCCAACAGATTTCAATCTGATTTGCAACGACTTGAGCCACGTCTCCATGGATGCAAGTTGTGTGTTCATCGTTAACGCTGATGAGGTGTTGGAAGGCGACAACTATCACTGTTACGACGACTATATCATAAAGATTAAGAACCAGTTAAATCAACCTGTTGTCGGAAATGTATTCGGCCCAGCCGACCTAGGAAAAACATTTACGATTACGATACTTGATCCAGAAACAGGGAATACCTGCTGGTCACTCTTGAAGATTGAAGACAAACTTGCTCCGGCCTTGACTTGCCCGGCAAATACTACGATCGCTTGCAGTGAATCGACAGAAGTTTCAAACACAGGTGTCCTGGTCGTTAAAGACTGTAGTTCATTCACCAGTGTGGTAGACGATGAATTTGCCGACTTTGGTCAGTGCAATAGTCCACGTGGGCAAATCACACGCACTTGGATCGTAACAGACTTCTGGGGAAATCAGTCCTCTTGCTCACAGATCATTACGATTACTCCATTCTCCCTTCAGGCAGTGGATTTCCCGAATGATGTGACCGTTAATTGTGAATCTGCTTACCTGAATAGCAATGCAACCAGTCCTGATGTTACAGGCCGTCCAAGTATCAACGGCTTCGCGATTGGGGTTGGCGGGCTCTGTACCTCATCTATCAGTTATGCCGATGAGCGGTTTGAAATTTGTGCTGGTAGTTATGAGATTCTTAGAACCTGGAAGGTGCGAAACACCTGCTTCCCGGTAGCCCCGGATAACCCAATTTCGCATGTACAGGTAATTACCGTTGCGGATAATAATGGCCCGGCCTTCGTTTGTCCACCTACAGTTACCGTATCTACGGATCCATTTACCTGCTGCTCTACTGCAGCGCTGCCTGATATGATTGTCTCGGAAGGTTGCTCACACATCAATGATTTGGAGGCAAAAGTGACCGGTACGAACCCAAATAATGGTAATATTATCACCTTTACCGTTCCTGGACACTTGGAAGATTTCTCGGGCAACAACTACTGGAATCCAGATACCCTTGCGGTATTTGATTATACACAGTGTGTGCCAGTGGGTACGTATGATGTTCGTTACAAAGCATCTGACGAATGTGGAAACACCTCATTCTGTTTCTTCCAACTTATAGTAGCTGACTTGGTTCCACCAACGGTGTCTTGTGACCAGTTCACTCAAGTGGCATTGAGTAGCGATGGTATGGCGATAATTCCTGCATCTGTGCTCAACGATGGTACAACCGATAATTGCTGCCTAGCTGATTTTGAAGTCCGCCGGATGAACACTAACAGTTGCACAGGCACCTCTTTTGATACTACGGTCAAGTTCTGCTGCTCTGACATCGGCGATACCATTATGGTGGTGTTCCGGGCCTATGACTGCAATGATAATTACAACGACTGTATGGTCACGGTGCTGGTAGAGGATAAGATCAAGCCAACTTGTCAATCCCCTGCTCAAGTTGTGGTGAACTGCGAGAACTTTGACCCAAGCCTTTGGGTGTACGGCAAAGCAGATGTGACGGACAACTGTTGTCTGGATGACACGAAAGTGTACCAAGGTCAAATCGGTCTGTCGCACAGCGTGAACTACAGCTTATTCGACACGGTTTGTAACAAAGGCACAATCACACGAACCTTCCGGGCCTTTGATTGTGGGGGTAACTCCAGTTCTTGCACCCAGCGGGTCATTGTGACTTACTTACAAGATTACTTCGTGAAGTTCCCGAACGACGCGATCGTGACCACTTGTGATGGTACGGGCGTTTACGGCGAACCAATTTTCTTCGGTGAAGACTGCGAACTCTTGGGCGTGACCTTTGCTGACGAAATTTTCACAGTAGTACCGGATGCCTGCTTCAAAATCGAGCGAACCTGGCAAATCATCAACTGGTGTACTTTCAATCCGAACCTGCCGTTGCTGAGTGTGCCCAATCCAAACCCGAACGCGATCACCAACCACCCGACCAACCTTCCAGGTCCGACCGTTTCTGCTTGTGGCACCTTGCCGCCATGGAGATCTACGGTGGTGAAAATCAACCCGTCGGATCCCCTTCCAGGCACTGATTACTGCACTTTCTGGGGTGATGTGAGCACCAATGGTGTTCCAAACACGCCTCCTGATGGTCGCAATGAAGAGGTGAACGGATACAGCTACAAGCAGATCATCAAGATCATAGACGGACAAGCACCAACCGGTACTTTTATTGTACCGGATTGCTCGAACCAAAACTGGTTCACGGCAAACCGTGGTGACCTTTGGAACGAGATGTACTGGTGGGATAACGGTCTGCAACTCCACGACTTGTGCGAGGAGCCAACGGATCTTTGCATCACCGGCACGGACGCTTGCTCTGGCGCAAATATCAACATCGAATACCTGTTGTTCCTTGATTTGGACGGCAATGGCACGATGGAGACGGTGATTAACTCCGTCAATACAGGCATCGCAGGTTACGGTTGGAACAACGTACAGTTCAACAACGCGAACAACCCGAACTTTGGCGGTGGTACACCAAGTGCGTTCGACGAGCGTCCAGTGCCGTTTAACCAGAAATG
>Ga0105048_10007788_pt1 | contig 17195 bp, 16 predicted proteins | sample MAT05_FD_78382 | JGI IMG/M metagenome (GOLD analysis project Ga0105048, IMG submission 78382) | Freshwater microbial communities from Lake Fryxell liftoff mats and glacier meltwater in Antarctica - MAT-05 | ecosystem: Environmental > Aquatic > Freshwater > Ice > Liftoff microbial mat | place...
AACACGATGGCGCCCGACGGCACCGGGCGTGTCGCCCTCACCGCCAACGGCTACTACAACACCGACCCCGAGCTCTCGCCCGACGAGCGCTCGTTCGCCACCGCGTCGTACCGGGGCGAGGGATCACCCGGCGAGCCCGGTCGGGTGTCGCTCATCGGGGTCAAGCCGGAGAACTGGTTCCTTGTGGTCCACGACGTCGCCTCCGGTGAGGAGCGGGTCCTGACCCAGGGCAAGAGCTGCATCGGACGCTCGCCCGACGACCCGTGCCGCCCCGAGGAGACGTCGGCGTTCAAACCGGTGTGGACGCCCGACGGCACGGCGATCGGCTACAACGGCACGCTCGACGGCACCCGCAACTGCATCTGCGTCATCAATGCCGACGGATCCGATCCCCGGGTGCTGGTGGCGCCGTCGGGACTCGCGCTCGACTGGTTCGACTGGGCCCGGCCCGACCCCGAGGCGTCGCCCCCGATCCCGGCGATCGGGTCCCGTGCCCGGAGCTCGCGCCTGCTCGTCACCGCGGCGGGGGCCGACGGCATCGCCTTCCTCTACGCCGCATCATCGGATCAGCTCGATCGTGCCCCCATCGATCTTCCACCGGGGATCGTTCCCGAGGCGGCCCGCTGGACCACCGATCACCGCTCCATCGTCTTCACCGCGAAGGTGGCGGTCGATGCGAGTCGAGCCGTCCCGCACCCGGCGCCGCCCGCCGGCTCGATCCGCCGCGAGCACATGACCCTCGATGGGTTCTCCCTTGATTCCGTCGAGGGCGCCGCCGATCCCGATCAGGCGATGCGCCAGGTGTTCCTGTTCGACGTGGACTCCGGACTCACCCAGCTCACCGACCCCTGGATCGAGGACTGGCAGGACGGGCTCGTCCCCGGTGACGCCCGTTCGAACACCGACCCGGTGATCTCGCCCGACGGGCGCTACGTCGTCTTCACCAACACCTCGACCTTCACCAACGAGTCGTTCCTGCTCCGGCTCGACCGAACCACCGGCGAGGTGCTCAACCTCACCAACGGCTCGGCGGGTGCGCTCCGGGTGGACGACGCCCACCCGGCCTTCTCGCCCGACGGGACCCAGGTCGCGTTCACCTGGACGAACGGGGGAGCCACCGATGTGTACGTGATGGACACGGCCACGGGCGCCCGGATCGACCCCATCACCGAGGACGACTGGCTCGACACCGCGCCGCAGTTCGACGGGGGCCAGGCGATCGTCCTGGCGAGCTGGCGAGGCTCGGCCGATGGACCATCGGGTACCGACGAACCCGGTTGGGTCGTGGTGCGAGTCGATCCCGCGGCGAGGACCGAGCAGGTCCTGGCCGACTCGGTCGCCCTGCCGACGCTCTCGCTCGCCGTCGCGCCGGAGGGCGATCGCACGCTCCTCGTCGCTACCGGCCCGACCAACACCGACATCGTCGCCGCCGACACCGGCGGCGCTGCCGGTCGCCTGTTGCAACCCACCCCGTACGAGAACGAGCTCTTCGTGGATTGGAGGTGACCGGTGACCCCGACCGGTACCGATGAACTGATCGCCCCGCCCCTGTCGACCGCCGCAGGCGGCACCGACGCGACGATGCCGGTCGCGGCCGACGTGGCGGTGGTGATCGTGAACTGGAACACCGCCGACCTGCTCGACGAGTGCCTGCGCAGCATCGAGCGCCATGGCGCTCCGGGCCACCACCTCGACATCGTCGTCGTCGACAACGCGTCGAGCGACGGATCGGCCGAGCTGGTGCGGGAGCGGTGGCCCGAGGTCCGCCTGATCGCCAACGAGGAGAACGTCGGGTTCTGCCGGGCGAACAACCAGGCGATCCGGGTCACCGACGCCCCGCTCCTGCTGCTCATCAACTCCGACGCCCGCCTCACCGAGGGTTGCCTCGACGGCATGCTGGCCACCTTCGAGCGCGACCCCCGGGCGGCCATCGTCGGCCCGAGGCTCGAGTACGGCGACGGCGCCTTCCAACGGTGGACCGCCGGTCAGGAGCTCTCGCTGCGGAGCTGCGCCAACCACTTCCTCGGGCTGGACACCTTCGCGGATCGCTTCTCGTCGCTGGCCGGGATCTACCTCCGCCACGACACCGCCGTGCCCTTCCGGCCAGGGTGGGTCTCGAGTGCGGTCATGGCCGTTCGACGCGACGCCCTCGATGACATCGGGCTCCTCGATGAGCGGATCTTCGTCTACATGGACGACGTCGACCTGTGTCAGCGAGCGCTCGATGGCGGCTGGAACATCTGGTACGCGGCGGACGTCACCGCGGTGCACCTGATGGGTGCGAGCTCCAAGCGCGAGACGGGTCGGGCGTCGCCCGAAGCGCTCCGGTCGCTGAACCGCTGGTACGCCCGGCGCCACGGTCGTGCTGCGGCGGGCGCGCTCCGGGGCCTGGAGGTCGTGGGCTTCGGCGGGCGGGCGGCGGCCTACGGCGCCGCGTCCATCGCCCGCAGGCGCCCGACCGATCGCCGCCAGGCCGCTGCCCACCTCGCCCACCTGCGACTCGCCCTGGAGGCCGTCGATGTCTGAGAGCCACGATCACGATCACCACCACGGTCACGACCACGGACCGCTGGCCCTCGAGGACCGCCACGACCACGAGGCCGAGATCTACGACGCCATGGCCGAGCGGTTGCTCGCCGAGTGGGACGACGACGACTTCCGCGTCGACCCCGACCAGGTCCCGTTCCACAACCGGGAGCACGTCGACTACCTGACCCGGGCCATCGACCGCATCCGCCCGCTCGAGGGGAGCCGGATCCTCGAGGTCGGCGCCGGCGGCGGCTCCCTCGCGGTGTGGTTGGCCCAGCAGGGGGCCGAGGTCGTCGGCATCGACGTCTCGGCCGGCATCCTCGAGGTGGCGGCGCGTCGGGCCGAGGTCAGCGGCGTCGCCGTCCGCACCACCTTCGTCCATTCGCCGATCGAGACCTACGTCGACCCCGGGGGCCCGTTCGATGCCGTGATCGGCAACAACGTCGTGCACCACTTCGAGCTCGATCTCGCCATGGCGAACCTGGGCCGTCTGCTCGACCCGGCCGGCACCGCCGTCTTCTGCGAACCGGTGCTCTTCATCCCCGAGGTCTTCCGCAAGGTGCGCAACTCCGATCCGGTGACCCGCTTCTTCCCCATGCACACCCACACGCCCGACGAGCGATCGCTGAACCGCGACGACCTCGAGGTGATCGCGGCCCACTTCGCCGACGTCGACTGGGAGCCGGTGCAGCTCCTGTGCCGGATCCAGAACTTCGTCGAGCTCAGCGACCCGGTGTGGAACCGGCTCGAGACGATCGATCGCCGCGTGCTCGAGCGGATCCCGGCCAGCCGGACGCTCTGCCGGATGATCGTGCTCACCCTCACCGGCCCGCTCGGCGACGCGACCGCGAACCGCCCCGCGGCCTGACGCTCCCACCCGCGAATCCCCACACCCCGACACCCCAACCCCCCGAACCACGAGAGGTGCCCGAATGAGAATCCTCGCCACCGGAACCGCCGGCATGCTCGGCAGCTCCCTGATCCCTGCGCTGGCCCGTGCCGGTCACGAGATCGTCGCCACCGACATCGACCTCACGAACACCCGCCCGTGGGGCGCCGGCGGACCGGCACTCGACTGGCTCGACGTGCGGGACCCCGCAGCGGTGCGTGCCGCGTTCGACACCGTGCGCCCGGAGCTCGTCCTCCACCTGGCGGCCGAGACATCGCTCGAGATCAGCGATGCCGATCCCGACCACGCCTACCTGACCAACACGATCGCCACCAAGTACGTCGCCCTCCAGTGCCGGCGCGTCGGCGCACCGATGACCTACATCAGCACCGCGGGCGTCTTCGACGGCACCAAGGACTCGGCCTACACCGAGTTCGATGACCCGAACCCGATCAACACCTACGGCGCCTCCAAGCACGAGGGGGAGAAGATCGTCGCCGGCCTGCTCGACGAGTACTACATCATCCGCGCCGGCTGGATGGTGGGCGGGGGAGCAGCCAAGGACCACAAGTTCGTGTCGCGCATCGTCGACCAGGTCCGTGAGGGGCGGACCACGATCCACGCCGTCGGCGACAAGTTGGGGACACCGACCTACACACCGGACTTCGCCCGTTGCTTCTTGGACCTCATCGACTCCCAGCTGTTCGGCCTCTACCACATGGCCTGCGGGGGCGAGGGCAGCCGCCTCGACGTGGCCGCCCGGATCCTCCAGGTGCTCGGTCGGGACGACATCGAACTGGTGGAGGTGGACTCGGAGTTCTTCCGCGACGAGTTCCCGTCGGCCCGGCCCCGCTCGGAGATCATGCGCAACATGGCCCTCGACCTCCAGGGCATGAACTCGATGCGCGACTGGCCGACCGCGCTCGAGGAGTACCTCCTCACCGAGTTCGCCGATCTGGTCACCGGGGTCCGCATCCCCGCCTGATCTGTTCCCGTCGGCGCCTCCGCCTCCGGCTCCGGCCCGCCCGTCCCGACCCCGTCCTCCGTCTCCGTTCCCCTTCCCCGAAAGCTCGACCCTCTCCAAGGAGCCCGCCATGGTCCCCGTCCCCGATCCGTCGATCCAGAAGGTCCCCGGCGCGGCCGACACCCGCTCGGTAGCCGTGGTCATCCCGATGCCGAACGACCCGCCCTGGGATCTCTTCGATGCCATCCCCGAGGACATCCCGATCATCGTGAGCGACGACAGCAACGGCGCGCTCACCCCACCGGAGCGCGACAACGTCTGGTTCTACGACCTCGCGGCGCAGGAGGAGTACTGCGGCGAGCACGTCGCGGCGATGCCCCACAAGAGCGCGGCGAGCCGCAACGTCGGTCACTACATCGCGTACCAGGAGGGCTTCGACGTCATCGTCGCCCTCGACTACGACTGCGGAACGAAGCCGGGGTGGCTCGGTGCCCACCTCGATGCGCTGACCAAGGTCGTCGAGGCACCCGCCCGGCGACCGGTGGCGCCCAACGGTTGGGTCAACTCGATCGACATGACCTTCGCGGACGGCCAGGCCGTCTACGCCCGGGGCTTCCCGTACGAGCTGCGAACTCCGGAGCTCGCGGGCTACGAGCAGACGGTCGCCACCGGCGAGGTCAAGCTCAACATGGGCGTGTGGGAGGGCATCCTCGACCTGAACGGCATCGACAAGTTCTACGGCGGTGAACCGGGTGACCCGGGCGCGGCGGACACGAACCAGATCGCCCTGGGGAACATCCCGGTCTGTGGCATGAACACCGCGTTCGCCGCAGAGCTCACCCCTGCGTACTTCTTCCTCCCCGACCTCTGGGTCAACGGCTGGCAGCTCAGCCGCCACGACGACATCTGGGGCGGCTACGTCGTCAAGAAGCTCATGGATGTTCGCGGCGACCTGTTCGCCTTCGGCCATCCCGTCGTCGAGCACACCAAGCAGACCCGCCTGGAGCGGGTGGTGGTGCTCGAGCAGTGGATGCACCTGATGTCGATGGGGTTCTACGACGTGGTCGACGTCGCCGTGTCGGAGGTGGCGGTCGGGGACTACACGACCATGTTCGCCCACTTCGTCGAGGCGTACCACGGAGCGGTCGAAGCCAGTCCCGAGCCGCTGCACTACCGGCAGGTGTACCGCGAGCTCGGGGCCTGGATGGACCGCTGGTCGAAGGCGTTCGTGCGATGAGTGACGCCGGACCCACCCGCAACCCGGGCCTCCGCCGCGCGATCTCGTCCGACCTGGCCGAGATGGCCAAGGCGAAGGGAACCCCGTATCCCTCGGTCGGAGGTCTGCTCGATGTGCTCAGCCTGCCCGGGACCTGGTGTGCGATCCTCTGGCGGGTCGCGATCGCGTGTCACCACCGGGGGCTCCGGCCGGTCTCGCGCCTGGTGTACTTCCTCAACATCGTGCTCTTCGGCGCGGAGCTGCAGCCGGGGGTCGAGGTCGGGCCCGGTGTGGTGATCCCGCACCCGGTGGGCATCGGCGTCGCCAGCGGGTGCAGCATCGGGTCCCGGGTCCGGCTCATGCGGGGCATCGCCATGGGCGGCAACGCCAACCCCCGCAAGCCCGGGCATCCCACGCTGGGCGACGACGTGTGGATCCTCGACGGCGCCAAGGTGTTCGGCCCCACGACCATCGGTGACCGGTCGATCGTGGGGACCAGCGCCATCGTCTCGGAGGACGTCCCGGCCGACATGTTCATCTTCGGGGCACGCCGCTCCGACGTCATGCGCCCGCTCGCCGACCTCGGGCTGGCCGATCATGGCGGGTCGCTCGTCGCGGAGGTGGTCGTGGCGGCCGACCTGGCCGAGCGCGACGCGCCGTCGCCGACACCGATCAACGGGCACAAGGGGGCCACCCACGTGAACGGAACCGGGCGCGGAGGGCCGCGTGTGATGCAGCACGCGGGGGAGGGCTGACGGTGCGTGTGGTGATCGATGCGACGTCGGTCGGGTCCGGGTTGGGTGGTGACGAGACGATGATCTGCGGTGTGCTGCGGGGTCTGGCCGCCGTGGCTCGTCCGACCGACGAGCTCATCGTCCTCGCCTCCGAGCCCGATCTGCTTCCCGTCGAGATCCACTCGCACCCGAACGCCCGCATCGTGTCCATGCACCGCCACAGCGGCTCGCGTCACTTCGCCATCGACCTCACCCGAGCCATCGCCACGATCCGACCGGTCCCCGACGTCGTGTTCAGCGTCACGCACGCGCCGGTGCGGTCGCCCGTGCCCGTGGCGCTGATGGTGCAGGACCTCTCCTTCCACCACCGACCCGATCTCTACCCGCCGATCGAGCGGGCCCGGCTCCGTGCGGTCGTGCCTCGCCAGACGCGCGCCGCCGCTGCCGTGCTCACCGTCAGCGATCACGCGCGCTCCGACCTCGTTCGATCGTTCTCGCTCGATCCCGCCCGGGTCTTCACCGTCCCGAACTCGATCGCACCAGCCGAACCCCAGCGGGGCGAGGTCCTCGAACGGGGGTTGACCTGGTTGTCCGCCGAGGGCGTGAGCGGGCCGTTCGTGCTCTACCTGGGCAACCTCCACCCCCGCAAGAACGTGGCTCGCGCCGTCCGCGCCTTCACGCAACTGCGTAGGACGGAGCCGGCGCTCGCCGACCACCAGTTCGTCGTGGCCGGCGCCCGTTGGTTCGCCGGTGGCGACGAGGAGCGGGCCGCGGCCGACGCGCCGACCGGAGCGATCCGCTTCCTCGGTCGGGTCACCGACGACCAGCGTGAGCTGCTGCTGCAGGAGGCCGAGGCACTGGTGTACGTCTCCACGTTCGAGGGCTTCGGGCTCCCGCCGCTCGAGGCCATGGCTCGCGGCACGGTGGTGGTGGCGTCGACCGCGACGTCGATCCCGGAGGTGTGCGGGGATGCCGCGGTCCTGGTGGACCCCCTCGACACCGACGCCATCGCGAACGGCCTGCGCCGGGCCCTCACCGACGATCCGCTTCGAGCGCGGCTGGTGGCCGCCGGCGCCCGCCGGGTCGCCCACTACTCGGTCGAGCGGACCGGCCGGGCCGCACTGGCGGCGTTCGATTCGATCGCTCCCTCGGAGGTGCTCTCCCGATGACCCCCGTCCCGCCCTCACCCTCCACCTCCTCGCCCGGGTCCGACGAACGCGCCCGGGCGGGAGCAAACCGCGAGATCGCCGACTACGCCGCGGCCTGGGAGTCCAACGCGCGCGTGGATGCTCGCTTCGCGATCTTGAGCGACCCGGTCCACGGCGAGGAGTGGACCACCGACGACTTCCTCGCCACCGGCGAGCGCGAGATCGCCTCGGTGTTCGCGCACCTGGCCTCGGTCGGCGCGACCCCGGCCCGCCGGGGACGGGCGCTCGACTTCGGATGTGGCGTCGGCCGGTTGACGCGGGCGCTGGGGCGCCGCTTCGAGGATGCCGTCGGCGTGGACGTGGCGCCGTCGATGATCGACCAGGCCCGCGAGCTCGACCCCGACCCGAACGTGAGCTTCGTGGTCAACCAGGCCGCCGACCTGTCGGTCTTCGACGACGCCACCTTCGATCTCGTGTACTCGAACATCGTGCTCCAACACGTCAGCAACGACCTGCAGCGCGCGTACCTGGGCGAGTTCTGCCGGGTGCTCGCGCCCGGCGGGGTCGCCGTGTTCCAACTCCCGAGCCGCCGGTTGGGCGTGCAGGGCGCGCTGCGACGCGTGCTCCCCGACACGGTGGTGGCCCGGCTCCGCCGGCTCCGTCAGCCCCACCACCTGCTGCAGCGGGACGAGGCGGTGCTCCACATGGAGATGAACTGCTTCGCGGAGGACGAGGTCGCGGCACTCGTCAGGTCCCACGACGCCACCGTCCTCGACGTGGTGCACACCAACGCAGCCGAGCCCGGATTCGGTGGCGAGGTCGTGTTCCTCGACCGGGACGCGGCCCGGTCCCGCGCCGGTCGCGGCGGCTACCTGAGCCCGCTCTACACGATCACCCCCCGGCCCACGGCCAGCGGCCCGACGTGACCGCGGTTCCCGGCACCGTGACCGAGCGCCCACCCGGACGCCCTGGCCCGACCGGGACGCGTCCGCGCCGGGGCTGTCTCATCGCCGCCGTGGTGCTCGGCGTGCTCGGCCTGGTCGCGACGATCGCACTCGTCCTGCTCGTGCTGTGGGCCCGCTCGCTCGACACGCCGGCCACGGTGCCGCCTTCGTTCGAGGCGCCGACCACGCTGCCCGCCGCGCCGGTCGAGGCCGCGATCCCGGTCGGTCACCTCGCGTTCGACTCCGACCGCACCGGGAACTTCGAGCTCTACCGCGCCGACGGTGACGGCCAGGGGGTGCGCCAGCTCACCGACGACCCGGTGTTCGACTCGTGGTGGCCCCGCATCTCGCCGGACCGGCGCACGATCGTCTTCCACCGCTCGCCCAAGGGCAGCCACGACCTGGACTTCACCGTGACGAGCCTCTGGTCGATCGCCGCCGACGGGACCGGTCTGACCGAGCTGCGTCCGGCGGGTCTCGATGGGTGGACCCAGCAGGGCCACGTCGAATGGTCGCCCGACGGCACGCAGCTCGTCATGTTCGGCGCCAGTCGGACCAACCCGCAGATCTACGTCACCGACGCCCAGGGGCAGAACCCGCGGGCGGTCACCGATCGCCCGGGCACCAACCTGGATCCGGTGTTCTCGCCCGACGGGCGCACCATCGCGTTCGTCGGGTGCCCGGAGACCATTTGCCTGTTCGGCGACTACGAGATCTTCACGATCGGCGTCGAAGGCGGCGATGCGGTGCGCCTGACGACCGACGGGATGCGTGACCACGATCCCTACTACTCACCCGACGGCACCCAGTTGGCGTGGCTGACCCAGGTCGAGGGCGGGCTCGTGGGCGTGTGGGACGTCCGCATCGCACCGGCCGACGGCTCGAACCCGCGTCGCCTCGCCGGCGACGACGGCATCACGAGCCGACCGCAGTGGAGCGCCGACGGCTCGATGATCATCGTCCACCGCATCCCGCCCGGCGGCGACCGGTTCGGGATCTACGAGTTCCAGGTCGACGGGTCGGGTGTGCGCGAGCTGACCGCAGGCCAACCCGGCAACAACGAGTACCCGTCGACGTGACCGAGGCCGCTCGACGGACGATCGCGAACCGAGAGGACCACCCATGAGCACCGAAGACCGAGACCGACCCCAACCCCGTCCCTGTCCGTCGTCCCGCCGTGCCGGGTCCGGACGTCGTCGTGCGGTGTGCACCACGGTGGCGATCGGCACCGTCCTCGCGCTCGGGTCCCTGGCCTCGCCGGTCCGGGCGACGCTGCGCGTGCCGACCCCGGGGTTCGACGCCCCCGCGGCCGCGGTGGTGTTCACCTACCACTGCTCATCGTCGGTCACCGAGTCCGGCGAGACCTACACCATCTCGGGCACGGTCCCCGCCGAGGTGGTGCAGGGAACCGAGTTCACGCTCGCCGATGTCGTCGTCACCGGGACCCCGACGGTCGACCTGTTGCTGGTCTCGCTGACCGTCGACCTGGTGGCACCGATCGGTGCCACCAGCGTCGACGGGCTGAGCCGCACCTTCCTGGGCCCGGGTTCGAGCGTCCCGCCCGGACCGGTCGCTCCGGCGGGCACCGCGAACTCGAGTCCGCCGATGAGCTTCCGGTTCGTGGCCAGCGGCGCCGTCGGCACCACGGTGGACTTCTTCAGCGGCACGATGGCGAGCGTCGTCGCCGACATCTCGGATCCGTCGTACACCGTTGCGGTGACCTGCGCCCGCACCAGCGGATCCTCCTTCGCCGCCACGACGATCGTCGCCGAGCCGCCCGAGACCACGACGACCACGACCACGGCACCGACCGCCACCACGACGTCGGGCGCGCCCGAGTCCGATGGTGCCGACGTGCTCGGTGCGGGGCTGACCGCGGCGCCGCCGGCCTCGACCTCGGTCGTGGCCCGACCGGCCTTCACCGGATGAGCGGCCGGCGAGGCCCGACCGTTCGATCCCACCGCACCGACCCGGGAGCAGGCTCGTGGAACTGATCGAGATCGACACCTTCGGTGGCCCCGAGGTCCTGCGGACCCGGCGGGTGGCCGATCCCGCGCCGCCAAACGACGGCTACGTCGTGGAGGTCCGGGCCGCAGGGCTCAACTACGCCGACGTCGTGGAACGGCGGGGCCTCTACAAGAAGGACCAGCGGGCGCCCTACCGGCTGGGCAAGGAGGCCGCCGGCATCGTGGTCGCGAAGGGACCCCGGGCCACCGAGTTCGGTGTGGGTGACGCGGTGATCGTGGTGTCGTTCAGCAACGGCTGCTACGCCGACCTGGTTGCAGCCGAGGCCCACGAGGTGCTGCGGCCACCGGCCGGGATGTCCTTCGTGGAGCTGGCCGGGTTCGCGACCAATTTCGCGACCGCCTGGTGGGCCATGCACGAGGTGGCCCGCGTCCGTCCTGGCGAGGCGGTGCTGGTCCAGGCCGCCGCTGGCGGGGTGGGGACCGCGGCGGTGACGTTGGCCCGCAGCCTCGGGTGCGGCCCGGTCATCGGGACCGCCGGCGGACCGGCGAAGGTCGACGTCGTCCGCGAGGTCGGGGCGGACGTGGCCGTCGACTACCTCGTCGACGACTTCCGCCCTGCGGTGCTCGAGGCGACCGGGGGGAGGGGAGCGGACTACTGCCTGGAGTCGGTGGGCGGCGAGACCTACGCCCGCAGCCTCGAGGTCATGGCTGATCTCGGCCACCTGGTGATCATCGGGTTCTCGTCGATCGCCGGGGACTACGCCACCGCGATCCCGCGCCTGCACCCGTTGAGCGTCTTCCACCGCTCGTTCTCCGTCGGCGGCCTCAACATCGACAACCTGGGCTTCGCGCACCAGCGCCGGACCTGGGATCGGCTGGTCGACCACGTCGACGCCCACCGGCTGCGGCCCGTGATCGGCCAGGTCCACCCGTTCGGCGCTGTCGCCGACGCCCACCGCGCCCTGGAGTCCCGCTCGACGACCGGCAAGGTCGTGTTGACGATGCACGCCGACGCCCACGATGTGGTTGTCGACCTCCGGCCGGCGGCGGGTGCGCTCACCGCGTAGCCGGTGGTCAGCGGGGGAGCAGCGGTTCGAGCTCGCGCCAGACGGCTTCGCCCACGATGTCGACCGGGTCGGTCGCGTCGATCACGGTGACGCCCGCGCGTTCGGCCTCGGTGAGGTAGCCGGCGACGACCCGCCGGTGGAAGTCGGCATCGAGCCGCTCGAAGCGGTCGGTGACCCCGCGGGCGTCGCGGCGGGCGACCGAGGTGGCTTCGTCGACGTGGAGGACGAGTTCGAGGTCCGGCGGACAAAGGTCCGCGGCCGTGGCGCACACCGACCGGGTCCAGCCGAGATCGAGACCGTGCCCGTAGCCCTGGTAGGCGATCGTCGAAAGCCGGTTGCGGTCCGAGATAACCCAGTCGCCGCGAGCGAGCGCAGGCGCGACGTGGGCGATCAGGACCTGGGCGCGCAGCGCGTTGAAGAGGAGGACCTCGGTCTCGGGTTCTCGGGGCAGGTCACCGAGGAGCAGCGCCCGTCCCGCCTCGGCAAAGGGATCGCCCCCCGGCTCCCGGATGGCCACGGCTCCGATCCCCGCCGCCTCCAACCGATCGGCGAGCGCGGCGGCCTGGGTGGTCTTGCCGACGCCTTCGCCGCCTTCGAGGACCACGTAGCGGCCCCGATCGGGGGAGGGACCACCAGCGGAGGGACGATCAGCGGAGGGACGATCAGGAGAGGCCACGAGTCTCCGCTCGCCGAGGGGTGGGAATCGCCGTCGCTCAGTCGAGCAGGTCGGGCTGGGCCCGGATGATCTGCTCGAACAGCGGCTGGAAGCTGAACCAGCCCGCGAAGTGCGACCCGACCTGGCTGGCGGTGAGCAGCGCGGTGTCGTGGTCGATGTCGACCGGATCGCCGGCGGCTTGCGCGAGGAGCTGCGCCTGGGCCGATCGCTCCATCGTGATGAACCACCACGCCGCCTCGTCGACCGAGTGACCAACGGTGAGCAGGCCGTGGTTGCGCAGGATCGCGGCCTTGGAGTCGCCGAGGGCATGGGCGATGCGCTTGCCCTCGTCGGGGTCGAGGACGACGCCGGTGTAGTCGTCGAAGATCACGTGGTCCTCGTAGAAGGCGCACGCATCCTGGGTGATCGGGCGCAACGGCTGACGCAGCGACGAGAGGGCCTTGCCGTTGAGCGAGTGGGTGTGGGCGGCCGCGATGACGTCGGTACGGGCGGCATGGATGCCCGAGTGGATGGCGAACGCCGCCGCGTTCACCTGGTAGTCGCCCTCGACGACCTCGCCCGAGTGGCTCACGAGGAGGAGGTCCGAGGTGCGCATGAGGCTGAAGTCGACCCCGAACGGGTTGACCCAGAAGTGGTCCTCGTGCTCGGGGTCGCGGGCGGTGATGTGGCCGGCCACGCCCTCGCCGAACCCGAACCTTCCGAACAACCGGAAGGCGGCGGCGAGGCGGACCTTGATGTGGCGACGCTCGTCGGCGACGTTGTCGAAGGTCGGGAAGTCATACGGGATGGGAAGCGCCATGGCTGGACTCCTCGGTGCGGGCGACGTCGACCCCCGGAGAGGTCGCGCCACGTGTGCCGGCGGTCGGCACCAGTCTAGGTGGCCGTCGGGGCGACGCCCGCTCCCGGGAGCCGGCCGGTGATGCCGGCCCGGAGCGGGCGCGACGACCGACGTTGACGGTCGCGGCGACGACGTGCTCAGATGACCCGCACAACACACACACGAGTTCTCTGTCGCCCAGTGGGGAAGCCGGTCGAAGTCCGGCACTGTCCCGCAACCGTGGGCCGACGCGACACCCGCACGGGTGCCGGGTCGGCAAGTCGGATCACCGCCGGGCGGCATGGCTCATCACGACCCGTCGAGGATGCGGGGCGGAGCCCGAGTTGCCAGCTCACCGCGCGCACCCTGCGCGCGGTCGGGTCGGTTCCTTGGCGCAACGCACGAAAGGAACCGAACCCATGAGCACCACCACCTCTCTCGATGCGGCGCGGGCGCCATCACGCCGACCCACGCGCTCGCTCCGGCTCGCTGCGCTAGCGCTCGTCGCCGGCCTGGCGTGCGCCGTCGTCGGCGTCACCGCCGTCCAGGCGGCGCCGCCGACCACCGATCCGGCAACGGGAGCCGAATACGGAGCCCGTTGGCTGGCGGCCCAGGTGAACAGCGACGGCTTCGTCCCGCTGGCGAACGCTGATCCGAACGAGAGCTTGACGATCCAGACCGCCATCGCACTGGCGACCGCCGAGGTCGAGGAGCCCACGTTCGAGCGGATGGTCGACTGGCTCGCCGCCAACGTCGCCGACGTCATCGCCAACGAGGGCGTTGCGGGCAACGATCCCGGCCGCATCGGCGGTCTCCTCGTGGTCGTCGACGCCGCGGGCGGGGATCCGTCGTCGTTCGGCGGCGCCGATCTGCCGGCGCTGCTCGCCGACACCCTCGGCGACTACGAGCCGGGCCTCTACGGCGCGACCGACCCCACCTACGACGGGGCTTACCGGCAATCGCTCGCCATCGTGGGTCTGGTCGCCGCCGGGGGGACCCCCGCCGCGGCGGCCGTCGACTGGTTGGTCGCGCAGCAGTGCGACGACGCCAGCCCGGCCGCCGACGGCGGGTGGCAGGCCTACCGCGCCGACCTCGGCGTGGGGTGCGGCGCGCCGGATCCGGTGAACTTCACCGGGCCCGACACCAACAGCACCGCGCTGGCCATCCAGGCCCTGGCCGCCGTCGACGTCACCGGCGGGCTGGTCCGGGCCGGCGACTTCCTCGACCGCGCCCAAGCCGCCGACGGCGGGTTCCCGTTCGTCTCGGGCGGGGACACCGACCCGAACTCGACGGCGCTCGTGATCCTGGCCATCGTGGCCCTGAACGAGGACCCGACGGCGGGCCGCTGGGTGGCGGGAACGGCGACGCCCTACTCGTCGCTGCTGAGCTGGCAGCTGGGTTGCGATGCCCCCGCCGCTGACCGAGGGTCGTTCGCCTCGCCGTTCAGCGCCGGGCTGCCCGACCTGGTCGCATCCACCCAGGCCGTGTGGGGCGCTGCCGGGAACGCCCTGCCCCTCGCCGGACCGGTGACCTTCACCGTTGGTGCCGAGCCGTGCGTCGCGACCACGACCACGACCACGGCGGCCCCGACGACCACGACCGCCGGGGGAGGGTCCCCGTCCACCACTCCGCCGGGCAGCGTTGCGGCGGTGCCGGTCGCAGCAGCGCCACGGTTCGCCGGCTGATCGACGACGCGCCGCCCAGGCGGACCGCTCGGGCCGGCTCGCCTGGTCAAGCGAGCATGCTGGGGCCAGTTCCGCTCGACGCACTCGGACCTCAAACACGGATCCGACTATCTTCGTGACGTGCTGTTCGACGACTTCGTGAGCGACCAACGACCAGCTTGTGCCCAAGATGTCATCGGGTCGGTAGCCCACCACATCGCCGAAATGGTGACCGTGTTCGACGCCGCCGGCAACTTGTTGTGGGTGAACGCCGCGGTGGAACGGCTCCTGGGATGGCAGCGCAGCGATTGGGACGGGTTGCACGGGACCGAACTCGTACACCCGGACGATCTGGCGCTGGGGATGGAGCTGTTGTCGAGCGCGAGGGCGACCGGCACCGGTGTGAAGGAGCCGGTCGTGTACCGGCTCGGGCACCGTGACGGTAGCTGGGTCGACCTCGAGTGCATCGCATCGGCGGTGGAGCTCGAGGGCGGTCAGGTCCTGCTCGTGGTCACCTCTCGACCTGCAAACGAGATTCGCCCCAGCACCGCGATCTTCGACGAGGCTGCGGCGCGGGTGTCGTCGATGTTCGACGACGCCACGATCGGCATGGCGCAGGTCGCGCTCGATGGGTCGGTCCTGCGTGCCAACAACGCGTTCGCCGAACTGGTCGGCTCGGAGCCCGAGCAGCTGGTCGGTCACCTTCCGCCGGAGATCGTCGCGTTGGCGCTCGAAGATGACGGACGCTCGTTCCGGGATCAGCAGGTGACCATCGAACATCTCGACGGAACGGTGCGACACGCTCGGGTCAGTCAGTCGCTTGTGCGCGATCACCGAGGCGCCCCGATGTACAACGCGTTGCAGGCGGTCGACGTCACTGACTTGGTGGTCGCCGAACGAGAGTTGCGGCATCGTTCGACACACGATCCGCTCACGGGCCTGGCCAATCGTGCCGTGTTGGACCGAATCTTCGATAGCGACGAACTGCGCGGGACGACGGCGCTGATCTACCTCGACTTGGACCGGTTCAAGCCGGTGAACGACGCGTTCGGTCACGCCGCCGGTGATGAGGTGCTGTGTTCGATAGCGGTCCGCTTGCGCCGCCAGGTGCGTGAAGTGGACGTCGTCGTGCGACTCGGCGGCGATGAGTTCGTGATCGTGTGCGGCGACGTCGACCGCGACGATGCACTCTCGCTGGCCGACCGCCTCGTCAGCGTCTGTGCCGACCCGATAGAAGTCGATCAGGCGACGATCCATGTCGAGGCGAGCGCTGGTGTGGCTTTCACCAACGGCGCAGGTCTCGGTGATCTGCTCCGTCGTGCCGACACAGCGCTCTACCGAGCGAAGATCCGTGGTGCCAGCGTGATGGTCGCAGACGACGAATCGGCGCCCGGCGGGTCCTAGTGGCAACAGGGTCCACCAGGACCTGCCGGACCTCGGCAGCGCGTCGCGCCGAACCGATGCGGTTGCGGGGGGACGTCGACGGCGTCGAGTGGTCCTCGACGAGTGACGCTCCGTCCATCCAGCGTGACCGGCGCCGGCGGTGCCAGAATCGTCACGTGACGAAACGCGATCGGAGCCGACAGGACGAGGGCGAGCGCGGGGGAGCGGCGCCCGAGCCCGCCTCGCGCCACGAGCGCTGCCGGTGGTGCGGGCGGGCCTTCGTCGTGGCCGCGACCCGGGGCCGACCCCGCCGCTACTGCCGGCAAGGGTGTCGCCAGCAGGCCCACATGGCGCGGAAGCTCGCCGATTCCCACGGGCTGGGCGATGACGATCTCATCGTGTCCCGGTCGGCCCTCGACGAGCTGCAGAGCCGTCTCTACTGCCTGCAGGCGGCGATCGAGGACGTCGACCGGGACCTGGCGACCTCGTCGGAGGCCGATGACCTCGCCGAGGCGCTCGCCTGGCTGCTCGAGAACGCCCGCCCCGTCGCCGCACTGTGGATCGAGCCCCGATCGGGCGCCTGACCGAACGTTCATCTCTCGCTGCTGCATGGACACGGACCCACTGCGACCTGGGTCGATCGGATCATCTGACGCGTGAAACGCCACATCCGCTGCGTCTGAGGGGGAGATCCGTCGTACACTCTTGACTGCGGGTCCAACGGCGCAGCGCAAAGCGGCGCCCGTGGACGATGGGCGGAAGCGAGACATGGGCAAGAAGCAGCGGCGACAACAGGAAGAGCTCGAGCACGCCCAGCTGGTCAGCCGCGAGCTGGGTTGGCTCGAGGCGTCGAGCCGCCGGTCGACCGAGATCATCTTCGGCGCACCGATGCGGTGCCCCGGGAGCGAGTGCGGTGACTTCGGGCTCGTCGAGTCGGTCGCGGCCGGACGCCAGCACAACCGGTGTTGGGCGTGCGGCACGAGGTGGACGGTCAGCCGCCAGGCGATGGCGCTCTTTGCCCAGGCGTGCAAGGCCCCGGACCCGACCACGATCATCGGTGCCGGCACCCTGGTCGCCGACCTCGAACCGGCCGACGCCGCCCGCACCACCCGGGAACGGTTCGTCGGCCTCCGTGGCGCGCGCCAGCGCGACCTGCACCCGCCGACGACGAATCTCCTGCCGAACCACTGAGCGGTC
>Ga0105048_10007790_pt1 | contig 17194 bp, 17 predicted proteins | sample MAT05_FD_78382 | JGI IMG/M metagenome (GOLD analysis project Ga0105048, IMG submission 78382) | Freshwater microbial communities from Lake Fryxell liftoff mats and glacier meltwater in Antarctica - MAT-05 | ecosystem: Environmental > Aquatic > Freshwater > Ice > Liftoff microbial mat | place...
CGTGCAACGGAAAGTCGGCAAAGTCCTGAAGATCGCCGTCATCACGGACTTGGAACAGCGACTGGAATCGGTATCACCGCGAGGAAAGCGACGGAAAAGAGCTTTGCCGGCAACGGGTGCGCAAATCGAAGGCCGCATCAGGCTGAAGACGACGAGCATCGTTGCCGCCGTCGGCCCCCTTCTTTTTGCCCTGATAGGGCTGTGCGTTCACCAAAGTAACCGCCCACCATTGGAACTGGTACTTGTCCCGCGCCGCCAGATCGCGAGCCGATTCCAGATCCTTCGGCGTGCCGTGGACCTCGACTTACATTCGTCCTTGAACGCATCCTTCAACCGCTTCTCGATCAGCCCGCTCGCGAGACAAGTAATGTCGATGCCGATCCACTTGCGCTTCAGCTTTTCCGCCGCGTGGACTGCCGTACCGCAACCGCAAAAGGGATCGAGTACGACATCGCCCTCGTTGCTGCTCGCGGCGATGATGCGTTCAAGCAGTGCGAGAGGTTTTTGGGTGGGATAGCCGAGTCGCTCGTCTTGGCCCGCGCCCAGACCGAGTATGTCCGTCCAAGTGTCCCCGATGGGAGGGCCAGGCGCATCGGAAAGATAGAGTTTCCGGCGAATCCGCCCGTTCTTCGATTTCGGAAAGATCAGCCGATCTTGGGAATCGAGTCGTTTCATCTCCGCCAGGCTCACTCGCCATCCTTTTCCTGGGGGCGAATAACCCCTGTACTCGTATGTGAGGTTCGGACGCGGGTTCGGACTATCGAGTGGGGCGGAATGGTATTGGCCTTTGCCGTCGTTGTCGTCGAGATCGAATCGGGAAAGATATTCTTGATCGGAAGGACGCCGAGGGATGGACAAGATATAGTCGCGTGACTTCGTGTAGTAAAAAATTATGTCGTGAAGCGTTCCGTACTTTCGCCGCGCGTCCCCTTTCACGAGGGCGCGCTGCCAGGATATCTCGTTCTTGAAATATTCCTTCCCGAAGACGGCGTCCGTCAGAATTTTCAGATAATGGCTCGCGGTCGGGTCGCAGTGGAGGTAGAGCGAGCCGGTCGGCTTCAATACGCGGTGCAATTCGAGTAGCCGGTTGGCCATCATCGTCAGGTAGGCCATCATGTCGTTCTCACCGAGAAAGCTCCTCATGGCCTTCATCATCTCGGCGACGTCGGTATTGCCCTGATGTAGGATTTCGTCGAATTCGCCCTCGGCTTGATCCCCCCAATGCCAGCTATCCTTGAATGCTTCGATCTGCGCTTCGCTCTGTTGGCCCTTCGGCGATTTGAAGAGCAGGTTGTAATCGCGCTTGGAATTGAACGGCGGATCGAGACAGATGAGATCGACCGATTCGGCCGGGATCGACTCGCGGAGCACGACGAGGTTGTCGCCGTAGTAGAGGTGGTTCACGCTCGGCCTCGGTGAATCCGTCTGTTTCAAGTCGAAGCTACAGGGATCGAACCTGTGACCACTCGCTTGTAAGGCGAACGCTCTACCGCTGAGCTAAGCTTCGTTCCCACTGATTTTAGCACCTCGGTTGAGGCGTCCAAGGCGAAACTCACTGGCCTTGGGCCGCACTGCCCAAGGTGCCGGGGCGGTTCTGTTCCTTCTGAGTGCGGTGGACGGCCAAGTCGCGGCGGAGCCTGGCCTGGTGCTCGTCGCGAATCTCCCGATAGATGCCGAACCAGTAACGGCGGGTGGCGACGACGTCCGCGAAGGCGAGGCCGACGAGAACGAACACCAGGGACATGACCACGGCCCATGTGGCGCTCCAAAGGCGGACCAGTCCTTTTTGCTCCTCGGTCATTTCGGGTGCCGCTTCCGGTTCACCTTCGAGGGCCGCCTTGGGTTTGAGGTTGTCCACATTCGTCTCCATTCCGGAGACGTAAGCTGCGGCGATGATGACTCCCACGAGAAAAAGAATCGACCCGGTCAACAGCCGGCGGCGATGGCGGTTGCGGAGGTAGTTCGCTTCATCCAACGGTACGAGTTTCCGCGCCGCCAGGCGGCGCAGGCCGAGGACCTGAGCGGCACCGGTGACGAAGCCCAAGCCCATGAGGACCAGGGCCAAGAGCAGCGCGATCGCGAGCGGCGAGTTCATCGGTGTTCCGTTACTTCTGAAGTTGCAGCCAGGCCAACAGCACCGTGCCGACTTCGACGCATTGCTTCGGGCTGATCTTGTCCGGAGTGTCGGTCAGCTTGTGCCAGTGCGGATAGTCGAAGTCGAGCACATCGACGGCGGGAATGCCGACTTCATTCAGCGCGATGTGGTCGTCGGTCACATAGAAGGAACGCTGGTATCCCTGCTCCCACTTGAAGGACTTGGCGCCCTGTTGCGCGGCGACGCGCCAAAGCTCGGTGACCAGTTGCGGAGCCGAGGCCCAGGAATGCCCCTCAATGGCGAGCCGGGCACCCTCAGCCTGGCAGAGGTCGAGCAGAATCGCAGCGGCATAGTCCTTCGTGCCTGCGGCCTTGGCCTTCTTGAATTCGGCGGCGAAGTGCTCGCTGCCGAAGAAGTACTTGTCCCCTTCCTTGACGTAGGGAATGGCCATCTCGAAGATGTATTCCTCACCATCGAACAGCACGAGATCAACGCCGACACCCGTGGGGAAGTCCTTCAGGTGATGGGCGAGTTCCATGAGCATCGCAGCTCCCCCGGTGCCGTCGTTGGCACTGAGGAACGGCCGGTTCCAGTTGTTGCGGTCGGTCTCCTCGTGAGCACTGGGCCGCGTGTCGTAGTGGCTGCAGAAGATGATCCGCTTTTTGCGATCCGGAAAGAACGACACGACGAGGTTGCACATCGCCACCGGGGCGGCCGCACGGCTGCGCTGGGTCGCCCTGAAATCCTGTCGCGTCACTTTACCGCCCAAGTCCTCGAAGTGTTTGGTGAGCAGCTTCTGTTGTTTGGCCATGCCGTCCGACCCGCTGACGCGGGGGCCGAGATCGCAGAGTTGTTTGACGTACTTCACGACGCGGTCGCCGTCGATGGGATAAGTTTTCACGTCGGCAGCCTTGGGTAAGCGGTCCTCGCCGAACTTGTCGCGCTTGGGCGGATCGTCCGTTCCCGCGTCGGTAGTCGGAGCGGGCGGTAAGGGGCGGGCGGCTTGGCTGCAGCCGAGCAGGACCCCGATGAGGACGACGCCGATGATCCATCCGGTACGCACGGCGGAAATCCTCTCAAGGACGGGCAGGCAGTCCACGCATCTTACCCCGCCGCCGCCGTCGCGGACAGCAGCTCTTTGCCGCGTCGAAAATCTCGTCGGATCGCTTCCGTTTTGTCTCGACACGATCCGGAAGCGTCGCTATTGCCGCCGTCTCACACGAGTGGTGCCGACCCTGCGTCGAAGTTCGCTTCGCCGCCTTTTGGGGAAGAGACCGCCGCTGCGATTCCACGGAGTCCGGCGACGAAGGGTCGGTTTCAGTCGTGGGCAGGCTTCGCACGGAGCATCGGGTTTCTTCGCGGATTGCGTCAATCGGCGCAACCCGCGCAACCGATACAAGCGAAGAGAGGACCGGATGTCCCATCCGGGAATCTGTGGGGGAACCGGCAGGTGCTCGTTCCACCGCTCGAGACGTGAGATCCGCTACAGCTTCCGCGCCGATTTCGCACCGGGTTGGGGAACCCCGCGATGACGGCACGACGGCAGGCGAATCATGCTTCTCGGACGGTCGGCTCGGCGTACCGGGGGACGCGGTCGGTCTGCGCCATTGCGGACTCGATTGCGAACGAACGCTGCGGAGCGGTCGCCTGCCGATCATCAGGGAGGATTCGATAGTGACCCGGGTCATCGAAGCGGACATCGCACAAGTGTGGAAGGATTATCGGGCGTGCCCGACGATCGAACTTCGCAACCGAATCCTGGAGAACTACCTGCACCTGGTGCGGTACAACGCCGAACGCATCTGGGCACGACTGCCGGATGGCGTCGACTTGGACGACCTCATCAGTGCCGGCATCTTCGGCCTCATGGACGCCGTCGAGGCATTTGACCTCGATCGCGGCGTCAAGTTCGAGACCTATTGTGTGCCCCGCATCCGGGGCGCCATGTTGGACGAACTCCGCACGATGGACTGGGTGCCGCGACTCGTGCGCTCCAAACAGTCCAAGCTCGACGCCGCGAGCAAGCTGCTCGAAACCGCGCTGGGCCGCAAGCCGACCGCCGAAGAGTTGGCGACCAAGCTCGGCATCCCGCTCGAACAGGTGGCCGCCTTCGTCGCCGAAGGCTCGGCCGTGGGCTTGGTCAGCCTCAACAAAAAGTGGTACGAAACCGACAGCTACAAGGACGTCCGCGAGATCGACATCCTCGAGGACAAGAAGGCCGAAGACCCGACCAACCGCCTGCAGAACCGCGACCTGATGAAGCTCGTGACGCGCGGACTCAACCGCAACGAACGACTCATCGTCATCCTCTACTACTACGAGGAGATGACGATGAAGGAAATCGGTGCGACGCTCAACCTCAGCGAAAGCCGAGTCAGCCAGATGCACTCGAGCATCGTCAGCCGCCTTCAGGCCCAACTCGTGAAGCGTCGGCCGGAGTTCAGCAACTAGCAGGAGTCATTGGGAAAGAGACAGTAAAACAGTCCCGGCGAGCGGGGGACGTAAGTCCCCTGAGCAAAGCTTGTCGCAGATACTTCACGCCGCTCAGGGGACCTCAGGGGACTGACGTCCCCCGCTCGCCTCAGCCCGTCAGCAGCAGCACCGAGACGGCTTTCGCGTCCGTCCATGGCTCGGCGTCGCCGGGTAGTCCGGTATCTTTGACGTTGTGCAACTTCAGGTTGCTCGCGAGTGCCGCGAAGGCGGGCAGGCCACCGTACTTCAGCATCCCGGGCATCATCATCGCGTCGTCCATTGTCGTCACGTTTTCGAAGCGGAACTTGTTCGCGTCGGCCGCGGTGCGGCGGATTGCCTTGCCGGCGAGCGCGGCCGCCAGGATCGCGATCGGCCCGAGTTCGCCGAAGCCGATCAGGTCGACGTGCTTCACTTTGGCGTTGAAGAGCAGGTTGCCGAGGCAGGTCAGCACGTCGTGAATCCGTTGTGCCGCAAGCGAGCGGTTGTAGCCGAAGGTGAAGCCCGCGTAGTTTTTGTTCACCGCGAACGGAACGGTCGGCGTCAATGCCCCACAGCCGAGGACGTCCGGCGTCAGTACCGCGCGGTTCGCCTTTAGGAGCGAGAGCACCGCCGGGTTCGGCTTGCCGAACCCGGCGGTCAAACTCGTTGCTCCCATCGGATGAAGCCAGATCGCCGCAGCTTCGCGGTCGTAGTCCTTGGGAATCCAGCCGACCGTCGGCACGGCTTCGCCGGTACCGCGTCGACCGAGAAGGGCCGCGTGTTCGGTGAAGCCGTCCTTGTCGACGCTGCGGAAATCCTCAACCGAGATGAGGCCTTCGCCAAGCCGCGGCGAGTTGACCATGGTGCGTAAGGCGGAGCGAAGCGTCGCATTCGCATCGGGCGCGGTCTTGATGGCCGCGTTGGCTTGTCGCGTCAGTTCCGGCCGCAGCAGTTTCGCCCCGACTTCGTCCGCCGGGCGCGGATGCTTCGCATCGAAGACGCGCAGTTCGTCCACGGGTGTCGGCGTGAAGGTCGGTTCGTGGACCGGTTCGCTGTTGCCCATCAAATGGGTCCGGAACCACGTGTACATGAATTCCCGCGATGGCTTGCCGAAGTTGTGCGGGAACTTGACCCAGGATTTGCCCGCGACGTTCGTCTCCGCGCCGTACAGCTTGTAAAGTTGCCGTAACTCGGGCAGGCCTTTGGTCATGATCTCGCGGGTCCAGTCGTTCGCGCCGGAGACGGCGAGCGGCTTGGGCGCCATCAGTGCCGCGAGTTCGATGTTGCCGGTGTTCAACCGCAGGTACGACGCATTCTCACAGACGCAGCCGCCCTGCATCCCCGTCGACACCATGACCGCGGGGAAGGCCGCGGCGACGCGTTCGTCGCAGGCGGCCAGTATGAAGGTCTGCGTGCCGCCGCCGGACGCGCCGGTGACGGCGAGTTTGGTCTTGTCCACATCCGGCAGCGTTTCGAGGAAGTCCAGGGCACGGATGCTGTTCCACGTCTGCAACCCGGTCAGACTCTGCAGCCGCAGTTCGCCGTCGGGTTCGGCGAACGCGTCCGGGTGGATGACGCCGGACTTCAGAATGTGTGGAATCGCGGTGCTCTCGGCATAGCCGATCATGTCGTACTGGAAGACGACGAAGCCGAGCCGTGCGAGTGTGATCGGGATCGCCTGCATGAAGAAGCGGGCTTCCTCCAGCGTCGCCTCCTCGCCGCGAGCGACCGCCGCCTTGGCGACGCTTTCCGTTTCCACATGCAAACGACCGCCGTTCCAGTGCCCGTGTGCGAACAGGACGGCCGGTCGAGGCTTGACGTCCCCGACGGGACGATACAGGTTCCCGACGACCGTATGCCCCTTCAGCGAAGCGAAGTGGACTTTTTCAATGGTGTGGTCCGCCCTCACGAGTTTCCCGGTGATGGTCGCTTCGATCCGCGGCGCCTCCGGCATCGGCCACAGCCCTTGGCTGAGCATCACCTGCACGCGCAGCTCCTCCCGGCGAAGCTTCCACGCCTCCAGCGTCGCGGGCGGCGACCAACTGAAGTCGTCATTCAACGTCTTCGGCTTGCCCAGCCGGCGATCCTTGGGCTTGTCCTGGATGCGACCGAACAGGGGAGACGCGCCGGAAAGTGCGACCGCGGACACCTGCAACGCCTGACGACGGGAGAGCATGGGGAGAACCTGTTTTGGGTTTGTCGGTAGGAAGGGGAGTGTACCACGCAGTCGACTTGGGGTAAACTTTCGGCATGAACATCGCACCATCTCGACGCGATCTGCTTCTCCATGCCGGCGGCGGGTTGGGGGCGATCGCACTGCACTGGCTGACCGCGCAGCGGCTCGCGGCGGATGCCGGCAAACTGGGGGCGAATCCGCTCGCGGCCAAGCCGACGCATCATGAGGCGAAGGCCAAGCGGGTCATCTTCCTGTTCATGACCGGCGGTCCGAGCCAGATGGATCTGTTCGATCCGAAACCGGCGCTCTCGAAGTTTCACGGGCAACCGCTGCCGGAGAAAAGCGGTCGGCCCAAGAGCCAGTTCACCAGCGGCAAGGAAACGATTCTGGCAAGCACGCGGAAGTTCAAACAGCACGGCAAAAGCGGCCAATGGATGTCCGACCTGTTGCCGAACTTGGCGGAGTGCGTCGACGACATCTGCTTCCTGAAATCGTGTTGGTGCACGAGCACGATCCACGCCCCGGCGATGTACGAACTGCACACCGGACGCACGCTGATGGGGCACCCGTCGCTCGGTTCCTACGTCACCTACGGCCTCGGGTCGGAGAACCAGAACCTGCCGGCGTACTGCGTCATGCCGCAACCCGAGGGGGTGCCGGAGGGCGGGGCGCCGTGCTGGGGTTCGGCTTATCTGCCCGCGGTTTTCCAAGGCACCCTGCTTCGCCGCGGCGCATCACCAATCCTTAATCTGAAGCCGAGCGGCGCGGTGAGTGCCGACCGCAACGCGGCCATGTTCGACCTCGCCGGCAAGCTGAACCGACAATCGTTGACGATAGGCGACACCGAACTCGAAGCCCGCATCGCCTCGTATGAACTCGCCTTTCGGATGCAGACGCACGCACCGGACGCGGTCGATCTCTCCAAGGAAACCGCAGCGACCAAGACCCGTTACGGCCTCGATCGGCCGGCGACGGCGGACTTCGGCACGCGGTTGCTGCTCGCCCGCCGACTGGTGGAGCGCGGCGTCCGCTTCGTGCAGGTTTATTCCGGCGGCGGTCCGCTGAGCATGCAGTGGGACGCTCATGACGACCTCAATCAGAACCACGAGAAAATGTGCGGCCATGTGGATCAGCCGATCGCCGCGCTGCTCAAGGATCTCAAACAGCGCGACCTGCTCAAGGACACGCTGGTGGTCTGGTGCAGCGAGTTCGGCCGCACGCCGAACAGCCAAGGCAGCAAAGGCCGGGACCACAACCCCCTCGGCTACACGATGTGGCTCGCAGGCGGCGGAGCGATCGGCGGCCGCAGCGTCGGGTCCACGGACGACTTCGGTCTGCACGCCATTCAGAACAAAATCAGTGTGAACGATTTCCACGCGACCATTCTCCATCTGTTGGGACTGGATCATGAGCGGCTCACCGTCCGCCACAACGGCCGCGACGAACGCCTCACCGACGTCGCGGGTACCGCCGTGAACGAGGTGTTCGAGTAGAATGACAAAGTCGTTTCTGGTTTTCATCGAGGTGTCACGAGCATGAGCACACGAACGATTCCGCTGTCCGAGGAAGCCGAGGAACGCCTCGCGGAGTTGGCCGAATCGACCGGTCTGAGCGCGGATGAATTTTTGCGAAGCCGGATCGAAGCCATGCTGCTCTGCCACGATCCCGTCTACACCAAGGCGAGCGAATACCTGCTGACCAAAAATGCCGAACTCTATCGGCGGTTGGCCTGATGCGCTACGTAAGCCTCGCGGAAATCCTCGACCTTCATGACCGCATCATCGCGCAGTCCGGCGGGGCGACCGGTATCCGCGATTTCGGAGCGCTGCAATCCGCGCAAGCGCAGCCGAGAATGAGCTTCGGCGGCGAGGATCTCTATCCGGACCTCGCGGTTAAGGCCGTCGCGCTCGGCCGCAGGGTCGCTTTCACGGGATGAGTTTGCTGCCTGGGTGCGGCGGAATCTCAAGTGAACGCACGACCGCGGTTTTGTAGAATGACCGGATTCTTTCCCCGGCCGGAGTTCATTCCATGTCTCAGCCGAATCTCGGGCAACTGATTCCCCTCGGCGGCGGTGACCCGATTCCGATGATCCAGGAGATCATGACCGTCGGCCGCCGCGAATCGTGCGACATCTGTCTGAAGTACCAGAACGTCTCCGGGCTGCACTGCGAGTTCGTCTACGCCAACGGCGTCTGGTCGATCAAGGACTTGAAGAGTTCCAACGGCGTGAAGGTGAACGGCGGCGAACGCCTGCTGCCGAATGCGGCACGGGTGCTCCGCAACGAGGACGAGATCAGCATCTCGGCCCACAAGTTCACGATCCACTATACGCCGACCGGCAACATCGACGAACTGGCCGATCAGGAAGAAGATCTGTTCTCGCGCAGCCTGATGGAAAAAGCGGGTCTGGAAAAGCCGAAGGAACGCCCATGAGCCTTGCCGGGAAAGTCGCCTTGGTGACCGGAGCATCGTCCGGCATCGGCCGGGCGACGGCGCTGGCATTTGCCGAAGCCGGCGCCGACGTGGCACTCAACTACTACTCGATGCACGACGAAGCCGAAGCGACCGCGGCCGCGATCCGCGCTTACGGCCGGCGGGCACTGTTGTTTCCCGTCGACATCTCCGATCAGGCAGCGGTTGAGGCCATGGTTGAGGAAACGGCCGGGCGACTCGGCGGTATCGATATGTACGTTTCGTCCGCCGTGTTCAGCGAGCGCGAGCCGTTCACGACCGCGAACATTGCGGGCATGCGGAAGACTTTTGACGTCAGCCTTTGGGGTGCTTACTACGGCCTGCGGGCCTGCGCCAACGTCATGCTGAACCAAGGCCGCGGCGGATCCGCAGTGATCGTAAGCAGTCCGCACGGGCAGATCGCATTCCCGAACTGCATGGCCTACAACATGGCCAAGGCCGCACTCGACATGATGATGAAGACCGCAGCCACGGAATTGTTGCCGCACGGCATTCGCGTCAATGCCGTCTATCCGGGCTGGACCGATACGCCCGGCGAACGCAAGTTTCTTCCGGACGACGAGATCCGCAAAGCCGCCGCCGGCCTGCCGCTGGGCCGCCTGGCGACCTCCGACGAGATCGCCAAGGCCGTACTGTATCTCGCCGGGCCGGATGCAGCCTACATCACCGGCACGATCCTGCACATCGACGGCGGACTGTTCCTGCCGTGGTGGAGCAAGCGTGGGCAGGGGAATTTGTAGTTACGGCGTTGGCAGTGCCAGCTCTGCCCGAACGTGTCGCGGTAACGTGCGAAATGTTGCGGCATATGTTTCCTCCAAAGCCAAGGCGACATGGATGCCTGGTTGTAGAAACACAGGCATCGTGGGCCAAGGGTCTCCGATCGCGAGTGGTTCGAGATAGGCCCGCACCGGCGGTCGGCATTCGTAGGCGACAGCGCAGCGATCCTTTGCAGCATCCAATTCGTGCGGTTCAGGAATTCGATCCTCGACAATAGCGGCATGTAGGCCGAACGGGTCGCGCGGAGACGGCGGATAAGGGTCGATGATGAGCAAGTGGACCCCGGCATCGAGATACTCTCGAACCTTGTCGATGAACTGTCCAAACGAAGCGCGGGAATGCTTGTTTGCCGGCGATACGAGTTGGATGACGGCGACGATGCGGTCGTCCTGGATTCGCCGGACCTTGAGATGACGCGGTTCGGCACGGACATCGGGTTCGTCTTGCACGATGCGGACCGCCGGGGCAGTCAGCAACGCCGTGCCGACTGCGTCCCCTGCGACCGGCGCCGGCGGATCGCGGTATTCCAAGGCGATCACGTCTCCGTAATCCGGCTTCGAGTACAGCTCCGGATAGCAATAGTAGTTCGCGGGCAGCAACGTCGAGAGCCGACGAAACATCTCGCCGATCCAGAGAGTGTGAAACCCGTGATAAATCCCAGCCTCAACTCGGGTCCAGTCGTGCAGCGGCATGGCCTCATCCTTGGGTTGCGGCGTCGAGGATCTGCTTACGGATGTGCCTCGGCTGTTTGTTCCAGACAGTCATGTAGGACGTCTCCAAGGGAAGCAGCACATGCATGCCGGCTTGAAGGAAGACCAGCATCGCAGGCCAATGGTCGCCTACCAACAGCGGCTCCAGATATGCGGTGAATGGCTCGCCGCAATCGTTGGAGACCGTACTTCGCTCGTCTTCGGTCAGCACATAAGGTTCGTCGATCAGTCCGTCCACAATCAACTCGTGCAGTCCCTGTGGGTCGCGGGGCGAGGGTGGATAAGGATCGACGACAAGCAGATGAATCCCATCGTCGATCAGTTTACGCGACTTCTTCAGGAAGGACTGAATGGATTTCTGCGAGTGCTTGTTGCCGGAGGAGATGAGTTCGATCACGGCGACGATCGCGTTGTCCTCATCGCGTCGAACCGCAATGCGTCGTTTGGGGAACAGCGGCTCTTTTTCAACGGACTGCACGACTTTTGTGGAAGGCCGCGTCAACGATGCGGTTCCGCCCGTGTCCTGCGGGGTTCCATCCGGTTCCTCCATGGCAATGAAGTCGCCTTAAAACCGACCGGCCTTCTGTTCCGGAAAGGCATAGAGGCCCCTCGGCAACAGGTCCGTGAGCAGGTAGGAAGTCTCGGCTATCCAGAGGGTGTGAAAACCGTGATAGACACCGGGATCAACTCGGGTCCAATCGTGCAGCGGCATCGCTTCAGCCTCCGGCGAATCGGGACGGTGTCATCATACCGGATGCGGCCGTACAATGCCTGCGGTTCGGTCGCGTCGTTTTCCTCCGGATGGAGCGTTCTCATGAAGCGGTTCGGGTTGTGTGCGTTGGTGCTTGCGGCGTCTTTGTGGTCGGTTGGCGCCGAGGATAAGAAGGGGACGGTCGTCGAGATGGCCGGCCTGAAGGCGACCACGCCGGCGGAGTGGAAGGACGAGAAGCCATCGAGCAACATGCGCTTCCAGCAGTTCAAGCTGCCCAAGGCCGAGAAGGATGCGGCCGATGCGGAACTCGCCTTCTTCGTCTTCCCCGGCGGCTCGGGCACCGTGGAGCAGAACCTCAAGCGTCAACTCGACAAGTTCGTCGAGGACGGCCGCACGGACAAAGTCGCCAAGATCAAGGTCGGCGAGATCGAAGCCACTTATCAGGACGTAGCCGGGACGTTCAAGAAAAAAGCGTTCCCGATGGCGACCGACTTCACCAAGGTCGAAGGTCAACGTCAACTTTACGTCGTCTTCGAGGCGGTAGACAAGAAGCAGTATTACCTCACGTTGCTCGGGTCGAAGGACACGGTCGAGAAGCACAAGAAGAGCTTCGAAGACTTCCTGAAGAGCTTCAGGTAACGAGCAGTACTTCGTCCCCGGCGATGACGTACACGCGGTCGCCGGGGTTCGGTACGATGCGGGCAAGGCCGGTGAATTCTCCGAAGGCGGGCAGCACGGCAAAGGATTCGGCGAACCAGAATGCGGGCAGCGTCAGCCGTTGCCGGCCCCGGCCACAGAGCGTGAAGCCGGGGTGCAGATGTCCCGCGAGCGTGTAGCCGAATCGGCACGCGTCCGGGTAATGCGATGCCGCGAACGGCGGATAAATCAACGGCTCGCGACTGACGACTTCGGCCCAGCCGGCCGGCGGCCCACCGGCGGCGCGGTCGTGGTTGCCGAGCGTCACTTCAATCTGCAGACGCGGGAACGACTCGCGCCAAGCCATCAATTCCGCTTCGACTTCCGGCGTTCGACTGCTGCGGGCATGCCAGAAGTCACCGAGGATCACCAGCGACTCGGCCCGAGACTTCATCAACGCCTGCGTCAAGCGCCCCAAGGCCACCGCCGTCGTCCCGTCAGGCACGGGAACGTTCAACGCACGAAACGCTTCCGGCTTGCCGAAGTGCGGGTCGGCGATGAAGAGCGTGCCGGCGGCGGCCCAAAACAGGGCACCCTCGGCAAACAAGTGGACCGTCTCGTCGCAAAGTTTGAAGGTGGTCATCGCTTTGCGTCCGCCGTCCGTTCCAAATCGGCCGTCATCCGCTTCACCCGTTCGGCCAAGCTCTCGCTGGAAAGTGTGCCGCGAAGTCGTTCGACGAGCAGGGGAAAAGCGAGCGGGGTCGGCTTGTGCGGTTGCTGCATCAGGATGACCCCGGCGGCGATCCGTTCCAACGCGGCCCGTAAGCGGGCTTCGTCGAACTGACGTTCCAGCACTTCGCGCTCGGCTTGGCGGAGCAACAGGTTCCCCGGATCGTATTCGCGGAAGACATCGAAGAACAGCCCGCTCGATGCCTGCAACTGCTTCGCACTCTTGTTCGCACCGGGCCGGCCGACGCCGACCAGGCCGGCGACGCGGGCCGTTTCGCGGAACTGACGCTTGGCCAACTCGGTCGTGTTCAGTCCGCGGCCGATGTCCTCGGCCAAGTCGGCGGCACGCAGCAGATCGCGCCAGTCCCGTTCCGTAAAGCCCAGCGGCGATGGGGACAACAGCTCGAAGCCGTAGTCGTTGATTGCCATCGTCAGCGTAATCGGGATCAACCGGGAGATCCGATGCGCGATGAGCGCCGCGAGGCCTTCGTGGGCCAGTCGACCTTCGAAGGGGAAGAGGAACCAGTGCTCGCCTTCGCGGGTCGTCACCCGTTCGATGAGCAATTCGCCGGGGCGGGGAATCCGCGACCATGCCGCTTGGAGTTCCAGAATCGGCCGCACGGTTTCCAGTTCGAGGGAATCGTAGAAGCCGTCGGCGGCGCGGTCGAGTTGCTCGCGGACGGCTTCGCTGAGTTCAGTCGAAAGCGGCATGCGGCCACCCGCCCAGCGCGGCACCGTGTTCGCGGCCCGTTTGGTCAACTTGACCCACGCGGTCATATCCTTCAGCCGAATGAATTCGAGCGTGCGGCCCGCGAAGGTGAAGCGGTCGCCGGGCTTCAGCCGTGCCGCGAACAACTCCTCGACGTGCCCGAGACGACCGCCCTTAAGGAATCGCACGGCGGTCGACGCTTCCGAGGTGATCGTCCCGATGCCCATGCGGTGCCGCATGGTGACTCCGCGATCGGTCACGATATGCCTGCCGTCGTCGTTCACGGTTACGCGGCGGAAGTCCGGATAGGCCCGCAGCGTCTCCCCGCCGCGCACGGCGAAGTCGAGTGCCCAGTCGAATTCCTCCCGCGTGAGCTCGGCATAGGCGACCGTGGTCCGGACTTCGTCGAAGAGTTCATCCGGGAAGAACCCGCCGGCGACGGCGCAGGTGACGATGTGCTGAGCCAGCACGTCGAGCGGTTTGCAGTACGGTTCGCGGGCTTCGATCTTCCCGGCGAGTGCTGCGGTACGGGCTGCGGCGACTTCGACGAGTTCCAAGGCGTTCGTCGGAACGCAGGTGACGCGGGATACTCCGCCGGGTTGGTGGCCGCTCCGGCCGGCGCGCTGCATCAGCCGGGCGACGCCCTTGGGGCTTCCCACTTGGATGACTCGATCGACGGGCGCGAAATCGACGCCGAGATCGAGTGACGACGTGCAGACCACGCAGCGCAGCGAGCCGGCCCGCAACTGATCCTCGACCCAATCGCGGACCTCCCGATCCAAGGACCCGTGGTGCAACGCCATCATCCCGGCCCACTCCGGCTTGGCGGCCAGGATGGCCTGGTACCACACTTCCGTTTGCGAGCGGGTATTGGTGAAGACGAGTGCCGAGCGGCTTTCCTCGATCGTCGCCACAACCTGCGCAATCAGAGTCAGGCCCATGTGCCCGCCCCACGGGAAGCGTTCGACCTTCGGCGGCAACACGCTGTCGATGATCGTCTGCTTGGTCGCCTTGCCGCGGATCAATACCGGCTCGCCGGTCGTGCCCAAGAGCGTGCGTGCCGCCGTCGGCGTGTTGCCGAGCGTGGCCGAGAGGCCCCAAGTCCGCAGGGACGGTTGAAATCGTCGCAGCCGGGCGAGTGCGAGTTCGACGAGTGTGCCGCGCTTGCTGGAGAGCAGCTCGTGCCACTCGTCGACGACGACGCAGCGGAGGTTGGCGAACTTCGCCTCGGCATCGTCGTAGCTGAGTTGGAGGGCCAGACTTTCCGGTGTGGTCACCAGCACTGTCGGCAGCCGAAGCTTCTGCTTGGTCCGCACGCTCGCGGTCGTATCCCCCGTGCGGAGACCGACATCCCAGTTCAATCCGAGTGCGGCCAGCGGGGCTTCGAGCGATCTGGCCGTGTCCGCTGAGAGTGCCCGCAACGGAGTGAGCCACAGCACGCGCAGCGGCGGAGGGTTTTCATCCCGTGTCTCGGTGAGTGCTTCGAGCACCGGGCCGAAGAAGGCGGCGTAGGTTTTGCCTGTGCCGGTCGAGGCGTGAATCAGACCGCTGCGGCCCTCGGCATACGCGGCCCAGGCTTCGTGCTGAAAGTCGAAGGGAGTCCAGCCGCGCTCGGCGAACCAACCCATCGGCGTAATCGCTTCGAGCATCGGCGGCTTGATTGCTTTCGGGATGCGCGGCTTGGCGGGCTTGGGGATGCGCCGCGTCATGCCGGCTCCGCGACGGCGAGCAGCCGCTTCACTTGCTCCAAGGTATCCGCTTCGGCGGCCGTTTTGTCGAAGCGTTGCCGCAACATCCGCGGGAAGCGGACGGCGATGCCGGACTTGTGTCGCGTCGACAGGTTGATTCCCTCGAAGCCCAGCTCGAAGACGAGTTCCGGTTTCACCGTCCGCACCGGGCCGAAGCTCTCGGTTGTGTTGCGGCGAATGAAGTGATCGACCTTGCCGATCTCGGCATCCGTTAGGCCCGAATAGGCCTTGGCGATGGGCACGAGCCGATCGCCCGCCCAGACGCCGAAGGTATAGTCGGTGTACAGTGCCGCGCGCTTACCGTGGCCCTTCTGCGCGTAGATCAGCACGGCATCGACGGTGTACGGCTCGACCTTCCACTTCCACCAATCGCCGGTGACGCGGCCGGTGCGGTAGGGCGAACTCTTTCGCTTCAGCATGAGGCCTTCGACCTGCCGGGCGCGGCTCTCGCGACGGACCTCCGTGAGTTGTTCCCACGTTTCAAACGACACGATTTCGGACAGCCGCAGCCGCGGATCGTTCGCCGCGACGACCAGACTTTCCAACAGAACACGCCGTTCGCTCAGCGGGGTGGTCCGCAGTTCGCGCCCTTCGTGTTCCAGAATGTCGTAGACGACCAGCACCACGGGAATTTCGCCGAGCAACTTCTTCGAGATCGTTTTGCGGCCGATGCGCTTTTGAAGCTGCGCGAACGGCTGCACGCGACCGTCGAGCCACGGCAGCAACTCGCCGTCGAGCGCCGTGCCGTCCGGCAACGTCCCCGCGAGTTCCGCCAGTTCCGGGTAGCGATCGGTGACGAGTTCCTCGCCCCGACTCCAGAGGAAGGATTGCCCGGCACGCCGAAGCAGTTGTGCTCGAATACCGTCCCACTTCCACTCCGCTTGCCATTCGTCCGGTGCGCCGAGCGCCTCCGGTTCGCCTTCGAGTTGATGGGCGAGAAAGAACGGGTACGGTTTTCCCGCATCGTCAGCCGCGGTCTCCGGCGACACGAGTGACTGGAAGAAGGCGGGCGTCGGTTTCCAGGTTCCCATGAGACGGTGCGCGATGGTATCGGAAGGAATGCCCGCGACTTGGGCCAGTGCCCGCGTCACCAACAGTTGCGAAACGCCCACGCGGAAGCCGCCGGTGATGAGCTTGTTCCAGACGAAGGCTTCGCGCGTCTCCAACTCGCGCCAAGCAGCGATTACGGCGAGCTTTTTTTCAGCTTCGTCCATGGTCCGCAGCGGCAAGGTGCGTTCCTCGACCCAATGCGATAAGCCAAGCTCCGTCGCCGTCACACTGCGCGGCGGCAACAACAACGCCGTCAACTCCGCCGCATCGCCGACGGTGTCGTAACACTCCTCGACCAGCCATCCCGGCACGCCGGCCAGTTCCCCCGCCCACTCACGCAGCCGAGCCGCCGCCACGCCCTGCCGCGGCTTGCGGCCACTGAGGAAGTAGACCGCCCACGCCGCATCTTCCGCCGGAACCGCGCGGAAGTATGCGACCAATGCAGCGACCTTTTCGGTCGTCTTGGTCGTCTCGTCGAGGGCGGTGAACAAGCGAGCGAAAGCGATCACGCAAGGGACCCACGCGGAATGGGGAACCGACTGATCATTCATAGACGGAGGGCGGAAACTGGGCCAGAACCATCGAAGTGCCGAGAGGCGAATATGCTGTGTTCATCGCGAATGCCCGCACGCACAGAGTACGATCAAAGACGAGAGCGATGGCGATACTTTTACTCTCATAGTCACCGCCATGCGATACTGCCGTCAATCGGGAAAGGTAGGCCGACAGCGATCCTGATTGCATCTACCAGTGGGGCACGCCGAAACGGCCAACATCGAATTCGTGATGCAAGCGGACTTCATCATGGTCACGCGGCTTTGGAGCGAGGAGTTCGGGCCGAATATGGATGATCGCCTGAATCAAGGCTTGCTCTACATTGACATTGTGTTGGCACGAATCCGCGAATGCGAAGGATTTCCACCGGAATC
>Ga0105048_10007791_pt1 | contig 17193 bp, 20 predicted proteins | sample MAT05_FD_78382 | JGI IMG/M metagenome (GOLD analysis project Ga0105048, IMG submission 78382) | Freshwater microbial communities from Lake Fryxell liftoff mats and glacier meltwater in Antarctica - MAT-05 | ecosystem: Environmental > Aquatic > Freshwater > Ice > Liftoff microbial mat | place...
GACGAGTTGCGCCTGCGCAATCTCGATGCCGCCCTGCTCGACGACGGCACGGCGCTCGACGCCGCGATCGCCCGGTTCAGCGCCGAGTTTCCCGCGTCCGCGGCCCCTGCTGGCGAGGAGCCTTTGCCGCCCGACGAGCCCGTGGTGCCGGCGCGGCGCCAGCGGTGGCCACTGGCCGCCCTCGCTTCCGTGCTCGCAGCGCTGCTCATGGCGACCGCCGCGCTCGCCTGGAAGGTCGGGGAGACCTCCGAGCGCCTCGATACCCTCGCGGAGGCCGCGGTCGCTGACACGAGTGAGCGGTGGCGCGACGTCGACGCCACCACGTCCGAGGCGTTGATGGTCTTCACCCGCACACAGGCGCTCGACGACATGTATCCGCTGCAGCTTCCAGTCGCCTACGACCCGCGCGCCGTCCGGCGGCTGAGGCCCGGGGTGTCCAACGGCAGCCTTCGGCTGTTCGCCGTGCTCGCCGACCCCGGCGACGTCTGCCTCATCGCGGTGCTGTCGGATCTGTCGAGCGCGAGCGTGTGCTCGGCCGTGCGGGAGTTCGATGAGGCCGGCCTCATCCTCGCGGTCAGCATCCCGGCCGCGGACAGGCCCCGCGGCGACCCGTTCAAGCCGATGGCGAGCACGATCACCTGGCGACCCAACGGTACGATCTCGGTCACGACCGGTAGCTGATCGGCCGGGTGTGCGACGATAACCGCATGAACCACGGCCCGACCGCGGAACCCGCCGACCCGAAGGCACGCGACACGCACGCCCCGGCCGGTGCGACGGCCGAAGACGCGCTCTTGCTGCTCGACGCCGCCAACGAGCCCGCGGTCCTCGCGGCGCTGCGCGGGGCGTACCGCGGCCGCCACGGCGTGCTCGACGCCCTGTGGTGGCGCGCACATCCACAGTTACCGTCACCTTCGGGAGCCCGCGACCCGGCGGTGGAGCGTGACTCCCTCGCCCGCCGCGCGTACTCGCGCGAAGCCCGGCCCACCGACCCAGTCGACCTGGCCAGCGCCGACGAGGAGCTCGTCACGGACGCCGCCCGTCTCGACGAGGCGATCGCGGCCATGCGGCGTGCGGCCTCACGCATGGCGGCCGGCGACACCGGCCACGCCGGACGCACCGGACCCCCTGGCGCCACCGGCCGCATCCGGCATACCGGCGGAAGCGGCCGACCCGGGCATACCGGCGCTGAACGCTCGATGGCATTGCCGCACCGCCGGATCGCGCTTGCGGGGGCCGCGGTGCTCGTCGTGATCGCGGCGGGGCTCGCCGTCTCTGCAGCTAACGGGTCGCTCCCCGTCGGCGCTACCACCCGCACGGACGTCACGGCGGGGGACAGGGCGCCCGACGAGCTCGCGCGGGACCGAGCGGTCGGCGACGTCCCCGATGCCGCCCTGCCCGACGGCTACGATCTCGCCACCGTGCGCCGCCTGCTCCCCGCGAATGACGTCGACGGGGCGGATGCCGTCGGGGACTACGACCTCTTCGGCGCGCGCACGGTGGACGATGCGGTGTGCCTCGTGCTCGCCTTCGCCGATGGTGGCATCGCGTCGTCGTGCGTGTCCGAGGCGGAGTTCGGCTCACGCGGCGTCGGCGTCACGACGAACGTCTACCGGCAGTCGCGCGCCTCGCTGGGCACCCTCGTGCTCGTTCCGCACACGGTCACGTGGAGCCAGGACGGGATCGGGTTCGCGAGCGTCTCGCCCGACCGCGAACCCTAGCGCAACCGGACACCGCGGGAACGACTCAGTAGAACGCCCGCACGTGCGCGGCGTAGCCGCCTGGGGTGCGCCCCGTGGTGCGGGCGGAGGTCTGCACCCAGCACGCGTCGGTCGACTGGATGATGGCGCCGACGCGACGGAGCTGCTCGACGAGGGTGACGTCCTCGTGCTCCCGGACATCGGGGAATCCGCCGGCCTCGAGGTACGCTGCCGCACGCACTCCGAGGTTGGCGCCGTGCACGTGCGCCGTCGGGGCGGCGGCCAGGTGACGCAACTGCCACTCCCGGAACTGGTGCGGCGTGAGGTCGCGCGGTTCCGGCCGGATCGCGCCCAGCATGACGTCGACTCCCGTGCGCGCGAGGTCGAGTTGATGGGCGATCCAGTGGGAAGGCACCCGCGAGTCCGCGTCGGTGTTCGCGATCCACAGCCGCGACGCGGGCACTCCGGAGCTGTCGATCGCGTGCCGCACGCCGTGCGCCCTGGCCGCTCCGACGCGGCGCTTGGAGAGCACGAGCGTCTCGACCAACGGCCACCGAGCGGCGATCCCGGCGGATCCGTCGGTGCAGGCGTCGAGCACGAGGATCACCCGAACGCGGGCGGGCCCCTCGAGGTCGTCGAGGTGGCCGAGCGCGTCGTGGACGGCGGCAAGGCAGCGCTCGAGCAGCTCCTCCTCGTCATTGACGGGAATCACCACTGCGACCTCGTCCACCGGTGCGCCGGGCCTCACGGATGCCCGAGAAGTCCGGTTTCGCGCGCGACCGAATCGGCCGGCGGGCGCACGAGAACGTCGAGAAGGAAGTCCTCCTCGCGATGCTCCGCGAGCACGGCGAAGCGGGGATGCCTGCGCAGCGCGGCGTGCACGTCGTCGCCGCGTTCGGGGTACCCCTCAACGGGATGCCGCCAGTGGCACGCGACGATTACCCCGTCGTCGGTGAGGGAGGCATCCATGTGCTCGATGGCGACCTCAAGGTCCTCCGGGCTCCAGTAGTAGGCGACCTCTGAGAGCACGATGAGGTCGAATGTGCCCTCCGGCCACGCCACGGGGGTGTCGGTGCGCACGACCTTGACATGCCGGTGCTCGATGAGGCGCTTCCGGGCGAGGCTCAGGGGCTGCTCGGCGATGTCGGTTGCGATGAGCTCGGCGCACCGTCCGGCGAGTTCCGAGGTGAGAACGCCGATCGAGCACCCGACCTCGAGCCCCGAGGCGAACAGCGGCCGGGGAAGCGACGCCACGGTGAGCGCCCTCTTGCGGATCTCGTACCAGCGGGTCTCGAAGCCCCAGGGGTCGTCGCTGCCAGCGTAGAAGTCGTCGAAGAACTCCCGCGGGAGCGTGCGGCTCCCGAGGGGGGTGACGAAGACCTCGAACGGGCGGGTGAAGTAGTCGCGGAACCGCTCACTCAACATCGCCTCGTCGCCCGCGGCATCCGAGAGTGGCGCGTTCTGGCTCTCGTGGGCGGCGATCGCCATGTCCTTCGCACTGCGCTCGTCGTCCTCGAGCCGCAGGGTCACGAACCGGCTCCATGGCACCTCCTCGCCGCCCGGCTGCGCCCAGTGCCACATCCACACGGGGTATTCGAGCAGCTGTGCGCCCGCGGCCCGCGCGACCCGCGCGGAGACCGCGCCGGCAACCTCGTGGTCGCCATGCCCGTCCTGGCGCCATGGCGCGGCGACGAGGGTGCCGACCCCCACCCGCAGCGACTCGAGGTGCGCGGCGAGGGCGTCCCGGTGCTCTCGGAGCTCGCCGTCGGGGAGGTCGAGAAAGTCGACGGTCGCGAACGGCGCGACCATCTGCACGGCCTTCAGCAGCTCGCTCCGTCGCACGAGCACCAGGTCCTCCCTCGTCATGGTGGTCGACTCGGGGTGGGAGGCGTCGCCGTTGGTCGCCACGACGAGATGGACGGGCACGCCGAGCCCCGTGGCCCGCGCCATCAGCCCCCCGGCGCCGAGCGATTCGTCATCCGGGTGCGCGGCGACAACGACGAGGCGCCGGAAGTCGGCGAGCACGAGTGCGGGAACGTCACGCCAGCTCGGCGCGGAAAGCCAGGCCTCCTCGGGGGTGCCGTCCTGCCGACTGTCGAATTTCACCATGGTCGTTCCTCTCTGCTCAGCAGCGCGCGGCCAAGCGCCGCCTCGTCGCGCTCGGCGTGGTCCTGGCGAAGGTAGAGCCCGAGGTCGGCGACGCGACCGGCGTGCCGGGCGTCGAGCGCGAGCGGCGCCGGACCGAGGGAGTGCCCGCACCTGGCAATGACCTCTTCTGCGGCGTTCGCCACGATGGTGCGGGTGCGCTGCGCGAGAATCCGCATCTCGCCCGGGTCCGATACACCCGCGTCGACGACCGTCGACGCCGCCCCGAGCGCGAGCCGGCCGCATTCGAGTTGCGCATCGGCCGCGCCGAGGTGCATGAGCGCGATCTGGTCGGGTTCGCGACTGCGGGCGTGCTCGTCGAGCTGGCGCGCGATGCCGACGGCGGCACCCCACCAGATTGCCGCGACCCCGAGGCCGCCCCAGGCGAAGCCGGGCCGGGAGAGGTACCAGCCGTCGTTCCCCACCGGCACCGCCGGCACTGCGGTCAGCTCGATCGGCCCGCTCGGGATCTGAGTCAACCCGCGGGCAGCCCAGACCCCCTCGCGCACCGACACCCCCCGCTGGGCCATGGCGATCGCGAACAGGCGCCTGCCGCCGTCCGGCGTGTACGCGGTGACGAGAGCGTGCGAGACCAGTCCGGCCAGCGAGCACCACGGCTTGACCCCGTCGAGCACCCAGGCACCGCCCTGCGGCTCGGCGGTCACGCGCGTGCCGGCTCCCTCGGCCGCGAAGACTCCCCAGGTGCTCGTCCCGCCCGCCCCGATCGCGGCGATGTCGGCCGGAATCGGCAGCTGACGCAGGATGGCGAGCGCGTCGAGATGGGGTTCGACGACGCGCGCGACGGCGACGTCGGCGGCCGCGACGGTCGCCAGCATCTCCCACAGCTCGTCGGTCTCGCCTTCGCCGGCGGCGGGCGACGACAGGCCCAACTCAACGGCGAGCTGGACCGCCGGTTCGATGCCCGGACCGCACGCGAGGACCCTGGTGTGGAGGGCGTCGAGTCGCGCACGGGAACCGGGTCCGCGTTCGCGACGCAGCGGGTCGACCGCACGTCGAGGTTCAGGCATGCGTCAAATTTACTCTGGTGCCCGGCCCGCTCCCGCCGCCGACCCCGTCGCGCAGGTCGCAGCTGCCCTCAGAGAGGAAAAACCAGGCAGGTGCTGCTCGCCGTAGCGACGATCCGGCCCTGTGCGTCGACGACGGTCCCCTCGGCGAACGCCACCCTTCGCCCCGGCTTCGTGACCGTTCCGATCGCGGTGAGCCGTCCGGTGTCGGCGCGCACCGCTCGGAGGTAATTGACCTTGATCTCGATCGAGGTGTACCCGGTCCCGGCGGGAAGCGTCGTCTGTACCGCACATCCGACCACCGAGTCGAGCAGTGTGCACACGAGACCTCCATGCACGGTGCCGATTGGACTGTAGTGCGACTCGTCCGGCAAACACTCGAAGGTCGTCGTGCCCGCGTCGGCCGCGATCGGCGCCATGCGCATCAGAGCGGCGATCGGCGGCGGCGGAACGCGGCCGTCGACCATTGCGCGCACATAGTCGAGCCCGCTCATGCCGAGCATCTGGTCGGCGCCGACCATCGGGTCGACCCATTCGACGAGTCGGGATCTGGCGGAGGCCGCGAGGAGGGCCACCTCCACCGCGCCGCCCTTGGTTGCCTGCCTGGCGACCTCGACGAAGCCGATTCTCGTGTGGAACGCGAGCGAACGGGGGTTCGGCGGTTCAATGTTGACCTCGCACGTGACCTCGGTGCGGCCGTCCGCCCTGGCGCGATGGAACACGTGGTCGTAGAGGAGCCGGCCGATGCGCTCCCCGCGACGGAGCTCGTCCACGACGATCCTGTCGACGTAGAGCGAGTCGGTCCCCCGGTCCTCGAAGAACCGGTAGTTCTCGCTCGCGTAGTCGCTGCCCGGGTTCATTCCGATGGCGAACCCGTGCAGCCCGGCGTCGTCGTCGATTGCCCCGATCGCGTGGTCGCTCGTCGCCAGCAGCGTGGCGAATTCCTCGGCGGTGGTGAATGGCACGGCGGGCACCGCAGCGTTGTTGAGCTCGACCAGGCGGGTGACGTCGGCGGGGTTCAGATCACGTATCGAGAGGGGCACGGCTCGACCCTACCCGCCCCCGCACGCGACTACTCCTCGGCGGGGATGACGATCCACAGCACCGCATACAGCACCCAGAGCGGGCCGGGGATGAAGCTCAACAGGATCCAGACGATGCGCACCGTCGTGACGTTCCAGCCGAGCCGGATCGCGATCGCGGCGCACACCCCGGCGAGGATTCGACCGGATCGGGGGCGGAGGAGAGTTGCCATGGCACCAGCCTGCCCCATCCGGCGCGGATTCCCCAGTGGTTCCTGCCCGGTCAGCTGCGGACGGGGTCGGATCAGAACCCGAAGTCGCCGCCGAAGTCGCCGAACCCGCCGCTGTCGCCACCGGCTCCGCCGTCGCCGCCCGCATCCCCTCCGCCGCCGGAGGGGTCGGCGGCGGAGGGGTCCGCGGCGTCCGCCGAATCCGAGCCCCCGTCCGCTCCGGGGTCTGCGGGGAGGAAGGCGCTCACCAGGGCCGAGCCGATCACGTATCCGGCGACGGTGCCGAGGAGCGAGCTTCCGACCATGCCGCCGAAGGACATGCCGCCCTGGCCGCCGAATTCGCGCGTGAGGGTGCCCGGCTGCTGCAGCTCGGTGCGGGTTGCCGCCTTCGCGAGGGTGTCCGGAGCCGCATCGGCCGGTCGCTCGGTCGGATTCGGATTCTCGCTCAACCGCGCGAACAGCAGGTCGCGCTGCTCGGGCGTCAGCTTGCCGAAGGCCTCGGTGTGCACCCGCTCGATGGTCTCGGGCGGCGCGGTGCGCAGCAGGTACTCGTAGCGCTCGACCGCGATGTCGTCGTCGCTGCGCTGCGGCGCCGGTGCTGGGCGGGGCGCTGGGGGCCCCTGGTCGGGCCGGCCGAGAAAGCGGTCGAGGAATCCCATGTGGTTCTCTCCTTGGGGGTGTGCCGTCTTCCTACCGTTCCAGTCGCCACTGAACGCGCGCTGGGCGCTCAGTCCCCATCGAACCCGTCGACGGGAGGAGCAAGCTCGAGGTACTTCTCGTGCACCTGGGCGGAAGGATACGGCCCCTCTCCGTCGGAGCGCATCTGCGGCTGATCGAATTCGATCCACCACAGTCGCCCACCCCCGCCACTCCCCCACACACCCGCGAGGGCGGAGCCGCCGGACCGGAACACGATCCCGCTCGGCTCCGCCGGCCATGGCGACCTGTCCGAGTCCGAGGCATCACGCACCCAGACCTGGGCGCCGATACCGATGGTGCTTTCGCTCATGTGCATGCCCAAGTCAAACACGCCGGGAGTCCGCTGCACGTTCGGCGCGCTCCTTGGTCCCAAGCTGCACAGCACGCCAAGATGAACCATGAGTCCGACGAAGCGCGCACCGTCCCTGGCCGTCACCTTCAGCCGATACGGAGACATCGACGAACTCGACGTCGTCGAGATCGAGAGACCGGCGGCAGGCCCGGGCGAGGTCGTCGTGGAGGTGCTGGCGGCGGGCATCAATCACATGGAGGCATACGTGCGCCAAGGCTTGTTTGCCGACGAGGTGCCCGTCACATTTCCCCAGCGCCTCGGCAGCGACTTCGCCGGCCTCGTCGTGGCGATCGGCGAGGGGGTTACGGCGTTCGCGCGGGGCTCGGAGGTGCTCGGACACGCCGTGCTCGCGTCGCAGGCGAATTTTGTTGTCGTCCCCCATACGAGCCTGGTCGCGAAGCCGGCCGCACTGTCGTGGGAGGTCGCCGGGAGCCTGTTCCTCGCCGGGCTCGCCGCGAACGATGCCGTGCAGGCGGTCAACCTGGCCGCGGGCGACACCGTAGTCATATCGGCGGCCGCAGGCGGCGTCGGAAGCATGGAGGCGCACCTGGCGATGAACAAGGGCGCCACCGTCATCGGCACCTGCGGTGAGCGCAACTTCGACTACCTCAGGCAAATCGGCGTGAAGCCGGTCGTCTACGGCGACGGCCTGGCCGAGCGCATTCGCACGATCGCACGCGGTCCCGTGAACGCCTACATCGACAATTTCGGCCGGGACAACCCCGCCGTCGCCGAGCAGCTCGAAGTGGCGCCGGCGCGCTTCCGGTCGAGCGAGCACCGCCGCGACATCGAGCTGCAGGCGATGAAACCGACCGAGGAAGAGTCGCTGAACCACACCCGCGTGCTCGCCAGGCTGGCGGGGCTCGCCGCCGACCGGACGGTCAATGTGCTCATCTCCGGGTTCTACCCCCTCGAGCGTGTGCGCGACGCGTTCGAGGATCTGGAGCAGCGGCACGCCCGCGGCAAAATCGTGCTCGGCATGCGGCCGGTCGACAACGCCTTCCACGGGCTCGGCAACCGCAAGGTGCGCGACGTGCACGAGCGCACCTGAGCCGGCCCGCCGCGTTTCGGCCCACGGCGAGGGGACCGCCCCACGCGAGAGTCGCGCGCTCAGTCCTCGGTGACGAAGTCGATGAGTTGCTCGACCCGGCCGAGCAGAACCGGTTCGAGGTCGGCAAAGCTCGAGACGCGCGCGAGAATCCGCTGCCAGGCGCGGGCGATGTCCTCCTGCTCCTCGTGCGGCCAGCCGAGCGCCTCGCAGATGCCGTGTTTCCACTCGATCGAGCGCGGAATCTCGGGCCAGGCCGTGAGTCCGACCCTCATCGGCTTCACCGCCTGCCACACGTCGACGAACGGATGGCCGACCACGAGCACATGAGCGCCGTACGGCCCGCGCGCGACTGCCTGCGCGATCCGGCTCTCCTTGGAGCCGGCGACCAGATGGTCGACGAGGATGCCGATCCGTCGTCCGGGGCCGGGTGCGAAGCTCCCCACGATGGCCTCGAGATCGTCGATCCCCTCGAGATATTCGACGACGACGCCCTCGACGCGGAGATCGTGGCCCCACACCTTTTCGACGAGCTCCGCATCGTGGCGGCCCTCGACGAAGATGCGGCTCGCCCTGGCGACGCGGGCCCGGGCGCCGGGAACCGCGAACGATCCGGAGGCGGAACGCGCGATGCCGGTGACTGCCCGCGCGGGGGCGGTCAGCTGCACGGGGACGCCCTCGAGGAGGAAGCCGGTGCCGAGCGGGAACACGCGCACGGCACCGCGGTAGTCCTCCAGGTGCACGACACGACCCTCCGTACGCAGCACCGCCCCGCAGAACCCGGTCGCGGATTCCTCGACGACGAGGTCGCGCACTGCCTCGACGCTCGGCACCCGCTTGCGCGGCGTGCGCCTCGCGTATCCGTCGAGAACGTCGCGGCCGTACCTGTCTTCGGTCATCCAGCGAGGCTATTCGGCTGTGGAGCTCATAGCTAGATGACACCCCGCATGTCAATCCTTCGACGCCGATGCAAGAATTTCGCGCCATAGCGGCTAGTGTGAAGATCGAAGTTGAAGTGCATCACAGGTCGCAACGCTTTTCGGAGCGTCTCACAAGGAGAGCGAATGTGGGCTCCTCGGCGCGAGGCCCCGACGTTCGGGTCCCGCATAGCACTCCAGGAGGAGCTTGCAATGACTACCGGTACTGTGAAATGGTTCAACGCTGAAAAGGGCTTCGGCTTCATCTCTCCCGACGACGGAAGCGCCGATGTCTTCGCGCACTTCTCCGCCATCGCGGGCAACGGCTACAAGTCGCTCGACGAGAACCAGAAGGTCGAGTTCGATGTTGCCCAGGGCCCCAAGGGTCTGCAGGCTGAGAACATCCGCGCTCTCTAAGACAACTGCTCGCAGCCTAGCTGCGATGTAACGTGAAGGCCCGCTCCCCCGTGGAGTGGGCCTTCTGTCGTTGAGGGCATCGCAGCGCGCCAGGTTGGGACGTCGCGCACTGGCCGAGGTCCGCGCGGTCGAGCTCAGGGACAGCAGGAGGCGTGACACCGACGGCACGGCCGAAATCGCGATGGCGAGCTGACCTGCATCGGAACGGCGACGTGACCCGCTTCGGAACGGCGACGGCATCGGGAACCGGCATCGGGCATCGGGACCCGGCATGGGGCAGGCTCGGCACCGCTGGTGGACGTGCCGCTATGCCCGCCCGGCGTGTGCTCTGGCGCCGCCGATCAGCCGTCGACGCGCTTGAGAAGGTGGTACGGAACCGCGACGCCGAGCGAGATGGCGAGCAGGCCGCCGGTGAACATGATGCCGTCGAACGAAGTTCCATCCCACGCGTAGCCGAAGAGCACGATGCCGCCGACGAAAAGGGTGAAGCCGATAACGAAGGCGACGATGTTCATATTGGTCCTCTGCTGTGCGGCTGTAGGTGGTGGGCAATGTCGAGTTTAGCCGCTGCGCAAGGTCTCCGGCGCGTACGGTGGGGGCATGACGAGTTCAGAGGGCTTCAGCGACGCCGATGCGGAGCTGCGCGACGCGATTCGATCGATCGACGCCATCGGCGAGGGCGCATCGGGCCGTGAAGGAGCGCCCCCGAAAGCTGGCGAGCCAGCGGGCGACCGCGCCGGCCGCGAATCGGCTGGCGGCGGCTCCGCGGGCGACACTGACGGCGGCGAACCGCCCGGCGGGGTCTCCGACAGCTAGCCGGGTGTCGGCGCTGGCGGAGCATTCAGCTGACCTTCGGCAACCGGGGGACGCGGACTCGAACAAGCCCGGCGAGCCGCTGCCTTACACAGCACCGCCGGAAAGGCTCTTCCCTGATATGCGGGCTACCTAAAGGCAATGTCCCGGTCAAGTCCTTTTGTGTGGCGTATGTGAATCGTTGTGACCCTTCGGTCGGTGATGCGCTGAGGGCATGGAGGTCTGGGGTCACCTCCGCGGGTAGGTCAGTGCTGACGGCCTGGGATTCGGTGAGGGCGTCGAGGCCGAGGTAGCGGCGGGACTCGGCCCACTCGCCGTGTTGTTCGGCGAGAACAGCGAGGATCACGACGAGGTTGGGCTGCAAGCGGATGTATTCGAGGGAGACGTACTGGGCGAGGTCAAGCGGATGGGGCACGAGCAACACGCCGATGTTCGGCAGTGTCGAAAAGGCCCAGATGAGCATCGCTGCCACGACGGTGACCTATCGGGACTGAAAAAGAAGCCGGACCGCGAGAAGCACCCAGTACAGGGTGGCCAAGCCGATAGCCAGCAGAGCGGTCGCACCGGCAAGGACACCGGCGGAGATCACGGCGACGACCATCGGATCACTCCCTGCCGGCATAGTCAGCAGAGCAATGCCGAGCCGCACCACCGAAACCGCGCCCGCGACGATGGCAAATCGAATGAGCAGCGTCCGCAGCGGCTCACATGCCAGCGTCCGTCGGTCTCCCCGCCGCAGGAGCCTCTGCGGCGTCAGGGCCCGATCAATCGTGACCGATACCGCAGTCAGCCAGACTGGCGCGGCCACGAAGGTCTGGAACCTCTCATTCGAGCTCAGCGCCACGATGAGCGCCACACCCCCTGTTCCCTCGGCTGCGCCGCGGCTGGTGACCGCGTAGCCAATTGCGAAGAGTGCAACGGCCACGAGGAAAAAGAGGAATCGGAATCGTGCGCGTGAGGTCATCAGTGGAGTGACGCTAGATCGCGCGGGTGGCGGAAAACCCACCCCCACGCCGCAGCGACCCCGACCGCCAAAAGGACTGTCGGGAGCACGGTTATCGCGATCGGAGACTGTTGCAACGCGAATGGCGCGAGGCAGTAGAGCAGGCCCGCGTAGGGGCCGACGGGGATTGCGGCCGCGATGGTCTCCACAATGTAGACGCCGAGCGGGAGCAGCAGGCCAAGCATCCTGCTCTGCAAGAGGATCATCGCAACCGCCGCAAACGCTCCATAGACTCCGGCGGCAAATCCAAACCACAGCGCGGAGACTGCCCCGAACACCGGGGAACCGAACGCCAGCAACTGGCTGAATGCGGTCAGCGATTGCTCGTAATCGGCCACCTCCTGTGGGTTGGAGAGAAAGTTGATGGAACGGTCGATGAATGGATCACCCAAGAGTGGCCAGAGGAGGAAAGCGATGGCGTAGACGACCAAGATCGATCCGCCGAAAATCACCCATGGTACGAGGAAGCTTCTCAGCAGGCGCGCCGAAGAAATGACGCTGCCGATTGCCCCGTCCGAAGGTTGGCCGGATGACGATGGCCTAGTTCGTTATTCAGGCGCGCTGCCTGCCCACGCTGCCATGAATGGAATGACAAGTACGATCGGGCTGTCCTGAGGTCGTCGAGTGTCCGTCAGACGAATGGCCTACGGGCCGCACGGTCAGTACTTCGACATGCTCCGTCCGAGCTCATTGGCTGTCCCAAGGGTTGATCAACTGGATGCCAGTTTCGGTGAAGTCTGCGGTATTCCGTGTTGCCAGGATGGCCTCGTGTTGGCGACAGATCGCTGCAATCTGTGCGTCGAAGGCGCTGATCGGCTGGCCCGCGCGCGTGCGGCCCGCCAGGATTTCTGCATAGTGGGCAGATGAGCCGATATCGAAGGCGAGCACGAAGCCTGCGAACGTCTCGGTGAGCAATAACTCGATCCGCAGCCCAACATCCAGCTTCCTGCGGCCACCGGGCAGCAGAGCGACGCCAGCTCGCACTTCAGCCGCAGTGAGTGCGGTGATGACCAGACTGGATGACTCCTGCGCGTCGACCCACTCGATGACCGCTTGGCTTGGTATCGGTCTGGCAAGCTCGGACACGACATTCGTGTCCAGAACAATCACGCGCTGAAGTCTGCCGCACTCGCGGGCTCGTGGCGCCGTGGGATCTCCAAGTCGACTCCGCCGATCTCTGCGAATTGATCACGAATGTAGGAGCCGAGCCTGCGCGGAGGTCGCCGTCCACTTACCGCAGCCGCTAGGAGCGCCCGAGCCTCGGCTTCCATCGAGCGGCCATTTTCGGCGGCCTGGACGCGCAGGCGTGCCTTTACGTCTTCGTCTAGGTCTCGAATCATTAAGGTAGCCACCAGGATCTCCCTCTCTATCGTTACTATCAATGCTATCACTGAATGCGCACATAGATCCTGCAGCGATCATCGCGCGCAGCCTACGAGATGCGGTCCTCCTCGTCGGGCTTCACAGTGAGCAACACTACGAAGGCAAAGGCGAGGTCCGGCAGTTCCGTTGACCTGGCTGCCCATAAAACCGCAAGGGGAACGCCACACGAACACCCAACGGCGACCACAGTCGACCCATCCACAACACCCCACAGAACTCACAGTGTTGCGCTCACCACCTGAACTCGCCGGAGGCGAGACCAGAGGCCCGTGATTAGATCCTTCATGGGTCGCAGCCCCCCGATCGGATCACTCCTGGGCTGCATCTACCTCAAGTATTGAGATTCGGAAGGAGCTTTCTTTGTCGGCTGTGACAGCGGCGGTCAGGGAGGAGCGATCCGCATCAATCGGTGCGGTTTTGTAAGTCACGAGCCCGTCGGCGCCGCACGAATCCCCCCACGTGCGATCAACAATTGCACTGCCCGAGGGCAACGCGACCTCATACTCCGTGGTGTCGTCGCAGAAGATCGTGAGGATTAGCTGATCGGAGTCTCCGCTGAGGGCCGGGAGGGGTACTCGCCGGGGCCGATACCAGCCTCCTCAAAAAAGGAAGGATCCAAGTAAAAGATCAGGGTCAAAGTATCCGGGGTTTTGCTTCACGAACTCGCTAAGGAAGATCGCATCCTCCCCATACAGTTCTTGCTCGCTCGCTGCGGTAGGTGTCGGTGGCGGCGAAGGGCGCACTTGCTGAGTGTCACGCGCCGCACAGCCACTCAAAGACACCATCCCGATCGCGAAGAGGGCCACAGGAATAAACTTCAACATGAGGAGTGTCCACCACAGCGGGAAACGCCCCCGGATTCCTCGAAACCTTCTTCAACGCCCCCGTGGCAACCCGAACCCTCGGCACCCTGCAACAAATCATCGCCGCCGCACCCACCATGGGCTGCCGGTATCGCGGCAATCTCGCTCGCCTCCACGAACGCGGCACGTTCACCGCATGGCGAGTTCGCCGGCGGGCAATGGCCACCAAATCGTCCCTGCTGCGGGTACGGCCGCCCGTAAGCCGGACCATCAGCGGTCGGCACTTCAGCTGATCCTCAGAGTGTGGTCGTGGCTGGATTTCGACTTCGATCGGATGCCTGCAGAGGATCGTCAAACGGCACGGCCATGGGCCTGGCAGTGTCTGCGGCGGCCGAGATTGCCTATTTACCGGGGTAGAGCACATCCCAGGCGATGGCGGCTTCCTTCGCGTGTCCTGAGATCGACAGGTGGTCGAGATCCGGTGAGAGGTCGTCGGCTGCGAGGTCGAAGCTCTGCATCGCGTTCTGGTCAGTCTCGCAGTTCACGTAGGCGGAGCACACGTCCACGACGGTCGCGAAATATTGGTCCACGATGCTCTGAAGCGTGGCTTCATTGGCAGGTACGATCTTGAGCGTCGAGGGGTCGACAGTGTCGCAAGGTCCGGTGCCGGCGAGGTGGCCCGGATCGATTGACATCACCACGGCGTCGTACATCGCGACCGTGGCCCACTGCGAGACGAAGAAGACCCTCGCCTCGGGCAGACCCGTGGTGAGGGTGTCCATGACTTTCACCAACCCCGCGCGGTATACCGGGAGATGCTCCTTATCGGTCCCGTCGCAGGTGATGTCGTTATCGATCGATTGCACGATCACGAGCTGCGGCTGCGGTGTGAGCTTGCTGATATTGTTGGCCTGCCGGATCAGGTCGTTCACATTCGACCCATCCACGGCCACATTGATGGCGTTACCCTCGATCTCTGGATTTTCAGCCAAGATGCGCAGGTATACGCTGTCGACATCTGGGTTCTCGCCCGTCGCCCAGGAGTTCGCGACCGTGTCACCGCCCGACTCGCCGCTGTCGTAGCCCGTCAAGCCCGAGTGACCGATCGCTGCGATGACCGACGGCCACCCCGATTTGGCGGGCACAGGGACAGATGATGGGCTGGCGGCGGCTGGTGGCTCGGGGGCGGTCCCGGACGAGCACGACGTCATGACCAGCAACGCGATCAAGAGACATCCGGTGAGGATGGGGATCTTCCGTCGATGCACGCGACTTCGTGGATCTTTGGCTCGCATGGTGGTCATTCGAATTCGGCGTCGATGGCGTTTGCGAAGGCGCTGATCACCGGCCAGGCGCCCTCGGAGGTGTTGCCGAGGATACTGACGGTCGTCTGTGTCTGGGTGATGTGTGTTGAGCGGAATGATGCCCCTGCGTCGTATCCCTCGAGGATGAGTGCGGGGTGGGTCCCGTGCAAGAACAACCCCATTCCAGATCGCATGTCTTCGTCCGGCACATCGTGGCGCGGTCGGATCATCTCCTCGAGTCTTTTGCGCGAGACGATCCGACCGTCCAGCAGTGCGAGCCAGAACATGTGCAGGTCCTCTCCGGTCGTGAATGCCCCGCCGTCACCATTGCCAAGCACCGGTAGGTGCAGCGTGTTGGCGAGATCGCCTTCGTCTTCGACGTACCCGACGGCGGCGTCCGCCGGCAGCTCGTTCAGAGGCAGGAACCCGGTACGCTCGAGCCCCGCGGGCTCGACAACCAACCGCCGCACCGCGTCGTGAAAAGTGTCGCCGGTGACGCGTTCTAGCAGGACGGCCAGCACGATGTATGCACCATTGCAGTACGAGAACTGCTCGCCAGGGTCGAACTTCTGCGGATACCCCTCGAGCATCGGCAGGAAAGCTTCCGCGGTCCTCAGTGTGTGCACAGGCGGGGAGAGGACGAAGTCGGACGCTTCCCAATCTTCGTCCTCGTCGAGATAGTCACCGATCCCTGAAGTATGGGTAAGGAGTTGCTCGATGGTGACGTCGTCGTTGATGAAGGGCAGGTCGTCCCCGAGGATCCCGCGCACCGGCTGATCGAGCAGTAGCTGGCCCTCTTCTATCAGGCGCATGATCGCGAGGGCGGTGAATGTCTTGCTGCCGCTGGCAATCGCGATGCGAGCACCGACGGTCATCGGCACCTGCAGTGCCCGGTAAATGTACCCTTCGCATCGCTCAAAGACTCGCCGGTCGGCGACGAATATTGTGGCCTCGCCTGAGAAGGACTGCTTGGCAATGGCTTCATCGAGTACGAGAGCGTCTACGAGCATTTTGAGTCTCCGAGGGGTCATGAGTTGTGGTGGGTTGGTCCGCCTCTTGGCAGACGGTGGGATCACGTCAAATCAAGTCCGCTGGCCCGTGCTGCTTCGACCGCGCTGGCGCGGGTGGGCAGTCGCAGTCGGGTCAGGATGGCGGAGATGGTGTTCGCGACGGTCTTGGGTGAGATGCCGATGGCGGCGGCTATCTGGGAGTTGTCGGCACCGGTCGCGAGGTGCACGAGAACGTCGAATTGACGGTCGGATAGGTCGGGGAACGTTTTCTCCCGAGTCACGTGGTCGCGTGTGATGAGTTCCCGCGCGGTGGCGGCGACTTCGCGTCCGAACGTGAATTGTCCCGCGTGGACACCGCGAATGCTGGCAGCGATTTCGGCGCGACCACTGCTTTTGAGGATGTACCCCGCAGCACCCGCCCGAACAGCTGCCGCGATGGTTGCGCTGTCCTCTGACATCGTCAGCATGAGTACTCGGCTCGTGGTCTGCACGGTCACGATCTCTGTGGCTTCGAGGCCGTTCATGACCGGCATCGCAATGTCCATCAGAATGACGTCGGGATGCAGAAGCACCGCGCACTCCACGGCGCCTGCCCCGGACTCCGCGTGGCCGACGACGTCGATGTCGGGCAGCGTTCTGAGCAAACTCGTGAGGCCATCGCGCACGATCGGATGATCATCGACAATCAGCACGCGGATGCATCTGGTCGACATCAGAGGTCACCGTTTGGCTGCAGCGGAAGTGTGACGAGGACCTCGCCGCCATGAGGGCCGGCGCGCGCCGCGAACGATCCGCCCAGAACGTCCGCACGTTCGCGCATCGAGGTGAGCCCGATACCTGGCTGCCACGGCGCACTCGACGAGCCGTCATCGTTCACGCGAAGCCGCAGTTCGCCCGCCGCTGCCGCCACCTCGACGACCACGTGAGTACCCGCCGAGTGCCGCAAAGCGTTCGTCATCGCCTCTATGCAGATGCGATAGGCGGCTGTCTCGACCCCCGGTGAGATCCTTCCCAGCGGTCCTGCGGACCGTATCTCGACATTCGCGGCCCGGCCGTCAGCGGTGGTTCGGGATTCGGCCGCGGCCTGGCGCAACGAGATCAGGAGCCCCATGGTGTCGAGCTCCGGTGGGCGTAGATCCATCATTACGACACGCAGTGAGGCTAGCGCCGTGATCACATTTCGTTGCAGACCGGCGATAACCTCATCGATCGCAGCAACATCGCTCACCGCGAGGTTTCGTGCACCCTCCAACGTGAACAAGATACCGGTGAGCGCGGATGCGACCCCATCGTGAAGATCGCGTTGAATGCGTAGTCGCTCA